>Ga0302180_10004432_pt1 | contig 10417 bp, 9 predicted proteins | sample I_Palsa_E3_2_FD_200575 | JGI IMG/M metagenome (GOLD analysis project Ga0302180, IMG submission 200575) | Peat permafrost microbial communities from Stordalen Mire near Abisko, Sweden - I_Palsa_E3_2 | ecosystem: Environmental > Terrestrial > Soil > Palsa > Peat permafrost | place: Sweden: Abisko... | reverse complement strand
CGTCCTCGAACTGCATCGGCGCACGACGGTGGTCGAGGTTCCCGACCACGTCGGGGAGGTGCTGGTGCAGCGTGCCGCCGAGATACACGTTCAGGACCTGGCAGCCACGGCAGATGGCCAGCACGGGCAGGTCGGCCTCCAGCGCGGCGGCGAGCAGGGCTCGCTCGCTGGCGTCCCGAGCCGGATTGACGCCGCCCACTTCGGGGTCGGGCTCCTCCCCGTAGGCGGCCGGGTCCACGTCACCGCCGCCGGTCAGGACCAGGCCGTCGAGCACGGCGATCACCTCGGCCGCTCCCGCTTCCGGCCCGCCCGGCGCGCTGAGGGTGGGCGGCAGGAGCAGCGGTCGACCCCCGGCCGCGGCCACCAACTCGAAATAAGAAGCCGGCAGGACGGCCGCCCGGCGTTCCCACGAAGCCCAGGCCACGTCGGCCACGTAGGTCGAGACACCGATGAGCGGGAGCATCGGCCCAGCGTACCGAGGTCGCGCGAGCAGCTGTACTGGACGCTCCCACGGTTGCAGGTCAACATGGCGCATGCCCGGACCAGGACAAGGACAAGGACGCGAGCTCATCGACGCCGCCATCGCCGACGGGTCGGTCGACACCGTGGTTCTGGCCTTCCCCGACATGCACGGTCGCCCGGTGGGCAAGCGGTTCACGACGGACTTCTTTAGGTCCTTCGCCGGCGAGCACGGCATGGAGGCCTGCGACTACCTGCTGGCGGTCGACGTGGACATGAACCCCTTGCCCGGGTACCGGTTCACCAACTGGGACACCGGCTACGGCGACTTCGTGGCCACGCCCGACTACGACACAGCGCAGCTGATCCCGTGGCAGCCCGGCACTGCCTTCGTCATCTGCGACCTGACCGACGAGCACGGGGCACCCATTGAGGTGTCGCCCCGCCGGATTCTGCGGCGTCAGCTGGAGCGGGCGGCCGAGCGGGGCCTGCGGATCTGCAGCGCCACCGAGCTCGAGTTCTTCCTCTTCAAAGAGTCCTTCGAGGAAGCCGACGCCAAGGGCTGGCAGAACCTCACGCCGCACACCTCGACCATTGAGGACTACCAGTTGCTGCAGACGACCCGCGAGGAATACGTCCTGCGGCGCATCCGCAACGAGATGGTCGCCGCCGGCATCCCGGTCGAGAACTCCAAGGGCGAGGCCGGGCGCGGGCAACACGAGGTGAACGTCCTGTGGGACGAAGCACTCGTCACGGCCGACCGGCACCTCGTGTTCAAGAACGGCATCAAGGAGATCGCCGCGCAAGAGGGACGGGCCACGACGTTCATGGCCAAGTGGACGATGGACGACGTCGGCTCGTCATGCCACGTGCACACGAGCCTGTGGAACCTCGACCGCAGCCAGGCGCTGATGGCGCCCGGGTCGGGCGACGACGACGGAGCCGCGCACCCCAGTGGGCTCTCGAAGCTCGGCCGCCACTTCCTGGCCGGTCAGCTGCACGCGGCCAAGGAGCTGGCCTGGTTGGCAGCGCCCACGGTCAACTCGTACCGGCGCTACGTACCGGGGAGCTGGGCCCCCACTGCAGCGGTCTACGGCGAGGACAACCGCACCTGCGGCTTCCGCCTGGTCGGGCACGGGTCGGGACGCCGGGTGGAATCGAGGATCCCGGGGGCGGACGTCAACCCGTATCTCGTGCTGGCCGGTGCCATCGCGGCGGGACTGTATGGCATCGACCACGAGCTCGAGCCAGGTGACCCCTACCCCGTCAACGCCTACGAGGCGACCGACGTGCCCCGGATCCCCTCGACGCTCGTCGAGGCCATCGCCGAGTTGCGCGATTCGGCCGTGGCGACCGAGGCCTTCGGGCCCGACGTCCACCACCACCTCCTCAACACGGCCGAGCAGGAGTGGCTGGCCAGCAACCGCCACGTGACGGACTGGGAGCTGGCCCGGAACTTCGAGCGGATTTAATCCTCCAGAACCGGTCCGGCGTGAGCGCGGGCGGCCCGCCCTATAAGGTCGCCCGGTCATGCTGCGCTCGCAACTGTGCTCGGCCGAATCGCTGCGATCGCCGGCGCTGCGGGCCTGGGCCGAGCGGCTGCGGCCCATGTGGGCGACCGGCGACGACGCCCGCGAGGTGATGCTCCATCGCAAGATGTGGGAGTGGCTCTTCATCGCCGAGGCGTTGCGGGAGCGGGGCATGCTCGCCGCCGAGCGCCGGGGTGTGGGGTTCGGAGTCGGGCAGGAGCCGCTGGTGGCGCTGTTCGCCGACGCCGGTTGCGATGTCGTCGCCACCGACCAGCCGCACGAGTCCGCCGTGGCGTCGGGGTGGACGGATTCGGCGGTGGAGTGGTCCGGCGGCGTCGAATACCTGAACGAATTCGGGCTGTGCGCAGCGGACGCGTTCACGCAACGTGTGTTTTTCCGCCCGGTCGACATGAACGCGTTGCCGGCGGACTTGACCGGGTTCGACTTTGCGTGGTCGTCGTGCGCTCTGGAGCACCTTGGGACACTGGCCGCCGGGATGGACTTCGTGGTCGCATCGCTGGCCTGCCTGCGGCCCGGCGGGGTGGCGGTGCACACGACCGAGTACCTGGTGTCGTCGAACGACGCCACCGTGGAGGCGGGCGGGACCGTTTTCTACCGGCGGCGGGACATTGAGGCGCTGGTGCAACGGTTGCACCGGGCCGGCCACGACGTCGACATGGACTACTCGTTGGGGTCTGCTCCCGAGGACGAGCACGTGGACGTCCCGCCCTACACCGACGTGCACCTGCGCACGGAGCTGGCCGGCTTCGTCACGACGTCGCTGGCGCTGATCGTGACGAAGGGCGACGGCCCGGCGCGGCGCGGTTTGCGGCGGCGGATCACGAGAAGCATGTAGAGCGAGATGGCCACTGCCCGGCTTGCTGGTTCCCTGATTACGGCCTACCCGGTGAGGCGATGGGGAAATCAAAATAGGTGTCTGGGTACGGCTCATGTCGGAGGGTGTAGTGCCACCATTCACATTCGTAAGAGCCGAAACCGCACTCCTCCATAATGGAGCGCAGAGAGCGGCGATTCCTCGCCTCGAGTTGTGAGAGTCCCCTTGCGCAATGATGCGAGATCGGGTCCATGAGGTCATGGTCTCCGCCCATCGGCGCGATATCTCCGGTTTTCAGCTGGTAGAGCGTCAGGTCGACCGTGCTGCCCCGACTATGGCCTGACCTGGTCGCCACATAGCCGTTCTCGAACATCGTCGCCCGGTCGATGTTCGGATAGTGACGTTGCTTCGTTCGGCCGTCTTCGGGCTGTTCCGACCACCGCAAAAAGCAATCCACTGCGCGCTGAGGCCGATACCCGTCCCAAAGGAGTAGACCAAAGCCCCACGACGCAGCATGATCTCGTGCCAGCTCGAGTGCTGCGCACAGTGCCTTCGTACCGACGATGCGATTTGCGAGATACCCGTCTACGGGCCTCCCGGTGAAATTGTCCCAGGTGGCGTACTTCGCATCCCAGCGGATCCCGGTCACCAGATCGTCGACAAAGACGAATTGGTCGAACATGGTCAGGATTCGCTCAGCGCCAAGGCCACGATCCGGTCGATGACATCAGCGAGTGAGAGGCCCGCGGCAGCCATCATCTTCGGAAAGCGGCTGTACGACGTGAGGCCGGGCATCGTATTGACCTCGTTCAGAACGACTGTTCCGTCTTCCAGCAGGAACAGGTCCACCCGCGCCAGCCCCCTGCATTCCAAGGCTCGATAAAGGGTCCTCGCTGTCTCTTGGACCAGTGCGCGTGACTCGGGCGAAATATCGGCGGGAACGATGAAGGTCGCGTTCTCAGAACCACTTTCAGGGCGCTGCTCTTGATGGATTCTGAAAAACCCATGGGACAGTGCGACTCGGTCTGGCTCACCAACGATCAGATCAGTGCCGTTCCCTAGGACCGCGCAACCGACCTCGCTGGCGATGACGGCATCCTCAACGAGAATCTTTGCGTCATAGCGGCGTGCGGTGTCGATCGCACTCGGGAGCTCTTCTCTTCGGGAGACCTTGCTGACGCCGAACGATGACCCTGAGCGGGCCGGCTTCACAAAAACGGGATACGTGAGCCCATCGGAATCGACGTCACCGCCCGCCGCCACCGTTCGGAACCGGGGCGTCGGGATCCCAGCATGGCGAGCGACGAGATACGTGAGGGATTTGTCCATGCACAACGCAGAGCTCTGGATGTGGCAACCCACGTACGGGACGCCCGACATATCGAGCAAGCCTTGGATGGCCCCGTCCTCGCCGTGCTTCCCGTGCAGGATGGGAAAGACGAGGTCCACCGGGACCTGTTCAGAGTGGCCCCGCCTTTGGACCAGGAGCCCGTGCACGCGTCGGTCCGGCAAGAGAACCGCCGGAAAGCAACTGCCTGTTTCCCAGTCAGGGTCAGGGCCGTCACAGAGTTTCCAGTCACCGCGTGTTGTGATCCCGACGTAGAACGGTTCGTACCTGTCGAGATCGAGGCTCTTCGCGACCTCCTGCGCGGATTTGAGCGAGACCGCATGTTCTTCAGAAGTCCCCCCAAAGAGGAGCGCAACCCGCAACCTATCCATGGCGGGCTTCTCTCAGGAATACCAGACAGTTGGCAAGAGTCGTTTCGATGATGTCTCGAAGAGCGTGATCCGTGTAGTAGGCGATGTGCGGAGTGACGAGGACATTCGGCAGTTCATGCAATCGCGCCAACGACGGATTCAGTTCGAAATTCCGACTGTGGTCGAAGTAGAAGGTGCCTTCCTCACTTTCGAGGACGTCCAACGCGGCACCACCGAGCCGCCCGCTTTCAAGGGCATGGAGAAGGGCCTCCGTATCGAGGAGCGACCCCCGTCCCGTATTGATGACGAAGGCACCTGGCTTCATCTGGCTGATCCGTTGACGATCCAGGAGGTGGTGGGTCTCCATGGTGAGTGGTGCGTGGAGCGTGACGACATCGCTCTGCGCCAGCAATGCATTGAGGGACACGCAGTCGAGCGAGGAGTCTCGATGACGGTCAGAGACAAGTACCCGACTGCCGAAACCCTGCAGCCGTTCGATGACTTCAGCTCCGATACGTCCTGCTCCGACCACACCGATTGTCATGTCACGGAGTTCCCTTCCGGGTACCTCGCTCAATCGATAGTCGTGCGCCTGTGATCGGAGAACGGTCGATTTGGCGTTCCGCACGACCATCAACATCAACATCAACGTGTAGTCGGCAACGCTGGCCGGCGAGTAGGTGACGTTCTCGACGGTGATCCCCAGATGCTCCGCTGCGTGGAGGTCGATATGGTTGTATCCAGCGCTTCTGGTCGAGATGTATCTCACGCCGGCCCGGTGGAGAGCAAGAAGAGTGGCATGTGATATCTGCGATTTGTGACCAATGCTGATACAGCGATTGCCGGCGCTCAGTCCAGCAGTTGCTACTGACGCCGCGGCACTCGTGATGGTCGGGATGACAGCGAGGCGAGCGGCGATCTCTACGAGGAGGGCCGCCTCATGCTGCTCACTTCCATAGAAGGTGATCTCGACGCTTGAGGAGACGCCAGGTACATCGCGTTCGTCCGAAGAGAACGCCGGTCGTCGGGAAGGACGGGATGCCGAGCCAATCGCTACCGTGTGGGCCACACGCTCGAGTCAAGCAATCGCGATGTTGTCAGCGGATATCGACTTTTGGATACGCCGGCGATATACCCCGCCACGTACTCTTGCCTGAATGTGCGTATCCTGATCGTCGAAGACGAGCCCTATATGGCCGAAGCCATTCGTGATGGCCTGCGCCTGGAAGCGATCGCCGCCGATATCGCTGCTGATGGTGGCACCGCCTTGGAGTTGCTGAACGTCAACGCCTACGACATCGCCGTCCTCGATCGCGACATCCCCGGCCCCTCTGGTGACGAGATCGCCGCGAGTATTGTCGCGTCAGGGAGCGGCATGCCGATTCTCATGCTCACCGCCGCCGACCGGCTCGACGACAAGGCCTCCGGCTTCGAGCTCGGCGCTGACGACTATCTCACGAAGCCCTTCGAACTCCGAGAACTTGTGCTTCGACTGAGAGCGCTCGATCGCCGACGAGCCCACCACAGGCCACCGGTGCGAGAGATCGCTGGTCTGCGACTCGATCCGTTCCGTCGCGAGGTGCACCGGGACGGTCGCTATGTCCTGCTCACTCGCAAGCAATTCGCGGTCCTCGAGGTGCTGGTTGAGGCAGAGGGTGGCGTCGTCAGCGCCGAAGAGCTCCTGGAACAGGGTTGGGATGAGAATGCAGATCCGTTCACAAACGCCGTTCGCATCACGATCTCATCTCTGCGCAAGCGCCTGGGTGAGCCTCCGATCGTCGCGACCGTAGCCGGCGTCGGGTACCGCATCGATGCTGCGGCGGCTGCCGGGAGCGACCGAGTCGATAATGGATAGAGCCTCCGGCTTGAGTGTTCGCCTCAAACTGACGCTCAGCTATGCAGGCTTCGTGATGGTCGCAGGCGCCTTGCTCCTTGGCGCCGTCTGGGTGTTCCTGCTGCGATACGTGCCAAGGGGCGAGACCATCCTCGTTCACGGCTCGCACACCTTCGAGTCCCCTGGTCGGGGCGCGCTCCTCCGTGACTTCGGGCCGGCGGCAGCCATTGTGCTGGCCTGTTTGTTGGTCTTTGGGCTCCTGGGAGGATGGCTTCTGGCCGGCCGGATGCTCAATCCCCTGGCTCGAATCACTGAGGCTGCACGCACGGCCGCAGGCGGATCACTTTCGCATCGAATTCGATTGCCGGGCCGTCACGACGAGTTCCGCGAGCTGGCGGATGCGTTCGACGCCATGTTGGCGCAGCTCGAGGCGCATGTCGCTGAGCAGCAGAGGTTTGCAGCCAACGCCTCCCACGAACTGCGCACCCCGCTCGCGATCACGCAGACGCTTCTCGAGGTCGCTCGAAGCGACCCGAATCGCCGCAACGACGAATTGGTGGACCGTCTCCTCTTTGTGAACACCCGCGCCATCGACCTCACTGAGGCTTTACTCGTGCTCAGCCGCGCCGACCAAAGGTCGTTCACGCCGGAACGCGTCGACCTGTCGCTGATGGCGGAGGAAGCCACGGAGGCGCTCCTTCCTCTCGCCGGGAAGCGCGGCGTCACTGTGGAGACCTCCGGGCACCTCGCACCGACGTTGGGCTCAGGGGCGCTCTTGTTGCAGTTGACGACGAACCTTGTGCACAACGCAATCGTGCACAATCTGCGAGAGGGCGGCACCGTGTGGGTTGCCACCAGCGTCCAGGGCCCCGAGGTGGCGCTCACAGTCGAGAACACCGGCGTGACCATGACCCGACAGGTGGTCTCTACGCTGATCGAACCGTTCCAGCGTGGATCCACACGTATTCATAGCGACCACGCTGGGATTGGTCTTGGGTTGGCCATCGTCAAGAGCATCACCCAAGCACACAACGGAACGCTCACCTTGGCCCCCCGTCCTGCTGGCGGGCTCTGTGCCACGGTGCGATTGCCCGCTCTGCTGCAAGAGGAAGTCAGATAGCGAGCGAGTTCGCCCGTCACCTGCTTTGCCATCATTCACCGATCCCGAAGGCCTACGTGAACTCGCGCTCGAAAACATTGGTGGCTGCTTACGCGGCTATTTTGCTTTGGCTGATTCTGTTCAAGTTCTCAGTACATTTCGCTTCAGTGCTGAACTACGACAACAGAAGCATCAACGTCATTCCGTTCTCTCACTCTTCTGGAAGTTCAGGCGAGATAGTCGACAATGTTCTCGTCTTCATTCCGTTCGGATTGTTATTGGGCGTCAACTTCAAACGACTCGGACTTTGGCGCAAGCTTCTCGTTGTCTTCGTCTTCAGCCTCACGGCCGAAGTACTCCAGTACATCCTTGCCATCGGGGCCTCGGACATCACTGACGTCATCACAAACACCTTGGGTGGCCTTCTCGGGTTGATGGCCTATGACCTGGCCCGTAGGCACATGCGTGAAGAAAGTCTCGACAGACTCATCGTGACAGCGGGGATTGGTCTCCTCGCGATCTTTCTCCTCCTTCTTGCCGCCCTAGAACTCCGCCACGGGGTGAGATATCACTCGCCACACCAAAACGGCTACTGACCTCGACCGATCCGGCGATCCGGCCGAGGCGACCGATTCCTTGTGTGTCAGAGGTTCAAGAATCAGCCGATGAGGCGGCGGCCGTTGAGTCGCTTGTGGATGGCCTTCGTCTTCTCGTAGAGGTTGATGAACTCCTTGAGGCGCGCCGCGTAGAGCTCGCCGGCGACGGGGTCGGGCTGGTAGGTGGCCTTGACCGTCACGGTGCCGGGGATGTCGTCGATGGTGAGGTAGCCGAGGGCGAGGAGCGTGAGCAGCCCGGCGCCGTGCACGTTCGCCAGCACGGGGTCCTGGATCTGGCGGATGGTGCGGCCGGTGGCGTCGGCGTGGATCTGCGACCACAGGTCCGAGTTGGCACCGCCACCGACGAAGGCGAGGGAGGGGAAGGAACGTTTGCAGTATTTCTCCACCGCACCGAGCAACCAGGCCGAGTTCAGCGCGACGCCCTCGAACACGGCCCGCACCATGTCGGCCCGCGTCGACGACAGCGAGATGTTGTGGAAGCCGCCCCGGATGGTGTGGTCGTCGACCGGGGAGCGCTCGCCGTTCAGCCACGGCGTGAACAGCACGCCGTGGGAGCCGACCGGGACCGAGGAGGCCACGTCGTTGAGGAGATCGAAGAAGTTGTCGGGCGGGGCGATGGCGGGAGCGCTCGAGAGCGCGTCGTCAACAAAGAGCAGGTTGTCGCGTAGCCAGGTGAGGCAGGCCCCACCCGTCTCGTGCTCGTCGGCCACCAGGTAGCGGCCGGGAAGGCCGGAAGGGATCGAGGCGATGTTGGTCAGGGCGTCCGTCTTCTTGAACGGGACGTGGCAGCTGACCCAGCTCGAGGTGCCTATGTAGAGGTGGGCGTCGAAGTCGGCCACGGCGCCCGATCCGACTGCCGCCGAGTGCAGGTCCCCCATGCCGGCGATGACCGGGGTGCCCGCCAGCAGGCCGAGCTCGCCGGCGGCGGCCGGGGCCAGCCCGCCCAGCAAGCTGCCCGTCGGGACCAGGTCGGGCAGCTTGGCCCGCTCCAGGCCAGCCAGCGCGATGAGCGCATCGTCGTAGGCGACCGCATTGATGTCGCGGTTGTCGGTCACCCAGTGCAGGGTGATGGAGTCGTGCGACGCCCGGGCCAGACCGGTGAGACGCAGATTCAGGTAGTCGACGGGCTCGAGGAAGACCGCCGCCGCGGCGTAGACCTCGGGCCGGTGCTCGCGCAGGAAGTGGATGTGGCCCACCGGGTCCTTGCCCGAAAGGCTCGGGATACCGCCGGTGCGGCGCACCCACTTGGCCAGCTTGGACGCCGAGTAGCCCTGGACGTTGAGCGCACCGCGCACCGTCTCGCGGACGGCGCGGGCACCGCGGGAGTCCATCCAGCTGATAGCGGGACCGATGGTGGCCCCGGTGTCGTCGACGGGCACCGTGCCCGACCACTGGGCGGTGCAGCCGATGCCGATGACGTCGTCCGGCGACACCCCGCTGTCGGCCAGCGCCCGCCGGGCCGACGCCACGATGGCCTCCCACCAGGCCTGCGGGGACTGCTCGGCTCCCCCATCGTCCATCAGGTCGATTCCGACCGCCTGGAAGGCGTGGGCCAGGATGCGGCCGGTGCCACCCAGAACGGCCACCTTCGGACCGCCGGTCCCGAGGTCGACGGCCAGGACGTGCGGGTCGTTCGACTGGATCGGACGGAGCGCGGTGGCGGTCGCTGCACGCAGATGGCCTGCTGGCGGGGACATGGCGAGGAAGCGTACAGAGCGGGGCCGGCCCCGCGAAGGGCCGGCCCCGGATGCTCTTGACCTGCGACGAGGTCGATTACTCGGCCAGGGCGGCCTCCGTCTCGATCTCGATCACGACCTTGTTGCCCACCACGACGCTGCCGTCGAGCAGCGAGTGGTTGAAGCTGACGCCGAAGTCGCGGCGGTCGATGGTGGCGGTGGCCGAGAAGGCCACGACCGTCTTGCCCTCCTGCATGGACGCTCCTTCGCCGAGGAACTCGAGGTCGAAGTCGACCGACTTCGTGACGCCCCGGATGGTCAGGTCGGTCGAGATCACCCAGTTGGTGTCGTCGACCTGGCGCAGGCCCTTGCCGACCAGGGTCAGGGTCGGGTGGTTGGGCACATCGAGGAAGTCGTTGGTGCGCAGGTGCTCGTCCCGCTGCTGCTGGCCGGTGAAGATGCTGGCGGCCTGGACTGTCGCCTGGAGGGTCGAGTCCTCCGGCTTCTCGGCCACGGTGAAGCTGCCCTCGACGTCGGTGAAGCGGCCGCGTACCTTCGTGCCGACCAGGTGGCGGGCGACGAAGCCGACGTCGGTGTGCGCCGGGTCGATGGTGTAGGTCCCAACCTTCGGGAGGGTGCTGGTGCTGGTCGTGTCGCTCATGGTCCGGGT
>Ga0302180_10004429_pt1 | contig 10419 bp, 9 predicted proteins | sample I_Palsa_E3_2_FD_200575 | JGI IMG/M metagenome (GOLD analysis project Ga0302180, IMG submission 200575) | Peat permafrost microbial communities from Stordalen Mire near Abisko, Sweden - I_Palsa_E3_2 | ecosystem: Environmental > Terrestrial > Soil > Palsa > Peat permafrost | place: Sweden: Abisko... | reverse complement strand
TTATTCTAGTCGCGACAGGATCCGAAGTGCATCTGGCGGTCGAGGCCCGAGATCGATTAGAGAACGAGGGCGTCCATGCGAGGGTGGTCAGTGTGCCGAGTACAAACCTCTTTTCGATGCAGTCAGAGCAGTATCGGGACAAGGTCTTATTGCCGGGCGTGCCGCTGTTGGTCATCGAGGCTGGCGCATCTCTCGGTTGGAACTCCTATGTTGGCCCTCAGATCGCCGTGATTGGAGTGGATACCTACGGCGCATCAGCCCCCGGACCAATCGTGATGGATCACTGCGGATTCACCGTAGAGAATGTCTGCGAACAAGCTCAGAAGTTGCTCCGCCCACTCACGGAGAAACCATAGTGCGCGTAGGAATCGCGTCAGACCACGGCGGGTTTGCTCTGAAGGAACAGATTACGAAGTCTCTGCGTGGCTCGGGACGCGATGTCGTGGACTTCGGCGCACATCAATTGAACCCTGGAGATGACTACCCCGACTTCATCATCCCCTTGGCCAGGGCCCTAGCGGCTAGGGAAGTTGATCGGGGAGTGGCGCTCTGTGGAAGCGGCGTGGGAGCGTCCATCGCCGCGAACAAAGTTCCCGGTGTGCGCGCTGCCCTTATCCACGATATTTTCTCCGCCCATCAAGGAGTAGAAGATGACGACATGAACGTCTTTTGTCTTGGCGGAAAAGTGATCGGGCCGGCCCTCGCCTGGGAACTGATCGAAGCCTTTCTTAACGCTCGATTCAGCGGCGCCCCACGCCATCAACGCCGTGTGGCGAAAGTTCAGGCGTTGGAGAAGCAGGAAGTTCCGCGTTGAATTGTTCATCCAGGTTTCCTTGATCGGAGCGGGAAGGCTCGCAACGCTTGCGACCTGTCTCTCAGAGAAAGATCGAACGCAACTTCATCGGATGTCAGCGGACGTTACCGTATTCGCGGGAAAGGAGAATCACATGGAACTGGGCATGATCGGATTGGGGCTGATGGGAACCAATATGGTGCGGCGTCTTATGCAGGCCGGCCACCATTGCATCGTTTTCGACACCAAGCCTGACGCCGTACAGGCGCTCGCCAAAGACGGGGCGGCCGGGGCGACCACTCTCAAAGACTTTGCCAGTAAGTTGAAAAAGCCCCGCGCTATTTGGCTGATGTTGCCCGCGGCTGCGGTCGATACTACGTTGAAGACCCTCATCCCACTCCTTGAGTCCGAGGACGTCGTTATCGACGGCGGCAACTCCTACTACCACGATGATATTCGCCGCGCTGCTGAACTGAAACTGAATGGCATCCACTACGTGGACGTCGGGACCAGCGGCGGCGTCTGGGGATCAAAGCGAGGGTACTGCCTCATGATCGGCGGAGATGACAACGTCGTCGGGCGCCTCGAACCCATCTTTGCCACTTTGGCCCCTGGGATTGAGGAAGCTTCGCGCACCCCGGGTCGCGAGAAGGTAGGAGGCACAGCCGAGCACGGTTACCTACATTGCGGTCCTACCGGCGCAGGCCATTTCGTGAAGATGGTTCACAACGGCATTGAGTACGGCATGATGGCCTCCTACTCGGAAGGCTTAAATATTCTGCGCCATGCCAACATCGGGAATCAAAAGAGCACCGTCGATGCCGAAACCACGCCGTTGCGCGATCCCGAGCACTACGCCTATGACCTGAATTTGGCCGACATCGCCGAGGTGTGGCGCCGAGGCAGCGTCATCGCTTCTTGGTTGTTGGATCTGGCTGCTACCTCGCTTCTCGATAGCCCCGATCTGGCCAAGTTTGCCGGTCGAGTGTCGGACTCGGGCGAGGGGCGTTGGACGATCAAGGCGGCCATCGACGAATCCGTTCCGGCTTCCGTCCTTAGTGCCGCTCTGTACGAACGTTTCAGCTCACGCGGCGAGGCCGACTTCGCTGATAAGGTTTTGTCCGCGCTTCGTTACCAGTTTGGCGGCCATGAGGAGAAGTCCGCCGCCAAGAAGACAAGTGCCTGATGACCGCCTCCCGTTCGGACGCGCTGGTCCTTTTCGGTGTGACCGGCGATCTTGCTCACAAGATGATCTTTCCCGCGCTTTACGCGATGGTGAAACGTGGCGTTCTCAACGTCCCGGTTATCGGCGTGGCATTTCCGAGCTGGAGTCTGCAGCGTCTGCGCAACCGGGTGACCGACAGCATAAAGCGATCGGGACGGATCGATAATAAATCTGCCCTTCACCATCTTCTGTCCCAGTTCAAGTACGTAAGTGGAGACTACAAAGACCCAGCCACGTTCACGGCATTAAGAAAGGCATTGGGTAGTGCTCGGCGCCCCGCGCACTACCTGGCCATCCCGCCCTCGCTCTTCGAGACCGTGATTAAAGGCCTAGGTGCTGCGAATTTGTCGGACCGTGCGCGCGTCATCGTTGAGAAGCCCTTCGGACGCGACCTGTCCTCGGCGCGGGAACTCAACCATGTCGCTCGGTCGATATTCCCAGAAGACTCGATATTCCGCATCGACCACTTCCTCGGGAAGGAGGCGATCATGAATATTCTCTATTTCCGCTTTGCCAATTCCTTTCTGGAGCCGATCTGGAATCGCAACTTCGTCTCCAGCGTACAAATAACTTTATCCGAGAGTTTCGGTGTCAAGGGTCGCGGCGCGTTTTACGAAACTGCAGGCTGTCTCCGTGACGTGATCGAGAACCACCTCTTCCAGATCGTCGCGCTCCTAGCCATGGAACCACCGGCCGATCGAGACTTTGGATCCGTGCACACCGAGAAGGCCAAAGTCTTTCAAGCCATGCGCCCTTTGAAATCCAACGACGTGGTGCGCGGCCAGTACGCTGGCTACCGGAAGGAGCCAGACGTGGCGAAGAACTCCGACGTAGAAACCTTCTGCGCCTTGCGCCTTTTCATCGACTCTTGGCGCTGGGAGGGAGTGCCATGGTACCTACGCTCCGGTAAATACCTCGCCGAAAACGCAACCGAAGTTCTTGTAGAGATGAAGCCACCACCACAGCGGCTTTTCGCCGATTCCGCGCCCGCGACCGGCCGCACTAACTGCTGGCGCTTCCGGATCTCACCCGGCTCGGCCGTCGCCCTCGCCGCCCGCATAAAGCTCCCAGGGGAGGAGTTCGTCGGAGACCAGCGAGAGCTCTACCTCTTCGAAGAACAGCCGGGAGAGGAAGAGCCCTACGATCGGCTTCTGGGCGACGCTATGGCCGGGGACGGAGCGCTATTCACCCGTGAGGATGCGGTTGAGGCCGCCTGGGCGGTGGTCGATCCTATCCTCAAGAAGCACCAGCGCGCTCGTCTGTACAAGCGCCGCAGTTGGGGGCCGAAAGAGGCTGACGCGCTCATTGCTCCAAACGGCTCTTGGCACAATCCAGATCTTAAGAAGGCATCGGCAAAATAACCCTGTCGCAGAGGTGTTTCTACCGCGGAATCACGGCTGCCAGATTAGCAATCAATGAATCGCCATTCAGGAGGGAAGTGATGCAAGCGACTCAAAAACTATACGAAATCGGACAAAGTCTGTGGCTCGATAATATCACTCGTGGTCTGTTGAGCAGCGGCACGCTCCGCCGTTACATCCAGGAGTTTTCGGTCACGGGGCTCACCTCGAATCCCACGATCTTCGATCACGCTATCAAGAACAGCCATGACTACGACGAAGCGATCCGCCAGAAAGTGAAGGAAGGCAAGTCGGGCGAGGCGCTGTTCTTCGAGTTGGCGCTGGAAGACCTCAGGCAGGCCGCCGATTTGTTTCGGCCGATTCACAAGCTGACAAACGGCGTGGACGGTTGGGTCTCCTTAGAGGTCTCACCCCTGCTGGCCCACGACACGTCGGGCACCCTCGCCGCGGCCAAGACTCTGCACGCTCGCGCAATACGGCCTAATCTCTTCATCAAAATTCCTGGTACCAAGGAGGGCATTCCTGCAATAGAGGAGGCGATCTTCACGGGCGTGCCGGTTAACGTGACGCTGCTGTTCTCCAGTTCGCAGTACGTCGCGGCCGCCGAGGCGTATCTGCGCGGCATCGAGCGACGCATCGTCGCGGGCCTCAATCCCGCGGTAGGCTCCGTAGCTTCTCTCTTCGTTAGCCGCTGGGACGTCGCGGTAATGAACAAAACGCCCGACGCACTGCACAACCAACTCGGCATCGCCATCGCCGGGCAGGTTTATGAGAGCTACCGCTCCCTACTCGATTCGCCGCGATGGCAGCGCATCCTCAACGCGGGCGCACGTTCGCAGCGCCTCCTGTGGGCCAGCACCGGAACAAAGGACCCGAAGGCGTCCGATATCCTTTATATACGCGCCCTTGCTGCACCCTTCACCGTAAACACAATGCCCGAGGGCACTTTGAAGGCTCTCGCCGACCATGGCGATATCGGCGAGATCCTGCCTGCGGATGCCCGCCACTGCAACGAAGTGCTGACCAAGTTCGCCAAAGCTGGCATTAATATCGACGCCTTGGGAATCCAACTTCTCGACCAAGGGGCAAAATCATTCGTCGAGTCGTGGAACGATCTGATGCAGAGCATCGCGTCCAAAAGCAAAGCACTCAAGGCCGCCTGAGTTCGAAGGCGGTAAATTCTGCGCCGTTTCCGTGTGTTTCGCACGCTGGGTCCATCGAGTTGAGGAGTTAGCCTGTCGCGCAACTCGGAACTAATGCTGTGCGCGAGTCCCGATTCAATGCTCGCTGCACTCACGCGAAGCGGTAGCAGCGGCAGCAGTCAAGCTTTCCTGCGCAGAGTATAAGCAAGGCTGCCTCAATGGCCTTGCCCATCGTTCGACCGAGCCTTCCAAATCGAGAAATTCACATTGGCATTGCTCAATCGCTGAAGGTGTGCACTTCAAGACAGCATTCGAATCTTGTTCCTTGTGAGAATAAATGCGTTTTACCAATAGTTGTCGGCGCATTTCGAGAGTTTGCGACGATACGTTTCACAACGCATCCAGGGCAACTCAACTGAGAGTGTGGAGGCCCGGTCAATGAAACTCCGTGTGATCGGAATCCGGCGGTCTCTGCAGGTTTCGAGCAGCTTGATTGTTCTGGGCCTGCTGGTGGAAATTGTGAGTTTACTGTGGTTTCATCCCCTCTCGTTTGTGCTCTTTATCTTTGTTGGCGCGACCTTAATAGGCCTGGGAATTGTGGTCTATCTCATTTCGCTGGTCTTCGCTGTTTCGCCCGCCGTCGAGAGCCGTGGGTGAATTGCGAGGACGAACAACTCACGTCGGTTTTCGCCGGCTCCCGTTCCGAGTGCCAGATTTTGCGAAGAGCTTGAGGGGCTCGCAGATCTAAGAACCTCGTCTCCTACGTCCGCGAGTCAGGCTAGAAGAAGCAAGGACTTGGGAGACCGGCCGCTGGCGTTCCGTTCCTGATTCCAGCGATCGCGTGACTAGGAGGCGTTACGTTTGGACAAATCGGCATTCTCATCATTTTGGTCGTGTTGACGATTGTGCTGGCTGGGGTGTTTCTCGTGCGTCCCATAATCACTGTGGGAGCCACGGGCAAGATCCTCGCGTTTGTAGGTCTATGCATCCTTCCGACGCTGTGCATCGGCGCCGGCATGTCCTTTCATCTGCAGCGTTCGCAACAAACGGCATACTGCGTTTCGTGCCACAGCATGGAAAGTCACGGACAAAGCCTGCACGTGCTGGATACAAGTTACGTCCCCGCGCAACATTTTCAGAACCACCTCGTGCCGCCGCGCCAAGCCTGTTATACCTGCCATACTGACTACACCATGTACGGCCCCTTGAAGGATAAGCTCAAAGGCCTACGGTACCTTTATATGGAGTATGTGAGTACACCACCCAAGACAATCCATTTAGACGGCAAGTACAGCAACTCGCAATGCCTGCACTGCCATGCGGGCATGCGCACCTTTGACGAAAATCCGACCCACACTGCGATTATGGGTTCGCTCAACACGAATCGGGTATCTTGTATTTCTTGCCACAATATGATTCATAACGCTTCCGAAGTGAGTCAAATGAAAATGTGGTTTGAAGGCGACGCGCCATCTTCGCCAGCTCCGCCCGCTGCATCGTCCTCGCCTGCGTCAGCGAAGGCGGAGTCTGCTGCAGCAGCCGCGCCATCGAAAGCAGCGGCGGGAAGTTCGGCAAGCAACGCGACCACCGCCCAGGGGAAGAGCATTTTTGATTCTCAAGGCTGTAATGCATGTCACGGAGAGGCTGGGGTTGGTGGCTCTGGCCCAGCGTTGACTCATTCTTCCGGTCAATATTCGCCCGCCAAATTGACGGCAGTTTTGAAAGCGCCCACTGCCAAGATGAAAGCTGCCGGCATGGTCCCGCTGACTGTGAACGCTGCTGATATGAAAGCCCTGGTTTCCTATGTGAGCAGTCTCGGAGGGACCTCGACCGCCTCTGCAGGGACACCGCCGTCCGCTGGCTCGTCCTCACCTGCGCCGGCGAAAGCGGAGCCTGCTGCAACAGCCGCACCATCGAAAGCACCAGCTGGAAATTCGGCGGGCGATGCAATCGCCGCCCGGGGGAAAAGCATTTTCGATTCTCAAGGCTGTAATGCATGTCACGGAGAGAGCGGGGGTGGTGGCACTGGACCAGCGCTGGCTCAGATTTCCAGTCAGTTTTCGCCAGCTCAAATGGCAGCAGTTCGAAAAGGCCTGACAGCAGTTCTGGAAGCACCCACTGCCAAGATGAAGGCTGCCGGCATGGTCCCGCTGACTCTGAATGCTGCTGATATGGAGGCTCTGGTTTCCTACGTGAGCAGTGTCGGGCGAACGTCGGCGGCACCTGCTGTGGCACCCCCGGCTCCTGGATCGTCCTCAGCGGCGCCAGCCGGAACGTCGAAAGCAGCGGCTGGAAGTTCGGCAAGCAACGCGACCACCGTCCAGGGGAAGAGCATTTTTGATTCTCAAGGCTGTAATGCATGTCACGGAGAGGCTGGGGTCGGTGGCTCTGGCCCAGCGTTGACTCATTCTTCCAGTCAATATCCACCCGCTAAATTGACAGCTGTTTTGAAAGCGCCCACTGCCAAGATGAAAGCTGCCGGCATGGTCCCGCTGACTCTGAATGCTGCTGATATGAAAGCCTTGGTTTCCTATGTGAGCAGTCTCTGAGGGATCGGCTGCCTCTGAAGCAGTATGGGTTGTCGAATACCACAGGCGGCATGTTGAGCGCGGAATGAATTCGCTTGTTGTGGTAGTCCCTCAGTGTGCCGTAGATCTCCGCCACGAGTTCCCCCAGAGCGACGTATCATCGCGTGCCTCAATCCTGCCGTCGTCTCCGTAGCTTCGCCGTTCGTCAGCCGTTGGGACGTCGCGGTGGTGGACAACACGCCCGAGGCGTTGCATAACCAACTCGGCGTTGCCATCGCCGGGCAGGTCTACGAGAAGTACCGCTCCTTGCTCGAAGGGAAAGCCTTCACCGCGTCGATGGAATGGACTCCCTAGAACTCTGTTTGATTACGAAGTGATCGCTCTGCCCGCGAGAGATGGTTCTCTGTGCCTCCGCTTCGTCTAACTTACGCATTTCAAGAAGTGCCATCAAAAAAGACAACGTCGATTCTGCTCCCTGATTTTCATTTGCCCGGTCGGGATGCAGACCGTCTCGGCAACCGCCGGTCGTCGGATCATAGAGAGCGATCTGAAGATCGTTGTCTCCCAAAAACCAATTGAAGGCGCACCACGCTTCTTTGCGCCAGTGGCTCTCACCTGTTGCGCGAAAGGCCTGCAAGCATGCCGCGACTGACGCACAGGCTTCCACTGGTTGTTGATCGAAGCGCGCCTTCTTGGTCGTCTTGGAATAAAAGCCCTGCGATCCGATGGGCACGAAATGGCCTTCTGCTTCGCAACGTTGGATCGCGACCAGCCAGTCTAGCGCTTCTAGCCCGGTCGAAACCATTTCCTCGTTGGCAACGCGCATGCCGGCTCTAATCAGAGCCTGAGGCAATCGCGCATTTGAATACGCGAGGACATTCTCAAACCAATTCCAGCCATCGGAATGGTTGACGCGATAGGAGTCCAACAATCGATTCGCCATTGCTTCGGCCGAAATGAGAGCTGCGCGATCTCCAGGACACGACTCGAGATACTCCTGCAGTCCCAACAAGGCAAAAGCGCAGGCGCGCGGACTCTTGAACTCGGCAACCGCGGGAACGGCCAGCTCAAACAGGCGCCCCGCAGCGCCCCTCAATCCCGCGTTCTTGGATCTACCGAGGACAGTTCCCAGCCCCCATACGGCCCGACCATGACTATCTTCCGATCTCTCCGGCTCCTGCCATTGGCGTTCGTAACTCAGACTGTTTCGGAATCGTTTGGTCGTTGGATCAAAAGCAAGCCACAGAAAAGCCAGAAATCGAGAGGCTAAATCCGCGAGGGCTAGTGGAGTGCCGTTTTCGAACTCCTCTAGGAGAACGGCGACGATGAGTGCACGTGCATTGTCATCTGTCGTGTAACCTTCCGGGTAGTTCGGGACTACGAAAACCGCGTGCTCGACGATGCCCGTCTGGTCTGTCAATCGATGTAGGTGATTCAGGTTTATAGCGGGAAGCCGGTCGAGGGTCTTTTGTGTGTTGTGCGCCGAAAATGTTGCACGCGGATTTTTCAATCGTTCATCGAAGATACGCTCAAAACTATTCATGTATTTCTGCGCTGCGTGATTCCACACCATGTCTCTCGCGTAGAGATACGCGCGTTTCCGCATCGCGTGCCTTGAGGTGTCGTCATCCAGGAGAGCGATCGTTTTTGTGGCGACCGCTTGGGGATCATCAAAGGGAATAAGTACGCCGCGCTCGTCACTCAAAAGTTCGACCGCATGCAGGTAGGGAGTCGAAATTATGGCTTTGCCAGCACTCAAGGCATAGGCAAGCGTACCGGAAACAACCTGCTCCTTATGCTTGTAAGGCGTGATGTAAATGTCTGCCGCACCGACCAGCTCAACCATCTCCTGAGAACTCACGAAACGATTGCGAAAGATCACGTTGTCTTCGACCCCAAGATCGCGCGCCAATGTCTGCAAGTAATGCCGGTATTTTTCCCCTTCACGCCGCAAGATATGCGGGTGAGTTGCACCGGAAATCATGTACACAACATTGCTGTGATGCGAGAGGATTTGGGGTAGGGCTTGGATTACATTTTCTACACCCTTATTCGGCGAAAGCAGTCCAAATGTGAGCAAAACAACTTTCCCTTCCGTTCCGAACTGATCCTTATAGAAATTGGGGTCAGTGAAAGCCAAATCGGGGATGCCGTGGGGAATCAGGTCGATTTTGCGCGGCGAAACTTGGAACACTTCCTGCAGAATCTCCGCAGAATGCTGGCTCATGACGATGAGACGGTCCGAAAGCGCCGCAATTTCCTCCATCACCGCACGTTGGTCGGGGTTCGGATCCCGAAGCACCGTATGCAACGTAGTAGCGAACGGCATTTGTAGACGCCGCAAAAGCTCCAGGATATGTCCGCCGGCTCGTCCCCCAAAGATTCCATATTCATGCTGCAGACAGACCAAATCGATATTGCTGAAATTCAGGAAGTCCGCGGCTTCTCGGTAGGATGCCAAATTATCTTCGGATAGCTCGAACCGTACCCTGCCAGGATAGTTGTAACCCTCATCGGTATCGTTAATTGGGACCGCCAGCAGCTCCGTAGCGCTGTATTCGGCGTGTATCGCATCACACAAGTCTGTCGTGAACGTCGCGATTCCGCAACGCCTCGGAAGATAGTTCCCCACAACTGCAATTCGGTTAGGAAGCGCAGGCCGGGGCCGCACAGGGAACAGTGTGACAGGCTCTTTTCCCAATGAGACAGAGGGCATTTCATGTCGGGCTACGGAGTCTGTGAGAGGGGATGTATTTGACAATGACATTCGATTTCCCAACTATCGAAAACTAGTGCCGACTCCGCCCTGTTGATCCTTAACCGCTGATCCTCTTCCGTCTGCGTGTGATACAAAGGACAGCCGAATCTTGTGTGAAAATTTCGGAATCTCCTCAGGTACTCGCCATCCTTCGCAAGCGATCAAGCTAAGTTCTCGTGCGGAATATGCCACGGCGCTCGCAAGAAAGCTGTGCGATATCGGACAACACGCGATGAGAATTCATGCCGACGGCGGGTCGGTGTTTGGCGTAACCGAACTGGGACGCGGGTTTGGGTCCTATGCAGCACACGCTCTCGACCGACCCGGACTAGGCTGCTCGAATCGTAACGACGAGAGCTGGCCGAGCGAATTCGCAATCGACGCTCACGCTAGCGAAGAGCAGGCGGCCATGACGAAAACTGCCCGGCAACGCGACTCTACGTCCAAGTGAAATCAGTTTCGCCCGCGGCGACTTCCTAGAATGGCATTTCTGGCCCGAAATAGCTTCCGGCTAGCCGTGACCCGGACGCTATCCCTGGCCGGCAACGCAGACCACTTCCCCACCGACTGAGTTCACGTTACTTTCAGCGAACAGACCCTAATGCCTCACTA
>Ga0302180_10004423_pt1 | contig 10425 bp, 9 predicted proteins | sample I_Palsa_E3_2_FD_200575 | JGI IMG/M metagenome (GOLD analysis project Ga0302180, IMG submission 200575) | Peat permafrost microbial communities from Stordalen Mire near Abisko, Sweden - I_Palsa_E3_2 | ecosystem: Environmental > Terrestrial > Soil > Palsa > Peat permafrost | place: Sweden: Abisko... | reverse complement strand
GCACGCGCTCGGCGTTGCCGCCTGCGATCTTGGCCTTGTCCTGCGGGCTGAGCGGCAGCGTGTCGAGCAGGGCGCGGCCCGCGGCATTGGGGCCGAACGGGTAGTCGACGCTGAACAGCACCCGGTCGACCCCGAGCACCTGCACGGTGCACATCACCGGCGGAATGCTGAACAGCCCGCTCGTGGTCACCCACACATTGCGGCCGAAGTACCCGGACGGGGCCATCGCCAGGTGGTCCAGGCGCAGCATCGCATCGACCCGGGCCAGCATGAACGGCAGCATCTCGCCGCAGTGCCCAATGATCAGGCGCAGGCCCGGGCGCCGGTCGAAGACTCCGGTGGCGATCATCCGCAGTACGTGCAGGCCGGCCTCGGCGTGCCAACCCCAGGCGCCGGTGGCCAGCCGGCCCGCCAGGGCCGGCGGCAGGCCGCTGTATAGCGCCTCGTGCAAGGCTGCCGAGGGCGGCGCGGGGTGCAGGTACAGCGGCACGTCGAGCCGCTCGAAGCGCTCAAGCAGCGGGGCGAACCTGGCGTCGTCGAGGAACACCCCGTTGGAGCCCAGGGTGCTGTTGACCAAGGCGCCGATCAGGCCCAGCTCACCGGTGGCCCGGTCAAGCTCGTCGGCCGCGGCGCGCGGGTCCGCGGTGGGCAAGGTGGCGAAGCCGGCGAACCTATCCGGATGCGCCTTGATCGCCTCGGCCAGCCGGTCATTAGCTTCGCGGGAGCGGGCCACGCCCTCGGCACCCGCTAGCCCCTGCGCCGCGGGCGCCACGTGCGAGATGACCTGGAAGTCGATGCCGTTGGCGTCCATATCGGCCAGCCGCAACTCACCAAGATCGCCCAGCTGATTTACCAGCCCGGCATCGAACATCGCAAGCGCACCAGTGCCGCTGTTCCCGGCGAGTTCGGGTGTCCAGAAATGCTCTTCGAGCGCAATCGTCCGCATCCCGCCATTGTGCCGCCTCGCCCGACGCGCCTCAGGCCTCTGCGGGTACTCCATGATGCTCGCGGTATCCATGGGACTAGTCGTGCTAGCGGTACCGCTGCAGCCGGCTCTCGCGCAGCGCCAGAGAGGCTTCGTCGTTGATCACGAAGCCTTCACAGTCTGCGCAGACTGTGAAGGCTTCCGGATCATGGAAACCTAGGCGACGATGCCGCCGGTGATGGCGTCGACGCCGCTGGGGTGGGTGGCGGGGGCGCGGACTAGGGTGCCGGCACGGGCGGCGATCCGGAGCGGTTCGGCGATCTGGTCGAGCAGCGTTTCGGCCGCCGCGGTGTGTGCCTGCACGATCAGCTGGGTGAGCCGGGCCGAGTTGCCGAGCCGCCGGCCGCTGCGCAGCACCCGGGTGGCGTCCAGGATGACCGCGAGCTGGTCAACCGCCGAACGGTCAACGGGCCTTGGTTCCTCCTGCCACCAAACCTGATCCGAACCGCATGGCGGCCCGCCCGTGGGTTAACTGTTGGCGTTTTGTTCGCGGCGCCGTCCACAAGCGGGTCCGTTGGTGCGGCATCATGGCTAGGTGCCAGGGGAAGGAATGCGGGTAGCAAAAGACTCAGAAGGAACCGAATCGCCTATGCCCTCCCCCGAGGTTGCCGACCTGCTCGAGGTCGCCATCCCGGCTGACAGCAAGGTCATCGCCGTCAGCGACTTGCACCTGCCTCCGGTCCGTTCGGACGTATCCGGACGGTCGTGTCAGACGCTGGCGCGGCACCTGGCCGCCCAGAGCGGTGCGGTGACCGTCGTGCTCATCGGAGACGTGGTCGAACTGCTTGGCTTCCCGGAGGCGACGGCCACCGACATCCTGCGTGCCCATGAGGACCTGTGCGCGGCGCTGCTGGCGGTCACCGCCCGCGGCGGGCAGGTCATCTACGCCGTCGGCAACCATGACGGCGACCTGGCCTGGGACGTCAAGACGGCGGACGCGGTACGGGAGATGACCGGGGCCCGGCTGTGCCTGTCCGCGGACCTGGTCCTGGCCGGCGGCCGGAAGGTCCGGGTCGAGCATGGTCACCAGCTCGATCCGTACAACTGCTTCTGCGATGCGCGCAACCCGCTCGACACCCCGATCGGTCACCACGTCGTCAGGGAAGTCATCCCCCGCATCGAGTTCCTGGGTCGCGGCTGGGTCGACGGCGCGCACGAGATGGCGGATCCGACCGACTTCCCCTCGTTTATCGGTTCCCGGCTCGTCTACCGCAAACTAGGCCGCCGCCTGTGGTGGGTGATCGCGATCCCGCTGGTCATCCTCCTGCTGCTCCGGATCCCGGAGTTCACCGCGTTCCGGTCCCGCTACCCCGACACGGACGCGTGGGTGCACCGGGCCGAGATCCTCGGGTACGGCGCGGTGGCCGACCTCCTCGTGCTCGCCGCCGTGATCGGCATTCTGGCCCGGCGGGCCTGGGTGTCGATCAGCGCGCTCGCCCTGGACGAGCGGGGCTACGGGCAGAACCACGCCGCCCGCCAGCGTGCCGTCGACCTGGTCGCGGACGGCTACTACGGGTTCATCTCGGGACACACGCACCACCCGGAGCTAGCGGCTACCGCAGACGGCTTCTACGCCAACTCGGGATCGTGCACCTCGGTCGTCGAGGGCATCGGCGGGCGGTATGGCCTGCCTCCGGCCTACGTCCGCAACCAGCAGATCTGCTGGGTGGAGATCGCCGGGACCCAGGCGGACCTGGTATCGGCCCGGGTCGAGCTCCCCGGTGCGACCCGGATGGAGAGGTTCGTTGCCCACGGCCGCAACCCGCACGCCGACACTCCGGTGCGGGTCGCTACCTGGCCGTCCGGACCCGACTGGCCGCCTCCGGACAAGAAGGCATTCCACAAGAAGAGGATTCCACAAGATCCCCGGGTGCTGCCCCCGGCCTAGCGCCCCTGGGCCTCCGCGGCCTGGGCTTCTTCGATGGTGAGTTCCGCCGCGGGATCGGCTTCCAGCCGCTCGTCAGGAATCGGCTTGCCGCTCAGCACGGACCGGCCGTAGGTGCCGTCGTCGACCCGGTGCAGCGCCCGGTCGATGGCGTCCAGCCGGCTGCGCAGGCTCTCCGCGATGGCGTCATCCATGCCCTGGGCGGTCAGCGGCTGAGCGGCGTCGGAGATGTCTCCTTCTGCGCCGTCCACCTCCGACTCACGGTCTTCGGTTCCCGCCGTCTGGGCATCCTTCAGCAGACCCTGCACGTCGTCACGCTCGGCGCGTAGCAAGGTGCGTGCCCGGTCCTGGTCCATCCGCTGGTTCTCCCCTGTCGTTCAGTCCCCGTGGGACGCGTGGCTATCTTCAGTGGTCGTGTTGATGGGTGTCCGGCGGGCCGCCCATCATCCGCAGCATAGCGACCCCGCCGGTGCGGACGAATCGAATGATCAACGCGGCCGCGAGCGCCAGGAAGACGATGTTCAGCCAGGTGGTGTAGTCCCAGGACAAACCCTGATCGGGGATCCGGGCGCGAGCCGGGCTCGGAATCAGGCCGAGACCGCCGAAGACCAGCTCGACGACGTAGCCGGCCACGGCCATCGCGGTGTAGAACGTGCCGAGCAGGAACAGGGCCATCCGGGCACCGTAGTACTTCCGGTAAATGTTCAGGATCGGAGCGATGATCAGGTCGGCGAAGATGAAGGCGACCACCCCGCCGAAGCTGAGACCGCCCTTCCACAGCACGACCGCCAGCGGCACGTTCCCGACCGAGCAGACGAAGGAGACGATGGCGAGGACGGGACCGATGAGCGGCCCCCACAGCTTCGCCGCCAGCGGGTGGCCGGCGATGAAGAAGACCCGCCAGAAGCGATCGGGGACCCAGGCCGCGATCGCCCCGGCGACGATCAGGCCGATCACCAGGTCCCGGATGATCGCGGCCCATTCCATCACGAACACGTGCGCCACCGCGGTGTATCCCTCGCGCGAGAACAGGCGGCGCGCGAAGGAGCCTGGCCGCTGGACGGACATGTCCATCGCCGCATGGCCTTCCATCGAGCCCGCTAGGCCGCGGTCGGCCTGCTCGCGGGCCTCCCGCAATAGCCGTTCTCTCAGCAGCAGCCGGAAGCCCACGGCGATCAGCACGATCATGATCGGCCCGCCGACGAACTCAGCCAGCGTGAACTGCCAGCCCATCAGCAGCGCCAGGATCACGCCGAGCTCGATGACCAGGTTGGTCGAGGCGATCTCGAACGCCATCGCCGCAGTGAAGCTGGCCCCCTTGCGGAACAGCGACCGCGCCAGCGCGACCGCGGCGTAAGAACACGACGAGGACGCCGCGCCGAAACCGGCCGCGAGCACCAGCGTGCGCGGCCGGTCGTCGCCTAGCAACCGCTCGACCGTGGACCTCGGCACCACCGCCTGGACCACCGCCGACAGCCCGAACCCCAGGACCAGCGCCCAGGTGATCTCCCACGTCATCGACCCGGTGATGGACAGCGCATGCACGATGGCGTGAATCGCGGGTCACCTCCCTTACCAGGGAGCTTAAAGGCGCCCTCAGCGGCCGACGGTGAAATACAGGTGGGTGGCGAAGGGCGACTCCACGACCTGGGTCCGCTCGAGCTCGATCGCCTGGGTGCCCAGGTGATCGAACAGCCGCTTGCCCGCGCCCAGCAGCACCGGCGCCAGGTGCAGCCGGAGCTCGTCGACGAGCCGGGCGGCGAGGTACTGCTGGATCACGTCGGCGCCCCCGCCGATACCGACGTTTTTGTCCCCGGCGACGGCCCTGGCCTGCGCCAGAGCGCTTTCGATGCCGTCGGTGACGAAGGTGAACGGTGACTTCGTGCTTACCCACTCCGCTGGTACCGAGTGGGTAAGCACGAAGTAGCTGGCGTTCGGCCCGCCGGGAGGATTACCGCCCCAGCCGCCGGTGATATCGAACATCCGCCTGCCGATGATGCCCGCCCCGGTCGAGCCCATGGCTTCGGTGAGCACCTCGCGATCGACGCTGAGCGGGTCGAACCGCCGGCCCTCGTCGTCATAGTGCCATGGCCGGCCCATAACCCAGTTGTGCAGGCACTCGCCGCCCTCGCCCAGCCCGCGCCCGGGCACGTCATCCGGCCCGGTGATGAACCCGTCCAGCGACATCGTGATATCCGCCACTACTTTGCCCATGTCTCCATCCCTCTGTCCGATTTGGATGTTTCTGTCCGATCCGGCGAAGCGCCCGCCAGATGTGACGCCACCGGCGGCAGAAGCCCATCGGCGGACTACGATCGCGAGAAAATCGAATATAAATTCATTGATCTGAATATTAACGTGGTGGATTCGGGCTTAGTGGAGGATTAGGGGAACTATAGTGCACCGAAAACTCCACGTAACCCGAATCCTCCACGATAATTGAGACCGGCGAGACTGGCGGGACATTACGTGACTAACGGGTCCGGCCCACGGCCCACGGCCCACCACCCGCAGCCTGGGCGCGGACCACGCCGACCCCCGGACACGGTCCCGCAGTCCCATCACCGGCCCCGCAGGAACACACCACCCCAACCGCCACCGGCAACGCATAAGGGGACGCTGAAGCCGGGCGTCCCGGACGGGCTCACCCGGCCCATCTCGGACGGGCCCAACCCGCCCATCTACTCGCTGGTGTTCTACACGGTGTTCGAGGAGGCAGCCGCCAAGGTGACCGGCGTCGCGCGGGGCGGAGGCTGACCGCCGTAGACTCGCGTGCGTGAGTGCGGCCCCGCATACCCCGGCAAACCCGGCGGCGCCTGCCGTTGAAATCGGCGGGCTTGTCAAGCGGTACGGCCAGCTGGCCGCCGTAGCCGGGCTGACGCTGACCGCGGCCCGTGGTGCGGTGACTGGCATCCTCGGGCCCAACGGCGCGGGCAAGACCACCACTATCGAGATCTGTGAGGGCTACCGGCGACCCGATCAGGGAACGGTCCGCGTTCTCGGCCTGGACCCGGTGCGCGACGCTCGCGCCCTGCGGCCACGGGTTGGCGTGATGCTCCAGTCGGGGGGCATTCCCCCGTCCGTACCCGCCGCCGACTACCTGAAGCTGCTGAGCAGGTTCCACACTCACCCCGTCCCGGTGGCGCAGCTGCTCGCCCTGGTCGGCCTGACGGCGGTGAGCCGCACGCCGTACAAGCGACTGTCAGGCGGCCAGCAGCAGCGGCTGTCCCTGGCCGCGGCCGTTATCGGCCGCCCCGAACTCGTCTTCCTCGACGAGCCCACGGCTGGCATGGACCCGCAGGCCAGACACGCGACCTGGGAGCTGATCACGCAACTGCGGACGGCGGGCGTGAGCATCATCTTGACCACGCATTTTATGGAAGAAGCCGAACGGCTCTGCGATTATGTCGCCATCATCGATCACGGTGAGCTGGTGGCGGGGGGAACACCGGCCCAGCTCACCGGCACGGCCGGCCAGCTCAGGTTCCGCGCGGAAGCCGACCTGGACCTCGATAGCCTGCTTGCCGCCCTGCCGCCCGCCAGCGTGGCGAAGGAGTCGCCGGCCGGCCATTACGTGATCGAGGTACTCGGCCACGTAGACCCGCTGCTGCTCGCCGCCGTGACCGCGTGGTGCGCGCAGCGAGACGTGCTCGCCACCAGCCTCAGTATCGAGAGCCGCACCCTAGAAGACGTCTTCCTCGAGCTCACAGGAAAGGACCTCCGCCCGTGATAGGGGACGGCCTGGACCCCCTGGTTCGGGGCCCCGAAGGGGCTCCCCGGGGGGGTACGGGGGGAAAGGTTTCCCCCCGTAATCGGGGGGTTCCGGGGGGTCGCCCCCCCGGGCCAACACTGTCCCCGGCGCCGGGAGCGGCTTCGCTGAGGCGGATGATCGCCGCGCAGGCCAGCCTGGAGATGCGCACGCTGCTGCGCAACGGCGAGCAGTTCCTGCTTACGCTCGTCATCCCGTTGCTGCTGCTGACCGCGTTCAGCCTTGAGCCGCTGGTGAACTTCGGCGCGGGCATGAGCCGGATCGACTTCCTGACCCCGGGGATCATCGCGCTGGCGGTGATGTCCACGGCGTTTACCAGCCAGGCGATCGCCACCGGCTTCGAGCGGCGCTACGGCGTGCTCAAGCGGCTCGGCGCCACCCCCCTGTCGCGCACCGGCCTGATCGCCGCCAAGACCGCCACCGTGATCGCGGTGGAATTGCTGCAGGGCGTGCTGATCCTGCTGGTCGCCCTGGTCATCGGGTGGCGGCCGGACGCCAGCCCGGCCGCGATCGTGGTCGCACCGCTGCTCATCCTGCTCGGCACCGCCGCGTTCAGCGGGCTCGCCTTGCTGATGGCGGGGACGCTGCGCGCGGAGGCCACCCTGGCCGCGGCCAACCTCGTCTACATCCTGCTGCTCGGCCTGGGCGGCGTCGTCTTCCCGCTGACCAAGTTCCCGGCCGCCGCCCGGCCGGTCCTCGAGCTGCTGCCGACCGGCGCGCTGTCCACCGGCCTGCGGGACGTACTGCAGCATGGCACGGCCTTTCCGGCCGGGAACACGATCACGCTGGCGGTCTGGGCCGTCGTGGCGATCACCCTCGCGGCGCGGATGTTCAGGTGGGAGTAAGGGCCACCACGACTGAACCGACCCACTCAGCCCAGGCCCGGATAGCGTTGCCGGCGGCCATGATCGGCATCGGCATCGTGTCCGTGCAGTTCGGGGCGGGGCTGGCCGACCGGTTGTTCCGGCAGATCCCGCCCGCGGCGGTGACCGGGCTGCGACTGTGGACGGCCGCGCTGGCCATGGTCGCTCTGTCCGGACCAGGTTTCGCCCGCTCGGTGCGTGACGTGTGGAAAAGAAGAGCGTTTGCCGACGTCGCCATCGCCGTGTCGTTCGGTATTTCGCTTGGGGTTATGAATTTTTCTATTTACCAGGCGTTCGCACGCATCCCTCTCGGGGTCGCCGTGACCATCGAGTTCCTCGGCCCGCTGGCCGTGGCGGTAGCGGGATCGCGGCATCTGCGGGACGTCGGGTGGGTCGTGCTCGCGTCGGTCGGGGTGGTGCTGCTGACCCAGGGCAGCCACGGGCACCTCGACCTGACCGGAGTGATCTTCGCGGGCGTGGCCGCGGCCTGCTGGGCCGCCTATATCGTGCTCAGCTCGGCCACCGGGCGCCGGTTCCCCGGCTCATCCGGCCTGGCGATCGCGATGGTGGTCTCGGCCGTGCTGGTGACACCGCCCGCCATCGTGGCCGGGGGACGCACCATGTTCCGGCCTGCCGTCCTGGCCACCGGGGCCGCGATCGGGGTGCTTTCCTCTGTGATCCCCTACCGGCTCGAGCTGGAGTCGCTGCGGCGGATGCCGATGCGGCTGTTCGGAGTGTGGATGAGCGCCGAACCCGCGGTGGCGGCCCTGATCGGGCTGGTCATGCTCGGCCAGCACCTGAGCATCGCTGAATGGGCTGCGATCTGCTGCGTCATGGTCGCCTGCGCGGGCGCCGCCGCCCAGGGCGCTCTACCATGAGGGACGTGCCCGCCGATCTTCTCTCCCGCATCGGGTCCTGGCCACTCGTCAGGGGCGTGCTTGCGCCGACGCCGCGGTCCATGCGGCGGATCGCGCTGACCGGCGTCATCGCCTTCGCGGTGATCATGTCGACTGGCGCCGCCGTCCGGCTCAGCTCGTCCGGCCTCGGCTGCCCGGACTGGCCACGGTGCAGTACGGCGGACGTCGTGGCCAGCAAGAACGCCGGGCAGACCTTGCTCAACACCTGGATCGAGTTCAGCAACCGGCTGCTGAACTTCCCGCTGGTCGTCATCGCCGCCCTTGTCTTCATCGCGGCCTGGCGGTTCCGACCCCAAGGGCCGGGCGGGGAGAAGCGGCGCGACCTGTTCTGGCTCGGGGTGACCCTGCCGGCCGGAGTGGTGGCGCAGGCGGTGATCGGCGGCATCGTCGTGCTGACCAAGCTCAATCCGGCCGCGGTCTCGGTGCACTTCCTGGTCTCCGCGTCGATCGTGGCCGCGGCCGTCGTGCTGTACACCCGGTGCGGTGAGGGTACTGCCCCGCCGACGGCCTTGGTCCGCCGCGACCTGCGCCTGCTGTCCGCCGCTCTGGTCGCGGTGACCGGCGTCATGCTCGCGGCGGGCACCGTGGTCACCGGGACGGGCCCGCTCGCGGGCAACGCGACCGCACCCAGGTACAAGCTGCCGCTGGAAGGGGTCACTCAGCTGCACGCCGATATCGGCTGGCTGCTGGCCGGGCTCGCGGTCGCGCTCGTGCTCGGGCTGCGGGTGTCCGGCGCGCCGCCACGAGCCATGCGGGCCGCATGGATCATGATCGCTTCGCTGGGACTGCAGGGCGTGCTCGGCTACATCCAGTACTTCACTCACCTTCCCGCGGGGCTGGTGTGGATCCACGTCACCGGATCGGTGCTCGTCTGGATCGCCGTGCTCCGGTTGTTCTTCGCCCTGCGTGACCGGGGGCCGGTTAACACTGCGCAAACAGGATCGACGGCGGCCGCACCCGCTAGGCAACCGGAGCGACTTGACCGATAGGCTCGTAGGCGTGAGCACAAAGGCCAAACTTGACTGGACGGCGACCGACGAGCGCGCCGTGGACCTTATCCGCGTCCTGGCGATGGACTCGGTACAGAAAGCGGGCTCAGGACACCCGGGCACGGCGATGAGCCTGGCGCCCGCGGCCTACTTGCTCTTCCAGCATCTGCTCAGGCACGACCCGGCCGACCCGAACTGGCCGGGCCGCGACCGTTTCGTGCTGTCCTGCGGGCATTCCAGCCTCACCCTGTACATCCAGCTCTACCTGTCCGGCTACGGGCTGACGCTGGAGGACCTGAAGGGCTACCGGACCTGGGGGAGCATCACGCCCGGGCACCCAGAGCACCGCCTGACCCCCGGCGTGGAGACCACTACCGGCCCGCTCGGCCAGGGCATCGGCAACGCGGTCGGCATGGCCATGGGCGCCCGCCGCGAGCGCGGCCTGTTCGACCCGGACGCCGCGCCCGGCACCAGCCCGTTCGACCACTTCGTCTACTCCTTCGTCTCGGACGGGGACATGGAGGAGGGCATCAGCCACGAGGCCTGCTCGCTGGCCGGCCATCAGGAGCTCGGCAACCTGATCGTCCTGTACGACAACAACTACATCTCCATCGAGGACAACACCAACATCGCCAAGTCCGAGGACGTGGCCGCGCGGTTCGAGGCCTACGGCTGGCACGTGCAGACATTGGACTGGCACACCGCTGACGGCTACCACGAGGACGTGCCCGCGCTGTACCAGGCGTTCCTGAACGCCAAGGAGCACACCGAGGCGCCGTCCTTCATCTCGCTCAGGACGATCATCGGCTGGCCGGCGCCCAACAAGCAGAACACCGGTGCGGCGCACGGGGCCGCGCTCGGCGTGCCCGAGGTCAAGGCGACCAAGAAGGTCCTGCACTTCGACCCCGACGTCGACTTCCCGGTCGAGGACGAGGCGCTGAACCACGCGCGCCAGGTCGCCGAGCGCGGCAAGCAGGCGCACGCGGAGTGGGAAAAGCCGTTCGCCGACTGGGCCAG
>Ga0302180_10004420_pt1 | contig 10433 bp, 5 predicted proteins | sample I_Palsa_E3_2_FD_200575 | JGI IMG/M metagenome (GOLD analysis project Ga0302180, IMG submission 200575) | Peat permafrost microbial communities from Stordalen Mire near Abisko, Sweden - I_Palsa_E3_2 | ecosystem: Environmental > Terrestrial > Soil > Palsa > Peat permafrost | place: Sweden: Abisko... | reverse complement strand
GCAGCTCGGCCAGCTCATCGAGGGCCGCGACCGGCCCGCCGCGCACGCCATCGAGAACGCCGCCCGGGGAGTCAACGCCGCCGAGAGCACCATCCGCCGGACCGCCGCCATGATCGGCGCGAAGCTCGGCGAGATCGAGCAGCGCCTCGACCACGGCCTGAGCCTGAACGACCTCGGCGAACTCCAGCGCATGCCCGCCGACCTCGACCGGGCGGTCACGCTCCGCCAGCACCACTGGCAGGTCCTCGGCGCCCTGCTCACCGAAGCCGAGCTGGGGCCTCCCTGCAGCCCGCCGCGCCGCCCGCCCCCTGACCGGCCCCCGCCCGGCTGGACAGCACCTATCCAGCCCATGGGCACCTCGCCCGCCAATCCCAGGAAAGGACACGCCCCCCGATGAACCAGAACCTGCGGCAGCTCATCCACGACCACATGGCCCAGACCGCCGCCCGGCACGCCGCTACCGGCTACCCCGGGATCATGGACGGAGACACCGCCGCGCAGTTGTTCGCGCTGCTCACCGACACCGCCCTGGCCTACCTGATGGAAGCCGAAGCCGAACTCGCCGACCCCGGCCCCGGCCAGAGCAGGGCCGGAGCACTACCTACATCCTCCCTGCCGATTTAGTGCGCCCCACGGTCAAGTCGGCCCCGATGCCCGATAACACGCGGAGAGACCAGTTCTGTGCGCGTGACCGAGGTCCAGACGTTCCTCATCGCGGCAGATCCGACATTGTCGTGGCGGGACAGCCATGAATAATCATGCAGGCGGGCCACTCCCCCATGGGCGCGCGCACTCCACCAACTACCACGTACGGCCACGACCGGGCCCGGCTCACCCTGCGCGGGATCGACGACTGGGTCACCAAGGCGGAAAAGGCGGTCGCAGTGCAGGTGCCGATTAAGCGGAACCGGTTCATCCGGTTCGACGGGGGCACCACCAGCGTCAACCGTGAACTGGAAGCCAAGGCCCGAGCCCTTGCCGGCCTGAAGAGCTGCGTCACCAACCTCGCCGCCTGCGCCGACGGCGCACCCACCACGGCCGAGTTCGTGATCGGCGCCTTCCACCGGCTCTTCCAGATCGAAGAAATCCTTCAGGATGACCAAAAAGTGACCTACAGACCTCGCCCATCTGCCATCACAGCGCGACCCGATCGAAGCCCACCTGACCATCGTCTCGCCGCCCTAGCCGTCAGCCGCTGGATCGAAGCGCGAGCCGGGTGGTCAATCCGCAAGTTCGTCCGAACCGCCCGCCGCTACAAGACCATCGAGATCCGGGCCGACGTCCCCCATCACCGCCGACCTTCTGTCCGGCAATTCCCGCGACGCCCTCGACCGCATCCACCATGAGCCAGGTGCGCACTAACGGGTTCGAGCGAAGTCGGCTATGACGGGGGCATGCGGTATGGGCAACGGGGCGGGTACACACCTGCCGAACTGCACCGGCGTGAGCGGTTACGGCTGAGGGCGGCCGGACGGTTCGCCGCCGGGGCAGCACTGGCGAGGTCGCGCGGGATCTGCGGGTGACGCGGGGGCGGTGCGGCGGTGGCGGAGGGCCTGGGCACTCAAGGACCACCTAGCGATCTTCATCGGCAAAGGGGGCGTGGAGAGCTCCCAGAGTGACGGCTCGGGCCAGGGTTGACCAGACGACCGACGGGTTCTCATCCGACTGATGCTGTACTGCGCCCAGCAGGGCCAATGCAGCACTAGATGCTTCGTTGAGTTCAAGCGCGCGATTGACGCTGAGCCGAGCCTCGGCCTCATCGCCGCTCATCAGCTCGGCATAGCCTTTGGCGATCCAGCCGTTCTCGTCCGCGCTGTCAAGCCGTACCGCCTCGACCGCGTTCTGCTTCGCGCTTTCGAGATCGCCACGCACCAGCCGGAGGTAGCTTAGCAGGACAAGATCGTGCTGGCGGACCCGGATATCTGGATGGCGGGACACCGCCTCTTCTGCTTGATCGAGACTGTCATTCATTATCAGGCTGAAGACGGTACTGCCGGTGAAGTCGATTCGGCCTGAGTTGCTGTCGACCGGGACATCGAAGACGTTGCGAACGCCCATTAAATAGTTCTCGACTGGCGCCGGTGTGAGCTGGACAGCGTGGCGGCTCCCGGCTGGAAAGCGATAAATCGCACCGATCGGTTGATACTGTGCCCGGAAGAACCCGCGGCTGAGACCCCGCCCGTAACAATAGAAAACCGCCGGATGCGAATGTTCTACAGGTTCCAGTCCATGTTTGCGGGCTAGCGTATGAACCTGCTCGCGCTGCAGGTCGGTGTAGTCGGCGCGGGGTTGGACGATAACGCAGCATCCGTACCCATCGACTTGGTCCTCTTGGCGCCCCAGCTTTACGTCCACTTCCTCCAGGAGTCGCGTGTACCGCACGCCGGTAAGCGGCACTACCCTGTTCAGGAAGTTGCAGTTCGTGCATATGAATGTTGATCCAGCCGGCAGGTTAGTGGTGATTTCGTCACCGCATCTAATGCACTGCGTAAAAACTATAGGCGTACCGCGCAGCACTACTCCGGCGAGCCTAAACTGCATCTCGCTGTACTGAGAGGCAAGTCGGTCGAGGTATTCGGCGTCGCCAATAGGATGATAGAAATCAAAGGTGTAGAATCCAGACTCGTTAACGCTGACCTGCAGATCGCCGAAGCTGTAGATGCCGGCCTCATTTACGAAGACATGTTGATCAGCTGAATCGCTTGAACGCTTGGCCACACCTTTCGAAGATGACGGTGATGTGTTGAGGCAGTCGCTTGACTTCTCGCGATCGATCGCCTCCAGAGCTTTCGGCCATGCAGTGCTCAGGGCCTCTGCGCCGTAACGGAAGTCCGCCTCGGCTCGGATGCCCTCGACCGATTCCTCACCAGCCGACAAGATGGCACAGATCAGCCGCATCACCAGCACATCCTCATTCAGATCCCCACACAGCATGGCGTGCTCAAAGGCAACTGCGGCCAAGAAGTAGTCGCCTAGCATAAACATGAGTGTCTCGCCGAGAAACCGATGATGTTTGGCTCTCCCGGGGTTCAGTTCAATGGCATGCTGAATCAACTCAATTGCCGCCCCAGGTTGCTTCTGCTTCGCTCGCAGCTCAGCACGCAATATCATGATATTGCTCAGCCGCTCGGGATTATCCTCATTGGACATCGCTGTAGCGAGAAGCCGGTCAGCCTCTACAAACCGTCCCATACGGGCTGCCGCCATGGCAATGATCTCACTGGCGTGACGACCCAACTCGGGGGTCTGGGCTGTGTCGACAAGATGCCATCCAATCTTCTCAGCCTCCGCATAATCGCCCGTATTGACATGGAGCACCGCGATATCGTAGAGAATATCGAAAATCAGACGGGCTGCCTCCGACTCCCCGAAAACAATTGCACGACCTCTTGTCTCGATCTCAAATTCCGCTCGGGCTAGTGCTGTTTTCAGGCTTCTTAGTCCCTCCTCGTCGCGCTCCATACGAGTAAGGGCAAGTCCATGGTAGCGCCACAGATGGGCGGTGCGTTTCTCTGATGGCCGCCGCTCTATTATCTCTAGGACAAGATCCCATTGCTCAAGCCGTACGAGACTCTCCAGATCGCCGTCAGGAATTGCTGCGGACCATGTGAGCGAGAAGGTGCCAAGTATCTGGCGCACCTGATACTGGCGCTCCACGGCGCTGTCCGAGTCATCGAACATCGACCGCAATTCACGGGCGATATGCTGGAAACCTGGACGCTTGAGCGGGTCGGCCGCGGTACAACGCCTAGCCACGTCGCCGATCCGGTCGCGTAGAGCACTAGTCCCGTCGTTGAACGCGTTCATCAGCAACTCCCGGAGCATGACCCCGAAAGCGAAGACGTCTGTGGACTGGGTCAGTCCGGCATCCTGACTCTGCGCCTCCGGCGCCAAGTAGGCTGGAGTTCCAGGGAGAACGTCACAACCCCAAGCGTACCGAGTCGTTCGCGCGAGACCGAAATCGGCGATAAACGGCGCACCAGATTGCAACAGGATATTTTCCGGTTTCAGATCACCGTGCACCAGGCCCGGGAGATACTCGCATGCCAGCGCCATACTGTCAGCCACGCACCACCCGAGAAACGCGACCACAGGAACGGGGATCGCCGGCCCGAGCAGGAGATCCCGCATGTTGGCGACGCCAGCCTTATCGCGCAAGAAAGCCGGCATAGCGAGGACCGGCATCCCGTTAATGACAAGAATATGACAGTCGACGAATCCCGGAAGCGCGGAGAGCTGTACAGCAACTAGGCATTCCCGCAAGAACGCCCTTCTCCGGACCGGGTTGAGGAGGACATGCGGTGGAAGAATCTTGCAGGCCATGGGCCCTGGAGGACCTTGGCTGCCTTCTTTGCTTAGACAGAAGTAAACCGGGCTATGTCCGCCGCTCTGCACGTCGAATACCTCAAGATTCGGACCAAGATGCCCAATGACCTGTACCGTTTCGGTGACTGGCCCGAAGCTGGCAATCCGCGTTTCCCCTGTATCCGGTCGAGCCCGTACGAACATCTCGCCAGGTGTCAAATTATCGGTCACGGTCAGGCCCCAAAACAGCTGGCGGGAATACGACACCCGGGGTGGAAACTCGTGCTGAGGAATTCAATACCAGTGCTGACTTCTTTGCATTGTTGATGAGTTTCGGACCCAGCCAGGCCACGAGTTGTCGCTGCGTGTTCGACGGAGTCTCAAGTATGCCGACAAGAAGATATCCTTCGGTTATCACCAACGAACCCTTCCTAGCCGCAGCGACTTGGGCGGCCCGGACGTCATCGCGCTCCCGCCAATCAAAATCGGCGAACCGGCCCAGCGAAGCGTTAGCCAGGTATGCTGTGAGCGATTCATAGATCTCCCTTGCCAGCCCCTGCCGCGTATAGTCAAGAGCGTCTCGGGTTAGCGAGTCACGCTGCTGTAGGAGAGCGAGCAGCATGTGCGGGGTGACGAACGCTCGGCCAGTGGTCCGGGCAGTCTGGCGAGCGCCGTTCAATGTTCGGTGGAGAGGTTCGGCTATGGGAATGACGCATGACAGTGCCATAGAGCTTATCTTTAGCACCTCGGATAGCCGTGATTCGAGATCTGTAAGTGCCGTAACCGTAATCCGGTTGAACAAGGGACTTTCCGAGTTGCTCGCCTCCGCACGCAACTCCATCGGGAGATAGCTCAGAATCCGCCCCACGACCTGCGGGAAGTGCAACGGGAAGGTTGCGATGTCCCAGCCTGCCGCCTCGGCCGCTTGCCGCCAGTACAGTAGAGCCGCTTCGTCGTCCATTTTGGTAATTACACTGGCATCGTTGTGGTAATGACCTATGAATAGCCTTTCGAACATCAGCAGGACATGGTTTACCATATCTCGATCCAGGCCCTGATCGCGTGCCTCGTCGACTGCACGGCCAATCGCCGTTCGTATCGTCCGTTCGGTGGCCGCCTGTTCTTGCGGTCCCATGGAAAAGTCACGCAGTTTACTGCCAAGTGGCTTGAGTGCAGGCCCTGTGAGGCGACCAGCGATACTTGATGCGACCTTGGCTGTGACTGGATCCAACATGGCTAACTCCCTGAGGGCCAGGTGAAAGCCCTCTACATCCGTACTAGACAGGCCAGTCTTCGGGCCAGGTCCGGCTCGTCGTCTAGGGACCGACACCAGGCCAATGCCCGGCCTGGGATGGATCCCTCACATGACAACTGTAGTGGGTTCGTCCGCGTGCATGTCCCTCCGCGCGGCTGGCCCCACAGTCAGACTCGAGTACCGGGTTCATGATCATGGTGGCCGCAACAGACTCCAGAATCAGTTCTGTTGGGGCCGCTGTTCTGGTGTGTCTGACTGTGCCCCGAGTGTGCCAGGGTCGGGGGATGCTGGGTTGTGGTCATGCTACGGGCTCGGCCGAGCGGCCCGAAGTTCGTTTTCAATCGGGGTGAGCACGCCGAGAGCCGAGTGCAGCCGTCGGCGGTTGTGGAACATTTCCCAGTACTCGAGCAGAGCGTTGGCCAGCTCGATCCGGTGTGCCACCGCAACGTGGAGCTATTGATGACCACGGTGCAGAGCGCAAAACATTCGGCACCTCTCATGACGTCAAGCTAAGCTATCGACCCCGGTGGTTGGAGAGTGCTATCCGTCAAGACTCGATTTAGTCAGACTGCAAAGCTGATGTAAACGTCTCAACCAGCTCCAGAATACCCCCATCGCTCGCCCAGCTTTCAATCCGGTGGCGAAAGCTGTCGCGCAAATGACCTGCAAGCTGAGAAAGTCCTTGCTTCGACATGAAGGCAAAGGCGTGAGCGACTAGGCCGTAGGCTTGCCGTGGGTCAATTCCTTGTTTAGCTCTCACGTCAAGATCGAGTGCAACCAGTGATATCCATTCCATAAATAGTGATGATGAAGTCTTAGTGGCCTGTTCTGCCTCCGCGGCTTGAGCATCCGACCCTGAATCCGCCAGAAGCAGCGTCTCAGCAAGCCGTGTTTCGATGAAAGAGCGGAGCAGGTCCATAGCCTGCCACGCGTTTGACTGTAGCGATTCTTCAATCCTGTTCCGGAGCACGTCTCGCAAAGGATTGAGTCCCTCCGCACCCGCTGATGCCGCCGCAGCGAGAGCAGCGCTTTCCAGGGTCCGTGGATCGTCGGAGCCAAAATCGCGCATTTCTGCGGTATATTTTGCACTGGCTGCTGTAGCGATGTCTGTAATCGCGCAAAGTGTCAGCCCTTCGAGGCAGCGCCATTCGACGGCAGCCGAGATATCCGTTCGTGTATCAACTTCGCCCACGGTGCGTAGCAACGAACGGAGGATACTGTCTACCTTGGTCGCGAGAATCTGGCGCCGGTGACGTACGATAAATACGCTTGAGTACTGTGCATCAGCTTGCTCATAAAGAGCCTTGAGCTCGTGGTCTAGTTTCTCAATTTCGCTAAGGACCAGAGATATGGAGTCACTCCATACCAGGTACGCCAAGGGGAAATCAAGATCAGCTGTCGTAATCCTGGAAACTGTGCGTAGCGTCCGTTCCAGCTTATTCTGGCGAGTTGGCCGGGCAAGCGAAACCAACGGGTGTTCCGGAATACTGTCGATCGTGGGAGCTTCAGGGTGTTCTTCGTCACCTTCCTCAGAGGCGTGGAGCAACGTCGCTAGGAGAACGGCATGGGCGTCTTTCCGCAGGGCGGAATTATCACAGGCCGATGCCTCTCGGAAGTACGTGTCGGCGTCTTCAGACAAGCCCAACAGCGCGAGATATTCGGCGCACTGGAGGTGTACCTTCCATTTTTCCTGGAATGGGTGGCTGCCAAGAAGCTGTCGGCAAGCGTTGGTCATCCGCGATGTAATTTGAGTTATTGTAGATGCATAGTGAGTGGAAATGTTTTGAGCTGCTCCCCGGCAGCGGTCAGCGACATGGAATCCTGAAGCTGTGAAACTTTCAGAAGCCCTAGTCACGCCAGCTAGGTGTGCTAGCGCGCAAGCGGCTTGGCCATCAAAGTAACGGCAGTCAGCAAGGCTTACTGCCCAGTTCGCTAGGTGCTCGCTCCATCCGAAAACCCAGAAAGCTGGGAAGGCGAGATTTTCGAAAATGCGAAACGCCTCAGAATACCTTCCCAGTTCATAAGTTGTCCACGCTAGATTGTGTAGCGTTAGCACTGTACCAAAGTTGAACTGGCCGCAAACTTGTACTTCTATTGCAGCAATTTGTTTCAGCATTCGTAGCGATCGGCTTTTATTGCCCGCATCCCCGCAGGCCAGGGCGGCATTAGATAGCGCCGTTAGGAGTTTGGGGTGCCTGTCGGGCAGGTATCGGGCGAGAATTCTGGCGACCCTCTCATATTCCTGCAAGGCTTCGACATGCCGTCCTGATTCTCGGGCTATGCGAGCGGCGACTCTTGCAGCATCTATCTGTTGTTGCTCTGCAGCCGGGATCGCCTTACCCGGTTCGGGAACCTGCTCTCGCATCCGCTGACTGTCCGCTACATGCAACAATTTCTCGGGTACAGGTGTCTCCTGAAAGATCTCCGCTAGATCATCGAGCATGGTACGGCTGGTTGAACCGGACAGAAACATAGGAACAGGCCCTGGGTTAGTCCTCAGTGCGTACAAGCTATGGTATGAGATGTGTTCTTCGGAAATACTTCCTCCGCTGGAGTTCCAAAGACTAGCCAGCGTGGATACTGCCCAATCTAGAATGTCAGTGTAGATCTGTGTGAGCAACTCCCTCTGATCGAAGCCGTATGCGCCACTTCGTGTCTCCGCGAGCGGACCTTCAAGAGCAAGACTTTCAAGCTCCGTAATGGCTTGCTCATTTTGATGTGCCTGCCACAGGCCAAAAACGCGCAATATACGGGCGACTTGAACAAGCTCCCATACCTCAGCCTGTCGGGCGTCATCGGCTATTCGCCGCAAATTGCGAGCAGCTCGTTTGCTTCGCCCGGCTACGATGAGCCACTTGGTGGTTTCCAGGCGAACGTTAAGTGAAATGGTATGGCTGCGGCCCAATGCGGCGACTGCTCTACGCTGCAGTGAACGAAGATCCGGTAGTGTCTTAGTGCCAAAGACTGAGGCCCGCAGGCTCGTTAGCATCCAGTAGACCGCGAACCATTCCAGTGAACGTTCCGCACCGGCGAGCCGTATTCGTTCAGCCAGATCCTCAAGGCCGTTGATGGCCGTGTCAGTTTCTCCGGAGGACGCCAACCACGTAAAGCGGTTGAGCTGCACATCATAGGTCTGCGGGTGATTGATATCATAGCCGAGCTGCCTATAATCTTCGAGAAGTTCATCGAGGCGACGAACGGCCTCCTCGTAATTTCCCGATCTGCCCCACAGCGTCGCGAGGTTGGCCTTATATATAAACAGAGTAGCATCATCGAAGCCGGGGAGTTCCTGGGCATCTCGAATGACATACTCAAGTTCCTGTTGAGCTCCCACTAGGTCGCCTCTTCGGCCCCGAATTAGAGCTAGCATGTTTTTGGCGGCGAGTATTTGACTTCGATTCTTCAGGCCCGTTAGGGATATGCGGTCCAACATGCCTTTGAGGGCTTGTTCAGATTGTCTGAGGTCGCCCATCCGGAATGCGATCCACGCTAGGTCTATTATGCATTGCTGTTGGCGCTCAGATGGGACTCCAGCTGCGTTTGACAGCCGTGCTGCATGCTGGATCTCCTTCATTGACTCCGGGAATTTACCATCATAATGTAGCGCAAGTGCCTTTATGCGACACGTCTCTACTTCCCATTCAGTTGAAAGCCGCGGTTGTTCGAGGGTTTGATTCCATTCCAGCGCCTTGATCGCCGTCTTGGTGGCGTCCGCGTATTGAAAGTTACGCGTCAAGTCGGCGGCAAGTTTTCCAGCGGCATCTACGACAGCCAAAGTGACCGGAAGACTCCAGGTAGTAGTGGCGCTGACTGCGAATAGGCGGGCGTAGATCGCTACGGCGAACTTCTCTGTTCTGTCGGCGAGTTGAAGTGCTAGATCGCGCGCCGCTAGGGGTGATTGAATGAGCGGAGAAGGATTAGTACGGCCTAGGATGCGAAAGATTGCTTCGGCCATAGCGTTTTCTCGAAAGGAACAGAGTCCGTCGCCGTGTCTAATGATCCATGATTCGGGTATGTGCTGAAGCGCTGGCCCGGGAGTAGCGCCGAGGCTGTCTATCAACTCAGGAAGAAAATCGTATGTGTCGCCAATCCCGATAGCTCTGGGCGTTGAACCGGCAGCTATTAGGAGGGAGGTTTGTTGCGGTTCCGAGAGCGCGCCAAACCTTTCGGTAAAGAGTTGCTCCAATGCCGCGGGATCGGCAGTGTCAGCGTTCATAAGAGGGGAGCGAGATCGCGGTAACTAGTTCTCGGCGTTGCGTGCCGACGGGCGGAGCCTTCATCTTCATCACCAGGCGGAGCAGGGAGCAGGCGGAGGTTAACGTCTCGTTGCTGGGCGGTAGCCTAGACTGTTTCTGCCGCAGAGTCGAGCGACGGCTGCGCTTCTAGTCGGTTCTGCGGGCCGGTTGCTGGTCTGTCGGACCATGCTCTAAAGATCATTGCCTACCGGCAGCTGGTTTGTAGTGGCGAGCCCCGCAGCCGCAAAATCCTGAGTGTCGCCCAAACCCATGTAGACAGGCGAAGCTACCGAGCAGTGATTGCGAGCGCACACTGCCCCGAGGGCGAGGCTTAAGCTTCGTAAGAACAGATGCCAGCTCGACGTCGCGGACGCAGAACTTAATAATCTGCTCACGGCAGCGTTTGCCGCGTCGGCACGGCTCGCTGAGTCGGCATTAGGCGCGTCTGCCCTGGGGAGCAGAATGAGGCCCGTCGATTGCGACGACGAGATATGAAAATTTGCAGGCCTGCATAAACATGCGCTCCGAGAAACGCGCTGTCATCGGCAGATGAGGTCGGCGGGGCGGCAGGCCAGCAATCTTGAGCACGGCGTGCGGATCGGCGTGACATGACAGAACATTCGTTATGCGCCTTCACC
>Ga0302180_10004418_pt1 | contig 10439 bp, 10 predicted proteins | sample I_Palsa_E3_2_FD_200575 | JGI IMG/M metagenome (GOLD analysis project Ga0302180, IMG submission 200575) | Peat permafrost microbial communities from Stordalen Mire near Abisko, Sweden - I_Palsa_E3_2 | ecosystem: Environmental > Terrestrial > Soil > Palsa > Peat permafrost | place: Sweden... | reverse complement strand
GGCGAACGTACGAGCAATACTGCTGAGCGCAACTATCTCCTCATGCGTGCTGCGGAGATTGCGCGGCAGGACGGTGCCGGGGCTGCCGGCTACGAAGATCCAGCCATACTACTTCTAAGGGGAGTCCTGCATGCGATTTGAGCCCGCAAAGACGTTCGCATTGATTGGCGCGTTCGTCTTGATTCTGGGGGGATGTGGTGGTGGTGGTGGTGGCAGCCCGTCCGGTGGGCCTCCGCCGACGACCTCGCCGACAAGCACGCCGGGTGGTTCCACCTCGGCTGCGGTTGGTTCGCAGCCGTCGACCGCCTCTCTCGGAACAACCGGCGGGTATACGGGATCGATTACCCTCCCCGCTGCCAGCGCAACGGCGACCCTGACGATTACCGCCTCGACAGCGGCGCCGGCCGGCGCGAGCACGCTGAGTAGCCGACGCGACGGATCGGTCGGTCCGACAACGCCGCTGCTCTATCTCTCGCTCGACTCGAACGCCACTGTGACACTGAATGGTACGCCCGCACTGACGGTGACCGTGCCGGCCGGAACCGATCTTACTCAACCGTTTTACCTCGCGGTCGATCTGCCGAGCGTGGGTTGGACGACATTCGCTCCCGGAACGGTCTCCGGCCAATCGGTCGCGTTTAGCAGTCTTGCGGGTTCGGTCGTGTTGACCGCCGGAACGGCATTGACGCTCGCGCTCTATTCCGGCGCGCCGCTTACATCGGAGCTCTCCGTGAATCCGACAACCGTGCAGATCCTCGGGATCGGGGCGACGCAACAGATCGCGATCAGCGATGTCTCGTTTCCCGCAAGCTTTCAAATTCCGTATACAATCACGGTTTCCGCCGCTGCTTGCAACGGCGTTGCCTCGATGAGCACACAATCGAACACGATGTATACCTTTACCGGTGTCGCGGTGGGAACGTGCTCGGCGAGCGTCAGCGATAGCCTAGGCAACGCGCTTACGCTTCCGGTCGGTGTCACGTCGACAACGGTAGTCGTACAGTGATGTGGCGGCTGATACGTAACGCGGCTGCGGAATAGACGGTTTCCGCTGTCAGAACACTTTCAACAGTGATGGTTACCGTAGTGATCGATGAAGTACGCGATTGCGCTCAGTCTGACTATTGCATTGGTAGGCACGGCTCAACCGAACCCACCTGTGCCATCGCCGTCAGATGAGCGGTCCGGACCGCCGCCTATCCGCGTCGAGCATTGCCTTCTTGGATTCCAGGGCTTTGTCTACAACTTCGCGGTGTGGTTTTCGCTCGACGGCCCGAACGCGTTCAAGTCCCTCACATGGCGCATACGGGTGCGAGGCGGCGGATGGGTTGATCTCAAGACAACAAGGGCGGCGCAACCCGGGCAAGCGGATGAAATTTTGGAGCGGTTCACGATGAACACCAATTCGCCGGCCTATATTTCGCTTGACGATCCATCTGCGTGTACGCTGATTGGCGCGGTCACCGGTGACGGTCAAACGTGGACGGATCCTTCAGCGTTGCCGCCGCCGATCTCGCTTCCAACGCGCGCTCCGAACGATGCAACGCCGATCCCTGCAACCGTCGATAACGCAACGCACGACCCCATCGGGATTATCGGGTGCAATGTTCACGTCCATGGTCCCCTCGATTACTATCGCGCGGCTGACTTGGAAGTTCGTTTCAAGAATGTGTCGTCTAAGGTGATCGACCAAATTACATTTCGTGCCTTCGACGGTTCTGGGGGTGTCGATTTTGTCAAGCAGGGCAGCTACTCGCCTGGAGTGTTCGTTCTCACCTCGGCATACCGGCAGCGGCTACCCGATGCTGGGGCACCTTACGAGTCGCTGGAGCTTGCGGACAGCTGCGCGGCAATCAGCGCTACCTACGCAGACGGGACGGTGTGGCAAGCTCCCGACGCCGGACCTACGAGTATCCCAACCTGCTCGCCACTCGACACGAGAGAGACGGCGCCTTGCTTCCAAGACGCATCGCCTCAGCAGCACTTTTGATGCATGCGAGCCTATGCTGCCGTCCGAAATTCGGTCGTGAAGATGTGGTTAACACAGCCGAACATCTCCGGATCGATCGCCGCGAGCCGGGCGCGTGTTGCGCGCGGCCAGTGTGACGCGGGGTCATTAGCCTCTACGTAGGCGCGGAGCGCCTCGGCAATTATGTGGAATTGGATGGGAGTCGTGATTCCGACGTCTAGGGATACCGTAAAACTACCGAGCTTGTAGTGTTGGCGTAGGGCGGTGTAGGATGGAGAAAAGCAGCTGAGTCAATGGCTGCTTCTAGGAGTGTTGCACAATGAAGGAACGTCGCTTTTTAGGGGCGCTGGCTGTTGCGCTCTTCGCGGTCACTGGCGTCGCCAGTGCAGCCTGCCATATTTACGGGAAATTCGGTCTAACAGCGTGGCAGAGCCCCTACAACCAGTGCCGTCTTTCCAGCCCTACCAGCTTTAAGTGTGATTTGGGCCTCGGGGGAAAGGCGTACGTATTGTTCCGCGATCCACAGAGAAACAATGCGCCGTGCGAGGTCTACGTGATAAACGCCGGCTACCCGTTGGCGGGCGACAGGTGGCTTGTCCACGGGGCACCGGTGAGTGCGTCACATGCGGCGCGCTGCACCACCAGGCAAGTGGGAAGCAACACTTTCGAAGCCTTCCCGATAAGGTAGTCGGCTACGGCTGGACTCTCGGGGCGAAGTTAGAATTGACGAGGCGGCAATTGATCAGTGCTGGGTTGCCCTCAAGGCATTGGTTTCGGAAAATGGTACTGATGTCGAGTTGCTGTTATTCATAGAAGGCGTGAATGCCGACGATTCGTTGGCGCTTTGCGATGCAACGTTCTCTAGAATGGCTCCCGAGGATCTCGAGTACTTTCTTAGGGGCGGCGCTTGTCCGCTGACCATCAGCAACGCAACGACGCTCGATCTTGTTCGGGTAGAGGCGAGCTATGTTCGCCCTCCGATGTGCCTAAGGGCGCTCGTGAGAGAAGAGCTGCGATTCGGACAGACCCAACCCGGCGTCGGCGCCGACTATGTCAAGGTCGTAGAGACAACGTTTAAGCGTTTTCTTGAGGCCTGCGTTCTCGCTGTGGGACAAGGACCCGTCCTGATAGCATGGCGGCAGCGTCTCTGGAACTCGCTCCTTCGAGGCAGTTGGGCCACGCACGTGCTGAATGCGGCGGACAGGGACCGGCGTGTCATGAACATTGCGAAGCCGGAGGAGCTCTCTTCAATTTATGTTCGTCTGAAAATGGCGGAAGAATGCTCCGCACCGGTCAGAATCGCGGCTGGTCGACTCGGCCTTGCGAAAGCCAGGGAGACATTGGACGACCGGCTCATCGATGCCGTGATCGCACTTGAGGCCCTGCTTTTATCCGATCAAAAGCACGATCGGAGCGAACTTAGTCTTCGCGCTGCGCTGCGTGCCGCTCACTGGGCAAGCGACGCCGCTCTTGGCGTGAAACCTATCATGGCGTTCGACATCGTGCGCGCCGCTTATTCGCGCCGTAGCGCGCTTGTCCACGGCGGAGCCGTGTCGGCATTGCTTATATGCGTCGGCGAGTCGACGGTCTCTCTCGAGAGACTGGTGAAAGACACGGAAAGCCTCGTGTCAGCGATGGTGATCTCGGCGCTTGAGGATTTGGTGGAGGGAACATCGCCGAGAGAATGGGACGAGCGCTTACGCAAAAGCCTCCGGCAGTGACGTGAGGCCATTCCACCGCGGAGCGGTCTTGCTTAAGAAGTCGAACTTTTTTAATGGTACGCTTCGTTGGGGCTTAGGCTGCGGCGCGAAACTCAGTGGCGAAGACACGCCCAACATACTCGAACATCGCGGGATCGATCGCTTCGAGGCGCGCCTTCGTTGCGCGCGGCCAGTGTGAAGCGGGATCGTTCGCCTCCACATAGGCGCGGAGCGCCTCGGCAAAATATTCATCGATGCCAGTCGCCGCGTATGGCGTCACGAAGCGACGCGCGTCGACGAAGAGCCGGCGAATCTGGGGATCGATGCCCGACCGATAGACGCCCTCGCCGAGCGCGCAATCGAGTGCGTGGCCGAATTCGTGCGCAACCGTCATCGCGCTGCGCGAACGCAAGTACACCGTGCGCTCTTCCACGACGAAGAGTCCAGCCGGCGGCGCGGGCCACGCGTCGACGTCGATGCCGAGGCGCGCCAGCGCCGGCGAGGCCTCGGCATACTTCTCGCCGCGGTGGAGCGGCGCAACGCGCGTGCCGCGATCCAGTGCGAAACGCAGCGCGCCGGATCCGAAGCGCTCGAGGGTGGCAGAAATGGCGTTCGCGCCGGTTGGGCGATTGGGCACGACGAGTGCCCGGGCAAGGCTGTAGCAGTCTCCCATGAGGGGAGAGTGTTGCGCAGCGGTGTTGCCCGAAGGTGGCTAGAGTATGACGCGCGTTATCTACATAGCCGCGGCCGCCACAACTGCCTTGTAGAGATCGATCCGGGAATACACGCCGAACCCGCTGCCGTCATCGAGGAATCCGCCACCGGGACCTTCGGTCGCCGTAAGAATCCTGTCGGCTTGCACCAGCGACGTGATCTTTGGAAACGCGGCCATCAACAAGTAGCCGGCTTCGCGTGCATGAGCGAAGACATCTTCGGTTTTTCCCTTGAACGCGGCGTGTACGACCGGCAGGCCATAGGTCTGCGTCGACTCGTAGAACGCCGCGTTCTTCGTGGAGTCCGCAAAGCGGCCGGTATCGGTGGAACAGATCGCGCCGGATTGCCCGCATGCGCCGTCGAGCGCGCTACGCAACTCGGCTCGCGCCGCTTTGGTCGCACGGAAATCGCCGTCGTGGGCAAGGAGATGCGCGAGAACGTAGAGCGCGAGCGTCCGTCCCGCGAGCACGTCCATCGCGTAGTGCGCGCCGACAATAATGCGATCGTTGCCGTATTCTGCGGCGCGCGTCACCATCTGCGGATAGCGCTGCGGTACAAGGATTCCAAGGAGCACGGATTCCGTGTAGCCGTACGTCGTATGACCGCTCGGGAAGGATGGGCTCGTGCGCAGATCCTGAACGGGTCCGTCGAGGTAGAGCGCGTTCCCGGAAGGTACGCCCCAGAAGTCGTCGGCCTGATACATCGCGATGCGATAATCCGTTTGGAACGGTCGGGGATCACCGCACGGGTCGGCACCGGGGCTGGCGTGCTTGCCGCCGGGCAGTCCGTAGGCCTTTCCGAAGATATCGGTTTGCGCCCCTGGTCGCTGCAAGATCGCATCAGCGCCGTCGATCGCAACGGCTTGGCAATTCGTGCCCGGCATCGCGACACCGCCGTTGGCGAAAAAGTACTTAGCGGCGTTGGAATCGGCCCCGCTCTCGCCGCTCGCCGCCGAGAAGAGCACTTGAACGCTGGGAAGCGAGCCGGTCGGCTTCCAAGTAAGGCCGCCGTCGCCGCTCTTGTAGTTGAGCAGCGTTCGATAGGCAGCCTCCAGGCCCGATCCGAGTCCGTCGGCCAGACCTGAAGCATTATCGCTCGTAATAAAGGCGTCGCTCAGCGCCCGCGCTTGCTGCTGCGCAAAAGGTAGCAGAAGCGGCTGTCCACTCGTGCCGCTTGACACCTCGTAGGTGACGCGATGATTTGCGGCCAGCGCCGCGCGCCCTTGCGGCGTGCTTAACAACTGGCTGAACGGAGCGAGTCCCTGCAGCACGTAGAGCGTGGGATCGAGGGCGAACGCTGCGATCGGCGTGGTCGCCAGCGCGGCGATGAGCCCCAAAACAAAAAGACGCGCTCGTATTTGCATCTACCTTAAAATAGCCGAGATATGTTAGGCTTACATTATGGAAACGCAAGCATCGGCTTTTTGGCAGCACGATTACGCGCAGATGCTCGAACGCGCTAAGGACGAGCGAAAATTCGTTTTACTGGATATATTCAATCCCGGTTGAGGCGGATGCCAAGCGCTGGATGCCGTGACGTATCCGCTCGACCTGGTCAAAGAAGCGATCGCTGCGCACGCGATCCCCGTGCAGATCGACAACTCGGATTCGAAGAACAATATCTTTCTGCATGGCATTCACCACATCTGGACGCCGGATATCCGTATCATGCACACGGATGGTTACGAAATGTATCGCTGGGACGGGTTCTTGCCGCCGTTCGAGTTCGTGCCGCGTTTGCAGTGCGCATTCGGACTCGCGTTTCTGCGCTTGAAGCGCTTCGACGAAGCGGAGAGCTGCTACGTCGATGTGCTGCGCCGCTTTTCGACGAGTTACGCGGCTCCCGAGGCACAGTATTATCTCGGCGTGACGCGCTACCGGCGGGACCCCGACAGCGACGAGATGATGACGCAGTGGGCGGAACTGCGCTCGCGCTATCCCGCAAGCGAATATCGAGTCAAGCAATCGTTTAAGGAATTGCCGGAATAACATTCGACCGTAAAGGAGAAGACGTGAGAGCGCTTTCGGTTGCCTTTATTTTCATTCTTGTCTTGTCAGGGTGTTCGCAATCGGGCGGATCCAGCGGGGTCGCGAGCGGCGATTGGACGCTCGCCGGCTATAATCTCGCGAACAACCGCTACATCACCTCGACGATCGACTCATCCAACGTTGCGCAGCTTGCACCGGCGTGGACGACGCAGGTCGAGGACATCGGCGAGCAAGAATCATCGCCGATTGTCTCCGACGGTACGATGTACGTCTCGACGCCGCACAATCACATTCTTGCGCTCGATGCAGCGACCGGCAAGCTCAAGTGGGATGCTGCGTATACGCCTGCGGCCGTGCTCGATTTTGCCGTGAACCGCGGCGTGGGCTTCGGTGGCGGCAAGGTCTTCATCGCAACGCAAGACTGTCACGTGCGTGCGCTTGATGCGAGCACGGGTAAGGAAGTGTGGAACATCGTCGGCTGTTCGTTGCAAGCGAACAACTGGTATTCGATGGCGACCTATGTCTATAAGAACATGCTGTTAACGGGTGTCGCCGGTGGCGATTTCGGCGGTAACGGCAGCGTTCAAGCGTATAGTCTCGACGACGGCAAGAAATTGTGGCAATGGAACACGGTGCCGGCTCCGGGCGAACCGGGCAGCGACACCTGGGCCGGCGACTCGTGGAAGCACGGCGGCGCTGCGTTGTGGGGTGGCCTTTCGGTTGATCCTGCAACCGATACGCTGTACATTGCGCCGGGCAATGCCGCCCCGGATTTTGACGACATCAATCGAGCGGGCAAGAATCTCTACAGTGATTCGGTTGTGGCGCTCGACATCTCCGGTGCACAACCGAAGATGAAGTGGTACTACCAAATTCTCTATCCCGACGCGCACGATGCGGATCCGGCGATGCCGCCCGTGCTCTTCGATGGCACCGTCAACGGCGCGTCGCAACACCTCTTAGTCGAGGCCGACAAAGCCGGGAACTTCGTCGTTCTCGATCGCACAAGCGGCGCGGTCGTGCACCGTCTTGCGGTGTCGGATCAGTACGGGCTCGATAAGACGCCAACGCCGGCGGGCTTGAAAGCCTGTCCGAATCACGGCGGTGGCGTGGAATGGAACGGCGGTGCCTACGATCCGACGACGAACTACTTTATCATCCCGTCGACGCAGGAGTGCGGTGTCTTCCGCAGCTATGCGGTGCAGCCGCCATGGAAGCAAGGTCAGAACTATCATGGCGGTCCGCCGACGAAACGGCAAAACGGTACCGGCGTGATCAATGCCGTCGATATCTCAACCGGCAAGATGGCGTGGCGGGTGCCGGTGCCGTATCCGGCGCAAGGCGGTGCGCTGATCACCTCGACCGGCATCGTGTTCTCGAGCGATCTCGCCGGCAATTTGTACGCGCTCGACACCAAGACCGGCAAACAACTCTGGACGTATGCGACGCACACGTCGATCGTTGCGCCGTTCTCGATGTATACGACCGGTGGGCAACAATATCTCGTCGTGGTCGGCGGCGCTGCGGGCAATCAAACAACGCCGAACCTCCCCACACCCAAGGGGAGTTACATCATGGCGTTCCGCGTCGGCGCGACGAGTCCGGTCGCAAACGATACGAGCGGGCAAAGCGCCGTTGTCGCGGCTGCCGCATCCGGTGCCATGCAGATGGGCGCCGTTCCGTACACGCAAGCGCAAGTCGCGGCTGGTAAGGGGGCGTACACGCAATCGTGCAGCGCCTGCCACGGCGCGCAACTGCAAGGCGTCTCGGCACCGGCGCTCACCGGCTCGGCCTTCGGTGGCTCGCATCTCAGCGTTTCGGCACTTCGGAGCATCGTGACGAAGCAGATGCCGCTCACCGCACCGGGCTCGCTGAGCCCCGCGGCGTACGCCTCGATCATGGCGTACCTCGCAGCGTCGAACTGCGTGAAGGCGTCCGGTGCGGCACCCTTCCCGTCCAGCGACCAGCCCGCGTTCAAAGGCGTCCTCCTCGTCGGCCAATCGTGCCCGGTGAAGTAGGTCTTTTGGCCCATCTGAAGCTCAGGCGAGCGAGCAGGGCAGATGGTAGGATCGAGGCATGAACTATTTGCGGTTCCTCGGATTCGTAGTCGTGCCGCTGATTGCAGCCTGCGCGGGCGCAGCAACGCCAATCGCTTGTCCCGACGGCCTCCCCGCGCTTCCGACGATGATCTCTCCGGCCAGCGGGTCAACGAACGTGCCGATGACCGGTAGCAGTATCGTATTATCTTTCGAATATGGAACGACACTCACGCTGACCGCTCCGGGTGCTCCAACGGTCACGAGCGGTCAGGTGCAGACGCTTCCAGTCCCGTCTCCGGGGGCGGGCGATCAGGTCCCAATACCGGACGTCGAATATAGCCTGCCGACGCTCCGGCCATCGACCACCTATACGGTCGACCCGCCGCAACCGTACAATCCAGATTGCCCCAACCTCTCGCCAGCGCTCGGGTCCTTCACCACAGGCTCATAAGCCCGGGCCCTTCGAGGCTCGCTTGCGCTCGCACCTCAGGGTGACAGCGGCGGGGTATTGCATTTGCAACCCTTATTAGATTTAATAATATTCCATATAATATGAGCCCCAAGCCCACCGCCCCCGCCGAAGAGGTCCTCAAAGGGCCCATCAAGTCCAAGACGGTCTTCCCCGTCCTGGTCCTTCATCTGCTTGCCGAACAGCCCGACCACGGATCCGGCCTGATGGCCCGAATCGACGTGCTTTGCGCCGGGCTGCTCGCGGTGAATACCAACACCATCTACCCGCTGTTGCGACGGTTGGAGGAGCGTGGGTTCATCGTCGGGGAGTGGGAACACCCCACCAAACGCTCGCGCCGCTTCTACCGGATTACCGATGACGGCCGGAAGCGACTCGATCGCATCAAGTTCGGCATGCTGCCTTACCTCGACACGCTCGCGGGCTCGATCGCTCGCCTGCGCAGCGAACTCTACAGCGTCAGCGCCGCCTAATCGGCGCAGGAGAACACGACGAGCATGAGCACCTATCAAGCCCCACTGCGCGACATGCAATTCGTTCTACGCGAACTCGCCGGCGTCGACGAGGTGGCGAAACTTCCCGGATTTGAAGATACTGCCGACGTGTGGGAGTCGATTCTCGAAGAGGCCGGGTCGTTTGCGACCGGCGTGCTCGACCCGCTCAATCGTGTTGCCGATAAGGAAGGCTGCACCTGGAACAACGGCGTCGTTACGACGCCCAAAGGCTTTAAGGAAGCGTATAAAAAGTTCGCCGACGCCGGTTGGATCGGGCTTCCGGTTCCGGGCGAGTATGGCGGCCAGGGATTGCCGTCGCTTCTGCTCGGGCCGACGCTCGAGATGTGGAACGCGGCGAATATCGGCTTCGCCAACGGTCCGTTGCTCAATCAAGGCGCGATCGAAGCGATCGAGCTCGTCGGTTCGCACGAACAGAAGCAGAAGTGGATTCCCAATCTCGTCTCGGGCAAGTGGACCGGCACGATGAACCTTACCGAGCCGCAAGCCGGTTCGGATCTCGCGCAAGTGCGCGCCAAAGCGGTGCCGAGCGGCGATCACTATTTGCTCAGCGGCGAGAAGATTTTCATCACCTTCGGTGAGCACGACATGGCCGAGAACATCGTACACTTGGTGCTCGCGCGTCTGCCGGATGCGCCCGAAGGCGTGAAGGGCATCTCGCTCTTCATCGTTCCCAAAGTGCTGGTCAACGACAATGGCTCGCTCGGCGAAGTCAACGACGTCGTCTGCGCCGGCATCGAGCACAAACTCGGTATCAACGGCAACCCGACTTGCACGATGAAGTTCGGCGAGAAGGGCAAGGGCGCCGTTGCCTATCTGGTCGGCGAGGCCAACCGCGGCCTCGAGTACATGTTCATCATGATGAATGCCGCACGCTTCTCGGTCGGCGTGCAGGGTTACGCGGTCGCCGATCGTGCGTACCAGCACTCGCTGGAGTACGCCAAGGATCGCGTGCAAATGGCCGATGCCGCAACGCGCGATAAGACGCCGGTGCGCATCATCCAGCATCCCGACGTGCGCCGCATGTTGATGTGGCAGAAGGCCAATC
>Ga0302180_10004417_pt1 | contig 10440 bp, 8 predicted proteins | sample I_Palsa_E3_2_FD_200575 | JGI IMG/M metagenome (GOLD analysis project Ga0302180, IMG submission 200575) | Peat permafrost microbial communities from Stordalen Mire near Abisko, Sweden - I_Palsa_E3_2 | ecosystem: Environmental > Terrestrial > Soil > Palsa > Peat permafrost | place: Sweden: Abisko... | reverse complement strand
TATCCGCAGCTGAAGTCCAACGAGAATTTCCTGCGCTTGCAGGACGAGCTTGCCGGCACGGAAAACCGCATTGCGGTCGCGCGCAAGCGCTACAACGACTCCCTGCAGGCCTACAACACCTACATCGGACTCTTCCCCAATAATATTTTTGCAGGGTGGGCCGGCTTCCAGCGCAACAACGCTTACTTCGAGGCTTCCGCGGCTTCGCGTGAGGTGCCCAAGGTCGCCTTTCCCGCGCCCAGCAAATAGCCGGTAAATGGAGTTTGAGGCGCTACGGGCGCCGAAGCGGGGTTTTCTCGGCCGGTGCGCCGGCGCGCTTGCGTTCGTTGGGGTCCCAATCAACCGGCGGAAATGCGATGCGCCAGAACTTGGGCGCCGTTTCCGCGAATTCCACCGCCACTTCCGATTTGCCTTCTCTCATTTCGCCGTGAAACGTCACTTTGCAGGAGAGTTCTTCCTGCGTCTGCGCGTTTACGATCTTGAGCGGCTGCCCGCGCGTGACCGATTTGGCCAGCAGCACCAGGCATCCATTTGCGCTCACCGTAATCGTCTTTGACTTCTCCTCAAACGCTTTGCCGCCCTCCGTTCCGCATACGAGTACGGACATTGAAATCCGCACGCGCTGGCTGCGTCGCGGCGCCGCATAACTCCGGCCTTCTGATTCGTTGGTGGACTCGCTCACCTTCGACATTCCATTCTCCGATTGTTCCTCGGCAATTGCCCTGGCTCCGGCTGTTCCTTTTTGGAATCTAACCAGGCCTCGATTCTCATTTCGGAATTAGCCCTTCCTTCCGCCATTTGAATCTCGTCCGCCCAATTGTATCAATTACTTTCCCCTCGTGTCCTCGTCCTGCTGCCCTCGCGTGCCTTGACCGTCTCCTCCCACCCGCGCTACGCTACTCAATCACGCTATCGGTCCGCTCGGGAGGCATCGCGTCCGCGATACGCAATGAAACAGACTGTTCGATTGGCTGGCGGCATCAACGAGCTCTTTGGCACCCTCGACGAAAATCTTAAGCTCTTCGAGTCATCCCTGCACGTTACGACCCATTTGCGCGACCACGATCTGGAAATTGAGGGCGCTCCCGCACAGGTCGAGCGCGCCGCCAGGATTCTCGGCGAATACAACCAGCGCATCCGCGAAGGCCGCTTGCCCGACAGCCAGGAAGTGAAATCTTTGCTGCAGATCGCCACCGCCGAACCTCCCGGCGAACTTCGCGGCGCCTTCTCGCCCACGCGCACGCATTCGTTCGGCAAGAAAAGCATCACGCCGAAGAGCCCGAACCAGAAGCGCTATCTCGAAGCGCTGGAAGCTTACGACATGGTTTTTGCCATTGGCCCCGGCGGCACGGGAAAAACCTATCTGGCCGTGTCCATGGCCGTCTCTGCCTTGCTCTCGAAGCAGGTCAACCGCATCATCCTCGCGCGCCCGGCAGTGGAAGCGGGCGAGCGCCTCGGTTTTCTGCCCGGGACGCTGCAAGAGAAGGTCGATCCCTACATGCGGCCGCTCTATGATGCGCTTCACGACCTGCTCGAAGCCGAGAAACTCGAGCGCTTCCTGGAGAAGGACATCATCGAGGTCGCGCCGCTGGCCTTCATGCGCGGCCGCACGCTCAACGATTCTTTCGTCATCCTCGACGAAGCCCAGAACACCACGAGCGAGCAGATGAAAATGTTTCTCACGCGCCTGGGTTTCAATTCCAAGGCGGTGATTACCGGCGACGTCACCCAAATCGACCTGCCGGACTCCCGTCGCTCGGGCCTCATCGAAGCGATCGAGATCGTCGGAAAAATTGAAGGCATCTCGCTCGTTTATTTCGACGAACGTGACGTGGTGCGCCACAGCTTGGTCCAGCGCATTATCAAGGCCTACGACGAATACGGCGCGGCCAATCCGCGGGACAAGAATCATCGTCCTTAGCCTCCTTCGATGATCCTCAATCGCCAGCGGCAAGTCCGCGTTTCCATCCATGAACTGGAACTTTTTCTTTCGCGCGCCCTGCGGCTCGTTCGCCTGCCCGCCGGCGCCATCGGTGTATGCTTCGTCACGAACGCGCAAATCGCGCGGTGGAATCGGGCCTACCGCGGCAAAAAGTCTCCCACCGATGTGCTGTCCTTTCCCGCGAACGCGCCCCAGCGCGCCAGGCGAAAATCGAAATCGCGCGCTAAGCCCGGCGCCGCCCCCACCCGCAGAGCCTCTCGCCCATCGGAATCCCTCGATTCCTATTTGGGCGATATCGCCATCGCCCCCGCCGTGGCCCGCAAAAATGCGCGTCGCTTCGGCCGCGCTTTCAGCGATGAAATGCGTATCCTGATCCTGCACGGGATTCTCCATCTGCTCGGCTACGACCACGAAACCGACTCCGGCCAAATGGACCGGCGCGAGGCTCGACTTCGCCGCGCCCTGGATCTGGTCTAGTGCCGCGCCCACGATTTGCGCGCGTGCGTTCTGCGCTGTTTCGCGAGACGCCTTGCATATTTTCTTCGTTGTGCATAGGCTCGCAAAGCTGGCTCGGACCTAACTGATGGCTATCCTCCTCTACACTCTCGGTGTCCTCGCGCTGACGGCGCCTCTGCTCGTCTTCTCCTACCTCGACCGCGTGTATCGCGAGCTTGGACGCGTTGCCACCGGCCGCATCCACGATCACCTGGAAACATTCGAAAACGAAGTCGAGCCGCGTTTCCACCTGGAACGCCGCCGCGCCGCGCTCGCCTTCAGCTTGCTCACGCGCCTTTGGCTCGTTTTGGTCGCCGCCATCACCGCGCGCGCCGTGATCTTTTTTTCTTTGGGCACCTGGGAAGCCGCGGCGGAAATGGTTTTGTTTCTGGGCGCCGAAGTTGTCGTGGTCATGCAGTTTCTGCCTTCTCTCCTGCTCGCGCGCGCTCGTGGGAATTTGGTCCTGCCTTTCGTCCCACTCGTCCGCGCATTCGTGTTTTTCCTTTGGCCGGTGCAGGCCGTGCTGGAGTTGCTCGTTTCTGTCCTGCACCTCTCGGAGGACGAACAAACCGCCCCGGCAGCCGATCAGCAAGCTCTGGAAGCCTTTGTGGATGCCGCCACCGAAGAGGGCATCATCGAGCAGGACGAAGCTCGGCTCATCGAGCAGGTGGTCGAATTCGGCGACAAGCGCGTGCGCGAAGTGATGACCCCGCGCCCGGACGTCATCGCCATCCGCGCCTCGGCGTCGCTCGAAGAATTGCGCGAGCTGGTGGTCGAAACAAAATTCTCGCGCCTGCCCGTATTCGAGAAGTCGCTCGATGACATCGTCGGCCTGGTCATGGCTCGCGACATGCTCGAAGTCCCCGATAGCGAAGCGGCGCACCGCACCGTGCGCGAGCTTATGCGGCCTGCGCTCTTCGTGCCGGAGACGAAATTTGGTTCCGAGCTGCTGAAGGAAATGCAGCGCAAGAATCAGCAAATGGCCATCGTCATTGACGAGTACGGCTTGATGGCCGGGGTCGTCACCATCGAAGATTTGGTTGAGGAAATTGTCGGCGAAATTGGCGAGGAAGACCGACGCCCGGCGCCCGACGTCGTTCGCGAAGCCGGCGGCACGCTCGTCGTTCGCGGCAGCGTCCCGGTGGACAAGGTCGGCGAGCTTTTCGGCGTGCAGCTGGATTTCTCTAGGCAAAATTCAGCTTCGACCACGATTGCGGGTCTGCTCAACAGCGTCGCAGGCCACGTCCCGCGCACCGGCGAAATCATCGAGGCTGACGGCATTCGCTTCGAAGTACTCGAAGCCAATCAGCGCAAGGTCCTTCGCGTGCGCGCGCGCTTGAACTGAAATCTCTTCGCCAAGATTTTTGCGCCCGCGCTTTTCTGCTCCCGCCGCGAAATCCTGCGCCCCTACTCCCGTGCGTCGCTTCAGCGTACAATTCACGTATGCCCTTCAAGTCCGGCTTCGTTGCCATTGTCGGCCGCCCCAACGCCGGAAAATCCACGCTCGTGAATACGCTCGTGGGCCAAAAAGTCGCCATCGTGTCGCCCAAGCCGCAGACCACGCGCAATCGCATCCAGGGCATCCTCAATCGCGACGACGCGCAAATCGTTCTCGTCGATACGCCGGGAATTCACCGCCCGGACAACGTGCTCAGCCGCATGATGATGGACGAGTTGCAGTTCGCCCTCGACGGCATAGACATCCTTTGCTTGATCGTCGATTCCACCGCCGAGTTTGGCCCGGGCGACCGCTTCTCCATCGAATGGGTGCGCCGCTTTCACGGCCCGGTGTTCCTGCTCTTGAATAAAGTGGACCGCATCCACAAACAGCTTCTGCTGCCGCTCATCGAGCGCTACAACCGGGAATTCGAATTCGCCGAGGTCTTTCCCATCTCCGCCCTCACCGGCGAGGGCTGCCTGGACCTGGTGAATGCCTGGCTTGCGCGCTTGCCCGAAGCCCCGCCGCACTTTCCAGTCGATCAATTCACCGACCAGCCGGAGCGTTTCCTCGCCGCCGAGCTCGTGCGCGAAAAGGCAATCCTCATCACGCGCGAAGAAGTCCCCCACGCCATCGCCGTGTTGATCGATAATTTTGAGGAAACCGAAAAGCTGACGCGCATCCGCGCCACCATTTACGTCGAGCGCGAAGGACAGAAGGGAATCCTGATCGGCAAGGGCGGAGCCACGATCAAAAAAATCGGAACGCAAGCGCGCCTGGAACTTGAATCCATCCTCGGCGCGAAAATCTTCCTCGAGCTTACCGTCAGCGTGCAGCCACGCTGGCGCCAGAATCCAGCCCTCGTCCGCCGCCTGGACTGGCGCCGCGAACTCGAGCAGCTCGCCGCTTCTCAGGAATAACTTGGGGATTTTGCCGCGCGGGCTTGAAGTTCCTAAGCGCGATGCTGCCTGAAGCTACTCGCGTGCCGGCGCAATGCCCAGCGTGCGCATTTTTCTGTACAAATGGCTGCGCTCGAGACCCAGCGCCTGCGCTGCCTTGGTCATGTTCCAGCGATTCTCTTCCAGCTTCCGCAGCACGAATTCCCGCTCGTACGCCGAACGCGCTTCCTGCAAGCTTTCATACGGTTTCTGCGGGCTTCTCGACGCTCCCCGAAATAGTTCGGGCGGCAGGTGATGCGGCTCGATCCGCGGCGATGGGCAAATGATTACGAGCCGCTCGACCAGATTCTTAAGCTCGCGCACATTCCCCGGCCAGGGATAATTGAGCAGCACCTCCAGCGCCGTGGCGCTGAATTCCTTCTGCTTCTTTCCGTACTCTTCGCAGAACTCCGCCAGGAAATGCGCCGCGAGAATGGGAATGTCCTCGGTGCGATCGCGCAGCGCCGGCACGTAAAACGGAATCACGTTCAAGCGGTAAAATAAATCCTCGCGAAATGCGTTGCGCCCGATTTCCTCCTCCAGCTTTTTGTTTGTCGCGGCAATCACGCGCACGTCCACGGTTACCGGTTGGTTCGACCCCAGCGGTTCCACACGCTGCTCTTCCAGCACGCGCAGCACCTTCGATTGCGTTTTCAGGCTCATGTCGCCGACTTCGTCCAGGAACAGCGTTCCGCCGTCCGCCTTCTGGAATTTGCCGGCCTTGTCGTCGCTTGCGCCGGTAAAGCTGCCCTTGCGGTGGCCGAATAATTCCGACTCGATCAGCTCTTCCGGAATTGCCGCGCAATTGACTTCCACAAACGGCAGCGCATTCCGCGAACTGCTCGCATGCAGCGCCCGCGCCACAAGTTCCTTGCCCGTCCCGCTTTCGCCGTAAATCAGAACGCGGCCATTCGTGGGAGCGGTCAGCGCGATCTGCTGCCGCAGCGCTTTCATCGGCACGCTGTTGCCGAGGATTTGGTGCCTCTCTTCGAGCTCAGCCCGCAATCGCCGGTTTTCGGCTTCCAAGCGGACGTACTCGAGCGCGTTGCGCACCACCAGGACAACTTTTCCGAGCGACAGCGGCTTCTCGATAAAATCAAACGCGCCCAGCTTCGTCGCGCGCACGGCCGTCTCGATATTCCCGTGCCCGGAAATCATCACCACCATGGGGGCCGCGTCGCGTCCCTGCAATCGTTCGAGCGTGTCCAAGCCATCCATTTTCTTCAGCCACACGTCGAGCAGAATCAGGTCGAAGCTACGCCGGTCAATCTCGCGCAGGCATTCCTCGCCGGATTCCACGGCCTCGACTTCGTAACCCTCGTCGCGCAAAAGTGCGCCGAGCGATTGCCGAATCCCGCTTTCGTCGTCAACGATCAGTATGGATGAAGGCATGGTGGTTGCAGTCGTGGATCGTTTCTACGCCGAGGTGCCCGCCTGCGTATGCGCGGCAGCGACCTCCGCCGCCGGAAAACGCATGACAAAGCGCGTCCCCGAAGGCAAATTATCTTCCGCTCGAATAGTGCCGTTATGTTCGGCCACAATGCGGCTTGCGATGGCAAGTCCCAGTCCCGTGCCGCGCTCCTTGGTGGAAAAATGCGGCAGAAACAGCCGCTCTTTGTCCGCCGGAGAAATTCCGTGCCCGCTATCGGAAATCTCGATTTCTACCGCGTCGCCGTCGCCTTCCACCCGCGTGGCCACGCGCAGCCGCCGAAATGTGATGCCCTCCATCGCTTCTGCCGCGTTATCAATCAAATTCGCCACTACGCGACGCATCAGCTCGGCATCCGCCCTCACCGCGGGAAGCGCCGCCGCGAGTTCCACCTGCACCGTGATTCCTTCCAGGCGCCCGCGGAACAAATCGAGCGCGCTCGTCACGATCGAGTTCAAATCCGCGGAAGCCAGCCGCGCGGAAGGGAATCGCGCGAACTGCGAGAATTCGTCCACCAGCGATTCGAGCGTTTGCACCTCCCGCTCGATCAGCCCGGCGCACTCCGCCACCAGCTTTTCGAAATCGCTCCGCGAAGCCTCCGCGTTCCGCGGCGTTCCTCGTTCGAGATGCCGCAGCAGGCGTTGCGCCGAAAGTTGGATGGGCGTCAGCGGATTTTTGATTTCGTGCGCGATGCGCTGCGCCACTTCCTGCCATGCGGCGGCTTTCTGCGCGCGCAGCAAATCGGTCAAGTCGTCGATGACCACTACAAATCCGGGGTTCGAGCGCCGCGGCCCGAGCGAACTCACCGTCACCGCCGCGCGCACGAGCCGCCCGGTCGTCGCGATTTCGATTTCCCGCGAAGCCGCTCCCATGCGCAGCGACCTGCGCATCAAATACAGCACCGCGCGCCCGGCCTCTTCGCCCAGCAGTTGCGTCACGGTATGAGCGTCGCGGGCGTAATCGCCCAGAATCGCCGCCACCGCCGAATTCACCCGCGCCACTTCTCCCGCGGAGTTCAGCGAAATCACGCCGGTGGGAATATTTTCGAGAATGGCCTCCATGAGTTTGCGGCGTCCCTCGCGTTCCTCGATGGCCTGCTCCAGGCTTTGCGTGAAGTCGTTGATTTGCCGCCGGCCCTCGCCCAGCTGCTCGGTCATGCGATTGAACGAACGCACCAGCGTGCCGAGTTCGTCCTGCGCCTGGACTTCGATGCGATGGTCAAAATTCCCGCGAGATATTTCGCGCGTGGCCTCGGCCAGCGCTTGAATCGGCACGGTCACCTGTTTCGAAAGGAAGAGGGCTACCCAGGTTGTGGTGAAGAGCAGCAGCAGCGTGATGAGGCCCAGGGTGAGCAAGATTTCGCGCTTGTAGCGGCGCAATTGTTGCTTCTGATCGGCGTAGGTCTTGGTCTGGTCTTCAATCTGCGCGTAACGCGCCAGAAAGTCCGGCGGAAGATCGCGCGCGGCATAAAGGGTTCCGTACTTTGCCGGAGCGCGGCCCGCCAGATAGAGTTGGTTGCCCGCCTGCCACACTTGCGCGCCGTTCCAAATCACTTGAAGCATCTTCGGCGGGATGGCGGTTGTATTTTGTGTTTCGGCGGCTCCCGCGGAGTTCTTGCCGTTGAAATTCCAGCCCTTCTCGAAGTCCATGCCCGCAATCACTTGGCCCTGCGCGTCCGCCATCCACGCTGCATCAGCCGTGCGGCTAAGCACCAGAAAACTTTGGTCCGGAGTGTCGCGCATGGCCGCTTCCGAGGCGAGGTTGTTCAGGCTGTCAAACTCGGCCTTGCCGAAATTGGCCAGAAGCCCCTGGCTTTGTTCGTTGGCTATTTCGAGCGGCCGCGGAAACCAAAGGTTTAGGGTGCGGTTCAGCAGCGCGTAACTGAAGAAAAACAAAAACACGACCGGAAGCAACGAGATGCCCATCGCGCCCAGCAGCATCTTCACCTTGAACCGTGAACCCAGCTGCCCGCTGCGCCGGTCGGACACCGTGCGCACCACCGTGCGCCCCAGAATCAGCGCGAAAACCACGAGTGCCGCAGCCAGCAGGGTCGTGAGCGAGAAGAAAATGAGCAGTGCGACGCCCTGCTCCGGGCGCAGCGGAATTTTCAGAGATCCCAGGGTGAAGACCGCGGCGGCCAGCAGCAGCAACACCACGCCGCCGATGGTCAGCCGCAGCTGCCGCTTCCATTTGGAGCGCGCTTCCGTCACCGGCGTTCCTCTATGTGGCGCCCGAGCGGGAAATTCCTAAGTTTACGAGCCTCTTCGGGGAAGCCAGCGGATGGTCGGATAAGCCTCTCCAGACGGCTCAGGGAGGCTTTCTCGATGAGTTTGGGTCCCAAGCGCCCGGTGCCGTGCAGCTTGGCTAGAGGCCGCTCTGCGGTCGCCCAGGAGGCATTCTGAGTGAAGGTTGTTGCATGGATGACTTCAGAACGAGTCTGCCCCGGCCAGCGATACTGCGGGGAAAGGGACGTAAATAGGACGCTAAGGTGCTTATTTAGAGGCAGTTGAGCACCAGATGTCCGGGCTATCCTGTCCCGTGAACTATTCGCACCGCTGCGAGGTCCCCGCGGATTTCGTTTGCGGGCCGGATTCAGGCAAATAGTCGCGATTTCGACCGGATTAGCCATCAGAAAGCACAATAACGGGGGTCTTTTCGTGTGTCAAGGGATGTGTTGCGCGCTTGCCACACTACTGTGGCTGTCTTGCGCACATCGCCTGGCCGCGCAACTCACAGCCCAAATCGCCCAAGTCTCACCCTCGCGTTCGCTCAAACTCTCCCATGAATTGCGTCAGCGACTCCACGGCCTCAACCGTCACCGCGTTGTAAATGGACGCCCGCATCCCGCCGACCGACCGGTGTCCCGCCAGTCCAACGAACCCCGCAGCCGTGGCTTCCTGTGCAAACTCCTTTTCGATCGCTTCATCGCCTCCGGCCACTCGGAAAACGACGTTCATCTTCGAGCGCGACTCCTTCTCGACCGGGCAGGAATAATATCCGCTCGCATCAATTGCGCCGTACAGCAGTTTGGCTTTCGCGTCATTTCGCTTGCCCATCGCTGCAGCGCCGCCTTCGCTTTCGATCCATTCAAGCACCAGCCCCACGATATACACCGCAAATGTCGGCGGCGTGTGGTACAGCGAGCGCTCCTTGATGTGCGTGCGATACTGCAGCACGGTAGGCAGGTTTTTGTCCGCGCGCTCGGCCCAGTCGCGCCGCACGACCACAACCGTAGCTCCCGAAGGCCCCAGATTCTTCTGCGCTCCGGCAAATATCAGCCCGAACTCCCGTACTTCCACGCGCCGCGAAAGTATGTCAGACGACATATCCACGACGAGCGGCACATCTCCCGTTTGCGGAAACGTGCTCCATTGCGTCCCCTCAATCGTATTATTCGAAGCCATGTAAACGTAGGAAGCGTCGCGCGCGAGCGTAATCTCAGCCGCACGCGGCAGCCGCGTGAATTTTTCCGCCTCGGTAGAAGCGGCCAGCCGGAATGGCGTGCCTTTCTTCAGCTCCCCGATCGCTTTCGCCGTCCACATTCCGGTGTGCAGCACGTCCACGGGCTTCCCAGCAAGGTAAAGATTCATCGGAACCATGGTGAATTGCATGCTTCCGCCGCCTTGCAAGAAGACCACCGCATATTCCTCGGGAATCTGCATCAGCCGCCGCAGCCGCCGCTCGGCCTCCGCGATGATTTCCTCGAATTCGGGAGACCGGTGGCTCATCTCCATCACCGACATCCCCGTGCCGCGATAATCGAGCAGTTCTTCGCGCACGCGTTCCAGCACCGGCAGAGGCAAGGCCCCAGGCCCGGCATTGAAATTGAACGCGCGCTTTAAGGTAGAGCCTGACGATTTGGACGGATTCACGTTGGAAGTTTCCCCTCGCGTGGTTTTCACCGCACGCATCAGAGTAGCAGAAGACCACGCGCCTTGCGAAATACGCGTTGCAGTCACGGCGCGCCGCAACGACGCGGGCCGCTGGCAAGCGCTCTATTGAACGAATGGGCACCCGCTCGCAAGATCGTGCCATTCATGGCCGCGGAATTCGTGCATGATGCGTCGGGCATGGGGTGACGGGGGCAAAAATGAAATATCTAAGGAAGGTAATTCCGGTGGTGTCCGCGCTCATCGGTCTGGTGGCGGGCTGCGTCATCGCTTACTTCGCGCTGGCTCTTTTTTGGACCCACGTCATC
>Ga0302180_10004412_pt1 | contig 10449 bp, 9 predicted proteins | sample I_Palsa_E3_2_FD_200575 | JGI IMG/M metagenome (GOLD analysis project Ga0302180, IMG submission 200575) | Peat permafrost microbial communities from Stordalen Mire near Abisko, Sweden - I_Palsa_E3_2 | ecosystem: Environmental > Terrestrial > Soil > Palsa > Peat permafrost | place: Sweden: Abisko... | reverse complement strand
AACCTCGCGATCTTCCAATACCTGCTAAGTCATCCGGGCGCACCATCGAATCAGTGGCCCGGGACATTGACGTGGTACGGACACAATATTTACTACCACACGGGCGCCTGGGAGACGGCTCAGCGCAGTGGAATTCTGGAATACATGCCGAGAGACGAGGTCCGATTGAACGCCGACCTCTACAGGGTGTTGGAAGCCTGCATGAATGCAATGGAACGCGCGCGGGAGGCCAAATATGAAGCTATGCGGTTTTCCAATGTGGGATCCGACGCTTCGCATCTCAGCAAGGAACAAATTGCCCGGGAAATCGATCTGACCTCGGAAACCCTGCTGCGTTATGGCCTCGCAGCCAACGCCCAGACTAACGTCGAGAGTTTCTTTCCCGATTTCACGCCGGCGCCGTCCGCCGAGGACGTGCAAAATCTTGTAGGGATAAACTGGAGCGAAAAGGAGCAAGCGACAACGGACGACCAGAACGCACGAATGAAGGCATTTGAGGAAGCGCAAGTTGTTCGCGCTGATGAACACCCATTGACTCGGTGACGATGGGGCAAGAGCACCGCAGAGCGGGTTTCAATTGCTTTCCTGGGTAACGGGAGAGCAGACATGTCCGGACGACTGCAAAGGGTCAAAGGACTAAACCGGTACTACAGGCCAATCCGTCAGCAGGCGGCCCAGAAGCGGAAGTCCAGCCACGTTAATTCGCCGCCACAAAGCGGTCATTGCGTGACCCTTAATCCAAGCCGGTTGCTAACCGGGAGAGCATCCACGACCATGGCGGGCCAGTAGCGGGGGAAACTCGAAATGTCCGTGGGCGGCGGCGAGCAAAAGGCGGGCGGTACTGCGGCTCCTGTCTTCATCAGCTACGCCTCGCTGGATAGTGGCATTGCCGAAACCGCTTGTGAGGCTCTGGAAAAGGCAGGCGTAACGTGCTGGATCGCGCCGAGGGACGTGACCCCCGGCGCTTTCTATGGCGATGAGATCGTTCACGCCATCGACGCCGCCAAGGCGATCGTACTGATACTATCGCAGAACGCTGCCACCTCCCCTCACGTGCTCAGGGAGGTGGAGCGCGCAGCTTCAAAGCGGCATGCGGTCATATCGCTGCGCATCGATAAAGCAACTTTACCTGCGGGCCTTGAGTACTTCCTCAATACCTCGCAGTGGCTGGATGCGAGCTCTGGCGATGCGGTGCGTGCGCTGCCCAAGCTCGTTGCTGCGGTACAGGTCGCCATACAAGCCCCCACCGTGACGCCGACAGTCGTGCCCACGGCGCATGCCCCCGCACCGGCCGTGTCCGAACGGTCGCGCAAGCGGATGGCGCTCATCGTCGCATCCGTCGTCGGATTGGCGCTCGTGGGATTCGCGGCGGACCGCCTATGGCTATCCAGCCATCGAGCTGCGGCAGCGCCCGCAACAACGCCGGTCGCGTCAGCACCCGTGCCGGTCACTGTGGCACCCACGATTCCGGAAAAGTCCGTCGCGGTCCTACCGTTCGTCGACATGAGCGAGAAGAAGGACCAGGAGTATTTCTCCGACGGGTTGTCGGAAGAACTCATCGATATGCTGGCGAAAGTGCCAGATCTACGCGTGCCCGCACGAACTTCGTCCTTCTACTTCAAAGGCAAGCAAACGACCATTGCTGACATTGCCAAGGCACTCAGCGTTTCGCACGTGCTCGAAGGTAGCGTGCGTAAGTCCGGCAACAAGCTCCGCATCACTGCACAGCTCATTCGAGTGGATAACGGATACCACCTCTGGTCGGAAACCTACGATCGGCAGCTCGATGACATCTTCAAGGTTCAGGACGAGATTGCCGGTGCAGTGGTAAAGGCGCTCAAGGTGTCGTTGCTGGAAGGCGAGACGCCAAGGGCCGCGCCGACCTCCAATACCGAGGCCTACGCGCTGTATCTTCAGGCGCTGGCAATCGCGACCAATGCCGCGCAACAGGCTGACCTCGAACGGGTGATCGATCATCTACAGCGGGCGCTCAAGTTGGATCCGAAGTTCGCACGCGCGTGGGCGGCACTCGCCGGTTGGCGTGTCTATGACTATGAGACCTTTACAAGCGGAGGGTATCAACAAGTACTTGCTGATGCGCGTCACGCCGCGGAACAGGCGCTCAAGCTTGATCCAAAGCTGTCGGATGCCCACTTCGCAATGAGCGCGGTACTCACCGCAGAGTGGAACTGGAAGGCGGCCGAGGCGGAGATCAATCAAGCACTCGCGCTTAATCCCGGCAATGCTGACGCTTTTGGGGTCGCCACGGTTATCGCGCTAACCCTGGGTCATTTTGACGAGGGCCTACAGCTAGCACAGCGGGTCGTGGCGCTGGACCCTCTCAGTGCGTTGAATTATGGCAGTTTTGCCGGCTTAGGAGGCGCGTACCTGGCAGGCGGCAGGCTCACCGAGGCGGAGACGGCCTATCGTCAGGCGCTAGACCTAGCCCCGGCCATCTCACAGGGTCACTTTCTGCTTGGATGGACGCTATTGGCGCGGAGCGAACCCGCGGCGGCGCTCGCAGTGATGGAACAAGAAACGGATCAGAGGTATCGGGATGTCGGTCGAGCTCTGGCCCTCGACGCGTTGGGCCAGAGGACCGAGGCAGATCGGGCACTCGCGGTCGCGGAGGCGAAATACCCGGGAGTAGTCGAGTATCCGATCGCTGTGGTCTACGCCAATCGCAATGACTTCGATATGGCATTTGCATGGCTGGACCGTGCCTTCCAGATGCACGATGGCTGGGTGCCATGGCTACCATGGGATCCGCTGCTGAAGAACCTGAGGGGGGACCCCCGTTACAGAGTGCTCTTACGGAAGATGAACCTGGCGGTATAGCAATCTACCCGGCGCTGAACTGCAACGCTTCGTGCCGTTGATGTTCGGTCGCTAGGAAGCTGTATCGGATGCCGCAAAACTGTCAGGCGCAATCGTCTCCTTGGGGTCAACTCCGGACGCTGAAGCTCAATCTGGCCCACTCACCAAGCGTGGTAGTTGCGGAGCGCTACAGAATATAGCGGCTCAAATCCTCGTCCTTGACGAGATTGCCCAGGTGATCGTCGACGTATTTGGCGTCGATGGTCACGCCCGTACCGCTCTGCTCGGTTGCATCGTAGGAGACGGTCTCGAGCAGGCGCTCCATCACCGTATGCAGGCGCCGCGCGCCGATGTTTTCGGTGCGCTCGTTGACCTGAAAGGCAATCTCGGCGATGCGGCGCACGCCGCTCGCTGCGAAATCGACCCGCACGCCCTCGGTATTCATGAGCGCGTGATATTGCGTCGTGAGCGACGCGTCGGGTTCGGTGAGAATGCGCACGAAATCCTCGACCTTCAGTGAGTCGAGCTCCACGCGGATCGGCAGCCTGCCCTGCAGCTCCGGAATCAGATCCGAGGGCTTGGACATGCTGAAAGCGCCCGAGGCGATGAAGAGGACATGATCGGTTTTCACCGGCCCATATTTGGTGGTGACGGTCGAACCTTCCACGAGCGGCAAAAGGTCGCGCTGCACGCCTTCGCGCGACACGTCCGCGCCGATGGTCTCCTGACGGCGCGTGACCTTGTCGATTTCGTCGATGAAGACGATGCCGTTTTGCTCGGCGTTGGCGAGCGCGACGACCTTGAGCTCCTCCTCATTGATGAGCTTGGAGGCCTCCTCGTCGATCAAGAGCTTCGCCGCCTCTTTGACCTTGACCTTGCGGGTACGCGTGCGGTTGCCGCCGAGGTTCTGAAACATGGACTGCAGCTGCTGCTGCATCTCTTCCATGCCGGGCGGCGCCATGATCTCAACGCCCATCGGATTGGCGCGCAGCTCGAGCTCGATTTCGCGCTCATCGAGCGCGCCTTCGCGCAGCTGCTTGCGCAGCTTCTGGCGCGTCTCGGCGTCGCGCGGCTGGCTGGGCTCGTCCGTCGAGAATCCCATCATGCGCGGCTTGGGCAGCAGGGCGTCGAGCACGCGCTCTTCGGCGGCGTCGAGCGCGCGGCGCCGTACCTTCTCCATCTCCTGCTCGCGCGTCATCTTGACGGCGACATCCACGAGCTCCTTGACGATGGAGTCAACGTCGCGGCCCACGTAGCCGACTTCGGTGAACTTGGTCGCTTCAACCTTGACGAACGGGGCGTTGGCGAGCTTGGCGAGGCGCCGCGCAATTTCGGTCTTGCCGACGCCGGTCGGGCCGATCATCAGAATGTTCTTGGGCGTGATTTCCTGGCGCAGCGGCTCGGCGACCTGCATGCGCCGCCAGCGATTGCGCAGCGCAATCGCAACAGCGCGCTTGGCCGCCTGTTGCCCGATGATGTGCTTGTCGAGCTCGACGACGATTTCGCGCGGTGTGAGTGCGGGCAGCATCGCTAGCTAAGCTCGTCGATGACGAGGTTGCGGTTTGTATAGATGCAGATCTCGGCGGCGATGTTCAATGCGCGCTCGACGATGCTGCGTGCACCGAGCTCGGTGTTCTCAACGAGCGCGCGCGCCGCGGCCTGGGCGAACTGGCCGCCCGAGCCAATCGCGGCAACCTCGTATTCTGGCTCGATCACGTCGCCATTGCCCGAGATGACGAAGATCTTCTCCGGATCTGCAACCAGCAGCAGCGCCTCCAGGCGGCGCAGATACCGGTCGGAGCGCCAATCCTTGGCAAGCTCGATGGCGGCGCGCGTGAGGTTGCCGTACTTTTCAAGCTTGCCCTCAAAGCGCTCAAACAGCGTGAAGGCGTCGGCCGTGCCGCCGGCAAAGCCCGCGAGCACCTTGTCGTTGTACAGGCGCCGCACCTTGCGAGCATTGCCCTTCATGACGGTATTGCCCAGAGTAACCTGGCCATCTCCGCCCATGGCGACCGCGCCATTGCGGCGCACGGCGAGAATCGTCGTGCCGTGCGGATCGAATTTTGAACTGTCGCTCATCAAGGATGCCGCTCAGGGCTTCCTCCGTGCTCGCGGGTGGGTACGGTCGTAAATGCGGGCGAGGTGCTGGAAGTCAAGGTGCGTATATATCTGCGTCGTGGAGATGTCGGCATGGCCGAGGAGTTCCTGCACGCCGCGAAGTTCTCCACTGGATTCAAGCAGATGAGATGCGAAGGAGTGCCTGAAGAGGTGCGGGTGCACCGGCACTCCCAGTCCGCGCCGCCGCGCCCATGCGGCGACGCGCAACTGCACGGCGCGCGCTCCCAGGCGTCGGCCGTTTCTGGCGATGAATACGGCCGTTTCGGCAGGTTTCACCAGGGCCGCGCGCTCGCGCAACCAGCGCTCGAGCGCTTGCACGGCCTTCTTTCCCACGGGGATGATGCGCGACTTCCTGCCCTTGCCGAGCACACGGACCGTGCGGTCCCTGAGATCAAGGTCAAGCAGGTCCAGTCCCACGAGCTCCCCGAGCCGCAGCCCCGAGGAATACAAAAGCTCCAGCAAGGCATGGTCGCGCGCGAGCAACGCATCGCCCGGCGTCACATTGAGTAGCTGCGCCATCTGGTCCGCGTCGAGCGTGTGCGGCAGGCGCCGCGACGCCTTCGGGGCGCGGATTTCATAGGCCGGATTGCCGGGCAGGGCGCGTTCGCGCACCAGATAATTGCAGAAGCTGCGTACCGCGGAGAGCCGCCGCTGGATGCTGCGCGGTGCAAGTCCCGCCGCGTGCGAGTGTGCGGCGAAGGTACGCACATGCTGCGAGTCAAGCGCCGCCCAGTCCTGCAGGCGGTGCCGATCGCAATACTTCACCAGCGCCGCAAGATCGCGGGCGTAGTTCGAGTCGGTGTGCGCTGAGAGCCGGCGTTCGGTCGCAAGGTGGCGCCGGAAGCCGGCGATCCACTCGAGCGCCGCGGGAGTCATCGCCGTGCGACGGCGTCCGCAATGAGATCCGCCATGCGCCCCAGGAACTCCGTGCTCATGCCCGGATGAAAGCGGTCGCGCGCGGTGCTGCCGAGCGCCAGGAGTCCCAGCGAGCCTTTCTCGCCGAGCGGCACGAGAGCCACTGACCCGATGTCATTCGCATCGGATCCGAACAGGAACTCGCGCTGCGAGTCGCGTACCTGGCCGCAGCGCGGCTTGGCGCTTGCGAACAGGGACTCGAAAGACTTCAGGTTCGGGTCGTCGGGCGCTATGCAGCGCGGGAAACGCTGCGAGGATTCCTCGGACGCAGCACCGACGAGCAGCAACACCGAGTGAAATGCGTCAAAGTCATCGCGCAGGCTGGCTTCGATCTCATCGAGCGCCGCCTGGCGTGACGGCGCGCGCAGCAGCCTGCGCGCAAAGCGGTGGAAGCGCTCCGCGACGACATCGTTGTCACGCGCGACGCGCACGAGCTCGGCTAGTTTCGCCTCGAGCGCCGCATGGCGCTCGCGCATGACCTCGATCTGGCGCTCGACCAGGGAGATCGTCGAGCCGCCGCGCGAGTGCGGCAGCCGCAGCCGCGCCAACAGCGCCTGATGGCGCTCGAAGAACTCCGGATTGCTTTGCAGATAGCGGGCGACGGATTCCTCTTCAGCATCCGCCGCCGGTAGCCCGCGAGCTTCACGTGTCGTCATCTCTACACCTCGAAGTAACCTGCAAATGAGACTTCGGCAGGTCCCGTCAGCCAGATATGTTCCCCAGGGCCCGCCCAGTTTACGCGCAACTCGCCGCCGCGCACGCTCACTTGCACGTCGCCATCAAGCCGGCCGCGCGCGCGGCCGACGGCGACCGCCGCGCAGGCGCCGGTGCCACAGGCGAGCGTTTCACCAGCGCCGCGCTCATGGACGCGCAGACGGATGTGGGAGCGGTCGGTGATTTCCATGAATCCGACATTCACGCGCTGCCGGAAGCGCCGATGATGCTCGATGGCTGGACCCAAGCGCTCGACCGCGGCCGTCGCGACGCTCGCAACGCTGAGCACGGCGTGCGGGTTGCCTATGCTCACGGCTCCGATCTCGACCTCTTGTCCGTCGACTTCAAGGAGGTAGGCGTCAGCCTGGCTTTGCGCCTCAAACGGCAATGCGTGGGGTGCAAAGTCGGGGACGCCTAAGTCGATGGCGACGAGCTTTTCTCCGGCCATGCGCGCACGCACAAGTCCCGCCGCGCTTTCGAGGGTCATTGTGCCGGCCGGCGTCGCTGCGCGGCGGCTCAATAGCGCAGCGATGCAGCGCGCGCCGTTGCCGCACTGCTCGACCTCGGCGCCGTCGGCATTGAAGATGCGATAGAAGGCGGCGGAGCCGGGCTCGCGCGGCTTCTCCAGCATCAGCGCCTGATCGAAACCTATCCCGGTGTGGCGTGCCGCCAGACGCCGCCACAGTTCGCGCGACGGCGCGAACCCGGCGGCGGGCGAGTCGAATATGATGAAATCGTTGCCCAGGCCATGCATTTTCGTGAAGTCCACGCGCATGGCAGACAAGAATACCTGAATCGCGCCCGCGTGCCGCGGCACGCACGGGCGTATCGTACGGCCGATGAGCGATTCATTCGAGGTTCGCATTACACCGCACGGCAGGGTCGTGCGCGTGAAGGCCGGGCAATCAATTCTGGATGCCGCGCTCGATGCAGGACTTAATCTTCCGCACTCCTGCAAGTCGGGGCATTGCAGCTCGTGCCGCGCACGCCTGCTCGCAGGCGAGATATGCTATCCGCAGGGCACGCCCTTGGGCCTTACCGCCGAAGAGGCGCGCACGGGCGAGGTACTCCTCTGCCAGGCGCGGCCGCTGTCAGATCTCAGCGTGGATGTGCGTCTCGTCGCCGCAGTGACCGAAGTTGAGATCAAGACACTGCCGTGCCGTATCGCGCGCCTGAACCCTCTGGCGGCAGATGTCATGCAGGTGTTTCTGCGGCTGCCATCGGTCGAGTCGCTCACATTTCAGCCGGGCCAATACCTGGATGTGCTTCTGGACGACGGCGGTCGCAGAAGCTTCAGCATTGCAAATCCGCCGCACGCTGCCGAACTCATCGAGCTGCATGCGCGCTACGTGCCGGGCGGTGGTTTCACCGAGCGGCTCTTCAAGGAGTTGCGCCCGGGCGCGCTGCTGCGCATCGAGGGCCCCATCGGCCAATTCGTATATCGGGCCGGCACGGCGCCGCTGATACTGATCGCCGGGGGCACTGGATTCGCACCGGTAAAGTCGATGCTGCGCCATATGCTCGAACACGGCGTCGAGCGGCAGATCCATTTCTACTGGGGCGCGCGCCGGCAGGAGGACCTCTACGAGGAGGCGCTCCTTCTGGACTGGGTGCGCAAGTATCCGCAGCTGCAGTTCTCAGCCGTGCTGTCGCAGCTCGGCGCGCAGGACGCCGGCGGGCGGCAGCTCGGGTGGGTGCATGAGGCGGTGCTCGCCCGGTATCCGGACCTGAGCCTCTTTGATATCTACGCCGCCGGGCCGCCAGCCCTGATCGAGGCCATTCGCGCGACTTTCCCGGCAGCGGGGGCGCGTGCGCAGGCGATCTTCTTTGATTCCTTCGACTACGCGCCGAAGAGCTCCGCGGTCAATCGGTAGGTCGCCGAGATGTCTTCATCGCCATAGCCGCGGGCGATGAGTTCGCTGTAGACCTCGAGCATGCGTTCAACCACTGGCAGCGTTACGCCGAAGCGCGCGGCCATATCCCGGCAGATTTTGAGATCCTTGGCGTGCAGCCGCACCTTGAATCCGGGCGGATAGCTCTCGCGAATCATGTTGGGCGCGCGATGCACGAAATACCAGCTCGAGCCTGCTCCCTTGCCGAGCGTGTCGACGAGTTGCGCGAGCGGCAAGCCCTGCGCGTGTGCGAAGGCCATAGCTTCGGCGACTGCCTCGATGATGCCGGCGCACATGATCTGATTAGTCGCTTTCGCAGCCTGGCCGCTGCCGATCGGTCCAAAATGCGTAATCGTCTTGCCGAGTGCGGCGAGGATCGGGCGCGCGCGCTCGAAGGCCTGCGGGTTTCCTCCTACCATGATGACCAGAGTTGCGTCGCGTGCGCCTTCGACGCCGCCGCTGACGGGGCAGTCAAGGAACTCGGAGCCGCGCACCACTTCGGCCGCGCGCTGCGCAGTCTGGGCACTCACCGTCGAGCAGTCGAGGACGAGACTGCCGGGTTTCAGAGCCGGGGCGAGCTGCCCGACGACATCGAGTACGTCGGCATCCGCTGCGACACATATGACGACCGCATCCACTTCAGCAGCAAGGCTCGCAAGCGAGGGGGCAGCGTGACAGCCAAGCTCGGCGGCGAGCGCCTGCGATTTTTCAGGTGTGCGATTCCAGACCGTGGTTAACAGGCCGGCGCGATGCAGATTGCGCGCCATATGCATGCCCATGGCGCCGAGCCCGACGAAGCCTACGCGCATGACGGATCCGGTTGGCAAGCGGCCGGAGCGGCCGCGGGCATTACTCTAACTACTTTGTGTCGGTTCCGCAGGCCGCCTGCATGGCGTCGTGCAGTTGCAGACGGTACGCATTGGCGTCGGCTTCGCTCAGGTACTCGCGCTGACCCTCGGTGCTGCCGGACTTAATGATGCGCCGCGATGCCACCGCCTTGGTGTAGTTTTCCTTTGCCTGTTTGCACTGCTCTTCCTGGGCTTGCGCCACGTCGGCCTTTACGGCGCGTTCATCAGCCGCCTTGGCGACGTCAGTGGAGGCGCGATCGCCCGCGGCGAGGGTCTTGTTCGGCGCGGTGTGCGCAGGGACCGCAGCCTCCGAAGCCTTCGGCCCGTGGTCCACCTTGATGAGCGTCGAACCGGGAACCCAGGTGTCCGTGTAGTGAACGCCGCCTTGGGCATCCACATAGCGGTAGACATCGGCAGCATGCGCAGCTATGGCTGCGCCCGTCAGGAATATGGCAAGCGATAAAATCCGGAACATGCGAACGCGCCTCCCGCGCTCGGCAGTATCCCCACTTCGGGGCGGCCGACCTTTGACACGCGTCACATTATGCACTGACTACAGGTCGTAGGCGCGCTCCCCATGCAGGGAGATATCCAGCCCCTCGCGCTCTTCTTCTTCCGTTACCCGGATGCCCACCACGAATTTTACGATGTGAAACGCTACGAAGGACACCGTCGCGGTCCAAAGGGCGACCACGAGCACCGCCTTCGCCTGAATGAGGAGCTGCGTTCCGATGCCGGGATAGCCGATCCTGCCAGTCGTCCAATCGACGACTTGACCGGGGCCGCCCAACTGCGGCGCATTGAAGACGCCGGTAAGCAACGCTCCCAGGGCGCCGCCCAGGGCATGCACACCAAATACGTCGAGCGAATCGTCCGCCTTGACGATCCGCTTCAGGCCGGTCACGCCCCACAGGCACACGGCACCCGCGGCCAGGCCGATGACGAAGGCGCCGGGAATGCCGACGTTGCCCGCCGCCGGCGTGATGGCTACGAGGCCGGCGACTGCTCCCGAAGCGGCGCCGAGCATGGAGGGCTTACCCTTGAGCGCCCACTCTATGAATATCCAGGAGAGCACCGCGCAGGCCGTGGCGAGATAGGTGTTCATGAAGGCGAGCGCGGCGGAGCCATTCGCCTCGAGAGCAGAT
>Ga0302180_10004410_pt1 | contig 10453 bp, 8 predicted proteins | sample I_Palsa_E3_2_FD_200575 | JGI IMG/M metagenome (GOLD analysis project Ga0302180, IMG submission 200575) | Peat permafrost microbial communities from Stordalen Mire near Abisko, Sweden - I_Palsa_E3_2 | ecosystem: Environmental > Terrestrial > Soil > Palsa > Peat permafrost | place: Sweden: Abisko... | reverse complement strand
CAGGTCGGCGATGATCGTCGCCAGATTAGTTTCGACCAGGGCAAGCAGGGCCGGCACGCCGGCCGCAATGCAGCCGGTCGGATCGGGCTGCGTCGCGCAGCCGTCCTCCAGCAGGAAGCCGTCATTCGCTCCCAGCGTGATCGTGACGAAGCGCACGTCATGGTTTCTCTTGAGGAACTGCCTGGCGAACTCCAGCTGCGTGCCGGTGTACTTGACGTGCAGCGGGAACGCCGCGCGATAGGCGCGGCAACCATTGTCCGGGGCCGTCGAGGACAGGAAGCTGCCAGTGGTCTCACCCGGGCAGGCCGCATCGGCGACGTCACCGTCCCGCCACCTTGCGAGTTCATTGGCGAAGCCAACGAAGTTCTCAGGATTGATGTAGGCGTAGCCCGCCGAGGCGATGTATGCAAACGCGACGCTATCGCCAAGCACAAGGCCCTGATCGCGTTCCCAGGCCTGGGCCGTCGTCCCGGCGCACAGCGCCGAGGCGAAAAGCAGGATGCAGGAATATGTTACCTTCATGACCGTTCCCCTCAGTTCGGTTTTGGTTTTTCGAGCTCGTCGCCCGCGTGCACTGTTACTGCGCGACTCCCGCGAGTCCGTGTGCATTCGCAGCGACCATAGGGCGTCGCGATACCAAACGCAACTTTCAACGCCGTGCTGTGCGGAACGCGCGTTCAGTAGTGAGGCGGACGCTCTTCTTCCGCAGAGCGCTCTTCCTGGGCGCTGTGCGCAACCTCGAGCCGCTGCAATACTTCCCTGATCCTCGCCGTCAGCGACTGAATCTCCTTCTGTTGCTGAAACACGACCTCGCCCAGCTCGGCATTCGCGCGCTCGAGAAAGGCGATGCGGGTCTGAATCTGCTCGAGGGATTCCTGATCCATGCGAGAAGTCTAATCCTTTGTGCTGCGCGTGCGCGCGAGCGCTAGTAGACCTCAGGCACCAGCATCTCGGCCGCTACCGCCTGCCGCGAGTAGTGCTCATGGTGCTCGCGCTCCGGCAGCTCGATGGCGGGCTTCTGCACCTCCGCGTAGGCAAACTGCTTGAGCAGGTGGTCGATGCAGTTGAGCCGTGCGCGCTTCTTGTCCACGGCATGGACCACCCACCAGCGTGCCTCGGGAATGTGCGAGCGCTGCAGCATGACTTCCTTGGCCTTGGTGTAATCCTCCCAGCGTCGTCGCGACTCCAGGTCCATCGGGCTCAGCTTCCATTGCTTCATGGGATCGTGAATGCGCGACAGGAACCGCAGGTGCTGCTCCTCGTCCGTGATGGAGAACCAGTACTTGAGCAGACGGATTCCGGAGCGCACCAGCATCCGCTCAAACTCCGGCACCGAGCGGAAAAACTCCTCGTACTCCTCCGCGGTACAAAAGCCCATCACGTGTTCGACCCCTGCGCGGTTGTACCAGCTGCGGTCAAATAGCACGATTTCTCCGGCCGCGGGCAGATGCGGGACGTAGCGCTGGAAATACCACTGGGTGCGCTCCCGGTCATTGGGTGCCGGGAGTGCAACCGCGCGGCAGACGCGCGGATTCAGTCTTTGTGAAATGCGCTTTATGACGCTGCCCTTGCCGGCGGCATCACGTCCCTCAAACAGGATGACGACTCGCTGGCGGGTTGCCACAACCCAGTCCTGCAGCTTGATCAGCTCGGCCTGCAGGCGGAAGAGCTGGCTGAAGTACTGGCGCCGATAATCGCTGGAAACCTCGGCGCCCGCAGCCCCATGTCCCTCAGACATCGCATGGCCATCCTCGCGCTCCATTTCCAGCTCTTCGTCGTAGCCGTCCGCCAGATCGCGGCTGATGCGGCGCATGATTTCTTCGCGATCGAGAGAGGAGAACTCAGCCATGGGATGACTCCGCGCACGCAAAAACGAAGATCGTCCTCCGCGACTATGACAGATTTGTTGCGCCGCGCGGCGGACCCGGCGAGGTGCGGCAGCCCGTCAGCGGGGCGAGGCCCTATGACGCTAGAATCCAGTACCGGACGATCCGCGGCCACCGCGAGCGTCCGCCCATATGCAGTGTTGCTGTCTGCCGGAGGTGATTCCCAATGAGCGTACCCACCCCGACGACACCAGCGCCAATCGGGCCCCCCGACCCGGTAAGCCCCGCGATGATGCGGCGCCTGGAGCGGCTCGGCCTTGCCGACCACGCCGACCAGTGGACCGAGCGCTACCTGCTGTGCGAGCACATCGTGGATCCCCCCGCCGCAACGCGGCGACAGGAATTCGAAGCCACGAGCCGTTTCATCCGCGACCTGATTGCGCATCGCTGGATCAAGACGGGCAGGGTCCGTGAGCGCACCCTTCCCAAGCGCATCCATTACATGTCCATGGAGTACCTCCTGGGCCGCACGTTGCGCAACAACATCATGAACCTGTCCGCGGAGCCACTGGTGCGGCGCGCGCTTGAAAACCAGGGCTGGAACCTGGATGCGTTGATTGAAGAGGAGCCCGATGCGGGCCTGGGAAACGGGGGTCTCGGGCGGCTGGCGGCCTGCTTTATCGACTCCCTGGCCACCCTGCAGTATCCGGCGATCGGCTACGGCCTGCGTTACGAATACGGAATCTTCCGGCAGGTCATCCAGAACGGCTCCCAGTCCGAGCAGCCGGACAACTGGCTGCGCAACCCGGACCCGTGGGAGGTCGCACGTCCCAGCAAGGTATACGCAGTGCCCCTCAACGCGACGGTCGAACTGCACGGCTCGACCCTCAAGTTCACGCCGAACCGCCGGGCGCGGCTGTTGGGGATGGCGTATGACCGGCCGGTCGTAGGGTACGGCGCCAACTGCGTGAACACGCTGCGACTGTGGAGCGCGGCGGCGCCTGAGTCCTTCGATTTCGCCGAATTCTCGCTGGGGGACTTTGCCGGCTCAGTCATCAACAACGTGGCGGCGGAATCGGTCACACGGGTGCTGTACCCGGACGACTCAACCGAAGCCGGGCGCACCCTGCGCTTCGTGCAGCAGTACTTCCTCGTCAGCTGCTCGCTGCAGGACATCATGGCCCGGCTGCTGAAAAGCCGCGACGTAAACTGGTCGAAGGTGCCGGAGCTTGTGGCAGTGCAGATGAACGACACGCATCCGGCGCTGTGCGTCGCCGAACTGATGCGCATACTGCTCGACCAGGCACACCTGCCTTGGGATCAGGCCTGGGACATCACTCTGCGTACTCTCGCCTACACCAATCACACCTTGCTGCCCGAGGCGCTCGAGAAATGGCCGGTCGGTCTGTTTGAGACACTCATTCCGCGACAGCTAGAGATCATCTACGAGATCAACCGGCGCTTCCTGGACGACGTCCGCCGCCGCTACCCCGGCGATGAAGCGCGCGTGACGCGCGTAAGCCTGATCGAGGAGACCCCCTCGCGGCGGGTCCGCATGGCTCATCTTGCAGTGGTCGGCTCGCACAGCACCAATGGCGTGGCGGCCATACACTCGGACCTACTGCGCACCCACGTCCTGCGTGACTTCGCGGAACTGTATCCGGAGCGCTTCAACAACAAGACCAACGGTGTGACGCCGCGGCGCTGGTTGCAGCAGGCCAATCCGGCACTCTCGGGCCTCATCACGGCGACGATCGGCGAGTCCTGGGTCACTGACCTCGACCGCCTGCGTGAGCTCCTGCCGCGGGCGCAGGACAGCGCCTTCCGCGAGCAGTTCCGCCAGGCCAAGCGGGCGGCCAAGCTGGCCTTCGCCGCGTGGCTGCGCGCGACCTACGGCGAGGTGGTGGATCCGGACTCGATCTTCGACAGCCAGATCAAGCGCATTCATGAGTACAAGCGACAGCTTCTCAACGTCTTGCATGTCCTGGTCCTCTACAACAGGCTGCGGCAAGATCCCACCTACGAGAAGACTCCGCACACGTTCTTCTTCGCCGGTAAAGCGGCACCCGCCTATCACTTCGCAAAACTCGTGATCAAGCTCATCAACCGTGCGGCCGCCGTCATCAACGCCGACCCGGCGGTGCAGGGACGCCTGAAGGTCGTTTTCCTGCCGGAGTACAACGTCAGTCTTGCGGAGCGTCTCATCCCGGCGAGCGACGTGTCCGAGCAGATCTCCACGGCCGGCTACGAGGCGAGTGGCACTGGCAACATGAAGTTCATGATGAATGGCGCACTGACCATTGGCACGCGCGATGGCGCGACCATCGAGATGGCCGCGGCGGCCGGCGAGGACAACTTCTTCCTCTTTGGCCTCACGGCTCAGCAGGTCGCAGACAGCGCCGGCTGGTACGACCCCCACTGGCACTATGCGAACGAGCCCGAGACGCGCGCGGCCCTTGATCTGATTGTCTCTGACCTGTTCACCGGGCAGGAGCGGGGAGTTTTCGATCCGGTGCGCTATGCGCTGCTCGACGGTGGCGATCATTATCGCCACCTTGCCGATCTGAGCGATTACGCGCGCGCACACCGTGCACTCGATCGCTGCTATGCGGATCCTGATGTCTGGACCAGCAAGGCCATCTGCAACGTAGCCGCATCGGGCCAATTTTCCAGCGACCGCACCATCCGCGAATACGCGGATCGGATCTGGGACCTGAAGGTGTCGCCGGTCTCCTAGGCGGGTACGGTCGACCTGCGCCGCATCACGCGCCGACTGCGTTGGGGTCGCGCCAGGCGCGCTCGAAAGGCAGGCGCCAGGCGTGCGGTGCAATCAGTTGGTGAATGGCGTTCGGGCCCCAGGATCCGGGCGCGTAGGGACGCACCGGCTGCGGTGATGCCAGCAGCTGAGTCGAGACCTCCCACAGCCGCTCGATGCCCTCGGCGGTGGTGAACAGGGTATGGTCGCCGCGCATCGCATCCAGGATCAGCCGCTCGTAGGCCTCGAGCACGTCGCCGATGTGGCTCGTGTCGTGCAACGCGAACTGCAGGCTGAGCTTGTCGAGGCGCATCCCCGGGCCGGGCCGCTTGCCGTAGAACGACAGTGACATCTTCGAGGCGTCGGCGAGGTCGAAAGTGAGGTGGTCGGGGCCCTGCGCCCCGACGCCCGAGTCCGCCGGGAACATGCTGCGGGGCGGTTCGCGGAATGCAATGGAAATTATGCGCTGTCCCTCGGCAAGCCGCTTGCCGGTGCGTAAGTAGAACGGCACGCCCGCCCAGCGCCAGTTGTCGATCGCGCATTTGAGCGCGATGAACGTCTCGGTATCGGACTGCGGGTCGACTCCCTGCTCGTCCCGGTAACCGGTGAACTGCCCCCTGACCACGTCGGTCGGCGCGATCGGCGACATGCTGCGAAAGACCTTATTCTTTTCCTCGCTGATGGACACCGGCTCGAGCGCGGTCGGCGGCTCCATCGCCATGAAGGCGAGAATCTGGAACAGGTGCGTGACCACCATGTCGCGATAGGCTCCCACGGACTCGTAGAAACCCACCCGCTTGCCGAGATCCAGCTGCTCAGGCACGTCAATCTGCACGTGGTCGATGAAATTGCGGTTCCAGATCGGCTCGAACAGGCCGTTGGCGAAGCGGAACGCGAGGATGTTCTGGGCTGGTTCCTTGCCGAGGAAATGATCGATCCGGAAGATCTGCTCCTCCCTGAATACCTCGTGCAGGTGGGCGTTGAGGGACACCGCGCTGGGCAAATCGACGCCGAACGGCTTCTCCATCACGATCCGCGAGCGCTCTACGAGGCCGGCTTCCCCCAACATCCGCACTGCCGACAGCGCAGCGCTCGGCGGCACGCTTAAGTAGTGCAGGCGGCGACTCTCGGCACCGCCGAAGGTTTGTTCCGCGTTGGCCACGGCTGCCTTCAGGGCTGCGGTGCCCCTGGCGAGGGGCAGGTAATCAAGATTCGCGGCAAACGCGGCCCAAGCCTCATCCGCGACATCGCGGCTCGAGAACTCATTCAGGGCCTCCCGGGCGAATTGGCGGAAGGCCTCAGGCGTCATGTCGTCGAGGGAGACGCCAATGATGCGGCAGCCCGGGATGAACCCCGAACTCGACAGGTGAAATAGCCCTGGCAGAAGCTTGCGCCGCGATAAGTCGCCCGTGGCGCCGAACAGCACTACTACATGGGGATATTTCGGCCCGACGCCTGAGGGAATTTTTGCCACAGTTGGGGCTCCTTGGTGGGCGTTTGCACGCGGCAGTCCGCTGCGGCGGATCGATAGCCAGAGTAGCCGACACCGCTGAGCGCTTCCATCGCAGACGCGGCGTCCCGCCGTGACCGCCATCACCCGAGCGGCGCATGAGGTCCGAGGGGGAAAGGCAGTCGTCCGTGCTCTCGGGCAAAAGTGCTCAGGGGGCCGCCGTGGCCCACGTCGGAATGGCATTCGACATCCGGCGCAGCCGCACGTCGACCTCACGGTAGCCCGGATAATGCCGCGCCACCAGCTGCCAGAACCGACGCGAGTGGTTCATCTCCTTAAGATGACACAGCTCGTGCGTGAGGATGTAGTCCACATACGCGGGCTCGAGGAACAGCAGGTTCGCGCTCAGCGAGATCGTGCCCCGCGAGGAACAGCTTGCCCAGCGCGTCCGCTGCCGGCGGATTGATACGCGGCGGTAGTGCAGGCCGAGGTGAGCGCTGCGGAGCTGCAGCCGCGGCACCAGGTGGCGCTGCGCCTGGCGCACCATCCAGCGCGACAGCGCCCTGCGGCAGGCCGCCTCATCGGCAATTGCACCGCGCAGAAGCAGTTGTTGCGCAGGCAGCTCGCGCAGCGTGACCGTGGGGCTTGAAGAAGCGTCGGCGCTGACGGTCCAGGTTGACGCGACGGCTGGCAGGGCGATTTGCGACGGGAGGCACCAGGTAGCTTGGGACCCCAGAAGCTGCTGGCGCGCGCTGACACGCTCCAGCGCCGCACGGATCCAGGCCTGCTCGCGCCGCAGCAGCTGCGCGATGCGCGCCGTGGCGAAACCACTCGGGACGCTCACCACTACCCCGTACCGATGTGTCACGCGGATCCGCACACTCCGGGAACTGGCTCTGACGCGTACCGTATAGGGGATCAGCGCCTCCAGATCCATGGCTCAGACGCGAGGCGCGGCGCCCGCCTCAGCGGCAACCTTGCGCAACGCCGCCTCGAAAACTTCAACGGGCTGACCGCCCTGGATAAGATAGCGCTCGTTGAGGATCACCGCCGGCACGGCGTGAATGCCCTGATCGAGGTACCACTGCTCGCGGGCGCGCACCTCGTCGGCATACTCATTGGAAGCGAGAATCTGCCGCACACGGTTGGCATCGAGTCCGACCTTGGCTGCTACGCTCTCGAGCACTTCGGGGTCGCTCGGATTGCGACCCTCGGTGAAGTAGGCGGCAAAGAGCGCATTCTTCAGGGCTTCCTGCTTACCCGTCCCTTCGGCAAAGTGCAGCAGCCGATGCGCGTCAAAAGTATTGTAGATCCGTTTCCGCTGCCCTAAGGCGAACTCAAAGCCCAGTTCCGCGCCGCGCGCCCGGATCATCTCCTGGCTGCGTGCCAGCTGTTCGGGACTGGAGCCGTACTTGCGTGTGATGTGCTCGGCCGCCTCCTCCCCCTGCGCTCCCATCTGCGGATTGAGCTCGAAGGGCTGGAAGTGAATGGCCGCCGTCACCTCTCCGGCCACGCGGGCAAGCGCCGCCTCGAGCGACCGCAAGCCGATCACGCACCACGGGCAGGAGACATCGGAGACGAAGTCGATTTTGACGGGGGTGCTCATCGGCAAGTCCTCCCTGGCAGTGCGCGCAGTTTACGCCCCTACTCCGGCGGCAGGTCGAAGCGCTCTATATAGGGGCGGAATTCGCGCCGCACAACCTGCGGGCGGATGCCGTACTCTTCAGGGGAATAGCGGTGAATGCCGTGCTTGCCCTGGGGGTTATCGGCGATGAACCACCTCATCCTCGCCGCGGCTTCCTCACTCATCGGCAGGTCGAAGGCCTCGTAGATTTTCTTCACTACGGCGAACTGGTCGCGGATGAACTCTGAAAAGCGCATGTCGTAGAAGTGCGCCTGCGGATACTTCTTGGACGCGCGTACGGCCATAGCGTGCTCGAGCGCTCGCCTCAGGCGTGGATTCCAGTCCTCAGCGACCTCTGCCGGGTCCACATCGTCGCTCCCCATTGACCGCACCAGAGCGGTGAGGCTCGCATAGGAGGTAAGCGACTTGACCGGATCGCGGTGGGTGAAGACGATTCGTGCGTCCGGGTAGGCCGCGAGCAGGTGTTCCAGGCCCCACATGTGCGCACCGGTCTTCAGCACCCAGCGTTCGCCCGGGTGATTCGACTGCAGGTGCTGCAACTGCCTCTGGTGAAAATCGTAAACGTGGGCCCAGTCGGCGTCGCGGTCGACCCAGTCCTGGTAGCGCGTGACGCGAAACTGGTTGTGGAACAGCGGCGTGCACATCGTGTCGCCCATCATGACGACGCATTCCTGTGACAGTTGCGCGCCCATCGGATGCATGGCCTTGAATTTCTCGCGCCGCTCGTCGAGCGGCGGGAAGCCGGCCTCACAGCGCGCAATGCGCGGATCCGTCTGAAAGGTCGCAGTGGCCGGGGGCGGTGAGGGAAAGGTGACCTCCCAGGTCAAGGGGGCGCGATTGGCTGGATCCTGCGCCAGGATGTCATGCAGGATGGTCGTGCCGGTGCGCACCAAGCCGATGATGAACACCGGCTTCACGATCCTCTGCTGCGCAATCGCCGGATAGAGCTTGCGGTCATTGACGTACTGCAGGCGGTTGACGATGTGGGCCACAGCGCGCTCCCGGGCAATGTACTGGCCCACGGGATTCAGCCTGGCGTCGGCCTCGAGGGAAGTCACGAACAGCTCCAGAGGTTCCCTGAACGGGCCGGGGCCCAGGTCCTCAAGACCTGCGGCACGCGTGCGCGCCTCCGCCATCAGCGAGTCGGCCGAGAACTGCAGCTTGGAATCACTCATGGAGTTGCCCTCATGTGCGGCCTCACTCGGCGGTCTGCCTTCTGAATACCACGCCGTCTTTCATCACAAATCCCACCTTCTTGAGCACCGAGATGTCCGCCAGCGGGTCGCCCTCGACGGCAACCAGGTCTGCGTATGCCCCGGGCGCCACGACGCCGAGCTCGCCGCGCTTGCCGAGCAGCTCGGCGGCACGCGCGGTCGCGGACTGTATCGCCTGCATGGGCGTCATGCCGAGCTCCACCTCGCGCACGAACTCCTGGGCGATCGGATCGGTCCAGGGAAAGCCGCCGACATCGGTGCCGAAGGCGATCTTGACGCCGGCGCGCAGTGCCTTGCGGAACGACACGACGTGCACTTCAACCCGCTTGCGGTCGCGCCTGCCACTCGCGGTGTCGGGCGGGTCCGGATCGTAGTAATAGACCGCCAGCGTCGGCACGAGCCAGGTGCCCTGCTTCACCATCTGCGCAATCTGCGCATCGGTGATCTCAAGACCGTGCTCGATGGAATCACAGCCGCCGTCCAGCGCGCGCTGCAGGCCGATGCCGCTATAGGCATGACAGGCCACCTTCCTGCGCCAGCCGTGCGTCTCATCGACGACGGCTTTGAGCTCCTCGACCGTGAGCGTGGGCTGCGATACCAGTGCTCCCTGGTCGTCGAGCCACGAGCGGTGCGTCATATACACCTTGATCCAGTCAGCTCCATGATCCAGCTGCTGGCGTGCCGCCTTGCGCGCCTCGACCGGGCCGTCGATCAGCTGCGCGCCCTTGGGCACCTCGATCTCAGGGGCATAGCCTTCGAGGTTGTAGCCGCCGGTCGTGGAGATGGCACGCGTAACCACGAACATGCGCGGCCCGGGGATGTAACCCTCGTTGATGGCCTGCTTGATGCCGACGTCGCCGTAGCCGGCCCCCTCGGTCTCGAGATCGCGAATCGTGGTGAACCCCTGCTCCAGTGCACGACGGGCCGCCACGACCGCGCGCGCCGCACGGTAGGAGGCGGGATATTTCAGCAGCTGCACGTCGTAACCGCCTGCTGCGGGCTCCTCACCCTGCAGGAAGATATGCGTGTGACAGTCGATCAGCCCGGGCAACACGGTAGCGTCCCCGAGGTCGATGACCTGCGTCCCCGGAGGCGGCGCGCGGGTACCGGCAGTGCGAACCTCAAGGATGCGGTTGCCGCGGATCACTATCTCCGCATCGCGCAATGGCTCACCATGCGTGCCGTCGATAAGTGCGCGGGCTCGCACGATGATGTCGGCGGGCGGCTGCGCCGCCCGGACGACCGCTGGCTCCTGCGCCACGGCGGAGGACGCGAAGCTTAAGGAGATCGCGAGCGGCAACAGCATGGAGCGCATGCACAGACCTCTTATTTTCTGCAGACGATTCGCCGACGGCCGATTCCCATGACCGCCATGATGCCTGCGCGCGGCCTCAAGCGCGATGCCCGGCAGTTGCTCAGCCGAGCTTGTGCGCGCTAAGCGGCAGGGACCGCAGGCGCTTACCGGTCGCCGCGAAAATGGCGTTGCAGAGTGCGGGCGCGACGGGCGGTACGGCAGTCTCACCAAGACCGCCTGGCGCCGCATCGCTCGGAATGATGTGCACG
>Ga0302180_10004406_pt1 | contig 10465 bp, 8 predicted proteins | sample I_Palsa_E3_2_FD_200575 | JGI IMG/M metagenome (GOLD analysis project Ga0302180, IMG submission 200575) | Peat permafrost microbial communities from Stordalen Mire near Abisko, Sweden - I_Palsa_E3_2 | ecosystem: Environmental > Terrestrial > Soil > Palsa > Peat permafrost | place: Sweden: Abisko... | reverse complement strand
ACCAGTCGCCGCCGGTCGACGCCCAGGCGCTGATGCTCGAGCACTACGCCGGCTTGCTGGTGCCGCCGGCGCCGTAACCTTAGCCCGCGCAGCTGGCCGCGGACGAAGGGCCGCTGCATTCGACCGCAAGAATCGGAGGGCTGGAAACCGGTGGTGCTGCCAGTCTGTGCGCGTCTACAACGAGGAGACCGCATAGATGGATTTCAGAATTACCGGCCTGCCGGTCGCACAATTTGTGCCCCTGTTTGGCTTGGCGGAGCCGAGGCTGACCGCCCAGGGCGTCATACGATGCATCGCCGACCATTACCCGGGATTCCCATGCCGAGTCAGTCTGCGGGACGCGGCCATCGGTGATTCGGTGCTATTGCTTAATTACGAACACTTGAGCGTGAGCGGTCCGTATCGGTCGCGGCACGCCATTTACGTGCGTGAATACGCCGTTGAATCCAGGCCAGCCGTCAACCAGGTGCCCGATGTGCTCAGAATCAGATTGATGTCGGTACGCGCTTTCGACAACGGCGGCTTGATGGTGGACGCCGACGTCGTGGAAGGCACGAGCGTGGATCAGCTGATCAACCGCTATCTCGATAATCCGCAGGTCGCCTATCTGCACCTGCATAACGCCAAGCGAGGCTGCTTCGCGGCACGCGCAGAGCGCGCGTAGCGCGGCGCGTGCGAACCCCGGGATCGATTTCATCGTGGGCGCCAAGGCCAGTTGCGCCTCGCCCGCCAGAGGTGCAATGTTGCAACCCGGTCCATCTTTCGGTCTGTCATCTATTAGGGGATACCATGAAAAGAAGCCTCATATGGTGTTTGGTCGGATCGATGTCGTTAGTGAGCGCTGTGTGGTCACAAGCCATGACCAGCAGCGGCACCGAACAGGCTGTGGCCGCGCTGGAACAACAATGGCTTAAATCGCAGCAGACCAACAATGTGGATTTGCTCGCGCCGCTACTGGCCGACACCTTCGTGGAGACCGAGAGCTCGGGCAAGATTACGACCACCAAAACCGACGCCATGGCGTCGGCCAAGACCTATAAATGGAGCAGTGCCGAATACATCGATGTGAAGGTCGTCGTTTACGGCGATGCAGCGATCGCGACCGGTATCTTCAAGGGGAAAGGCACCGACGCGTCGGGCAAAGCAATCAACGATACTGATCGCTTCACCGATACCTGGGTGAAGATGCCGAGCGGCAAGTGGCAATGCGTTGCCAGTCAGGACACCGCAATCACGAAGTAGGCACTTGGCGCGCTACGCGTTCCCACCGGTATAAAGAGCAACTAAATAGTTGCATTTCGAGTCGGTCCGGATTAATCTGCAACCCGGAGGTTGCCTGACATGGACCATCGAATTGAGAAGCGTATTGAGCTCAAGGCGCCAGTGTCTCGAGTCTGGCGCGCCCTGACCGACCATAACGAATTCGGCCAATGGTTTGGGGTGAAGCTGACGGCCCCGTTCGTTGCGGGTCAGATCTCGCGTGGCCGTATCACCTACCCCGGTTATGAGCACGTGATCCTGGAAGCCGTGGTGCAGAAGATGGAGCCCGAGCGGCTGTTTTCCTTTACCTGGCACCCGTATGCCATCGATCCGAAGACAGACTATTCAAGCGAGACCCCGACACTGGTCGAATTCAGGCTGGAGCCGAGCGCGGGCGGCGGCACGCTGCTGTCGGTAACGGAATCCGGTTTCGACAACATTCCGAGCCACCGTCGCCCCGAAGCGTTTCGCATGAATGACAGCGGCTGGAGCACGCAGATGAAGAGCATTGAACGCCATGTCGCATCCGGAGCGTAGCGGGGCCGGCCCCGCACGGCAGGGCCAGGCGCCGATCTTCGCCGCGCTTGGCGACAAGACACGTCTGGCACTGGTGGCGAAACTGTGCGCCGGGACGGCGCGTTCGATTTCCGAACTCGCCGGGGATTCGGCACTGACGCGGCAGGCCATTACCAAGCACCTGCGGGTATTGGAGCGGGCCGGGATCGTTCACAGCAGCCGCAACGGACGCGAGAGCCGATTTCAATTCGATCCGCGGCCGATCGATCAGGTCAGGGAGTATCTCGGCTTGGTGTCCGAGAATTGGGATCAGGCGCTGTCGCGGCTGAAATCGTTCGTTGACGGATGATGCGCGGCGCAATTGCGCCGCGGCGCCTGCTTACTCGGCGGCGCGATTGCCGGAGAACACGCGCAGCCGGATGTCCTGCGGGCGCAGGAACTCGATCTCTAGCTGCAGATCGGCCACCGTCAGCGGATGCTCTTTGAGCCAGCGCGCCGGAAAGCGCAGCTCCAGTGTTCCACGGCGCGCGGACAGTTCGATATTCGGCAGCGGCGCAGCGCTCCGACCACGGTGCAGCAGCACCGCCAGCCGCAGCAGCACCATCAGATGCAGCGCCAGCCGGTCCCACGGCGGAATCAGATCTTCCAGTCCCTGCACCGTGAGTTTGCGCCGGTGGCTGCCCACCAGGCGCGCGAGCAGTTGCTGCTCCTCGCGTGCGAAACCGGGCATATCAGCGTTATCCAGCAGATAGGCGCCGTGGCGGTGATAGCCGCTGTGCGCCACGTCGAGCCCGATCTCGTGCAGCCGCGCGGCCCATTTGAGGCTCAGTTCGGCCATCGGATCGGCGAGTTCCCAGGGCGTGCTGACCTGTGACAAAAACTGCAGCGCCGTGGCCTCCACCCGCTCGGCCTGCTCCAGATCGACATGGTAGCGGCGCTGCATCGAGCTGACGGTGCGCTCGCGCGCGTCCGAGCGCGTCATGCGACCCACCATGTCGTACAGCAGACCATCGCGCAGCGCGCCTTCGACGAATCGCAGCTGCTGAACGCCGAGTGCATCGATGATCTCGGTCATGATCACCACGCCGCCCGGAAACACCGGCCGCCGCTCATCGGTGACCGCGTCCAGATCCAGCTCGCGCGTATGACCGACCTTGCTCAGCCGCTGCAGCAGCAGCTCGTTACCGGCCGGTGTGATGCCGGTCGATGCCGGGTCGAGCTCACGGATACTGTCGGCGATGGCACGAATGGTCCCGGAACTGCCGAACGCGCGCGTCCAGCCGCGGCGCAGGAACACCGCCTGGATCGGCTCGAGCTCCAGACGCGCCGCCAGCCGCGCACGTTCGATGCGTTTGGGCGACACGCGGCCATCGCCGAAGAAGCGCTGGCTCAGCGACACGCAGCCGATCTGCACGCTCTCGAGTTCCAGCGGCTCGAAACGCTCGCCGATGATGATCTCGGTGCTGCCGCCGCCGATGTCGACCACCAACCGGCGCTCGTCTTCGTTCGGCAGATTGTTCGCGACACCCGAATAGATCAGGCGCGCCTCCTCCATGCCCGACACGATTTCGATCGGGAATCCCAGTGCCTCGCGCGCCCGCTCGAGGAACGCCTGCTTGCGGCGCGCCACACGCAGCGCGTTGGTACCCACGACCCGCACGTTGCTGGCGTGCATGTCGCGCAGGCGCTGGCCGAAGCGTTCCAGGCAGCCCAGCGCTCGCGCCGCGACCTCCTTGTCGAGTCGGCCGTCATCGCCGATACCCGCGGCCAGGCGCACCATCTCGCGCAGGCGGTCGATGATGACCAGCTGGCCGTGCGAATAGCGCGCGACCACCATGTGAAAACTGTTGGATCCGAGGTCTACCGCCGCGATGACTTCGTCGGTGGCGGGGCTCCCTCGACTCATGGCGAGGCGAGCCGGCGGGGGAAACTCAGGCGCTGAACGAGGACCCGCATCCGCAGGTGGTCTTCGCGCTCGGATTGCGAATGACGAACTGCGCACCATCGAGATTATCGCGGAAATCGATCTCGGCACCGCCCAGGTACTGGAAACTCATCGGATCGATCAGCAGTTTCACGCCCTGGTTCTCGACGCAGGTGTCGCCGTCCTGGACCTGCTCGTCGAATTCGAAGCCGTATTGCAGGCCCGAGCAGCCGCCGCCCTGCACGAATACGCGCAGCATGAGGTTAGGGTTGCCTTCACCGGCAATTAGCTCGCTGACCTTGCGCGCTGCCGCGTCGGTGAAAAGCAGCGGCGCCTCTGAAGCTTCGGGAGCGGTTTCGGTAGCAGTGTCGTTCATATTCAACAGTGTAGGCGTGGCGGCCAGGTACGTCAAAGCAGGGGGTGAAAAGTGAGTACTGGTCAACGGGTTATGTCCCAGGCATATGCTTGGCGATGCACACTGACCCGGTATGCGGCATGACCGTGGCCCCGAACGCGGCCAATGCACTGGAGCACCAGGGCACGCGCTATTACTTCTGCTGCCAGGGCTGCCTGGCGAAATTCCGGGCAGACCCGGGCAAATATCTGAAGCCAGTGATATTGCCGGTTGCCGCGGCTCCCGGCAGCCACGGCCTCGCAGCGCCCACGCCCAGCTCCGACAATGTCATCTATACCTGCCCGATGCATCCGGAGGTCCGCAACGTCGGGCCCGGCAGTTGCCCGATCTGCGGCATGGCACTGGAACCGGTGGTGGCGACGCTGGTGGAGGACACCAGCGAACTTAACGACATGACGCGCCGCTTCGGCATCGGCGCCGTTTTGACGCTGCCGGTTCTGGCACTGGGCATGGGCGGCATGCTGCCCGCGCTCGATCTGCAACGCTGGCTTGCTCCCGCCGTCGCCGACTGGCTGCAGGCGCTGCTGGCGACACTGGTCGTCTGGGGAGCGGGTTGGCCGCTGCTGGTGCGCGCCTGGCAGTCGTTTCGCAGCGGCCGGCTGAACATGTTCAGCCTGATCGGACTGGGAACGCTCGCGGCGTGGGCGTTCAGCGCGCTGGCGCTGCTGTTTCCGCGACTGCTGCCGCCGGCGTTCAAGACCGATGGCGCGCCGCCGCTGTATTTCGAGTCCGCGGCGATGATCATGACGCTGGTGCTGCTGGGCCAGGTGCTGGAACTGCGCGCACGCGCCCGCACCGGCAGTGCCATCAGGTCGCTACTCGCGCTGGCACCCAACAGTGCCGTGCGCATCAACGCCGATGGCAGCGAACAGAGCGTGCCGCTGGAGCAGGTACACGTGGGTGATCACCTGCGAGTCAGGCCAGGCGACAAGCTGCCGGTGGACGGCGAGGTACTCGAAGGGCGCTCTAGTGTCGATGAATCGATGCTCAGCGGCGAGCCGATGCCGGTCGAAAAGCTGCCAGGCTCAAAACTGAAAGCCGGCACCATGAATCAGATCGGAAGTTTCATCATGCGTGCCGAGCAGATCGGCAGCGCGACCTTGCTGGCGCAGATCGTGCGCATGGTCAGCGATGCCGGCCGTTCGCGCGCGCCGATCCAGAAACTCGCCGACCGCGTTGCCGGCTGGTTCGTACCAGCGGTTATCGGCTGCGCGATCCTCACCTTCGCGATCTGGGCTGCGGTGGGGCCGGCGCCCGCCATGGCGCATGCCCTGGTAGCGGCGGTCGCCGTTCTCATCATCGCCTGCCCATGCGCACTGGGCCTTGCGACGCCGATCTCGATCATGGTGGGTGTCGGCCGCGGCGCGCAGCAGGGGGTGCTGATCAAGGACGCGGAGGCGCTGCAGCTCATGGACCAGGTCGACACCATCGTGCTCGACAAGACCGGCACGCTGACCGAAGGTCGGCCGCGGGTGCAGCATGTAGTCGCGGCAGCGCCATACCGCGAATCCGATGTGCTGGCCTATGGAGCCGCGCTCGAGCGCGCCAGCGAACATCCGTTGGCGCGCGCGATTCTGGACGCCGCCGGGCACGCGGCGCCGCAGCTGGTGGTCAGCGGCTTCGAGTCGGTCACCGGACAGGGCGTGCGCGGCGTCGTGGCCGGAGTCGAAGCGGCGTTTGGCAACGAGGCGCTGATGCGCAGCCGCGGCATCGAACTGCCCACATCGGATCCGGGGCTGTCGGCGGCGCGCGCCGCGGGCGAGACGCTGATGTTTCTTGCGCTCAAGGCAGCCTACGCCGGCTTCATCAGCGTCGCTGATCCGATCAAACCACATGCGCAGCAGGCAGTGGCGCAACTCAAGGCCGAAGGCCTGCACCTGGTGCTGCTGACCGGGGATAACGCCGCGGCGGCCACGGTGGTGGCGCGCTTCACCGGCATCGACGATGTGCAGGCCAACGTGATGCCGCAGGACAAGTACCGCCATATCCAGGCGCTGCAGCGGCAGGGACGGGTGGTGGCGATGGTCGGCGACGGCATCAACGATGCCCCGGCGCTGGCGCAGGCGCAGGTCGGCATCGCCATGGGTACCGGCACCGACATTGCGATGAACAGTGCGCGCATCGTGCTGCTCAAGGGCGACCTGCGCGGCATCCTTACGGCGCGCCGGCTCAGCCGCCGCACCATGCGCAACATCCGCCAGAACCTGTTCTTCGCCTTCGTCTATAACATCGTTGGCGTGCCGCTCGCCGCCGGCGTGCTGTACCCGGCATTCGGGCTGCTGCTCAGTCCGATGATCGCCAGCGCGGCGATGGCGGCCAGCTCGGTATCGGTCATCGCGAATGCACTGCGCCTGCGCGCGGCGCACTGAATTCACTGCGCCGCACGATCACCTTGGTGGCCGGCGTGGTGAACGCCTGCGGTGCGTCGTCCCAGTCCGCAATCACGGTCGCGACCGCAAGCGGATTGAACGCGCCGCTGGCGACCAGGTCGATGACCTGCGGAATCGCGGCGCGCGCATGCGACACGCCCACGTGCAGCGTGCTGCTGTTGGCATACATCTGCATCAACGGCAGCCCGGTGCTGTTGGCAAAATAAAATCCCACGGCGGTACAAACGCCGCCGGCATCCAGCGAGCGCAGCGCATAACGCAGGCCGGCGGCAGTGGAGCTGGCCTCGACCGCAACCCGGTAGTCGCCGTGGGTGCGCGGCGCATGACGCTGAAACCAGCGTGCACCGGGCTGCGACTCGATCGGACGGGCACCCAGGCGCTCGGCAATCGCCAGCCGCTCGGCGTGATGATCCACATAGTCGACACGCGATGCGCCCAGCGCCACCGCCATCCCGGCCGCATACAGGCCGATGCTGCGGGCAGCCCCGCCCACCACCAGCACCGCGGCGCCGGGACACTGCGCCAGCGGCGGTGCGACCGAGCGCCAGGCGTCCGGCATGTTGTCGCTGGCGCTGGCCAGCAGCATCGGATCGATCGAGGCGGGTACCGGCACCAGCATCGCATCGGCATAGGGGACGCGCAGCAGGTCGCTGATGGCGCCGCCCCAGGCGCCCATCGATGCCCCGAAACCGTAGGCGTTCAGCAGCGTGGCGCCCGCGCGGGTGCACCTGGAGGTCAATCCATCGCCGCAGTTGCGGCAGCTGCCGCATGAAATCGCCCACGGCACGACAACCAGCTGGCCGGATTTAACAGCCCGTACCTCATCGCCGCAGGCCACCACTTGCGCGATGCATTCGTGTCCGATCGCGAACGGCGCCCGATAGGGATACGCACCCAGCAGATCGCTCGTCACCGGATCGAGGTAGTGCAGCGCCACACCGGCGCGCATCGCGGTGGTCACGCGGTTGAAGATCGGCAGGTTGTCGCCGTCACAGCGTGCGGCGATGACCGGGCGTACCAGGGCCTGCAGAGCCCCGCCGAGCGTGGGCTCGGGCACCGAGCGCCATGCGACGCGACGCGGACCCAAGTAGGTGAGCTCGCGCATGGCTTACCGGGTCGCGATCACTGCCGACGCCGCTGCAACTCCTCGAGCTTGAGTTTCAACTGCTCGAGTTTCTGTCCCGCCTCGCCCAGCTTGCCGGCGGCAGTCAGCTGCTGGTAGTCGGACAGGTCGCGTGCCGCATCGGCAATCAGCGCGTTGGTATCCTCAGGCCCCGCCCGCCCGCCCGCGGCGACGGCAGGCGCGGCGGGCGCGGGCGCGCCAGGCAGCGCCGCATTACCCTGCGACGCGGGCGCGCCTTGCGATCCGGGCAACGCCTGCGTCGACGCCTGCGCGCTCAAGGTGGACGGGGCATCGCCGAACATCGCCGCCATCGCCGCTTCGAACGTGGGCCCGTATGCGAGCCGATCCTGCACCGCCAGCACCACCAGCCGCAGTTCCGGCATCGGGCTGCGGTCGGCCTGCAGGTAGATACCCTCGGCATACAGCAGCGCACGGCCGATGGGGATGACGACCAGGCTGCCGCGGCGCACGTGCGAGCCCTGCTGGTTCCATAACGATAGTTGTCCCGAGATCTGCGCATTCTGGTCGATGCGCGCCTCGATCTGCAGCGGCCCGTCGATCAGCCTGGTCTTGGGAAAATCGTACACCACCGCCTGGCCGTAGTGCTCGCCGTCGCTGCGGCCGGCAATCCAGCCGATCATGTTATTCCGATTGGCGGGCGTGAACGGCAGGATGCCGATGAACTCGCTGGCGCGCTCCCCGGGCAGTGTCATCAGCACGAAGTTCGGCTCCATCGGCTGCTGGTGCTGCTCGGCGCTGCCGATCTCAGAGGCCACGGTCCACAGATCCTCGCGGTTGTAGAACACGTCCGGATCGGTCATGTGATACAGGCCAAACACCGCGGCCTGCACCTGCAGCAGCAGTTCCGGATAGCGCACGTGTGCGCGCAGCCCGGGCGGCATCGCCGCGGCGTCGGCGAACAGGCTCGGGAACACCCTGCGGTAGGCGGCGATCACCGGGTCCTGCGCATCGAACACATAGAGCGTGGTGGCACCGGTATAGGCGTCGATCACGACCTTCACGCTGTTGCGGATGTAATTGATCGTGTCATCGGCCAGCCGGTAGCGGCGCGCGTACGGATAGGTGTTGGACGTGGTGAAGGCGTCCATCAACCAGTAGATGCGCCCGTCGTCGCCGACCACGACGTACGGGTCGGGATCGAGCGTCAGGAACGGTGCCAGCTCCTGCACCCGTTCGCGCAGATTGCGGCGCATCAGCAACCGGCTGTCGGCGCTCACATCATCGCTGAACGGCAGCTTGGTGATATCGCCGCGATCGTAGGCAATCAGCGTCCGGCGCAACAGGCCGCCCAGCGCGATGCCGCCGCTGCCCTGGTAGGAGGTCAGGTTGTTGCTGTCGCCCTGTGGATAGTTGAATTCCTGCTGCCGCGTCTTGACGTAGACATCGGTATTGGTGAGCTCGCCGAAGTAGATCTCCGGCCGCGTCACCTTCAATTCCGGCAGCGTGCTCTGGATCGGCATGTTGCTCAATATCAGCGTCGGCAGGCCTTCGGGCGTGAAGCCATTGACCGGATTCATCGTCACGCCGTAGCCGTGGGTGTAGATCAGCTTCTCGTTGATCCAGTTGCGGCTGCTGGCCGGCAGTCGGTCCACGTTGAGCTCGCGCACCGCCAGCATCATCTGGCGCGTGGTGCCGCCGATGGTGTAGCGATCGATGTCGATATCGGGGAAATCGTAGTAGGTGCGGATCTCCTGGATCTGCCGCAGCGTGTCCTGCAGCGCGTGCCAGTCCCACAGGCGGATGTTGTCGAGCGTGGTTTGATTGTGCGGGCCGTCGAGCGCGGCGACCGTGGTCTCGGCCGGGAATGCGTGCGGCTCGATGCGATCGAGCGCGTATGCACGGCGCGTCATCTGGATGTTGTGCTCGATGAATGGCCGCTCGCGCACCAGCTGATTGGGCTTGACGATGAAGCCGCTGACATAGGCGCCGATGAGACCGACGATCAGGTATGAGACCACCGCCGGGGCCGCCGAGGCCAGCAGCCAGCGCGGCCCGGGAGCTGCGATCGCGCAATACACCGCCATCGCCGCGCCGATCAGCAGCGCCACGCAGACCACCAGCGTGCCGGGCAGCGCGATGTGCGCATCGGTGTAGCCGACGCCGGCAAAGATGGTGTTGTCCTGGTACAGCCGCTCGAAACGCCCGAGCCAGGCATGCAGCGCAAGTACCAGCAGCAGCAACGCGACGGTGATCGACAGTCCGCGCCACAGCCTGATCTGCGCGGCGCCAAAGCCGCGCTCGACCACGCCGCGCGCGCGGGCGACCGCGAGCACGAACAGGGCGGCCATCAGGCACGCGATCACACTCAAGGTCAGCAGCCAGCCGACGATGAGCTGCCAGGCCGGCAGCGTGAATAAGTAGAAGCCGAGCGGCCGGCCGAATATCGGATCGAGCGCCGAGGTGTCGGGCGGTGCGTCCCAGAACAACGCGAAGGTGCTCCAGCTCGACATCATGCCGCCGGCGTTGGCCACCGCGATCGCCAGCGCCAGCCCCAGGACAACCAGTTTGAGCACCGACTCGATCGGCACCTGCACCCACTGCTGGTTGATCATGATGCGGCCGCCGATCAGCTGGTCGAAGCGGGCGGGCTTGAGCGCGAGGAACGCGCCATAGATGGCCGCGAAGCTGACCACCGCAAACACAGCGAAGGTCGCGGCCTGCAGGTTGATGCGGGTCCAGAACACCGCGGCGTAGCCCAGCGATTCGAACCACAGCGCGTCCACGTAGTAGGACACCAGCGTGCCGCCGCCCAGAAACACCGCGGCCGCAATGGCCAGGATGATCACGCCACCCCGTCGCCGGCGGCCGGGCGAGGG
>Ga0302180_10004404_pt1 | contig 10466 bp, 6 predicted proteins | sample I_Palsa_E3_2_FD_200575 | JGI IMG/M metagenome (GOLD analysis project Ga0302180, IMG submission 200575) | Peat permafrost microbial communities from Stordalen Mire near Abisko, Sweden - I_Palsa_E3_2 | ecosystem: Environmental > Terrestrial > Soil > Palsa > Peat permafrost | place: Sweden: Abisko... | reverse complement strand
TACCAGGCGCACGTGCGGTCCCGGCGAGAGCGTGCCGCGCCCAGCAGAGCGACGCTCGCTCACCTCGACGCGTTCGAGAACTACACTGAGTACGCCACCGCGCTCCATTGAATGCAGAGCGTTGGTACATAAGTTCATCGCCACTTGATGCAGATGCGTCGCGTCGCCGATCACGGCGGCGTCGCCAGCCTCGAGCCTGCTCTCGACGCGAATCCCCGCCGGCAGCGAGGCTGCAAGTAGCTCAAGTGCTTCCTCGACCACGGACTGTACGTTTACCGGCGCACGCTCACCGAGCCCGCTGCGGCTGAAGCCGAGAATGCGGTCAACAAGTGTCTTCGCGCGACCCGCCGCATGCATGACGTTGTCAAGGTAGCGCCGCAAGGCACTGCCGGCTGCAGAATGCTGGTACGCGAGCTCGCCATACCCCAGGATCGCTCCGAGGATGTTGTTGAAGTCATGGGCGATACCCCCGGCCAAGGTCCCGATTGCCTCCATCTTCTGCGACTGCCGCAGCTGCGCCTCCAGGTGCTCCTTGTCGATTTGCGCCTGTTTTTCAGCGGTAATGTCGGCCGTCGAGCCGACGATTCGATACGGCTTTCCCGTCGCGTCGCGCAGACAACGGCCGCGTACGAACATCCAAAGCCACTGGCCGTCAGGTTGATGGACTCGGTATTCGCACTCATAGCGCGGCTTACGTCCCTCGAAATGATCTTTCAGCGCGGCCTCGACCCGCGGTCTGTCATCGGGGTGAATCACGACTTGCGCCATCCAGGCACTGCGAGTCCTGATACCGTCTCCGCTCTGCCCCACCCACATTTTCATCTTCGGCGACAAGAACAGGCGATCGGTCGCGAGGTCCCAGTCCCAATGCCCCTCATTGGCTCCTTCCATTGCGAGAGCATAGCGCTCCTCGCTTTCGCGCAGCGCGCGCTCGCCGACCTCGATGCGCCTTAATTGGCGCACCAGTGCGGCAACCGCGAACGCTCCCAGTAGTGTGACGATAAGCGTGCGCACGCCGATGCGTATCGCCTCGTCGCGCCACGGTTGCAACGCGATGGATTCTTCACGGGTGACCGTGAGTACCATGGGCGTGTCCCTAACGCGTGCAACCGCGATGAAATCCCGCTTGCCGTCGATTGGACTCAAAAGCCGGCTGTACGGCGCGTTCGGCGTAGCAGCAAGCTTAGGAAACCTCTGTCCGACCGCCGCCGGAGTCGGCGGGTTACGCACGAGGAGCGTCCCATCCTCGCGCAGAAGCTGCATCGCGCTGTGTCCACCGAGATTCACGGCTGCATAGAACTGCTTGAGAGCTTCGAGGTCGACGATTGCCGTGACGACGCCGGCGAATCCTCCTTGTCCGTCATCGAGACGGCGCGACAGAATTATTGCCGCGCGATTCTCGGAGCGCGAGACTAAGGGTTCGCTCGTGAACAGGCCCTGCGCAGCATGGTCTCGCTGAGCGATGAAATATGAGCGGTCGGAGATGTCAAGATCAGCTGGTGAGGATCCGCGCGAACGGTAACGCTGAATACCCTGCGCGTCGGCAATCGTAATCAAGCGCACCTGCCGCACTCCGGCCGAACGGGTCGCTAGAACATCGTCGAGACGCTCCGGCGCGATGTCGTGGCTGTCGTTTTGATACCAGCGCGCGGTATCGCGCAGTAGAAAGTCGACCGCTTGCCAGGTCCAGGCGGTTTGCTCGGCGAGCGCATTCGCCACGTTGTGGAGTTCACGATCGGTCGCGATGAGCGAGTTAGCATACGCGCGCCAAGCGTCGTATGCGGACGAGCTGGCAAACGCCAGGATAACGAGAACGCCGAGCACCAGGACCCCTGTCCGGAGGCGCTTGAACCGGATGGAACCGCTGGGGAGTAAAGCCGCGTTGCTTGATGCCATGAGATGTGTGCGTGGCACGCTCAGCTCGGTGCACCGATCATAGCGCGCACCGCCTCGAGCAGTTCGACCCGGGATAGTGGTTTCGCAATCACGCGCTGCACGCCAAGCGCCTGCGCAGTTGCGCCCGCCGTCGATAGGCCAGCGCGAAACTGACCCGAGATGGCGATTAAAGGTTTACCCGGATGCGCTAACTGAATTTCACGCACGAGTTCCACGCCCGCCTGTCTGGGCATGCAGATACTGACGATCACGAGATCCGCTGTACCTCCCCGCTGCCCACCGCGCGCCGCGCTCGGACAGACATCACGATAGCCCGCCTCATTCAGCCATTCCCTGAGCAGAGCGCGCATGAGGTCATTTTCCTCGTATATTGAAATGCGCGCCATTGTATCGTTGAAAAGTTGTAGTTGCGGGTGCCGGCGGCCGCGGGGCCGCTTCACTCGAAGCGGTTATTGCAACTGGCTCTTCGCATTTTGAGCGTCGCCTGCATCTTGAGCCGCAAGGCCAGCGATTGCGGCCCAATCGAGGGTGTCCCCACCCTGAGCAAGGAGCCGCAGAAAGCGATCATGCAACAGGCTTCCAAGCGGCATGGGTACACGCAGACTCTCCGCGGCTTCCAGTGTGAGGCGGATGTCCTTGTGTCCGAGCGGTGCGGCGAATGCTGCCGGCTGATACTTGCCTTCCGCGATGAGGGCACCAAAGATTTTGTAAGCTCTTCCAGTGAAGAGCGTCGAGGTGAGCAGATCCACAAAGGCACGCCGGTCGATGCCCGCCTTGCCGACGAGCGTGACCGCCTCGCCCAATGCCTCGATGGCGGCGGCCTGCAGAAAATTTCCGCTGAGCTTGACTAGATTCGCCGCCGCCGGCTCAGCGCTGATCGGAAAGGTTTTCTGCCCCAGGGCATCGAAGAGCGACTTGCATTCGTCGAGCGCAGCGAAATCACCCGCGGCTACGATGTAAAGCTTCGCTGCTGCCGCCATGTCCGGACGGCCGAAGACAGGCGCGGCGACGAATCGCTGTCCGGCTTCGGCGTGCGCCTGCGCCAACTCATTCGAAAGCGCTACGCTAATGGTACTCATCGAAACATGAATCGCGCCCTTGCGAAGACTTGCAATGACGCCGCCCTCTGCCAACACGACGTGCGCAAGCGCGGTGTCGTCCGCAAGCATCGTGATGACCGTCTCACCGTTGCACGCATCGGCGATATGGGCTGCCTCGTGCGCCCCTAGCTCGAGGAGCGCTCGAGTCTTCCCAGGACTGCGATTGAACACCATGACATCGTGTCCAGCCTTCACGAGATTCGCTGCCATGGCCGCACCCATATGGCCGAGCCCAATGAATCCAGTTTTCATCTCCGCGTCTCCGAAATCCTGGTCGTCAGGATCGCTGCGGAGGTGCCATAAACTCGGGCCCGACGGGGTCGATGACTGTCTCGCGCAGGATGCGATCGATTGTCGCCCGAGTCTCCGTATCCACCGACCACCCTGCCGCACCGACCATAGCTCGCAACTGATCCGGATGACGGGCGCCCCAGAGCGCTACGCTCACGCCCTGGTCGAGCATCCAGCGGACGGCCAGCTGGATCACCCGCTGGTGAAACTGATCCCGGGCGAGTTGATCGAGCTGCTGAACCGCTGCGAGGTATTGCGCGAATCGCGGCGACTGGAACTTCGGGTCGACGCGCCGCAGATCATCGCCTTCGAAGGAGGTGTCCGGCCGCATTCGGCCGCTCAGCAGCCCGCGACACAGCGCTCCATACCCAAAAGTAACGATGTTATTCGCGCGACAGTAGGGGAGAACCTCGGCCTCGATGGCTCGCTCGAAGAGGTTGTACGGGGCCTGCAGCACATGCAGAGGCGCAACCCGCCTGAAGCGCTGCATTTCCGCGACCGAGAAATTGCTGACGCCGATGGCGCGAATTTTTCCCTGATCATAAAGGGTGCGCATCGCCTCTGCGGTTTCTTCAATTGGCACGAGCGGATCGGGCCAGTGGACCTGGTAGATGTCGATGTAGTCGGTGCGCAGACGGCACAATGACGCATCGATCTCCTGCATGATCCGAGCCGGCGTCGCGTTCCGGTAGACCTTGCCGTCGTGCCACTCCAGGCCAACCTTGGTGGCGATGGTTGCATGTGAACGTAGGCCCGCACTCGCGACCGCTCTGCCGACGATCTCTTCGGACACGCCAAAGCCGTAAGCTGGCGCCGTGTCGATAAGGTTCACGCCCTGATCAAAAGCGGCGTGGATTGTGGCGACCGATTCACGGTAGTCAGTTCCTCCCCACATCCAGCCGCCCATTGCCCAGGTTCCAAGTGCCACCCGCGAAACGCGCAACTGGGTATCGGGAATATCCACAGACTCGGCATTTATATTGTGAACTCGAGCCTGGTTTGATTGCGGCATGGTGAAATGCTCCTATCTGCCAACTGCCTGCAAAGGTGCTCGCGGCCCGTTGCTCTGATATTCCAGTTAAGCCGCGTATCGGTTACAGGTGAAACCTGCGGCAATTTTCGGCCGCACGAGTACCTTGGTCGCGCAATCGCTGCCCTAAAGACGGCCCTGTACGCTAAAAGGATCGCTGCGTGGCATCGTTGAGCGGCAATCACTGCGGGTGGCCCACTGCGCAACTCCGAAAGCAAATAACGATGCCGCGTGAAGCAACGCTCTAGAACAAAGGAGACGTAACCGCACAAGTGCAGTGTGGTTCTCTGTTCGCGTTGTGCGTTCTTCACCCGGAACACGGGATTCGCGACGCGCAGGAAGTCGGCGTTGCAGTCGTTAACTGTCGACAGCGCGCGGGACTGGCCGCCTCCCAGTCATTTACCAGAGCAATTATGATGCACTTGTACGGTGCGCGCACTGCACGCTGCGCCAAATTGGTGCGTTCAAAAAAGCACGCAGCTGCGAAGCGGCCATCGCCGCCGCGTGGCGCGAAAAGCGCCAAATTCCTAACAGCCGTTGGTCTATCCAACATCGCCCGTGTTGTTACGATTCTCAATAATCGACCCAACGCGGCGAGACTCTCACGATGTTTTTGAGAACGATGATTGTCTATGTTCTGACAGCCGCGTGGGCTGTGCCCGTTGTCGGCGCTGATGAGACATCGACGTCACAAGGCGAGAACGCGAACGCACCATTTGATGCAAACGCGGAGAGCGTGACTAATTCGGGCAAGCTTGCTGAAGTGCTTGTAACCGCAGAGAAACGTGTCTCCACACTGCAGGACACGCCAGTCAGCATCACCGCGATAAGCGGTGATGGTCTGCAAGAGCGTGGCATCCCCTCCTTGGCCGCTCTGGCCCAGGGCACGCCCGGTGTTTCGCTAAAGAGCGAAGGGCCAAGTCAGACGGAGATCGAGATGCGTGGCATGACCTCGAGCGGCGGCAACTCCGCGACGGTCGGCTTCTATCTCGATGATATTCCGTTGACCGGACCAGCAAGCGCCCAAAATGGTCACGTAGTGATCGATCCCGACCTTTATGACCTGAATCGCATCGAAATTCTGCGCGGGCCTCAAGGCACGCTCTTTGGATCGGGTTCGATGGGCGGCACGGTAAGATTAATTACCAATCAGCCGAACTTGTCGCAGTTTCAAACGACCCTAGAGAGCGTCTTATCTGGCACCGACGGCGGCGGTTTCAATCACAAGGACAACTTGATGGTTAACCTCCCGCTTATAGACGACACCTTGGCGTTACGGGCGGTGGGAACGGAAGATTATACTAGCGGTTGGATCGACCGCATCGTGACTGACCCTTTTCCACTGGTTGGTGGAAACCCGGTCGGCACCGTGCGCGGCGATGTCCAGGACGCCCCCATCGAGAAGCAATATCCGGGCTCGAATGCCTATCAAATCTATGCGGCGCGCGTCACTCTGCTCTGGAAGCCGACGGAAAGCCTGTCGGTCACGCCGTCATTCTTCCACGAGACAAGCAATCAAAGCGGCATCAGTGCGTATGACAGCGTTCCCGGCACCGAGGCGCACTACCAACCTTTTGACATCGCCGAACCGCAAACCGATTCGCTGACGGCCTACAGCCTCAATGTGAATTACAGTTTCCCGACCTTCGACGCGACATCGAGTACCGCGCGATGGACCCGAAACTCCACTCAGGTTGAGGAGGCCAGCGAGGCCTTCAATAATCCGCTCGAAGGAATTACCTATAACTCTAACTACGGCCTTCCGAACCCTGGATATTATGGCCCGACCGGGTCCGGCCCGGAGCACGGGATGGAAGATGATCCTTCCCATCAGTTCAGTGAGGAGCTGCGATTGGCTTCGACCGGCAAGGGAAGGGCCAGCTGGGCTGCCGGGCTCTATTACAGCGACTTCTACTCTTTGTGGGGCTTCAAGGGTACGACGCCCAATTACTCCTCATATATGGATCTCGGCACTCTCGCGCCGGCAACTACACCCAACTGGTTTGATGCCTACTCGCCTACCACGCTCAAGCAGTATGCGGCCTTCGGCGACGCCACTTATGCCCTAACTGATGAGCTTAAGGTCGATGTCGGCGCCCGCGTGAATCACTACGATTATCGCTTCTCTTCCTGCATCAGCGGCTGGGGATCGGGCAACGGAGCCGCCACGCCCTCGTGTTCCGGTCTCATCCCGCTATCGTCGACCAGTTTCAACCCAAAATTCAATCTATCCTACACGTTCAGCCCGGACCTGATGACGTATGCAAACGTGGCGAGCGGCTTCCGTCCCGGCGGGGGCAACGCTGTCTATCCGACCACCGGTGCGGCGTGGGCAGCAGCTTTCCAGCAGCAGGGTTATACGAGCGGCAAGTGGCCCTCCACGTATGAACCGGACCGTGTCTTGAGCTACGAGCTTGGCGAGAAAGCCAGGCTGCTCGATCGCCGCCTGACTGTGAACGCCAGTATCTATTATGAGGACTGGCGCCATGTCCAGCTCGAGGCGTATCCCAATGACTGGGCGCTGAACATCAACGGCAACTATGTCTCTATCTACGGAGCCGACATTGACGTGCTCGCCGATCTAGGGGCGGGATTTCAGCTCGAAGTCGCGGCCGGCTACCTGTATGAATGGCTGGAAGGGGGTCCGCACTGGGTAATTGCCCCGATCCACAAGCTGCCGGAGGTCGCGCCGGAGAGTGGGACCGTCGCTCTCAACTATTTCAAGCCGCTCGGCGGCTCCTACACATTCACGGCTCGATTGGAGAATTCATACACCGGACCGCGCTACTCGATTTTCTTCTCGAATCCATTCGAGTTCATCGGTACGTACAGACAATTGCCCGGGTACGACCTGATCAATGTCCGAGCGGGAGTTAAATTTCGTGATACGTGGAGCGCTACGTTTTTTGTCAACAATCTCACTAACAAGCATGCCCAGCTGGAAAGCATGTTTACGGAAAATGAGCCCCAGCCTGATTTTACTCGCGTCGTCACCAACCAGCCGCTCACGGCGGGTGTCGACTTGACCTACCGCTACTAAATCTACAAGCCACAATAATTCGGCTCCGTCTATTTGCCCTTCTCCCAATCGCACCGCAGACCCAACGTCGTTGCCACGCCGGAAGTTCCGCGGCATTGAAACCCTGAATCGCTCGCGCCGACGTACGTCTGAACGAGAGAATCAACATTGTCAGTGAGCTTATACGGCCGCGGAATAGCGCTACGATTTACCGTGCCCGAGACGATCTTGGGGTATCGGATCATTTGATAATTCTGATACCCAAGGAGTAGCCCCACGATTGATTGGCTGGCACCAGATATTGCAGGACGTCAACGGACATGACCGACAACGCGATGCCCGCTGTTGACCCCATCCGGACCGTCGCGACCGTCTGCTTTGGGGAAGGCTAATCACGCACGTGAGGCCTCACGTCCCACCGCTACTGCGACAAATTCATCCGAATGCGTCGTCTTTTTCGGCGCGCCATGCGTAGACCTCAGCGATTTGGTAATCGGCGGACTGCGCCGCACTGGTTCGAATCAATTCGTCCATTGCTGCCCGCGCCTCCACGGCATGCCCAAGGGAGTGTTCAGCTAGAGCAACGCCATTCAGGCGGAACACCGAATCCTTGTCTTGCCGGAACTCATCCAGCGCCTGCTGCGGATGGCCGTCTAGAAGCTCCATGACGCCAAGGTGCCAACGACTGTAGATCGACTCTGGATTAAGCGCGAATGCTAGGCCGAGCGCCTGGCGTGCCGCCGCGATTTGACCGTCGTAGTAGAGAAACTGCCCCAGCCGTCGTGACGCCCGCTCCGACAGCGGGTCGATCTCACTGCTTTCCTCGCTGCCGCAACCGCCGCCGGCAGCCGGCCGACGGTGGCGAGCAGCTCGGCGTAGTGCGTTTGAATGCCGGAGTCACCGGGATTTAGCGCCAGCGCCTTTTCGAAATCCACCTGCGCCCCCACCCAGTTCCACGAGTTGACGTGGCGCAGCCGACCGCGCGCACCATAGGCGTCTGCGAGATCCGGCGCCAATGCAATGGCGCGCTCGGCGTCGGCCATCGCTCTGTCCTGCCCCTTCACGTCGTTCGTCGCGTCGGACGCGAGCGACTCTGCCTCGGCTAGCCCGCCTTCGGCCATTTCCGATGCCCCCGCCAGTCGTGCAGCATCGTCGCGGATGCCTTCGGGGATGGCAACCCGGGCGAGTTCGGCGTCGGGAAACGGCCGCTTTAGAGGACCCTATTCGATGGGCTTCTTGAACGACGGTTAGCCGCGCACGTCAGCCTCTGTCCGCTCAATCTGCCGCGTATTCATAGTATCGCGATGAAGTCCGGGGGGAGCGATGCCGAAAATGTGGCACAGCGACAGCTGCCAGCTTGAATTCAGGTTGATGCCGGTAACGCGCACGGACCAAAGTTACTGACGGCGTCGTTCGGGTCAGTCCGGCACGCCGGCCAAGCGCAGGCCGTCATACAGCGGCTCGTAGCCGGACAAGTCCGCTGCCGGCTGAATCCACTTCTTTATCTGGGCGATCGTCTGCACGCCGGGCACGGATGCCCTAAAATCGGCGATCGCGGCCTTGGCGCGCGGTAGGTCGCCGAGTTTCGCCTGTGCCGCCGCGAGTGTCAGGCGCACGGGCCCGGTCAGTCCGTTGCTCAGTTCACGCGCGTCATATTCGATCGCTGCCTTCTGAGCAAGCTCAGCCGCTGGCGCGTACTCACCGAGCGCGTAGTGGATGCTCGCGAGCAACGCGACCCACGTCGGACGGCCGGTCGGGATGCGCTCACGCGCCTCGACTGCGAACGGCAGCGATTCGGCAGGCCGGCCGAGCTTAAGCAGGTCCCGGGCCTTGATGACCAGCGGGCTCGTCCGCTCTGGATCGCGCTTGAGGATAGCGTCCGCGAGCAGCAGCGACTCCTCGTAACGCCCGCGCAACTCAAACAACAGCGACTTCGCCGCGAGCAGATGCAGGTCGGTCGGATCGAATTCAAGCGCCTTGTCGAGCGCCGCGGCACCGATTGCTTGCTGCTCGGCCGGGTTGCTCGACCAGCCATAGACGCAGTTGCACAGATTGACCTGCGCAGTCAGCCACAGCGCCAGGCGGTCGTCGGGCGCGAGCGTCAGTGCCCGCTTGAGCAGATCGGTGGCCCGTGTATATGCGCCCTTGCCATCTTCGTCGTGGTGCTGAAACCAGTCGACGTAGGCCCGCAACGACAGGTCGCGCACGTCGAGTTCGTCGACCGGATTGGCCCGCACGCGCGCCACCTCAGATGTCAAACCCGCGAATACTAGCGTGTCGAGGGCATCGTCGATTTGCCTGCGCACGCTCGCGGTCACGGGCCCGGTCCCGACGTCGATCTCCTTGGTCGCAAGTACGTGCTCGGTAGCTCCGTCGATTACCGACAGCGTGAGCTTGTAGCGGGGGGCGTCGGCAGCGAGCAAACCGGTGATCAGGAAGTGCACGTTAAGTGCTTCGGCCAGTTCCTTGCCGCCGGACATGCGACTCGCGGCGTGGTCGACACTCGCGCGAGGCGATGAGTGCACCCAGATGCTGCGCTCCGCCTGCAGCGCGTCGGTCGCGTAGGTCAGCGCCTTGGCCGTCTGAGCACCGATCGTATCGTCTGCCGGTGATTGGAACGGCAATACCGCGAACGTCATTCGACGGTCCGCGATCGAGTACGGCGCGACGGCGGCGACCCGCGCCGTACCGTGCCTGAACACCCAGGCCCCGGCGGCCAACGCGGCAAGGCCCGCCAGCAGCGCAAACAGCAGCACCGCCTTGCGAGGCTTGGCCGCCACGGGCGTCGATGGCGGGCACGACGCCGTTAGCACGATGCCGGCGGGCGGCTTGGTTGGAGGCGCGACCCCGCGCGGGGTTGCTGCAACGCTGCGGCTTGGCGCCGAACCCCACTCGAGCAGGCGTTGCACACGCTCGACGAACGCCGATGGCGTCTCACCGCCTGGCAGCTTGGTCCACTGCACCTCGCGGAACCGCTCCGGCACCCTCGGGTCGGCGTCTGGCACGTCGTCGACGACCACCGGCACCAGGAACGGCTGGTCGGCCGCCATCAGGTGCGAGCGGTCCACGGCGAGTTTCCACTCGAGCCGGAAATAGCCCTCGCCGCGCGCGTGCGTGTTGTTGGAAATGA
>Ga0302180_10004403_pt1 | contig 10467 bp, 13 predicted proteins | sample I_Palsa_E3_2_FD_200575 | JGI IMG/M metagenome (GOLD analysis project Ga0302180, IMG submission 200575) | Peat permafrost microbial communities from Stordalen Mire near Abisko, Sweden - I_Palsa_E3_2 | ecosystem: Environmental > Terrestrial > Soil > Palsa > Peat permafrost | place: Sweden... | reverse complement strand
CGAGGATGTTTCGACAGCGCATACCTCCAAGCTAGAAAGCAACATTATCGAATTATGAAAACGCAACGGATCTCGTTTCTTTCGGGTCTCATCGTAGCAATTACGGTTCCCGTTATCCTCAATGCGGCCAGCCTGTCCTGGAATCCGAGTAAAATAGCCAAAGACAATGGGATCGTCGTCCTGGCCGAAGAAACCGCCAAGCCCGCCGCGAAGGCCCGGATGAACGTTGACAGCAACGGCGTAATTTTGAAGGGTTACGATCCAGTTGCCTATTTTACCCGTCACCAGGCCGTCAAAGGTAACCCGGCAATTGAGACCAGGTTCGGGGGTGCGATCTACAATTTCGTTTCCGTGGCCGACAAGGTCGCGTTTAGCAAGAATCCTTCCATATATGTTCCGCGATATGGAGGCTTCTGCGCTTATCACGTGAGCAAAGGCGAATTGAAGGACAGCGATCCAGCGGTCTTTTTCATCTTTAGAGGCAAGCTCTATGTGTGTTCCGCCGCCGATGGTGCGAAAGAATTTCGCAGCAATATCGACGAAAATATACGAAAAGCCGACGAGAACTGGCTTCCGCCTGGCAGGGCGCAGGGACAACCCTACAACCGGGGCGGTCCTCGATGATTATCGATATTGTGCGCTTCGACTCGCCTGCAACCACCAACGCCACCCCGAAGAAGGCGGCGTTTCTACGGCTTGAGAGTAAAAGTGGCGTTCAATCTATTTCACCAAGCCTTCGCCGAGGAGCAGGTAGAGCGGTCTCAGTGGACCAAGCTCGATGAGATCGTACTCTATGAGTTTTTCCTCGTCCAAAGGCAACGTCGCCAGCAGGGCACGCGCCTCTTCGACCGAAGTAACGTTCATGAGAAAGACGGGGCCTTTCCCATCTTGGCGAAACCACCATTGGTCGATCTTACCTCCCAAATACAGACGAACGGTCTCCGGCACTTCCCTTGGCAAGGTCGCCTTTCGTTGCTCGGGCGTTAGAGGGGCTGAGAATCGTCCTATCGCTAGAATTTTCGTTGTCGGGACTGGCGGGAAGCCGCCCACTGAACCCGTGGCGCTGGGTTTGATCTCCGCTCTCTTCTCTTGAATCTTATCCATGGCGAACCATATATCTCATCGCGATTGAGTGAAATGTTTCAACGGCGTCATATTGCGCTGACCTCGCCCAAGAAGCATTGCGCCTTGCATGGAGCAGAGATGGCACAGAAGCTTGGCATCAATCATGGCTTCGCCGATCCGAACCAGTTGACCACCCATCCCGATGTCGATCTGGTCATCGTCCTCCCGCCCGCGCCACAGCATGCTAGGTTTGTCCGGGCTGCCATCGCGGCGGGTAAGGTTCATCTCTCAGTGGATGGAATCCTCCTTAACCATTTCAAAGAGCTTATGGTTGTCACTGTAATCGACGTGAACCCGGTTCGCTTCCGAAAGCAAAACAGCATGTATGGAGGTTGGGATATCAATAATGATTTTCGGCATTGGTTTCCTTCGATTGAATGGAGGGATTGTCGGTTTGGAGTCTGAATTAGTTCATCTGTTGTGCACCATGACGCTTCTGAGCCCGGAGTTCCAGGTAAACGCCGATCAGGGTTGGTGTGGCCAGCACAACGACGTAGCCACAGCGAGTTCGACCGAGAACTGGATCGACGAAGCCGAAAGCCGGGTGTGGTTCCTAGCTCTTGTTCAAGCGTGACCTCACAGCCCCGGTATGATCGAGCGAAGGATGCGAGCTTGACGTTCGCTGACTTCGATTTGGGTTCGGGCGGTGTCATCCATGATCAGTAGGAACGCGCTGCGAGGACTGGGCCTAATTTCTTTGACCCGTCGTAAATTAACCAGCGACACGCGATGAGCGCGAAAGAAGTTGACCTCACGCAATCCCTGCTCCAGATCGTTCAATTGATAGTTGACCCACACATTGTCGTCACTGGTGCGTGCTCGGACGATGCCGTGGTCCATGTAAAAATAGAGGATCTCGTCCGGGTCGAGCAGTAAGAAACGATCCAGCTTGCGGGCCACGACCTGGCGAAAATTGGGCGGAACACGCGCTGCAAATTGATGGACTTCGTTGGCAGCTCGGGCACGATCTTCGCCGAAATGCTGCAATCGCCAGGCACGCTCGACCATTTCCCGCAGTCGATCTGGCTCGATTGGCTTAAGCAAATAAGCGACGGCATTGGCGTCGAATGCGGCCATGGCATGTTCGTGGAACCCGGTGACGAAGATGATCAGCGGCAACGGCAACTCAGGCGGCAGCGCGCCTTCAAGGTTTCAAAACCGTCTAAGCCGGGCATCTGCACGTCTAGGAATACCAAGTCTGGCTTCAGCCGCTCGATCTCAGTCACGGCTTCGAGTCCATCTTTGGCTTCGCCAATTACCTCGACGTGTTCCTCGTCCTTCAGCAGCCGACGCAGCCGCATTCGAGCGTTGGGTTCGTCGTCAATGAGCAACGAGCGCAGTCTGTTCATGGGGCGCTGGTATCGGGATCAAAATCTGGGCGCGCGATCCAAAGCGGGCCTGGCTTTCAAAAGAAAACCGGGCGCCACCATGGTAAACGGTTTGCAGGGATGGACGTTACAAGGGCAATACCGGTCAACAGAGCGATTACCGATATCCATGAGAGCCGTCCACGAAGGCGGCCAGGCAAGAAGACCAATGCCCCAAGCCAAAGAAAAAACAGTCCGTTGTAAGCATTGAGATCAAGCGCTTCCTGCGGATTCTCTAACGCCCAAACGTGGTCGGCCAGCCACCTAAGCAATCCGCTGAGGCGCGCGAAGCTCAGGAAAACCCCGCTGCAAACGGCGGTCACGAAAACCGCTCGGCCCACCTGCCGTCTCCAAGCAGATGGATAGGGGCCGTGCGCCCAGAGTCCAAGAATCGTCACCGGCCAGGCCGCAGCCGCACAGAAGGCAAAGTCGCCGGCTGAAACTACGATCAGCGACTGAGCTGATTGGCCAAGGGCGAGGGCGATCTGCACGATGCATGCGCTCAACGTAAACATCAGGGCGCATATAGCGAAGCCGAGACGCGCAGCCCGATTCTCCCCGCTCGAGCGCAGGGCTAGTATGAGCAGGAGTGCCGAAAGCGGAATTCCGATGCCGAAATGGAAACACCTTTCGACGAAACCCACGCCATAGAGCAAAACAGTGGGTTGGGTGGGGCTCGAACCCACAACCAACGCCTTAAAAGGGCGACATTCTTAGTTTATAAACTCCTTTGATTTAGGCATTTAGGATTGTATTAATTATTGTTGCTGCATTTGTTGCTGTTGGCACCGAAATAGCGGCCAAGAAGGACATTATGACCAAACAGGAGATCGGAGTGCGCGTTCAGCGGGTTCCCGGGACTTCGCGTACTCGCGCCCACTCGACGACGCCCTCGGCTATTTCAATCGCCAAAGCCAAGTCCTCTGGTATGATCGGCTCGATGTCTCCTGGGTATCTTGCCTCGGCAGCGAATCGCGTCAGGGCGTTTCAGATGCGCGAGGGCAGCGGAGGCACTTCCAAAGTGACTAACGAATGCAGCGACTCCATGCGCCCGCGCCCGGAGCTAAGCCCGGTTTCAGCGGGTCGCAGCCTTTTCGCATCGTTCGATTAGCCGCTGCGCCTCCATCCGCTCTGCCCATGCGGCAAAGGCCGGCGTCGCACCGCGCCAGTGTAGCGTCTTGACGTCATTAAAGAGCCGCGCATCCGTCCGCAGCGTCGCAAGTTTCTTGAAGAGCAGTGCGAGATCGCATCGGTCGCCGAGAACGTGCGGAGGGAAGCTTTCGATCGCGCCGTGACGGTTCAAAAGCTGGGCGGCATTCTTGGCGCCGATGCCTGGAATACCGGGGTAGCCGTCGGCGGCATCGCCCACGAGCGCGAGCAAGTCGGGGATGAGCGGCGGATCAACGCCAAACTTTTCGCGGACTCCGGGTGCATCGCGAATTGTTTTGCGCCGGCCATCGATCTGGACCACGCGCGTATCCCGCACGCATTGCGCCAGATCCTTGTCAGGCGTCCAGATGGCGACTTTCTGCACGTTCTCGTCCCCGGACGCGAGATGGGCGGCTGAAGCGAGCGCATCATCGGCTTCCAGCTCGATCATCGGCCATACGACAATGCCCATGGCCCCGAGCGCCTCCTCGAGTGGATGGAACTGCGCGAGCAGTGCGGGCTCGATGCCGGCACCGGTCTTGTAGCCCGCCCAAAGCCGATTGCGAAATGATTCGATCACGTGATCGGTGGCGACACCGAGATAGGTGTCGCCGGCCTCGATCATCTGGAGCACGGTCTGCAGCACGCCGACGACAGCGCCGTAAGGGCGGTCCACTCCTTTGTTGAATCGGCGCAGCCCGTAGAAGTGACGGAAGAGCTCGTAGGTGCCGTCGATGAGGTGAACAATCACTTGGGTCCAACATGATATTCTATGGCGGCGTTGGGATGATCAAGCCCCATTCGATGGCTCGGAACATTTGAGACCTTCAACGGCTGGAACTCAGCCGCAAAAACGAACTCTGCCGGTAGAGCCACTCGTCATCGATACACGGACTGGTGACTGGACGGTCTGATGATCATGGCCAAGTTCCTTTCGGCTTCGGTTATGCGCCGACTGCCTCGGATAAATCGATACTTACATGATCTGAAAAAAAAGATATATGTCTAAAGTGTGGTCTTCTCGGCGAGGCGGGTCTCGAGGTCCTTTTCAACGCCGCGGATCTCTTTCCCGAGCGAGGCGAGGCAGCGAGTCTGCGTTTTCAATAGTGCAATCAGCCCCTGTGAACGGGCTTTTGACCGCGGGCGCCATTGCCGCGAGGCTGGATAGATTGCCGCAAACCTTCGCGGTTTGGAAGTTGATCATCCTCCTCAGCTTCGGCTTCTTCTTCGAACTCTACGACCTCCTGTTCACGGGCAATATCGCGCCCGGTCTAGTCAAGGGCGGCATCCTGACGCCGACGACGCCTGGTCTCTTCGGGAGCACCGGCGTCGCGAGCTTCGTCGCCGCGCTGTTCGCCGGGCTGTTCATCGGCGCGATAGCCTGCGGTTTTCTGGCCGACAAATATGGCCGGCGCGCGATCTTCACCTATTCGCTGCTCTGGTATACGGCGACTGATGTTCTCATGGCCTTCCAGAATACTGCCTTCGACCTCAATCTTTGGCGCTTCCTGTCTGGCATCGGCATCGGCGTCGAACTCGTCGTTATTGGCACCTATCTCTCCGAGTTGGTGCCCAAGCATATTCGTGGGCGGGCCTTCGCTTGTTGCCAAGCCATCGGTTTCACGGCCGTACCGGTCGCCTCTTTTCTTTCGTATCTGCTCGTGCCACGAGCGCCGTTCGGCATCGATGGTTGGCGTTGGGTTGTGCTGATCGGAGCGCATGGCGCCGTCTTCGTCTGGTGGATCCGCAGGGCTTTGCCGGAGAGCCCGCGCTGGCTCGCCCAGCAAGGCAGATTCGAGGAAGCCGACAGCATCATGACGGCTTTGGAAACGCGTGTCGCGGCCGAATACGGGCGCTCTCTGCCATCGCCGGCAGCGCCGGAGCCAGTAGCTCGGCACGATCAGATGCGCGAGATGTGGACTCCGCCCTATCTTAAGCGCTCAATCATGATGATTGTCTTCAATATCTTCCAGACGGTGAGCTTCTATGGCTTCCTCAACTGGGTGCCGACCTTACTGATCAAGCAGGGCATCACGATCACCAATAGCCTGTTCTATACCACACTGATCGCATTGGCCGCGCCGGTCGGGCCGTTGCTCGGTTTGCTGATCGCAGACCGATTCGAGCGTAAACACGTGCTCGTTGTTATATCGCTGGCCATCATCGTGTCCGGTTTGGCCTTTAGCCAGGCGAGCAGCGCCACGGGCATCGTGCTGCTCGGAGCGTGCCTGACGCTTTGCAACAACATGATGTCCTACACCTTCCACGCCTATCAGCAGGAGCTGTTTCCGACCGGCATCCGTGCGCGGGCCGTCGGCTTCGTTTATTCGTGGAGTCGATTTTCGGCGATCTTCACCGGCTTCGTCATCGCCTTCGTTCTGGAGCACTCCGGCGTGGCGGGCGTGTTCGTCTTCATCGCGGTCGCGATGCTGGTGGCCTTGCTCGCCGTAGCACTGATGGGCCCACGGACGCGCAATGTCGCTCTCGAGCAGATCTCGAACTGAGGGGCTTGTTACTCCGGTCGTCGCCATTTCATAGATAATGCGGAGAAATCGAGGATTTAACTGTTTTATTTTCCATGTCGGCAAGACATGGAGTTTGGCAGAGGCGTCCTTAAGGAATAAATCGACAAAAAAAGGAGTACTTAACTATGAGTCAACGAATGAAAATGAATCAACACATAAATACAATGGCGAGCCTTCCCGGCGAGGCGGGCGACATCACCTGCGCAAAAGCTTGTAGTCGCAGTTGTGCTTGCAAAGGGTAGTCCATCAACGGACAACGGATACACACGATTACTGATCATACATCCACTTCCTGCTGCCGAGCAGAGTTCGGATCTCGAGAATGCCACGAATCAACCGGCAGAGTCTCGCATTGGGCGCTGTGTTTAGCAGTTGAGTGAATTAGGAACCGCCCTAACGGAAAAGTGCAGATGGCGTACAATGTCACTCAATAAAATGTACATGCTTAGTTTACTTATCGTAGTGCTAAAGACAGCGCAAATCAGGGTTCGAAACGAATTATTCCGACGCTCGATTATTGCATCTTCTTAAGATTCTCGGCCGAGCGCTAAGGGCAGAAATGCCGATGACGATATTGGAGGCCGCTCGAAACTCCGCTCGAGGAGGTCAGCGCGATGTAACGTAAAGCCTAAAGATATTCGGCAAGATCGCATCGCCACACGCCTCTCCCTTGTGGATCGCATGGACCGCGACCTGGTACCTGGTAACGAATGCGGTTTTTGGCCCGGGGTAAACAAGGCAGATGACGATGTCAAATCTGCGCTGCTTCTCAGGCGGGAATAAAGGCAAACGCAAAACGGTACTTAACTATGGAGTTATCGAATGAAAATGAATAAATACGTAGTTAAAACGACATTTCCGATATATGCTAGGTTGATTAGCCGTCATGATCGTTGTCCTTGCAACGGGCTGCTCCTCAACGGGAACGGGAATTAACGCCAGGCTGATAAGTCCCGTGCCCAGTAACCAGCAGGCGTCGAATTTCGAAGACGACAATTGGTACCGGCCGCCGCTGAGTCCTGGTTTTGATTCTGATCTCTTTGGCGGTTAGAGTAAATTTCGAAGCCCTTAATTAAAGATGCGGCGATCGTAATAGTAGAATTTTTAATAGTATGTACTCACTTAGTCTCTTGATCGTAGAGCTGGAGACAGCTAGGACAACACTCCTGGGTGTTTTTGAAGTCTCAAACGACACACCAGAGTGGACTTAGCACGCAGCCACCTCCGGATGAGCTGCGGCCGGATTGGCCTCTCATCTCGCGCATTACTTTGGTGCGGCCGATTTCGAAGATCGAGGGGAAAGTGCGCCGGACTTTTGGCCCTTGATTGAGGCTTCTTGGAGAAGATCTTGCGCGTCCTGGTCATGTCGGATAATCCAGCGCACTGTAATCCGCGCTGCCGCTACAAACATCCAGGGGATTACCTTTCTGCTTCGATCGACTTATAAAGTAGGCGCAATTCGAGTTTCTTCCCAGAAAAGAGCTGTTTTGAGGATTGGGAATAAAGCGTGTCCTCTTTTGGTATTCATAGGTAAGGAAACCCCGTCCGGTGTGTGGAGGAATAAACCGGCGGATTTTCTGGACATGAAGCTAGTGCAAGATGTCAGTCACTCTTGGTGTGACCACTTTGGTCACTCACCATGTCTCTGAATTACTGCACCAGCAGAAGGAAAGAAAGAGAAGGTATGGAAAGCCCGGACTTGGGAGAGTTGAACTTACCTATCACACGTCAGCACAAAAAACCCACTTACGAAAAGCGATCTTATGAAAAGCATTGTTTCTTACTCAGCAGTCCTTACCCCGAGCCGATTCGTTGGCTTCGTAGTCGTGATGGCGATTGCAGCTTCACCAGCCCTTGGAGCGGGGAGCGCAAAGCAGCTGGTACAAAAGGATGGTGATCCCTCGATCACGGTCTACAATCAAGGTGTTGAATTGATGTTGGCAAAGAAATTCCCAGAAGCCCAAGCAAAATTTGAGCAGGCCGTAAAAGAGAATCCAAGGTTCGCGGAGGCGCACAATAATCTGGGGTATACGCTGAGGAGACAAGGAGCGGCCAACTACCAGAAATCGCTCGAACATTACGATACAGCAATCGAGCTGAAGCCTAAGTTAGCCGAGGCTTATATGTATCGGGGTGTTCTCTACATCGAGATGGGTCGCAAAAGTGATGCGGAGGCCGATCTCGCCTCGCTGCAAAAGCTGAGTCCGCGGTTGGCAAAAGAGCTGGCAGAAGTCATTCAGACTGGTAAGGAAGAAGACCGGTTTTACGGACTGGCGAGCAAGATAAGTGGATAAACACTCCCTGTGGGTTGCCTGGAAGCAACGGGTGCGCACAAGAAATCAACAATGTATTCAGTCAGATCGACGAGTATGAAAGGGAAATCGCTCATTGAGACCGTGCCGCCGGAGACGCGGGATTTTACCGGGGCTAGCACTCCAAAGCGACAATCACCAGTGTTGGTGCCGCAGACGTTTCGACTATCACAGCGGCTTATTGACGACCTAGTGTCCTGTCCCCGAAATACGAGGTATATTGTTGCGATCAAAATGGGCCGCCGGCAAGGCGTGAGGAGGGAGCATATCTGAACCGATACGTGACCGACGAGCAACGCAGCCGCCGGCCCATTTTCATCGCAACCCTCCGGGCCGGGGCCAGTTGGCTGTTTTTCCGCGTTGCTCGCTCGACCCGTATGACTCAGATATGGGCGCTTCGCTCGCGCCTTGAAAAACAGCCAACTGACCGCCGGCAATATACCTCGTATTTCGGGGACAGGACACTAGTGCGATGAATACTTTCACCCCAGATGTAGCAGTTATCGCGGGCGTCGGTCCAGGATTGGGCGCCTCACTGGCGCGTCAATTTGCTAAAAAAGGATGCCGCCTCGCGTTGTTGGCAAGGTCATCCGATTTTCTCGAAGGTTTGTCCTACGAACTTGAGCGGCATGGAACGGAGACCCTCGCCATTCCCACTGATCTCGGTGAAGCCGAACAGGTGGCCGCGGCGTTCGCACGCATCCAAAAACGGCTCGGCCCGGTCGATCTCTTGATCAACAATGCCAGTGCTAGCGGCCCTTTTGGTCAACCCTTTGTGGAGATTACCCCGGAGAGCTTTGCTCGCGGTTGGCGGGTTGGTGTACTAGGATCCTTCCTCTGCTCGCAATTGGTTGTTCCCGAGATGGTCAAAAAGAAGGCCGGGTGCATTTTGTTCACTGGCGCGACTTCGTCGGTTCGCGGAGGCGCCATCACTTTCAGCAGTGCGAAATTTGCGCTGCGCGGATTCGCGCAGGCCTTGGCACGGGAGTTGTGGCCCAAGGGCATCCATGTCGCCCACATTGTTGTCGATGGTGTGATCCGCGAGCAGGACCTCGAACCGGGCGCGGAAGAGCAGACCGCGGAGCCTCTGATGAATCCTGCCGCCATTGCGGAAGCGTACTGGGGCTTAGCCAAACAGGATCGATCGGCATGGAGCCTGGAACTCGATCTGCGACCGTATCGCGAGAAGTTTTTCGAGTGATGTCGGAGCTTACCAGTGGCTGGTAGGCCGACGCGCTAATCCGCATCAGCGAACGGCGCAGCCCAATCCGGCAAATTTTTCTCGTACGCTTGAACCGATTCCGCGGCCGTTCCATCGCGCAGTGAGAAACGTTCGATCGTGGCCGGCCCATGCGCTCCCCGGGATTTAATTACCAGATGCTCGCCCTCTTTGGTGAAATCCCAACCTTCAATGAACCCCTTGGCCGATGGCAGATTGGCCACTACTCGTCCGTGATCACAAACGATCAGGTGATCATTGATATAAAGTCCGTTGTAGGTGGCAAACGTTTTTCCGTCCGGATTGAGCTTGTACACCTCCCAGCCAACTTTGCCCTTCGTCGAAACCTTTGGTGCTGCGCAGTTCCCTTTTAATGTCCAGATGTCGGTCGTTCGATCGGAGTAGGTGACGATCACATTTCCAATCTTATATTCTGGACGCAAAGATTTGTTGCCCACGATAGCTGCCTGCACAGGAAATTTTGTCTTTTCCGCTCCTTCATTTTGACCGTCGAGAAAAGCAGCCGAAAGGAGCAAAAGGAAAAATGCGGTGAGCGTTCGTTTCTTCATGAGCCGCCGGGCCGGTTCTACCGTATCACGGTGGGATGGTACAGATTTCCGGAACGCGCGGCTGATCCAGCACTTCCCGCAGCTTGCGCGCCAGCGCAGATGGCGTGAACGGTTTTTGAAGAACCGCCAAGCCTTTGTTCAAGACACCTTGACGGATGATGGCATTCTCGGTGTACGCGGAGGTAAAAAGAATCCTGGTGT
>Ga0302180_10004389_pt1 | contig 10477 bp, 5 predicted proteins | sample I_Palsa_E3_2_FD_200575 | JGI IMG/M metagenome (GOLD analysis project Ga0302180, IMG submission 200575) | Peat permafrost microbial communities from Stordalen Mire near Abisko, Sweden - I_Palsa_E3_2 | ecosystem: Environmental > Terrestrial > Soil > Palsa > Peat permafrost | place: Sweden: Abisko... | reverse complement strand
AGCCTGGCCAATGTCTTCACTCCGATGTCCAGCCACTTTCATGCGACCGGGGACTATACGCAACTGCGCAAGATCTTCATTTCCGGGAACCGGGCCTGCGCTCTGGTCGCGTTCCCCATGACGGTCACTCTCGTGGTGATGGGCAAATCGGTAATCGAAGCCTGGGTGGGGCCGCGTTACGTATCGAGTTACACCGTTCTTGTGGTTCTTCTGATTTCCTCCACGCTCTACGACGCGCAGTCGATTTCGAACCGGATCTTATTCGGAATGAGCCGGCATAAATCGCTGGCGTACGTCGTTCTCATGGAGGGCGTTGCCAACGTGATTCTCAGCATCGCACTGGTCCGTCCTCTGGGAATCGTGGGCGACGCGATTGGCACGGCCGTCCCGATGCTGTTCACTGCGGTGTTCTTTTTACCGCGCCACACGTGCCGCCAACTTGGCGTTCCGGTCCGCAAATTTCTGGTGGAAGCCTACTTTTATCCGGTAGTTCTTTGTATTCCTATGATTGTCGTTCTGGTCTTTATGCAGCGCGCCTTCTACGCTCATCGTTATCCGCAACTCGTTCTGAATCTGCTGGCGGGAATCGCGGCCTATGGGGTTGGCGTTCTCTGGTTTGTCCTGACCCGGGAACCCGTTGGGATTCAACTGAAGGCCCGGTTGTCCCGTTATTTCAGGCGGACGCGCCAGTCCTAACCGTGACCGGTCTGCCGCCAAAGTGAAAAGGCCTGGCCACTTCCGCAACTTATTTCACAGGGGGAGGTCCCAGGTCGATTCCGGACTGCCGAATTATTGCGTAGCGGGTGTATTTTCATACACTTACATCTAGAGACTTCAGTGCCGAAGGCTCTACAATTGCTGGGTTGTAGTTATTCGCAGGGATGCAAATCCAGCTTTCTTAGCGCTGCCCGAAAGTGATACTCTGTGAAGTAACGTTTCGGGGCTTTCCTCTCCCGTAAGAATCTGCAAACCGGTTTCCCCACGGCCCTGCAGTCTGGGAAGCAATCCAGGCAAATACAATAAAGGTAATAGACAAGAGAACGTTTCGAATCCAGGAGGCGTAGGACTTTGACAGCCGCGACCAGCCATCTCATTCCGCCGCATGGCGGAGACCTTGTTCAACTTATCGCTCAACCAGAAAGAATTGCCGAATTAAAAGCCCATTCCAAAGAATGGCCGTCGTGGGACCTCACTGGGCGGCAGCTTTGCGATCTTGAGCTGCTGCTTACCGGCGGCTTTTCTCCGCTGCGCGGCTTCATGACGCGCGCCGACTATGAAGGCGTGTGCCACAACCTGCGGCTGGCCAATGGAACGCTCTGGCCCATGCCCATTACCTTGGATGTAACCGAGGAATTCGCCAAGAAACTGACTCCGGGCACCAGCAAAGTCGCGCTGCGCGATCCCGAAGGCGTGATGTTGGCAGTGTTAAACGTGGAAGAAATCTGGCAGCCAGACCGCAAAGCGGAGGCCCACGCTGTTTTCGCGAGTACCAGCGCGGCCCATCCCGGCGCCGATTACGCCATCAACAAGTCGAACCCCTGGTACATCGGCGGAAGCCTGGAGGGGACGCAGGTTCCATCGCACTATGACTTCCGCACCGTGCGCTTTACTCCGGCCGAGGTGCGCGCCGAGTTTGCCCGCGCGGGCTGGCGCCGCGTGGTCGCTTTCCAGACTCGCAACCCTATGCACCGCGCCCACGTGGAACTCGCGTTCCGCGCCGCCAAGCGAGTCGAGGCCAACCTGCTGATTCACCCCGTGGTGGGCATGACCAAGCCCGGCGATGTGGATTACTACACTCGGGTTCGCTGCTATCAACTGCTCCTGGCAAAGTTCCCGCAGTCGACAGCGAAACTCTCGTTGCTGCCGCTGGCCATGCGTATGGGCGGACCACGCGAGGCCATCTGGCATGCGATCATCCGCAAGAATCATGGCTGCACCCACTTCATCGTGGGCCGCGATCACGCCGGTCCGGGATCGGATCCCGCAACGAAGAAGCCTTTCTATGGTCCGTACGAGGCTCAGGAAGTCTTCAAGAAACATGAAGCCGATATCGGCGTCACCATGGTGCCTTTCAACATGATGGTGTACCTCGAGGATCAGGACAAATACGTTCCCGACGATGAAGTCAAAAACGGAGCTCGCGTGCTGAACATTTCCGGCACGGAACTCCGCCAGCGTCTGAACGAAGGCCGCGAGATTCCCGCCTGGTTCACCTATCCCGAAGTCGTGGCGGAATTGCGCCGCAGCTTCCCGCCCCGCCACAAGCAAGGCGTGACCATCTTCTTCACCGGGCTTTCCGGCTCCGGCAAGTCGACCATCGCCAATGTGCTGCTGACCAAGTTCCTGGAAGCCGGTGGCCGTCCGGTCACGATGCTGGATGGTGACTTGGTGCGCAAGCATCTGTCTTCCGAGCTCGGCTTCTCCAAAGAGCACCGCGACATCAACATCCGGCGCATCGGCTACGTGGCATCGGAAATCACCAAGAATGGCGGCATTGCGATTTGCGCGCCCATTGCCCCGTATGACGCAACCCGCAAACATGTCCGGCAGATGATTGAGCCCTACGGAGGGTTCATTCTTGTGCACATCGCCACGTCGGTGGAAGTCTGCGAACAACGCGATCGCAAGGGCTTGTACGCCAAGGCGCGCGCGGGAATTCTAAAAGAATTCACGGGTATCTCGGATCCTTACGAAGCCCCGGCCGACGCCGAAGTCACCATTAACACCGGTGACCTGTCCCCCGAAGAGGCGGCGCAGGAAATTATCCTGCACCTCGAGAGGGAAGGCTTCATCGGTGCGTCTGCGGAGTCGGTCTAAGCCGCGGTAAGCCATGGATCTCCTCATCAAGAGCCTGGTGGGTTTTGCAGTTGGGACCCTGATCGGAATGACGGGAGTCGGGGGCGGCGTTCTGCTGCTCCCGATCCTCATCTTCGGGCTGGGCGTGCCTCCCATGCAAGCAGTGGGATCGGACGCGCTTTTTAACTTCCTCACCAAGATAGGCGCCAGCATCGTTCACTTGCGCAAGGGAACAGTTCGGCGCAAAGTGGTTCTGGCTCTGATCTGTGGCAGTGCTCCTGGCTCATATGCGGGCGTGAGCTACCTGGTATACCTGCGCAGGGTCCACGGCAATGGCGTCAATCACTTCATCACCGTGGCGGTGGGAGCCCTGCTGATTTGCATTCCGACTTTCTTGTTCTTCCAGAAGAAGATCGAAGATCGGGCAGCGGCCAAGCCGCCGACGATGAAATCGTTCGCTTGGATGCTGCTCATCGGCCTGGTAGCGGGCTTCCTGGTGGGTATCACTTCAGTGGGATCTGGCAGCATCGTGATGATGATGCTCCTGCTATTTTTCAGTTTTCAGCCGAAAGAGATGGTCGGCACCGACATCGTCCACGCCCTGCTTCTAACCGGCGTAACCAGTCTCCTCCACATGTTTGCACGCAACGTCGATTTTCACCTGGTCGAAGCGCTCGTGATCGGCTCGGTCCCGGGCGGACTGCTGGGTTCTTACCTGAGCACGCGGGTTCCAGTACCGTGGCTACGGCGTATTCTCTGCGCCGTATTGCTGGCGACGGGCGCGCGCATGCTTATGGCTTGAAGACAGTTCTCAGTTGTCAGTTCTCAGTTCTCAGTAAGCGCTTCTGACTGGATACATTAAGAGTGACCATGCCGTCAAAATCCTACACGCAAATACTGGAACGCATTCACGCCGCGCTCGCAGCCTCTCGCCTGGTCTTTGCCCGCTTTACGCCGGGAGAAATTGAAACGGAATACAAAGCCGGACACGATCCCGTAACCGAAGCCGATCGCGCCCTCGACGCCGTTCTGCGCAAAGAGTTGCTGCGCGAGGGCGAAGGCTGGCTTTCGGAAGAAAGCGTGGACGATCCCATCCGTTTGCAAAGCTCACGCGTCTGGGTGGTCGATCCTCTGGACGGGACCCGCGAATTCGTCAAGGGAATTCCGGAGTTTTGTGTTTCGATCGGGTTCGTCGAGAACGGTCATCCCGTGGCTGGCGGAATCTACAATCCGGCAACCGACGAGACCTTCCTGGGATCGGTCGACTCCGGCGTTACCTACAATGGCAGACCTTCCCAGCCCAGCCAGCGCAACAGTCTGGAGGGTGCCCTGGTTTTGGCCAGCCGCAGCGAGGTCAAGCGCGGTGAATGGAAACCGTTTGAGAACGCTGCCTTCAAGATTCGCCCCATGGGCTCGGTGGCCTACAAACTTGCACTGGTCGCGGCTGGACTGGCCGATGTAACCTTTACCTTGACCCCAAAGAACGAATGGGACGTCGCCGCTGGAGCAGCTTTAGTGCTGAGTGGCGGAGGGTTCGTCGGTACTCTGGAAAACTTGCCCTTACGCTGCAATAATAAGAATCCGTTACTTTCTGGCCTGCTGGCCTCAGGACCACACTTGCGAGAACAACTTTTGACTGTAGTTAGCGAGCATGCCGAACCTGCCATTCTGAAACCCGCCGAGGAAGCTTCCTCATTGCGCGGCGGTGCGTCACACCCAGACCCCAACACCATGGACAAACCGGTCAGCGAAACGAAGGGAACGAGTGCTGTCGATCCGGCTTTACCTACAGATAGCTTCTACATCATTGGCGGACGGGTGAGATCCACGGTTTTCCGCAAACTGCAGGAATGGCAATCATGCGAGCAAGCCCTCCTGGTTGAACTCAACCCGGCAACAAATCAATCCCGTGCGCGTGTGGAGTACGTTTCCCCGCCAGAAGTATGCTCGGATGAGTTGCCGGCCATTCTGTTCAAGTCGGCCACGCTCCAGGGGAACACGCTCTACACTTGCACATCCACCGAGGTGTTGGTCTACGAGATTCCGAGTTTTCGGCTTCTGCACTACGTTTCTCTGCCCTGCTTCAACGATCTCCATCACGTTTCTCCCTCACAGCGGGGAACGATTCTGGTCGCATCCACCGGGCTCGATATGGTGGTAGAGGTCACGACGGCAGGAGATCTGGTGCGCCAATGGAATGTGTTAGGCGAAGATCCCTGGGCCAGGTTCTCGCAGCAGACGGACTATCGCAAGGTCCCCACCACCAAACCCCACCATTCGCACCCAAACCATGTGTTTGAGATCGACCAGGAGGTCTGGGTAACACGCTTCAAACAGCGCGACGCCATCTGCCTCACCACCCCGGGTCCACGCATCGAGATCCCGGGTCAGGGCCCCCACGATGGCTACGTCGTCGGAGATCGCATCTATTTCACCACTGTCGATGGCCAGATCGTCATCGCCAACCGGAAAACCCCACAGGTCGAGGTGATTGACCTGAACCAGATGAGTGGACAGCCCGGTCAGCCTCTGGGTTGGTGCCGCGGTATGCTTCCGATTGGCGAGCGCTGGTTGTGGGTTGGCTTCACCCGAGTCCGTTCCACCAAGCTCGCGGAGAATGTGGCCTGGATCAGAAACGGCTACTCCCACCGGCACAAACCCTCCCACCTCGCGCTCTACGACCTGGAACGCAAGACATGCGTACGGGAAATTGAACTGGAACCGCACGGTGTCGAGGTTGTATTCACTCTGCTTCCGGTGCCGGCTCTGAGCAAAAGCGAGTGACGGTGCGTCGAATTTTTGTCCGCCTGAGGAGTATCTAGTCTGGAGCCCGGACGTTCTTGGCCGTTTCCGCTCCGCAACTGTGATGCTCCCAATTCCGATCTTCTACTCCTGAAATTCCAAACCCGGAAGGACATCGTCCGTCAGTAATGTACCAGTGTGACCTGGGCCGTGTTCTCCCGTGATCTGCCCTTCTTGACTTCCTTCCTCTACAGTGCTCCCTAAGGGCTCGAACGACGGTCCCCCAAACTCCGTTCTGAGGTTTTCCTCAATGCGTTTTAATCGGCACACGGACACCGCTAGAAGATGCAAAGCGAACCACAAACCGGCCGCAAATCTTTGCCTTCTCTCGCTCTTGCTCTGCCTGACCAGCTTGATTGCCGCGTGCGGCGGTTCTGGCGCGAGTAATACGTCCACCAATCCGTCGGGGCAGCTCAAAGTTTCCCCTCCTCAGGCACAGGCCACAGTTGGTGTTGCCTACAACGCGGTGAGCTCAGTCACCGGAGGAAGCGCGCCCTATGTGTTCACGATCACCGCGGGCAGTTTGCCCCCGGGTCTGGTTCTCAACTCGACCACAGGTTCCATCACCGGCACACCGCTTGTAGCGGGCACTTACAACTTCACGCTCTCCGTCTCGACTCTTCCGGCAGCGAACACTGGAGCGCTTCCCGTAGACAGCTTTTCAAATCTTCCGAGGTCGGAGTACGGATCGAGTCCCGCAAACATTGTCGTCTCCGCCAGCAAGGCCAGCAGCACAATTTCGATTTCGCCCAGCAGCACGACTCTTACTTCTCAGGGGCAACAGCAGTTCACCGCCCAAATCAGCGGAACCGCCAATACGGCCGTAACCTGGTCCGCAAGTGCGGGAACCATTTCCAGCAGTGGAGCCTTCACAGCGCCCAAAGTCACAAGCAATACTTCTGTCGTCATAACGGCCACCAGTGTAGCCAACACCAGCTCCCACGCTGCCGCAACGGTAACGGTGACCCCTGCGGGCGCGTTGGCCATCACGACCGCCGGCCTCGCTGGAGCCGATTCAGGCACACCTTATACAGCCTATCTTTCCGCCACCGGTGGCGTGCCCCCATACCAGTGGAGTTTCACCACCGGCTCTTTGCCATCCGGAATGCAACTGCAAGCCTCTAGCGGCGTCATCGCGGGAACAACGACTGCGGTCGGATCGTTTCCTTTCACCGCCAAGGTGACTGACTCTTCCGGACAGAACGCCACGCTCGCCCTGACCCTTGCGGTTTCTTCAAGCTCAGCCAGCGGATATGATGGCCCGGCGCAACTGCCTCTTGTTTATATCCAGACCGCGATGGCGGACACTCCGGCGCCCGGCAGCACGATTACCGTCAACGCCGGAGGAAATTTGCAGACCGCGCTGAACAGCGCTGCCTGTGGCGATACGATTCAACTGCAGGCGGGCGCAACTTTCACCGGAGCATTCACCTTCCCGGCCCTGAGCTGCGATGACGATCATTGGATCATTGTCCGCACCAGCGCCGCCGATTCCTCGCTGCCAGCGGAAGGCAGCCGCCTTACGCCCTGCTACGCGGGAGTCTCGTCGCTGCCCGGCCGTCCCGCTCTCCAGTGCGCTTCCACGACCAACGTTACCGCGAAGCTGCTCCTGGCAACCGGCGACAATGGCCCCATATTCTTCGCTTCAGGAGCGAACCACTATCGTTTGATTGGGCTGGAGGTGACCCGCGTCGCTGGAACCGGGCTGGTCAACGCTCTGTCGTCGGTTCCAGCCGAGGCCCCCGCCAACAATCTTATTCTTGACCGGGTATGGTTGCACGGCACGGCTCAGGACGACACCACTCGAGGCATCGATCTCGGGAGCACCACCTACGTGTCGGTGATTGACTCGACCCTTACGGATTTCCACTGCGCCACGTACTGCGGCGATTCTCAGGCGATTCTTGGTGGAATTGGTAGCGGACCGATGGGGCCTTACAAAATCACGGACAACTTCCTTGAAGCCGCAGCGGAGAACATCCTGTTCGGCGGAGGCGCGGCAACTGCGACCCCGGCGGACATTCAGATCACCCAGAATCACTTCTTCAAGCCTTTGACCTGGCTGCAGGGGCAGGCCGGATACGTGGATGGAACAGACGGAAAGCCGTTTGTTGTCAAGAATCTCTTCGAAGCGAAAAACGTGCAGCGCGTTTTGCTCGATAGCAACATTATGGAAGACTCCTGGGGTGGTTTCTCTCAATACGGCTTCGCCATCGTGCTATCGCCAAAGAATCAATCTGCTGCCAACGGGACCAATGTCTGCCCGATTTGCCAGGTCACGGATGTGACCGTCCGCTATAGCACCATCAGCCATGTGGCGGCTGGACTACAGATCGCCAACGCCATGGCGGGCAACGGCGCGCCGCTCGATGGGCAGCGCTACAGCATCCACGACATAACGATCGACGATATCAACGGTGTGAAGTACGCGGGCCCGGGTTTGTTTGCCGAGGTCATGGTGTCCCCAGGCGCCCCAGTCCTTCAGAACGTGACCATCAATCACGTGACCGCTTTCCCGCCGACGACGACATTATGGGTCGGCGATACGGTCGCGGTCACCACGCAGATGAAAAACTTTGTCTTCACCAACAGCATCGTAAGTACTGGCATCTATCCCATCTGGTCGACGGGCGGTGGAGCGACGAACTGCGCTTATTATGACAAACCTCTCACCACTTTCAATGCCTGCTTCAACCCCTATTCGTTCGCCAGCAACGCGATAATTGGAAGTCCCTCGTCGGATCCGCCCAGTTTGTGGCCCTCCGGAAATTTCTTCCCCGCCACCGCCAGCGCCGTGCAGTTCGTCAACTACAACGGCGGCAACGGCGGCGACTATCAACTGCTGCCCTCAAGTCCCTACAAGGGCGCTGGGACCGATGGCCAGGACCTCGGAGCGGATGTGGCGGCGATCGATTCTGCTATCGCGGGCGTGGAGTAAAGACGTAAAGACTTTGGTTTATCAATCGTGAGAGGATTCGGTGGCCTCGCTCCAAATTCCTCTCGACGCCCAACAGCTGCATCGGAGGACAACAGCAGATCGCTACGCAGTTGGCTTGCGCTGGCTAAGGGGCTCCGCCGACATTTGGGATGTGCCCGCACACACTTCTCTGTTGCGGTTCCGAGGCACGGCGGCTCCTTCCCATTCTTCGTTATATCGCCTCGACCGTTAGCAAGAGGCGGTCAGCGCCCGTATTCACGAGGAACGATGCCGGTAGATATCGAAGTAGCGTCCCCGCTGCAAAAGCTCATATTGCGCACATGAACCGAAGGCGTGGTCCCGCATTTTAAGAACGCCCGAAAACAACACCAGCAACTCCCTCGGCGATCGCTGCAGGGAGTCCTCGATGTTTTGCATAATCTGATCCAAAACACTGCGCGCGAAGGGACTGTAAAAATACAAGACCTGGGGCTCGGGCGTGAGCTCGTACTCGGTGGCATCGACGGTTATGACTTCGATCGCTGTGCACTTCTGCCCCCGGCCACGATAACTCTTCAGATTGCGCCTTGCGGTTTCTGCCAGCGACGGTGCGAACTCTAAACCTACGATCCTGCGAAACGGGAATTCCGAAGCAACCAGCAGCACCCTGCCTTTCCCGCAACCGAAATCTATAAACGTGAAGTTTTCAGGGCGGATCTCCAGTGCCGCCAGTCCTGCGCGGATAATCTTCGGATGGTGAGATTGATACTCGAGACCAGCAGCCTTGTTATGGCTCTGGAAATCCAAGGTGGCGAGTGGTACGTCTCCGCAAGTGTCCGCGCCGTGGATAAGGTCCCAGGCTTGGCAACGCGCGTTGCCAATTGCCTTCAGCAGCGGCTTCAGCCCGGAATTCGAGACAACCAACGACCTCAAACGCTCAACTGTACCGCCTGCCATCTATCCTCTTCTGCACCGATTGTCACAAGGAGAATTTACTGTTCCCGCCCGATCAGCGCGCTCAGCGATTGTACCGTAGCGATTGGCGTGCCGAGAATCACGGATCGATTAGTTGACCCGCCGATTTACCAGCTGATAAGCTGCTGTTAAGTCGTACTCCGCCCGTTCGACGGTGTGTGTTCGTATTCGAAATGGTCCCTCCCGGCAATTATCAGTTCGTTAGGGTCGTCGTGAACAAGGAGTTAGGCAGCATGAAGACTTTCAACCGGCGGGTCGCAGCGCCGGGGTTTGCTTTTCTTCCGCTGACTGTTCTTTTGCTAATACTCCTTTCGCTGATCCCGGTTTCTCCTGTTCGCTCTGCGACCTCGACACCGTCTTCCGAGCAATCCAACGGCAAAACCTTCGATGGTCCCGCAGAACTCCCAAAGGAATACGCAAAAAGCTCATTGAAAGATACTCCCGCCGGTGGAAAAACCTGGACGGTATCTTCGGGGCAAAATCTCCAGACGGTTCTCGCTGGCGCGTCCTGCGGCGATATCATTCAATTGCAGGCCGGCGCTACGTTTAGCGGCAACTTTGTGGTGTCGGCGAAGAGCTGCGACGACTCGCACTGGATTATCGTTCGCACCAGCGCGCCTGATTCCAGCCTGCCTCCTGAAGGCACTCGCCTCACACCTTGCTATGCCGGTGTGTCAACTCTCGCTGGCAGGCCTCCGTTGAGTTGCAAGTCAACGGCGAACGTCATGGCAAAGATTGAATTCAACGGCAGTGGTGGCTCAGGCCCGATCACGTTCGCTCCGGGGGTCAACCACTACCGGTTTATCGGTTTGGAAGTAACACGTCCGATATCCTCGACTGCCATTTACAACCTCCTGCAGTTCGATGGTCCGGCCGATCATCTGGTGTTCGATCGCATGTGGATACACGGCTCTGCACAAGGCGATACCGTCCGGGGCATTTACTTAGGCTCGAGCAAGTACGTTTCTGTGGTGGATTCGTTCTTTA
>Ga0302180_10004386_pt1 | contig 10480 bp, 8 predicted proteins | sample I_Palsa_E3_2_FD_200575 | JGI IMG/M metagenome (GOLD analysis project Ga0302180, IMG submission 200575) | Peat permafrost microbial communities from Stordalen Mire near Abisko, Sweden - I_Palsa_E3_2 | ecosystem: Environmental > Terrestrial > Soil > Palsa > Peat permafrost | place: Sweden: Abisko... | reverse complement strand
TCGTAGTGGTGTGCCCGTAGACGTACGTGCATGCTGAGGAGCACATCCGGGTCGTCCTCCACGATGAGAATTTTCTTAGTGCCCATGGCTCACAGCCTCCGTGCGATACGTGTATCGGCTTGGGTCGTTAGAAGCGTGAGTTCTGTCCGGACTCGAACCACACGGAGGACAGGCTGTGGCGAAAAATCGAGCGCATCACATGGAGTTACGCCAGTGGCCGATGAAGCAGCCAGGACCCGGCGTGAGCCGTAACGCGCAGCGCCATCGCCCACGCCACGAAAACGTCACTCGAAGCAGAGTGGCGTTTTTTTTGTGCTGTCTGGTTAAGGCCGGCTGCGAAGGTAGACTGGTGAGGGGGCGCACAGGCGCCGATCATGACGACACAGGCAAATCGTTTTGCTGCGCAGGACCTGGTCGAGTTTTGCGTGGCCTATGGCCTGATCCTGGCAGCAATCTGGACCCTGAATCCCTGGCAGAGGTTCTTCTATTGGGCCGTCATCCTATGGGTAGTCGCGACCACCTGGATTCACCGTCCCACCTGGCACGGGTTAGGCCTGGGGCTGCCGGGTTTGCTCCCGTCACTTTGGGTGGTGGCGGTTGCCGCCGTACTTGCAGGCCTGGCGGTCGTTACGGCCAAAGAGATGCACACGCTGCACCGGTTGCATAGTTCAATTTCATTGCCCGCGCACTTCTGGGGATATTTGATTTGGGCAGTCATGCAGCAGTTCTTGCTGCAAATTTATTTCCTGCTGCGTTTGTTGCGATTACTGCCAGGTAAAGTACTGCCGGTGGTGGCGGCAGCCGGGTTTTTTTCGCTCGCCCACCTGCCTAACCCGATTCTCACGCCGGTCACCCTGGTGTGGGGCGTCGTAGCCTGCATCCTGTTCCTGCGCTATCGGAATATCTATTCCCTCGGCCTGGCCCACGGGATCCTGGGGCTTTGTGTCGCTGTGATTGTGCCAGACTCTCTGCATCATCACATGCGGGTCGGCATCGGCTACTACCGCTATCATCCTCACCGCAGCCAAAGAGACCAGATTGTATCCACGGAAGCGTGGGTGATAGCCGAGGCGCCTACGCGGCGCTGCTGACGCCAGGCGAGCCCATAGAAAATGCCGGCCAGGGTTGCCAATAACACATAGCGCCAGTTGAAAGCCGCCGCACGCTTATTGAAATGCGAAAGGCCAAACAAGGTAGAAGTGATGAGAAGTCCCCGCGCCGGCCGGACCCGGCGATCGAGAAGATTCTGCATCCAGCCACGAAAGAAAAGTTCCTCCGGCACGGCAATAAAAAAGAACGTAAAGACCCAGGCGGCGAGAGCGTGAAGGACCGACGGGGTGACCGGTTGGAAATGGAGGAAGCCCAGCATGAGTCCCAGCACTACAGCGATAGGAGCATAGGCGGCTAGCGCGGCCAAGCCAACCCCGAGATCGCCCAGGCGTAGACGGAGATCGAAGCCGGCGCCACGCAACTGACGGATGACGTGGAAGCCGTAAATCCCCGCATCCAGCAATAACATCTTGTTGAAGACGCCTAGACGTGGCCCCCACGCCCCCTCAAACCAGCGCAAATCAACCGCGAGGCCGAGCAGGAGAAGGATGAGCAAGTCTCCCCAATCTCCTCGCTGCTGCGGGTCAGACACGCTGGCCTGGTAAAGCAGCAGGGTGATAGCTACAGGCAACAGGGTATAGAGGGCAAGCCAATGCCAGCGAAAAACTCCGGTCGCCATCGAGACCAGGGTATAAGGCAGACCGAGCAGGGCCGGCGCCAGGATGCGGGGCAGAAGCGGCAGCCGCCGCGGTAGCTGGAGACTACTGGGACAAAACGCTGCGGCGAACAAAGGGACCAGCGTGAGCAACGCGGCCAGAGCGATCAGGGGATTAACAACAAGCGCACCATTCATCGGCCAAACTGACGCAGGTGGTGGTCGGCGTGCAGGTACCCCCAACGCATCCAGTCCTTCGCGGTCATTGGCCCGAAGATAGGGTGCGGCAAAAGGGGAGTAGGCAAAACATCGCAAAAACGCTCAAAAGTCGAGAGTAATGAATCAAGATCCTGACGGAATTCAAGCGGAGGAGAACCCCCGCCCTTGCCCTGTTCAATTTCCGGGCGGGTGCTAAATCCTTTGGCCCACTGTAGGGGTACGTCCAGCGCCAACCGCTTGAGTAGGGTTTGCTGCAGAAAGCCCGTTGCCGGGCTGGCATATTTCTCTCCTAGTGCAACCTTGTAGGAGTCATTTAAATGGCAAATCATTTGATGAACTGACATGGTTCCCCAGCGTGCCGCGTCTTGTGGCGACAGCTGCGAAAAACGAATCGAAATGTTCTGCCGGTCGGCCGGTTTGCTTAAGCAGTTCACGTTACTTGGCGTCCGCCCGATGGCACGCGGATTGGCTCTTGCCGGCAAGCGAATCAGAGTAAAAATTGACAGATCCAGCCGCGTCCCACCAGATATATTGTCCCGCTGCATAGCGCGCGCCGGAAGCCGAAGTGACGTTGGTGAAAATCAGCGACGAACCATGGACCGGAACGATGACCAGGCTGTTTCCGCCTCCGTTAATGTATTCGACCTGGAATGCGGTCGCGGGAAGGCCGGTCGCAGCGGCTTGCGCGTCGCACTGGTATTGCACTCTCTTGCGGTAGATCGATTGTGAGCCGCTCAGGTGAATCGTCAGGTCGGTTGCGCCGGCGAGCGTGCTCCACCCCAGCACAGCTACTATCAGCAGATTCCATTTTGACTGCATTCAATGCCTCCCTTACGTGCCTGTCGCTACCACAAAGTATTGCGCCTTTTCGGGTCCCGGATTATGAACACCGTGCAATTCATTGGAGTGAATGAACGCCGCAGATCCAGGTCCAATCAGCGTTGTCTTGCCCTCAATGGTCACAGCCACGTTGCCTTTCATGAGCAGAAACAGTTCTTCGTGTTCATGCCGGTGGGGCGGATGCGGCTCGCTTCCCGGAGCCAATATGGTCTCGTGCACTTCGAGATGCTCGCCTGTGTGCAGGGCTCCGTCGAGGATTGCCCGGGATTCGTTTTGTCCATTTTGCTTGACGGGCAGATCGCTATAAGGCTTCACGAAGGAGGGGATCACCGCGTTGTCGAACGCCAATGCCCTGGACGCCGCGAGCAGAGGTATTGCCTGCAGAAGAGTACGCCGCATGTTATCCATAACAGGGTTTGTTATAGGCCTTCAGGCCGCGCCAAATCAAGACAGGCTTCGCACTTCGCTGTTAAGATCGTCGGGAACAAATTGACCGGGGGCCCAATGGCATTTACGCCGAATCGCCGCAGCTTCATCATTGCAAGTGGAATGACTGCCCTTGCTTCGACCAGAGTTCTTGGTGCCAACGACACGCTTCGCATCGGCGTCATTGGTGCCGGTGGCCGCATGAGAAACCTGCTCGATGCTGCCGATGCCTCCGGCACTGACTTTCAGATCGTGGCCGTGAGTGACGTGTATGGGCCGCGCCGCGATGAGGTAAAAGAACGGTCGAATGGGATCGCCACCACCCATCTCGATTATCACGAGGTGCTGGCGAAAGATATTGACGCCGTGTTGATTGCCGCTCCCGACCACTGGCACGTGCGCATGGCCTGCGACGCGCTGCAGGCGGGCAAGGACGTCTATCTGGAAAAGCCGGTCACCCACACCATCGAAGAAGGAGCCACGCTTTCTCATGCGGTTCATTCGAGCAAGCAAGTTTTGCAGTGTGGCATGCAGCAGCGCAGCTGGACCCACTTTCGCAACGCCGTCGACCTGATTCAGGCGGGCAGCCTGGGGCGCGTTGTCCAGGTGCGAACCTACTGGTGGCAGAACTACAACCAGGTGACCTGGAGGCCCAAGCCGGTGGACATCCAGGCACTGGATTGGAAGATGTGGCTGGGAGGGGCGCCGGATCAAGCCTTCAGCGAAGAGAAGTATTACCGCTGGCGCTGGTACTGGAACTTTGGCGGTGGCGCCATGACCGACCTCTTCGCCCACTGGATCGACGTGGCCCACTGGGCCATGAAGAGCGATACGCCGCGCGATGTGCAGATGCTGGGCGACAAGTATGTGTTTGAAGAGTGGGATTGTCCCGATACTGTTCAGGCGGCGCTTCGCTATCCCGGTTGGGATGTGGTCTACGAGGGCATGATGAGTTCTTCGATCGACGATGGAGGACTCGAATTCCGCGGCACAGAGGCTACGCTGAAGATCAATCGCAGCGGCTTCGGCATCTTCCGTGAAGGTTTGAAGGCCGATCAGAACCCCATCCTCAGTGAAGATAGCTTTGTCGACGGAACCACCACCCACATGCAGAACTTCTTCGCCTGTGTTAAGTCGCGCAAGGAGCCGAACGCGCCGGTCGAAACCGGCATCGCCGCGGCGCGCGCCGGCCACATTGCCAATCTTGCCTACAAGCACACCGGGCAGATTTCCTGGCCGCCGAAGGGTTCGGCTTAACTCATCGCGCGTTGGGCAGCAGACCCTGTTCGACCAGCACGGGTGGTCTGCGGTGCCTGGTGGCCTGCTCGTAGGCGTATGCCCAGCCGAGCAGGTCGCCGTCTCTCCACGGCCGGGCGGAAATCTCCAGGCCAAAGGGCAGGCCGTCGGGATAGAAGCCTCCAGGTACAACCACCGCGGGCACGCCGATCATGTTCACCCAGCTGGTATCGCTATGCGGGCCGCCGCTGATCTTCCCGTCCTGGGGCATGGTCTCGTCGGGTGGCGGCATCTGTGCCGCCGGGTAGACGTAGCCATCCAGATGCAGGCGGTCCAGCGTGTTGCTGTAGGCCTCAAGCGTCCTGCGCTTGGGAGCCAGGAAGTTGGCTTCGGCTTGCGGATCGCTCTCCACGATGGCCTGCTTCATCGTAGGCCGGACGTTATCGTCGTCTGTGCTGTTGATGATTTGATGCGGCAAAGGAGATCCGACAGTTTTCTCGTACGCTTCGATGGAGCGGTATTGCGGCGGCCCGTACTCGGCGAGAAACTTTTCGGTACCTTCGCGGATGTAAGGAAGAGTACAGATGTGCGAGGCCGTTTCTGCGAAGGTTTCGTCCAGTAGGGAATCGTCGAAGACGATGGTCGCACCTGCGGCACGGAGCCCTTCGAGTGCCTTCATGAAGGCCGCGCGGGTTTCCGGACGAAGAGGCGTCTGCGCCGCGGCTCGATCGGCTGCCGCCTTGCTCGCCGGCTCTGTCGGCGGCATGCCATGAAACGGGATCCCGGCTCCCTGGAGAATGAAGGCGGGTACGCCAAAACGTTTGCCTTTGAGCGCGTCAGTCTTCAGGTATGCGGTGTACGGGCCCGGCTGAGCCAGGGGGTCTTCTCCCGCCATTACGTCCAGCGCGATCGTCGCGTCCGTTACGTCGCGAGCGATCGGCCCGGTGTTGTCGAGCAGCCAGTCCAGGGGCGCGATGCCGGCGATGCTCACCAGGCCTCGAGTGGGGAATACTCCCACCACGGAACTGGTAGCGGCCGGCATACGAATGGAATTGCCCGTATCTGTTCCGTTGCCCAGGACGGCGAAGTTTGCGGTGACCGCGGTGACCGTTCCGCCGGAAGAGCCTCCCGGGCTAAAGCGCACATCGTAGGCGTTGCCGGTGCGGCCATACGCGGTGCTGCGATTGGTATCGCTGGCGGCGAAGTCCGGCATGTTGGTTTGGCCGATGATGATTGCGCCTGCGGCTCGCAGTTTGGCTACGATGACGGCGTCTTTGGGTGCGACCAGCTCGTGACCTGGAATCATGTAACCTTGCCAACCGTCGGTGGTTACCAGGCCCTTCACCGAAGTGTTGGCCTTGGTAACGATGGGAACACCCCACAGCGCACCGTGTGGGCTTGCCTCCGCATCTTCCCGGGCGGCGGCGGCCAGGGCGCCGGCTGTGTCGACGGTCTGGACTGCGCGGTAAATGCCGTTGTACTTTGCAATCCGCGCCATATACCACTGCACGACCTGGGTAACGGTGTATTTGTGCTCGCGGTACATCTGCTCCAACTGCGGGACGGTAACCTCGAGCAGATCATGGTTCATGGAGTCTGGTGATGCAGCGAAAGACGGCGCCGCGATGAGTACCAGGAGCAAATACCAGGGAAGAGTTCGCATCTTCGTAGCAGCCTCGTGAAAAGCAGCGAAAGACTGGCGGCGCTGATAGACTGCTGGCACAACTGCTTAGGCGCCGATGACGATCGCTGAGGGAACACAGTTTGGACCGTACCGCCTGATCGAGAAGATTGGCTCCGGCGGTATGGGGGAAGTGTATCGCGCACTCGACACGCGTTTGGAGCGCGAGGTCGCGGTGAAGCTGGTTTCCGACACCTATCTGATCAGTGGGCATGGGAGCGGTTCGCCCTCTCCGGTCACGCCTCACGCCACCCCTGATTCCCACGTTTCGCATGAGCGCTTCCTGCGCGAGGCTCGTTCGTCGGCCACTTTGAATCATCCCAACGTTTGCTCCATCCACGACACCGGGGAACATGACGGCCGGCCTTACCTGGTGATGGAACTGCTCAGGGGTGAGACGCTGAAGCATTACCTGGCGAAGGCGGGCGGTAAAGGCTTAGCCCCGGAGGATGTCATTTCCTTCAGCCAGCAGGCCGCTTCCGCCCTGGCTGCGGCGCACAGCAAGGGCATCATTCATCGGGATATCAAGCCGGCAAACCTGTTTGTGGTCGATGGCGGGCGGGGCAAGCGCCTGATCAAAATTCTTGACTTCGGGCTGGCCAAGAAACAAGGGGGGATGGCTGCGGCGGAATCGCGCACCTATGGTCTTCCGGGGAATCCCAGCTCCGATGAAACAGCAGTTGGGCCGGGCACAGCCACCATGGAGCTGACCAGTCCCGGCTCTGCAGTGGGAACCGTGGCGTACATGTCGCCGGAGCAGGCGAAAGGGGAGCCGCTGGACGCCCGTACCGACCTGTTCAGCCTGGGAAGCGTCATCTACGAAATGGCCACTGGGAAGACTCCTTTTGCCGGCGGGTCTACGGCCGAAGTGTTCGCCGCGCTGCTCAAGGAAAATCCTCCTTCGATAAGCTCGGTGAACCCGGCCATGCCAAAGAAGCTGGATCCCATCGTCGCCAGGCTGCTGGCCAAGGATCCTGCCAACCGCTATGCGACGGCCGAGTCGTTGCAGGAAGCGCTCGATCGACTGGAGTCCCAATCCGGCAGGATGATGGCGGCACCCCCGGCCGGCGGGAACAAGTCTAAATGGCCTTGGGCCGTCGCCGCGCTACTGCTGCTCCTACTGGTCGCGGGCGGAGTCACGTGGTGGAAGTTACGGCCCGCGGAGCCCCCGGCCGGGGAGAGCGCAGCCGGACCGGTGCCCGCGGCGACCAAGGATTCCATCATCCTGGCCGACTTCATCAACCGCACCGGTGATCCCGTTTTCGATACCACACTTAACCAGGCGCTGCAGATCGACCTGGAGCAATCGCCGGTGATCAATATCGTGAGCCAGCAGCACCTGGCACAAAGCGTGAAGTATTTGGGCAAGCCGGCGGACACTGCGCTCACCCCGGAGATTGCACGCGAGATCGGCGAGCGCGAAGGCGTCAAGGCGATCCTCACGGGAACAATTGCCAACTTAGGTAAGGAGTACGTAGTCACGCTGACGGCGCAGAATACCGCGACCGGAGACGAGATCGTGAGTGAGCAGGCGCAGGCTCCTGACAAGGAGCACGTACTGGACGCGCTGGGCAAGGCAGCCACCGCCATGAGGGGCAAGCTGGGTGAAGATCTGGCCAGTATCAAGAAACTGGACACTCCCTTCGGTCAGGCAACCACCTCGTCGCTCGAGGCATTTCGTGCCTATGCGCTGGGAGATCATGCGCACGTCAGTGCGCATGACATTCCCGAGGCAGAAGGACACTACCTTCGGGCGATTGAGCTGGATCCTAACTTTGCCATGGCCTATGCGCGGCTGGGCGTGGTGTATATCAATTCCACCCAGGTTGCCAAGGCGAACAAGTATTTCGCAAAGGCCTATGCGCTCTCGAAAAATGTGAGCGAGCGGGAGCGGTTGTACATCACCGGCCACTACTACCAGAATGTCACCGGCAACATGCCTAAGGTGATTGAAGCGCTGCAGGAATCGATCCAGACCTACCCAAGCCAGGTGGACAGCTACATCAACATCACCGCGGCGTACACCGCCCTCGGCGAATTTCAAAAGGCCCTCCCGTTTGCCAGGAAAGCGGTGGAGATGCAGCCTGAGGATTCCATCGCCGCAGAAAACATGTTGGGGATTTTGCTGGGCTTGAACCAGATACCCGAGGCCAAGGCAGAGATGGAGCGAGCCCAAAAACTAGGGCTCGACACCAGCACGCTCGACCTTACCGGCCACCTACAGACCTACTTTTTGCTGGGTGAGCCCGATCAAGTGCAGAAAATCATGACCAAGGTTGCCGGACAGCCGGATGAGTTCCTGGCTACGCAGGTTCTGGCCAGCACACAGCTTTTTGCTGGCCAGTACAGCAAGGCTGCCGGAACCATCCAGCAAGCCTACGAGCAGGCGGGCCGGGCCAAGGCTCCGGACGTGCAGGCAAATGTTCTGCTCACCAACGCGGCCAGCCGTGGGCTCGCGGGTTTGTGCGACGGCAGCGAGGCGGCAGTGCAACAGGCGCTGGGGTTGGACAGGAGCCGGCAGACGGAGTCGTTTGCTGTGCTTGCTTCCGGCATCTGCGGCAACAGTAAGGTGGTGCAGTCCCTGGCTGAGGAGTTGGCCAAAAAGTACCCGGACGACACCCTTATCCAGAACGTATATGTGCCCCTGGGCAAGGCGTTTGTAGCACTAGGCGCGGGACAAGCCAAAGAAGCGCTGGAAGATGCGGAACCGGCGCGGGCTTATTACCGGATTTTTCCCGCAGCCTATTTGCAGGGTCTCGCCTACCTGCAATTGCATGATGCAGGCCGTGCGGTGACCGCGTTTCAGAACGCAACTTTGTCGCCGGGCGGCAATCTGCAAGCAACGACCATCTTTTATGCCCAGGCGCAACTCGGGTTGGCGCGGGCCTATGCCATGAGCGGCGACAAGGCAGAGGCGAAGAAAGCTTATGAAGCATTCTTTGCCACCTGGAAAACCGCGGACGCGGACCTGCCTATGTCGCAAGCGGCCAAAAAAGAATACGCTGCTCTTTAAAAGCGAACGGATCAATCCACCAGAGGCCTGCGCTCACCCAAGGTGATGAAAACCAGGGACAGATCGAATGGTAGAAGCGAGTATTTCTTGCCTGCCACAAAGGATCGGGTGCCCCATCCTTCGCGCTTTCTGCGAAGGGTGGGATAAGCGGATGTTGCGGGGAAGGGCCTCGGGTGAAGAGCAGTGGCATCCCACCCTTCGTCAACGGCGCGAAGGATGGGGCACCCGATCCTTTGTGGCAGGGCGAGAAATAGGGTTTTCGACTGTGCCGCAAATGATCGAAATATGTCGTCGCTTTCGGGGCAGGAAAGACGTACCTCAGGGGCTAAAGCCCGACGTATGTTCTATCGTTTATGGCCCGACTAAAGTCGTGCCCTGATACAAGACAAGAGTTTTCCGCGGCCTCTTGGAAATGTTTTTTCGACAGACCGCTGCGGAGTGGAGTCACTCTTGTTAATTACAAGTCATTGAGGCGGCAGCGCTGATAGACTGCTGGCACCGATGACCATCGCAGAAGGAACACAGTTCGGCCCGTATCGTCTGCTCGAAAAAATCGGCGCCGGCGGCATGGGCGAAGTCTATCGCGTACTCGATACCAGGCTGGAGCGCGAAGTCGCTCTGAAGCTCGTTTCTGATAGCTACCTGGTCGCGGATCTGGGAAGCGCATCCCCCTCGCCCACTCCCGGGCACCCCACACCCACTCCCACACCGCACTCCGCCAGCCATGCGTCGCACGAGCGCTTTCTGCGCGAGGCCCGGTCAGCAGCGACGCTGAACCATCCCAATGTATGCGCGATTTATGACACCGGGGAACAGGACGGCCGCCCCTATCTGGTGATGGAGTTGCTGCGCGGGGAGACGCTGAAGCGTCATCTTGCAAAATCCGGCGGACACGGGCTGCCACCCGAAGAGGTATTGGCCTTTGCCCAGCAGGCCGCGGCGGCGATCGCGGCGGCCCACGCCAAGGGAATTATCCATCGCGACATCAAACCCGCCAATTTGTTTGTCGTCGATGGCCCTCGCGGTAAACGGCAGATTAAGATCCTCGACTTTGGCCTGGCCAAGAAGCAGGCCGGTCTCGCGGTGGCTGACACCAGGACCTACGGTATCCCGGGCAACGGCAGTTCAGATGAAACTTCCGTGGGGCCGGGAACAGACACCATGGAGCTGACCAGCCCTGGCTCGGCAGTGGGAACGGTTTCCTATATGTCGCCGGAGCAGGCACGCGGTTCGCAACTGGATGCGCGCACAGACCTGTTCAGCCTGGGTACGGTTATCTACGAGATGGCCACCGGGAAGACGCCCTTCGGTGGTGGATCGACCGCGGACGTTTTTGTGGCCCTGCTGCGGGAGGATCCAC
>Ga0302180_10004382_pt1 | contig 10482 bp, 7 predicted proteins | sample I_Palsa_E3_2_FD_200575 | JGI IMG/M metagenome (GOLD analysis project Ga0302180, IMG submission 200575) | Peat permafrost microbial communities from Stordalen Mire near Abisko, Sweden - I_Palsa_E3_2 | ecosystem: Environmental > Terrestrial > Soil > Palsa > Peat permafrost | place: Sweden: Abisko... | reverse complement strand
AGCCGCTGTGTCGGTCGAGAAGAAGGGATTGCCAATGCCTGCCGCAAAGATCACCACGCGGCCTTTTTCGAGATGCCGCACCGCCCGCCGTCGAATATACGGCTCTGCAATCTGGTCCATCGCAACCGCAGTCATCACGCGGCATTGAACCTGGTGCTTCTCGATGGCGTCCTGAAGGGCAAGAGCATTGATGATGGTGGAAAGCATGCCCATGTTGTCGGCGGAGACGCGGTCCATCTCTTTGGCCTGGTCGGCCACGCCGCGAAAGAAGTTACCCCCGCCAACGACGATCGCCACTTCCACGCCCAGGGCGCGAACTTCAACAATCTCGTCGGTGATTTCAATGACGCGTTCCGCATCCAGGCCAAAGCCCTTCTTGCCGGCTAACGCCTCTCCAGAAAGCTTGAGAACGATGCGTTTATACATGCCTTTTCGAGTATCGCACACGGGTCGCAAGAAAAATTCGGCATTCGGCGTGAACGCACCAGAGTGGAACGCAACCGTGGGCAAGCCTGAGCCGCTTGACCCAAACTGACGATCAGACCGCCACACCGGAGGTCCGGCGCCCTGCTCCTACTTCCACGTATGCGCCACAATCGGCAGTCCAGTCACCGGCCAATGGCTCACCTGCGCATTCTCATTCAGCGTCACCGGCACCGGCGAAGCGGAAGCATCCACGCCAACATTCCATCCATCCACCACGATCCACGGTGCTTCACCCTTGAGATCAGCCTCAGCCGCTTCAATCGTGATGGTCCGGCTCTCGTTAGGCACCAGCGAAATGTAGTTATCACTGTAAAACACCGGCAACACACGCGCAGTCCCATTGCTCAGTGGATCTTCAGAAATCGAAGGCTTGCCCCTGCGCAACTGCAAATGCGCCATCAACGCCACCTGCGCACCAGGATTGTGCAGCGTCACCGTGATGTGAACTGTTCCTCCGTCGATCTGCTTGGTCGCCGTCGCCTCCAGGTTCACCGTCTTCAGCGTGTCAAGCGCAGTCAGGTCATCGCTACGGTGCGGAAGCGCGCGCCAATAGAAGTTGTTCGAAACGAGCTTGCCGGCCGCATCCTTCAGTTCCAGTTGCACGAAGTAGACCGGCGAAACGTTGTTTGGCACTTCAAGTGAGCCGAGATCGATGGCCCTATCCGCCGGCCCGGTTACGGGATAGTCGTGATCGTACACTTTGCTGCCGTCGAGATTGTAGATCGCGGCACGGGCCGTCTGGTTGGCGATTCCAGTGGGCTGATTGTTGACCACTTCCACCGACCCATTGCTCTCATTGAGCTGGATGTGCACCATCTCGCCCGACTTCTCGACAGCGAACAAACCCGCATTCGGCTCAAGGTCATGATGGTAGAGCTGCCACACAAAGCTGGGCTGCGCCGGATTGCTCATCCACGTAATCACCGCGGTTGAAGGATTGAAAAGCTTCGCGTTGCGCCCTTCATACATTGCGCGGTATGCCTCGTAGTTCGCGAGCTGGCTCTTGCGCACAAAGTCGGCGAGGTTGGCGACCTTGCCATAGCGATCCGCAAGCGTTTTGGGATATGTGTCGCCCGCCGAAGCTCCGCGGGCCAGATCATGCTCGGCCCAATCGTCGTTTATCTCCTCCCAGTCCTTCTGCGGCATCATGCCCTGAACCGACTCGATGGTCGGAATCGATGAGGTGCCAATCTCCGTCTTGAACGCCTCGCCAAAGACGTAGTACTCGCGCGGAGTTCTCCACCGATAAGGTCCGCCGGAGTTCACGCCTGCTCCTGAAGTAGAGCTCGGCTGATAGCGCCGCGTCGGCTCGAGCTCAGCCATCAGCACGCGCAGCTGATCGTCAATCTCCTTGGGCGGAAAGCCCTCGTTGCGCGCGCACCAGATGGCAATCGCAGCGTGATTGCGGTAGCGCAGAATTTTGTCCCGCACATTCGCCATGTAGGTCGGCAGATCGTCGGGATTCGGCCCATCCGATGGGTTCGGCTGAAAGAACTCATCCCACAGCAGGATGCCGTACTTGTCGCAGAGCTCGTAGAAGTCTTCGCCTGTCGACTGCCCTACCCAGTTGCGAATCAGGTTCATATTCGCCAGCGCATGCATCTTGATCTGCGCCTCAAGACGCTCGCGCGGAATCCGCTTCAGGCCTTCATCGAGTCCCCAGTCACCGCCGCGAATGAACACCCGCACGCCATTGACCGAGATGGTCAGATTCTCCGAGTCCGGCACAGAGTACGTGATCTTGCGCACGCCGAACGAGACCGTCTGACCATCGGAGATTTTCTTTTCTTGATCGAACGATAATTGCAGCGAATAGAGATTCTGCGGCCCATAACCATTCGGCCACCACAGCTTGGGATTGAGCACATGCAGCGCTGGAAACTCGGTTGGATCGAGAGAGACTTTTTGCGAAGCATGCGCTGCCAGCTCCACTTCCTTCTCTACCGAAACATCGCCGAACTGCGCCTTGAGCACGCCCTTTTGCGGCTGGTCGGTAATGTTCTCAACCGTCGTCGAAATCGCCACGTCCGCCGAGTCGGTCCTGGGCAGCGGCAGGTCGGTTGTGACAAGAGGATCCTTCACCACCACCGGCCCTGTCGAAGAAAGAAAGACCTTTGCCCAGATCCCCGAATCACGGTCGCGAATGCCCGGCAGCCAGTCCCAGCTGATCGTCGAAAGAAAGGTCGGTCCATCGAGAGCAGTAATGCCGCCGTTCGTCACCATGCCATTGGCGATGGTATGTTCGCTGGGCACGCCCGGATGCGGCTGCGGCTTGATCAACACAGCAATAGCGGCCTTCTGCCCCGGCTTCACAAACTCCGTGATATCGAAGATGCCGCGCTTGAACGCACCGCGCATCGTGCCCAGGTAGGTCCCATTCACCCACACTTCCGCGGAGAAGTTGATCCCATCCAGGTTCAGCCACGTATGCCGCCCGCGATACGCAACCGGAATCTCAACCGCCGTGCGGTACCAATACGAAGTCTTGTTCAGGCTCTCAGGAATGCGGTCCGGCCGGTTGTTCTCGCCATACAGCGGCTCTGGATAAACGCCATTCTTGACCAGCGTAGTCAGCACCGTTCCCGGCACTACGGCTTCGTACCAACTCTGCGGCTTATAAGTAACCTTGGAAATCCTCGCGCCCGCGCCGGCCGCAGTCTCGGGGATTTTGGCGATATCCTGCATCTGCCAGCCAGAAGAGACCGGGACCTGGGTGGGGATGCCAGAGGCCTCGGCGTGCGGCTCCTGCCTTTTCGATTTGGCAGATGCTGAAAGATTGGAAGCCATAACAAATACGGCAATCGGAACGGCGAGAGACAAGAGCTTTGGCGTACGGATCGGCAAGGTTTGTTCCCTTCGATAACGGCGTATTTCAACCCGTTTATCTTAATTGCCGGCGGCGGCCTGGCGCACTCTGCCCTTTGTCGAATCTGCCATTCAATATAGGTTGTTCTTGAGGCTCGCCAAGCTGGATTTATTCCTGGCGCAGCGCCACCATCGGGTCAAGCTTCATGGCTTTGCGCGCAGGCAAATAGCCGGCGGCGAGACCGGCCACAAAGAGCGTAAGCGAAGCGCTGGCAAGCGTAAGCAAGTCCGCTGGTGAAAGCTCAAAGAGCATGCGCGCGAAAGAGTGGCCCACGATGAGCGCACATGGAACGCCAACGCCGATGCCGACAAGCGTAAGTAGAAGGGCCTCACGGAGAACGAGTCCAAGGATGCCATGGCGCTGCGATCCTAAAGCCATGCGAATGCCGATGTCGCGGGTGCGGAGTGTGACCGAATAAGACATCAAGCCAAAGAGGCCTGCGCTGGCCACCAGCAGGGCCAGGGCCGCGAAGAATGAAGAGAGCTTGGCGGTCATCTGCTCGTAGACCAGGGTTTCGTCGTTCTTTTCCGTGAATGTCTGCGCGCTGACTACATATTCACGGCCAAAAGGCAGAAGCTCGTCCGCGATGTCTTTGTCTAACGCAGTGGAAGCCTTGTCTCGCACCAGGAGGCTGGCGAATGCGGAGAATCCGTCATACTGCGCTGCTGGGACATAGAGCAAGGCAGCGTTGTTGTCACGGATATCGATGAGCCGGGCGCTTTTCGCCACGCCGACTATCTCGATGCTCTGAAAATCGGGCTGTACGCCGAAACGGATTCTCTTGCCGACGGGGCTTGTGTTGGGGAAAAGCTCGTGGGCGAGCAGGTTATCGATGATCGCCACCTTTGGGTGCTTTGCATCGTCTTCCCAGGTGAAATCACGACCGGCGAGTAATGGGACGGCGAGAGTGTGGAAGAAGTTGGGCGCGATCTGGTTGAGGGTCGCCGAAACGGAGCCGGTCGAACTGGTATCGGATTCGGTGGTCACGGTCTCCTTCCAGCCGTTGTCGCGTGCGGGGATGGGTAGGGTCGAAAAACTGACTGACTCGACACCTGGCAGGTTGGCGACAGCTTCGGCAAGCTCGCGGCGGTAGCTGGGCGGCTCGGCCTGATGGCCGGCTTGCTGGCCAGATTGCTGGCCGGCTTGCTGTTGGAGCGCTAAATCCATCTCGGTGAGGCTGTTCTTCTCGAAGCCGGGATTGAAACCGCGCAGTTCCTGAAGGCTGCGCAGAAAGAGCCCTGCACCGTGGAGCAGGACGAGCGAAATCGCAATCTGCGAGATGATCAGCATCTTGCCGAGGGCGCCGACTCCGCCGCTCACCGTGCGCTGGCTGGCGACCATGGGTTGCTCGCGCGAGAGCTTCCAGGCTGGCACAAGGCCAACGAGCGCGCCGGTTAGGACGGCCGTGCAGGCGCAGAAGAGCATCACGCGCCAGTCCGGCCGCAGATCCAGAAGCAGGGGTGTCTCTGGTCCCCGAGCCATCAGGCTGACGAGAATCTGGCTGCCCCAGTAGGCGAGCGCCAATCCGGCGATCGCGCCGGTAGAAGCAAGAACAATACTCTCGATCATCGATTGCCGCACGGCCTGCCATCGAGAAGCTCCTAAAGCGATGCGTGTGCTGACCTCCTGACGGCGCGCGCTGGCACGAGCCAGAGTGAGGCTGGCCAGGTTGATACAGACGACTAGCAGGATCAAGCCGACCATGGCCAGGAGCAGAAAAAGCGGCGTCCGTGACTTCTCGCGAATTTCGACGCCGACCCCTGTAGAGGCCGGGTGGAGCCGAACTCCCATCGATAGAAAGGATTGTCGCCTCGGTCCGACGCTCTGGGTGGGGACGGTGTCTTCGAGTAGCCTCGGCCAGAAGGACTGAATCTCTGCCCGCGCCTGGTCCAGCGTGACGCCGTCTCGCAACCTGCCTGTCGCATTTACCCACAGCAGGCCGCGGCTGTCGCGATCATGGCCTACGGGCGAATCCGCCAGGACGGTGATTGCTGGTGAGTCGCCGACCTCCATGCCAGACGTCCACTTTGGAGTAACACCCACAATGGTGAAAAGCGTGCCTTCGATGCGCAGCGGCCGGCCGACGATCTTCGGATCATGGGCGAAACGGCGATTCCAGAACTCGTAACTGATGACGGCAACTGGCGCAGCGCGGCTGCCTTGCTCATCGCTCTCGGCGAGCAGGCGGCCGAGCAGCGCGCGGTTTCCCAGGACGGAATAGTAGTTGGCGGTGACTGTGCGTACTCGTGCCAGCAATGGAGTGCCATTGATCTCGACATTGAGTCCGTTCGCTCCACCCCAGCCGCAGATGCCGTTGAAGGAGCGCTGCCCACGCTCGAGTTCCAGAAACATGGGATAGGAAATGACAATGCGGGAGTGGTTGCGATAGACCCCGGAAAGCTCCACCAGCTGATCCGGATGTGGCAAGGGCAACGGCCGGAGCATGAGCGCGCTGAAAACGGTGAAGATGGCTGCCGCCGCACCGATGCCTACGGAAAGAACAATCACTGTAATGGCTGAAAAGCCAGGGCTGCGCGAGAAGACGCGAAGCGCGCGGAAAACATCGTTTCGGAGCGATCCCATCCTTGCCACCCCTCCCTGCCGTAGATAGTTAGCATTCTAGCGAAGTTCGTGCCGCCAACAACCGAGATTGACAGTGGGTGCAAAAGCAAAGGCCCGAAGCATTACGCTCCAGGCCTCACTTGTAAAACAATCAACCGAACCTACTCAGCCGAAGTACCTTCCACCAGCTTGGTCGTTGCCACCGACCAGTTCGGATCGCCCACCTTGAAGCGCGCAAAGCGGCGCACGGTGATGTTCTCACCCAGCTTGCCGACCTTCTGCGCGATCAGCTCCTTGATGGAGATCGACTGCTCCTTGATAAACGGCTGCTCCAGAAGGCAAACCTCCTCGTAGAACTTGGCCATCTTACCCTCGACCATCTTTTCGGCGATCTTCTCCGGCTTGCCCGACGCGATCGCCTGCGCCTTGTAGATTTCCTTCTCGCGACCGAGATCTTCCGGCGTGACATCTTCCGGCTTCACGTAGCGCGGATCGCTGGCCGCGATGTGCATGGCGATGTCCTTAAGCAGGTCCTGGAAATCGTCCGTGCGGGCGACGAAGTCGCTCTCGCAGTTGAGCTCGACCATCACGCCGATCTTGCCGCCGGCGTGAATGTAGTTGCCCACCGCGCCCTCGTTGGTGCTACGCGCGGCCTTCTTCTGCGCCGAGGCCATGCCCCGCTTGCGCAGCGCCACGAACGCCCCTTCGATGTCGCCCTTGCACTCCTGCAGAGCCTTCAGACAATCGCCCATCGGCGCGCCGGACTTCTCGCGCAACTCCTTCACCAGTGCCGCACCAATCTTCTCACTCACCGTAGTCATCTCCACTCCGTTCGTTTGTTTCCATCTATTGGATTCGGCCAACGCTCCAAAGCTTCCGGCACAAAAAAAGCGTGGCTCGAATTCTTGGCGGCCACGCTTCTATTGTGCGTGCTCGCAGCACGCATAAGATTACAGTGCTGTTTCAGCCGTCTCAGGTTCTTCATCCAGCGCCGAAACTACGCCTGGAGCCTTGCGGATACCGCCGCCCAGCGCAGCCTCGAGGTCAACCACATCGCCGGCTTCTTCGCCTTCAGCCGACACATCGATGTTCGAAACTTCCACCGGCGCCTCAGCCTCCGCAACCTGCTCGAACTGCTTGTCGCCCACCAGGTTCACGCCTTCGATCGCGGAATCCGAGATCTTCGAAGTGAACAAGCGGATGGCGCGCAGCGCATCGTCGTTGCCCGGAATCACGTAGTCAACCACCGTCGGATCGCAGTTCGTGTCGACAACTGCAACCACCGGGATGCCCAGCTTCTTGGCTTCCTTCACAGCGATCGCTTCGTTGTTGGAGTCCACGATGAACAGCGCATCGGGCAGCCGCTTCATGTTCTTGATGCCGGCCAGGTTGGCCTGCAGGTGCTTGCGCTCCCGCTCCAGCTTGATAACTTCCTTCTTGGTCAAGAGCTCATAGCGGCCATCGGTCGCCATTTCGTCCAGTTCCTGAAGGCGCTTCACCGACTTCTGCACCGTCACCCAGTTGGTCAGCAGACCGCCCAGCCAGCGCTGGTTGATGTAAGGCATCCCCGCGCGGTTGGCTTCTTCTGCGATCGCATCCTGCGCCTGGCGCTTGGTGCCGACGAAAAGAACCGTCTTGCCCGAGGCGCACAGGTCGGTGACATACTTCGACGCGTCCTTGAACATCTTGAGCGTCTTCTGCAGGTCAATGATGTAAATGCCGTTACGCTCGCCAAAGATGTATTCCTTCATCTTCGGATTCCAGCGCTTCGTCTGATGCCCGAAGTGAACACCTGCTTCGAGCAGCTCCTTCATGGTAATGGTTGCCAATTGAGCTCCTTATTGCCGTTGCATCCGGGCTGGCGTTCGCCTGGTCCGGATTGATCCCATTCAGCTTTGCTGAGGACGGGAGATTTGGTTACTAAGCTTCCAGCCACTAGCTCCCAGCGTTTCGCCAGAAGCTAGCAGCTAGAAGCTGAAAGCTATCGCTTGCTGAACTGGAAGCGTGCGCGTGCACCCTTCTGTCCATACTTCTTGCGTTCCTTCTGGCGCGCATCGCGGGTCAGAAGGTTTTCCGACTTCAACAGCTTGCGAAGTTCCGGATTGAAAATCACCAGAGCGCGAGCCGAACCCATCTTCACAGCATCGGCCTGGGCCGAAACGCCGCCGCCCTTCACTGTGGTCACCACGTCAAAGGTCGAAAGCAGTTCGGTGAGCACCAGCGACCGCTTCGCGGCCACACGCTGTTGCTCGGTCACGAAGTACTCTTCGTAGCCCTTGCCGTTTACCTTGAACTCACCCGTTCCAGGGCGCAGAAAAACACGGGCAATCGCCGACTTGCGGCGTCCCGTTCCGTAATACTGAACCAAATCTGCCATGTTCTCTCTTCCGCCCTGCGGGGCTTGAATCCAATCTGGGTGCCCCATCCTTGCCGCGTTCTGTGCGGCAAGGGTGGGATCGAAATTAAGCCTGCACTTCCAAAACTTCCGGCGTCTGCGCCTCATGCGGATGCTTATCTCCGCGATAAACCTTCAGCTTGGTGCCCATCTGCCGGCCCATCTTGGACTTCGGCAGCATGCCCTTGACCGCTTCCTCGATGATCTTCTCAGGGCGGCGGTTCAACAGCCGCGTGAACGACTCCTCGCGCAATCCGCCGGGGAAACCGGTGTAGCGGCGATACAACTTCTGCTGCGACTTCAGGCCCGTCAGGCGGATCTTTTCCGCGTTGATCACAATGACGTGATCGCCCATGTCAATGTGCGGAACATACTTTGGATTCAGCTTTCCGCTCAGCACATCGGCTGCCTTCGTGGCCAGGCGGCCCAGGGTCTTGCCGCTGGCATCCACCACAAACCACTTGCGGTTGATCTCTTTCGCGCTCGGAATATAAGTCGACATCTCGCTCCCGCTTTCAAATCCTTCAAAATAGTGCGTACCGGCAAAACCTGAAATACGGGTTCCGGCAAATCTCAGAACAAACGCAATTCGCCCAAGCCAGTTGGCTGGGCTGAAAACCAAACCCACGACTAAACAAACCTGTTCGCGTGAGACCCTTTCGGGCTCTTGACCTTGAAGAACCGGCCCAAATCCAAACGGCCGAATCGATAAGGTGGGTGTGTGCTGCAAGGGCATGAATTCTAAGGAAGCCCAGATCCGGATGAGTCAACCACACAGATCAGCAGACGCAACACCGCGCAAGGTCTTCAGAATACCCGAATTTGGATGGGGAGTCAACGGATCCACAACTGGGGAACGGACTGTTTCTATCGCCAAATTCAATCCGCAGCCGAGTGGGGCCCGAGCTAGGGCTACCGTCCGCTGCTAACCAGCATCAGCGGATCCGGAGCAACCCGGCAAACCTTCCCCTGCGCAGGGATCCAAACAGTTCCATCCGAATAGGTTATCGAATCCAGAGCGATCGATTTCACCGAGGTAAATCCTTGCAACGTCATGTCCGAGGACACCTGCCCATCCTCCGCCCGAGCGAAGCTGAGGTCCAGGGTTTTGGTTATCGTCGACGAGTCGCCCCCCATCGCCGCCGGGACGGACCGCCATTGGCCGTTGGTTCCGCGAACCGTCACCCTGGCGCTCACCACCTTCGCGCCAGTCGAAGACTTGACCGAAGAGTCGCCCAGAATCAAATGAATCTGCTGGAAAGGCGGAGCCGGTTGAGCTGGCTCAGGAAAGAGATTCGTCCGGCTCTGGCGCGTCCTCACTAACCCTCCGCCCGACCCATGCTCCGCCCGCATTGAAACCGGGCAGCCGGCGCCTTGCGGCACAGGAACCACATAGATACTGGGCGACTCCCCAAAAGCCAGGGCCTCTGAACCGTCGGGCACGAATTTGAAGACACGTTGCGCTGGCGGTTGCCCAGGCTGAGTGGAGATTTGGGCCTGTCCAAGGGTCAAGTTTGGAGCCTGGCCCGCCGCCGCAGTGGGCTTGGCATTTTGTCCCAGATTCTGCGCCGGCGCTGGAGTTTGCGCTGCTAATGTTGCCGAACCGAGAATCACCGCGATCGTTGCCGCTGCAAGGCGATTCATAGCCGAACTCCTTTCGGACACGTAGGGGGATTCGCTAACTCCTTTGACGCTCAAAGAAATGAGTAGCTAGCTTCCCAAGACACCAAAAAGATACGCCCACAATCGTTCCAAAACAATAGGCACCAGGGTGCTCGTCCCCCGCTCAGTTCACCCGACCCAAACCTGCGCCTGGTTTCTACCTTCTTTCTTAGCTAGATACAAAGCGAGATCTGCCCTCTTGATCAGCTCCGTCTCGTCCCACTCATCCGTCGGCCGCATGGTCGCGACGCCCATGCTGATGGTCACGATTCCAGGCTGATATGGCAGATGAGGAATGTGCCGGTCGGCCACACTTTGTCGAATCCGCTCCGCCAACAGCGCGGCGCCCTCATTTGTCGCGCGCGGCAGAATCACGGCAAATTCCTCTCCCCCGTAACGCGCGGCCAGGTCTGTCTCTCTGAGAGGCGCGTTCTTCAACACCGACCCGATGGTCCGCAGGCAGCCGTCCCCCGCCAGGTGGCCGTAGTGATCGTTGTAGAGCTTGAACTGA
>Ga0302180_10004380_pt1 | contig 10485 bp, 5 predicted proteins | sample I_Palsa_E3_2_FD_200575 | JGI IMG/M metagenome (GOLD analysis project Ga0302180, IMG submission 200575) | Peat permafrost microbial communities from Stordalen Mire near Abisko, Sweden - I_Palsa_E3_2 | ecosystem: Environmental > Terrestrial > Soil > Palsa > Peat permafrost | place: Sweden: Abisko... | reverse complement strand
GGGCATCGGCGAGGCCGAGATGTTCGTCGCCTCCGATGTCGCCGCGCTCGTCCGCTACACCAAGCAGGTGGTGTACCTGGACGACGCGGAGGTGGTGACGGTCCACGCCGACGGCTACCGCACGTCGGCGCTCGACGAGCGGGACCGGCGTAGCCCGGGCGGCCGCAAGACGCCCACCACGGTAGAGGCCGAAGCCGGTGACTACGAGCTGGGCCCGTACGAGGATTTCATGCGCAAGGAGATCCATGAGCAGCCCGAGGCGCTGCGCCGGGCGCTTCGCGGCCGGCTCGACGAGCGGTTCTCGACGGCCAAGCTGGGCGGGATCAACCTGGATCCGCGTCAGCTCAGGTCGATCAGGCAGGTCAAGTTCCTCGGCTGCGGCTCGGCCTACTATGCCGGCCAGATGGGCGCGGTGCTGACCGAGGAACTGGCCCGGATCCCGTCCGACGCCGAGCCTGCCTCGGAGTTCAGGTACCGCAACCCGGTCGTCGATCCTGACACGCTCTACGTGGCGGTCAGCCAGTCCGGCGAGACGCTGGACACGCTGACGGCGGTTCAGGAGCTGCTCCGTAAGGGCGGTCAGGTCATCGGCGCGGTCAACGTGGTGGGTAGCGCGATCGGACGCGAGTGCGGCAGCGGGGTCTTCCTGCACGCCGGACCGGAGATCGCGGTCGCGTCCACCAAGGCGCTGACCAATATGGCGGCTTCGTTCGCCATGCTGGCCCTGCTGCTCGGCCGGGTCCGCGACCTGTCCTCGGCGTCCGGCCAGCGGATCGTGGCCGGCCTGCTCGCGCTGCCGGGGCAGATCGAACAGATCCTGGCCAGCGAGGAGCAGATCGCCGACACCGCCCGCCGCTTCGCCGCCGCGGAGCACATGTTCTTCATCGGGCGCGTCCGGGGCTGGCCGGTGGCGCGTGAGGGCGCCCAGAAGCTGAAGGAGGTGTCCTACGTCCACGCCGAGGCCTACCAGGCGGCCGAGCTCAAGCACGGCCCACTGGCGCTGATCAACCAGTCCATGCCCAGCGTGGTCATCGTTCCCGCCGACGATCTAGTGTCGAAGAACATTTCCACGATCGAGCAGATCAAGGCGCGTGGCGGCCCTGTCATCGCGGTCACGAGCGCTGACCTGCCCGCTAGTCTGGCCGACGCGGTCATCCGCGTCCCCCGCGGCGAACCTGAACTGGAACCCATGCTGCTGAACGTCCCGTTGCAGCTACTCGCCTATCACATCGCGGCCAAGCTGGGCCGGGACATCGACAAGCCCCGCAACCTGGCCAAGAGCGTCACCGTGGAGTAGAGCCAGCCGGGACCCGCAGGTCCGCGTCCGGGCGAAGCTCTATAAAACCCGCTAAAAGCCTGTAAACCATGCGACGCCCCTCGGCCGGCTCCTACCCGTTATGGTCAGGAGCCGGCCCGGGGGCGTCGTATGTGTGGCCGCCATTACGCGTAGCAGCGAACAGCGCTGTTATTCGGGTTGGTATTTTCGCTGCGATTACGGACTCCGCCGCAGCGCGAAGTTCTCGCTCGGCAAGAGTTCCCTGCATGATCTTCTGGCGGAATTATTAGAGCTCAGCCCCAGGTGTTCAGCATGTCCGCCACCCCCTCAGACTCCTCTCGTACCTGACGTTCTGCCCGGCGGCAGCCTTTCAAGCTAAGCACGCCGTGTAATCGTGGCAAGTCAGTCACTATTTAGCTCCTATAGCGCACCGGAATGTGGGTGAATCTTCACTAATAGCTAACGAAATGGGCATAGATGAGTTAAGATAGCTATGCGGAACTAGTCCTTTACGGTCAGCTTCCGACTGATATCCAGACTCGTTACGTCTCATCCAGAACGGTGGAGCATGCGAGCCTCGTCCATCACACGGCGGCTGGTGGCGTGCGCTGTTGTTCGCGACTGGGCCTGGTGGCAGCTGCCCCCGCTGCTGCGGACCTACGTGGGAATCGTCCCGGCGATCACAGTCGTGGCGATCGGCGTGGCGGCGTCGCAGACCTCATGGCGAGTCGACGACCTGGTGAAGTTCCTGCTGCTGCTCGGCTGCGGCATGATCTCGGTGGTGGCGACCCCCAGGATCGCCTACGGGCAAGGGGCCATCGTCCGGGACTTCCTGACGGTATGGGTGCTGCCGGTCGCCATCTTGCTCCCGCCCTTCTACGCGATGGTGACGCCCGTTCCGCTGCTGATCCTGACCCAGTGGCGCGTGCACCGGGGCGCCGTCTACCGCCGCGTGTTCACCGCGTCGGCGATCGGGCTGATCTACGGCGCGGCCTCGCTGGCGTTCCGTGCCTATCCCGCGTCGTTCGCCGGTGGTGCGCTCGGCACCGGAGTGCACGCGCTCACCTGGACCGCCGCGGTCGCCAGCTGCGAGATTATGGGTGAGATCGGTCATAACGTGCTGCTGGCCACGGCGATAAGGCTCTCCGAGCCCACGGCCCGGATGCGGGACCTGCTGCTGAACCGCGAAGCGCTGCAGGCTGACTTGGCCGAGATCGACCTGGGCATCCTGATCACCGTGGTGGTGGCCGTCGCGCCGGCGCTAGCGGTTTTCGCCGTCCCCACCGTCCTGCTGGCCCGGCGCTTCATGATGCACGCCCAGCTTCTGGCCACATCGAGGATCGACACCAAGACCGGGCTGCTCAACGCGGCGACCTGGGAGAGCGAGACGGCGGCGGAGATTTCCCGGGCCACGCGGACCCGCAGCCCGCTGTCGGTCGCGCTGATTGACATCGATCATTTCAAGGCCGTCAACGATACCTACGGTCATCTGGCCGGGGACAAGGTCCTGCGTGCCTTGAGTGACGCGTTCCGCGAGCAACTGCGCGATTATGACCTGGCCGGGAGATTCGGCGGTGAGGAGTTCGTCGTCTTGCTGCCCCAGACGGACGAGGCGGATGCGTTCCGGATCGCCGAGCGATTGCGCGCGCATGTCGCCGGGATGTCCGTCCCCGCCGATGATGCCGCTAGGCCGGGAACCCTTATCAGCCTGACCATCTCGGTCGGTGTCGCAGCCCTAGGCGCGGCCGGGAGCGAAGTAACTGATCTGCTCGCTGCCGCCGACACCGCCCTTTATTACGCCAAGCAAACCGGCCGTAACAAGACTCACGTCGCTCACGCCTTGTTTACTCAGGCTGTCCCAATGGCCCGGCAGGTATCAGCGGTCATAGATACCTCGGATTCCTCTTCGCGCTAATAGCCGGATAGTGCAGCGCCGGTTAATGCGGCGCCGGTTAGCGCGGCGCCAGTTAGTGCAGTGCCAGTTAGTGCAGGGGCGGTATGTCGTCCATGAAGCCCGCGCCCGGCAGCAGCTGTTCGCACCACACGACCTTGCCCGTCGCGGTCCGGCGCGCGCCCCAGCGATGCGAAAGCTGGCGGACTACCTGGAGGCCGCGGCCGTTCTCGTCGTCCCCGCTGGCCTGGCGGAGCCTCGGCAAGGCGGCCGAGTTGTCCAGCACCTCGCAGACCAGCGCCCTCTCGTTGACGAGCCGGAGCGTGACGTCGCCGCGCGAGTACCTGACCGCGTTGGTCACCAGCTCCGAGACGAGCAGCTCGGTCGTCGGGATGAGATCTTCCAGCTCCCAGCGCTTCAGCGGCTCGGCCAGCACCGAACGCGCCGCCCGCACCGAGGTCAGCTTGGGCGCGAACGTCCACGAGGCGTAGCAGTCCTCGGGCAGCCGCCGCAGCCGGGCGATGAGCACCGCGATGTCATCGCGCTGATGATCGGAGTAGACCCCGTCCAGGGTGGCCTTGCACAGGTCCTCGAGCGGCCGCGTCGGCGAGCCCGGGCCGAAGATGCCGCGCAGCCGGGCGAGGCCGTCGCTGATGTCCTGGCCCTTGTTTTCCACCAGGCCGTCGGTGTACAGGACGAACAGGCTGCCGTCCTCGATCTTGAACTGGCGGCTTTCCACCTCGCCGTCCCCGATGCCCAGTGGCGGTGCGGGCGGGACGTCGAGCAGCTCGTTGCTTCCGTCCGGGTGCACGAGCAACGGCGGCAGGTGACCGGCCACGGCGACCTCGCATTCGCCGCTCACCGCGTCGTAGACGGCGTACGCGCAGGTCGCGAAGTGCGGCTCGCGGTCGCCGAGGGTGTGCATGAGCTCGTCAAGCTGCTGCAGCGATTCGGCCGGCGCCAGCTCGAGCATGGCCAGGGTGTGAATGGCGGTCCGCAGCCGGCCCATGGTGACGGCGGCGCGCACGCCGTGCCCGGCCACGTCGCCGACGACGAGCGCGACCCGGCCGCCGGGCAGCGCGATGGACTCGTACCAGTCGCCGCCGACCTCGATGAGCTTGCTGCCGGGCAGGTAGCGGTGCTTGACCTCGACCGAGCTCGGGTAGGAGAGCCCGGTCGGCAGCATGCTCCGCTGCAGGGTCAGCGCGGTCGCGTGCTCCCGGCTGAAGCGGCGGGCGTTGTCGATGAAGACGGCGGCGCGGGCCGCGAAGTCCATGCCGATCTCGATGTCGTACGCGTCGAACCGCCGGAACCCTTCCTGCCTGGTGCAGGCGAAGAAGCCCAGCATGGTGCCCCGCGCGATGAGCGGCAGCATCAGCATGGAGACGCCGGACAGCAGCTTGGCCACGGGCCTGCGCCGCCAGGCCTTGGCGATCTTGCTTGCCGCCACGTCGCTGATCGTCGCCTCGAGCACCGGCGCGCCGGTGTCCATGCACTGGAAGTACGGCGTGCGGGCCGGATAGCGCAGGATCTCCCCGGTCGGGAATGCCGCTTCCCAGGCGGGATCCTTCCGGTCGTGCAAGAGTGCGATCCGGCGCAGCGGGAGTGACCCGTCGGGCCCATGGGACGGGAGTTCGTCGTCGCCAATCAGGCTCTCGAGCAACAGCAGGTCACCTGCGTTACAGAAATGCGGAACGAGCGCGTCGATCAGCTCACGGGCGAGGTGATCGATGTCCAGGGTGTCGCCGATCCTGGTGAAGGTGTCGTCGAGCATCAGCTTGCGCATGAGCGCGGGATCGATAAACCTCTCGGCCCTCGGCGCGGGGATGCGGAGCAGGGCGAGCGCGGCCAGGCTGGTCCCGCCCGCGCGCATCGGGTGGACGGTCACCACGGCATCGGTCCGGAAGCCGTCGCGGGTCTCGATGGTGAGCATCGCGCTGCCCTCGCGATCGGACCGGATTGCTTCGAGTAGCCCGCTGACCGCGGCGACACCGTCGGCCGCCGTCAGGTCGCTCAGCTGGGCGCCGAGGAGCTCCTCTGGCTCCCGGCCCAGGATCTGCGGCGCGTTCCGGTCATGCTGCACGATGCGCCCGTTGTGGTCGATCCCGAGAATGATGGTCCGAACGGACGTGGCCAGGGCCGGATGAGAACTCTCGGCGGTGATGCCCCCGGCGGACGTCTCCTGGGTGTCTGCGATCCCGGTCTCCTGCGAGGTTGCGTCGGCCTTGTACCTACGGCTTCGCCTAGTCCCGTTGGCCGCGGTTCTTGGTGTCCGGGGCGCCAGGGCGCGGTTCTGTAGGACACCGCTCTCGGACACATTGGCCCCGAGAGCGCTGCCCTTGGCCGACATACCGGATGTCACGTGCTGTCTCCTGATGGCAACGCATGCTGCGCTCGCGTTAATTATGGGCTACGGACGGTGCGTTCAGACAGGAGTTCCGATGAGTCACCTTTATCCGTAATAATAACCTTTGTACGTATATGACGTAATTATAGCTGTCGCCGAGGCTGAAGTGACGATGAGTTCCGGCCGAGATGTGGATCGGCCGGGCCCCGATCGCCTCCAGGGTGAGATTTTATAACTCAACGCGAATTCCTCGCTACACAATGATGTTTCCGGTCGGCCCGGACCTAGTGTTACCCGCCATGGGGTGTGCTGCCCATGCTTCCCGGCCGCCACGGCCCGCAGCCAAAACTAATCCGCGGGCGGTGCCCCCTCAGGCAGCGCCGCCCTGATCTTTTCCGCGAAGGCCTCGGCCTGGTCCGCGTCGTCGTAGGGGTGCCGCGGGCCAAGCCAGAAACGCAGGCCGTCTCGGAAGTTCCTGGGGATGACATGCAGGTGCAGGTGGGGGACTGACTGGCTGACGACGTTGTTCACGAGGATCATCGAGCCGTCCGCGCCCAGGCCGTCTTCGACCGCGCGCTCGAGACGCTGAGCCGTGTGAAAGAACTCCGGCACCGAGTCCGCGGGCAGGTCGCTGAGCAGGCGGACGTGCAGTTTGGGGACGAGCAGCGTGTGGCCGCGAAAGAGCGGCCGGTGATCGAGAAAAGCGATCACCCGCTCGGTCTCCATGATGATCACCGCGGTCGCCTCACCGCTGATGATGGCGCAGAAGGCACACGTTGCTGGCATCAGGCGTGAGCCTACCGTGGACGTCCTCTAACTACCGCCTCTGCAACGGCGCGAGTTACTACGGCCGGCCTCTACTACGGCGCGAGCTCGAACCACACGCAGGTGCCGGCCGGCTCGCGCAGGAAGCCCCAACGCTGCGCGATCTCGTTGACGAGCTTGAACCCGCGTCCGTCCTCGTCATGCCCGTCAGATTCCCGCCAGTGCGGCAGCCCGGTCTGCCCGTCATCGATGACGTCCACGTGCACGACCGGACCGCGGTGGGTCACCGCGACGGTCACCCTGGCGGCATCGGTCGCGTGCTGGACCGCGTTCGTCACGAGTTCACAGGCCAGCAGCTCAGCATCCAGCGAGGCGGGGTGATCGGCCAGGGTGTCCCTGATGAACCTGCGGGCGATAGGTACCTCATCGACGCGCCGGGCGAAGGTCCGCGTGGCGACCGCGGGGCCTGCGGCTGTTCCGGCTGCTTCGGGCGCCGCGGCGGGCGCGGGCACAGTCCGGGCCGCGTCTTGCGGACCCTGCTGCCCGGCGGCAGTCAAGGGCGCACCGCGCATATCGGCCTCCGCATCATGCATCGCTACTGTCAGTACTTACAATGTAACCCTAAGCTGACAATAGTTCACCCATGGCGCAGGTCATAGCACCTAGAACATTGGAAACATCTTCCCCGGTTACTGGCTAAGAGTGGTGTTATGGCCGATGGCGGTGATCAGTACCCCCTGCTGCGTAACGCTGACGCTCTGAATCGATACTCCGGCCGGGAGTTTCGGGATGCTGAAGCTGAAATTTGCCAGCGAGCCCAGGAACGACAGCGGTATGTCGCCCGCGTCGATGATCTTGACGTTGATCTGACTGTCTCCCGATTGAGTCACCTGAGCGACGGCCGTCTCGCTAATGGGGCCGATGCTAATGTTCGCCTTCACCTGATTCGGGCCATCGGGGGACAGCGTGATGCCCTGCGGGATGCCGCCCACCTTCGCAAGTGCCGTGAACGTGACCAGCGCCGAGGCGTTGAACTGATCGATCGTCGCGCTGTTCAGCCCGTTGATGTGCATCCCGTGCAGCGTGGCGTTCAGGCTGGCGATCTCGAGCTGACCGCCGGGCCCGGCGGTCTCGTTGCTCGCAGTGACGTCGACGGTGCGAAAATCGCGGGCAGCCAGCTGGGTCAGGAACGGGAACCCCTGGATGGTCACGCTCGGCTTGCCGGACAGGTCCAACGACGACTGGACCTGGCTGGCCATCTGGTTCTCGGTGTACGCGTTGGCGACCCGGTCGCCGACGACCAGCACCAAGATGATCACGATCAAGGTGATCAGCGGCCACTTCCGGCGGCGCCTGCGGACACGGGCCGACGCGCCTTGGTAACCATGGGCCGCCGGGTACCCCGGGTTAGCCTCGAAGTTCTGGGTCCCCTGTGGCCCTTGGTTCCCTTGATATCCCTGATAGCCAGGTGTTCCTGGGTACCCCTGGTTCGCTGGATACCCCTGGTTCCCCTGGTTCGTCGGGTACCCCTGGTTCCCCTGGTTCCCCTGGTTCCCCTGATCTCCTTGGGGTTTCGGTTGCTTCCACCACTCAGGGGTGGGCTGGGTCGGATCGGAGCTCATGACATGCCCGCCCCCCACCCGTCTGCGAGCGTCCAGGCCTTCGCGAACATATCCCCATAATTAGGATCATCGATAATCATTCCCACCCCTGAGGTTCTCACTTAGTTACGAGGGATAGCTGTGAGTCACAAAACTGTTCTTAGCACAGCTGCGGCCGGTATTTCGACGAAGTCGGACGCTCCAGTATCAGGGTGTCCGCTACTTAATATGTCAAAACGCACGATCAACGTGAATGGTTCTCCCGATTCCCGTTTAGCGGCAACGGCCCTACACTTTGGAAGCATGCCACCCGAGCATTTTGACTGGTCTGACCAGCAGCCCCCGCAAGCCGGTCCGGCCCAAGCCGGGCTCGCGCCAGCCGGGCTCGCCGAGGCCGCGCCGCGCCATGCCGCGTCGTCACCGGTCGGCGCACCCAGCCGTGGTCCGGCGGTCGTGCCAGATCTCGTGGTGCGGACGCGGCGCTCCGTTCATCAGTTCCAGGGCGGGACCGTCTACCGTATCGGCCGGGACCCGAAGTCGGACATCCCGATGGACGACTCTCGCATCTCGTGGCGTCACGGGGTGCTGCGGCTGGACGGGAACGCCTGGGTCCTGGAGGATCTCGGCAGTACCAACGGGACCTTCCTGGGCCCGCAGCGAGTTGACCGGGTTGAGATCAGCAGCGAGTGCATCGTGCGACTGGGCAATCCAGACGACGGGCCGATCTTGCGCTGTACCCCTCAGGCCCCCGCGACCCCTCAGGCCCCCGCGGACCAGGCCAGCTTCCCCCCGCCCCCTTCCGTCCCCGCCGCCCCTGGCGTTCCCGCTGCCCACTCAGCGCCAGATGCCGGCCAGCGCCGCGATCCCGAGTCCTGGTGGCAGCCGCCTCCGGGACCCGGTCCGGAGTCGCCTCCGGCGGAGATCTCCGCCCGTCCGCCCGCTCCGTCGCCCCGGCCGGTTCCCGCACCTGAGCCCCCGCCGCGTGAGCCCACGCCGCCGCGTGAGCCCGCTGCCTACCAGGGACGGCCTTCGCCGGCCGCCCCCTCATGGGCCGAGACCCCCGAGAAGCGCGATGCGGCCCCGCCGCCCCCGGTACAGCCTCCAGGCAAGCCGCGCATGTTGCCGAGCGTGGACCGTCGTCCGACCGCGCGGATGCCGCTGCCCGCCCAGGCCATGCGCATCGGCCGCATCCCCGACGACAACGACCTGGTGCTATCCGACCTTGACGTTTCCCGGCACCACGCGGAACTGCGGAAATCGCCCACCGGAAGCTACGAGATCGTCGACCTGGGCAGTCACAACGGCACCTTCGTCAACGGCCAGCGGGTTACCTCCAAGCTGCTGACCGAAGAGGATCTCGTCAGCATCGGCCACTCGACGTTCCGCCTCAAGGACGGCGAGCTCGTCCAGTTCGTCGACGACGGGCAAGTTACCTTTACCGCCCAGGACCTGGTCGTGAAGGTATCCGGCGGCAAGATCCTGCTCGACCACGTGACGTTCCCGATCCCGGAGAAATGCCTGCTCGGTGTCATCGGCCCAAGCGGCGCTGGTAAGTCGACCCTGCTCGGCGCGCTGACCGGGATGCGTCCCGCCGACACCGGCACCGTCCTGTACGACAACCGGGATCTCTACCAGGACTACGCCGAGCTCCGGTACCGCATCGGTCTCGTCCCGCAGGAAAGCGTGCTCCACACGCAGCTGACCGCGCGGCGCGCGCTGCAGTATTCCGCCGAGCTCCGCTTCCCCGCGGACACCAAGGCCGCTGAGCGGGACGTCCGGGTCGATGAGGTGATGGGCGAGCTTGGCCTGACCAAGCACTCGAACACCCGCGCCGACCGGCTGTCCGGCGGCCAGCTCAAGCGGGTCAACGTCGCGCAGGAACTGCTGACCAAGCCGTCCCTGCTGTTCCTCGACGAGCCGACCTCGGGCCTGGACCCGGGCCTGGACAAGTCAGTCATGGAGCAGATGCGGGACCTGGCCCATGACGGCCGGACGGTCATCGTCGTCACGCACAGCGTCGCCAACCTCGACACCTGTGACCGGCTGCTCGTGCTGGTTCCCGGCGGGAAGATCGCCTTCTACGGGCCTCCCGAGGAAGGGCTCAAGTACTTCCGCCTGCCCGGCTGGGCAGAGGTGTTCCAGGCGTTCGAGGCCTTCCCTGATCGCGACTGGGCCGCCGAGTTCGCCGCGTCGCCCGTCTACGCCCAGTACGTGCTGGGCCGGCCGCGGCCCGCCCCGAAAGCCAACGAGCTGGTCCTGCCGGCCACCCCGCCGCCGCAACGTCGCGGCGCGCTGCGCCAGATGGCCACGCTGACCCGTCGGTACATGCGGGTGATCGCGGCGGATCGCGGCTACCTGCTCTCCATGGGGCTGCTGCCTATCATCCTCGGCGTCCTGATCAACTTCGTGGGGTCAAGCCAGGGCCTGACCGGTCTGCCGCACACCAACCAGAACGCAGAGGAACTGCTGCTGACGCTGACCATCTGTGCGTGCCTGTCCGGGACCGCGAGCTCGGTCAGGGAGCTGGTCAAGGAACGCCCGATCTACGTCAGGGAACGGGCGGCCGGGCTCTCGTCCGGCGCCTATCTGTTCTCTAAGCTCATCG
>Ga0302180_10004377_pt1 | contig 10488 bp, 7 predicted proteins | sample I_Palsa_E3_2_FD_200575 | JGI IMG/M metagenome (GOLD analysis project Ga0302180, IMG submission 200575) | Peat permafrost microbial communities from Stordalen Mire near Abisko, Sweden - I_Palsa_E3_2 | ecosystem: Environmental > Terrestrial > Soil > Palsa > Peat permafrost | place: Sweden: Abisko... | reverse complement strand
CTGAGATTGACGGCTTGGAGCTTCAACATGCCGGTTCATTTCTCAACCTGGTGCTTGGTAAGCGTGCGTGATCCTGTCGAAGAATCAATAAAAATCGTATCACTCGCACGATAGAAGGTCAACGAACGCCCCGTCGTCGTGTCATTTTCAGCGTCCGTAAGTGTCGGTTCTCCGCCGGAAAGCACGAATTTTTCATCGGCAGCGGTGTAGTCGGCACGTTCTGCTGAACCTCTGCGGTCAGCTTGATGCACGATGACGTTGCCGAGTGCGAGCTCACGTGTCAGTTGGCGGCCGCCGGTCGCTATGGGCGTTCCTTTCGCCGCAGCCGATCCAACAGGCAGCGGCGTCGCTGGCGACAAGAAAAGATCGAGCGTCCGCGATTTCAGCGACTGGTCGCTCGATTCGGCAAACACGCCGTCTTCCAGATGTGCCCGCCCGAGATCGTTCCAGTAACGAAGCATCGGTGCGCGAACTTTCCAAAGCGTCACCGACGTCCCAGGTTGCACGGGGCCCCGATGCGCTGAGCCAAGTTGCGTTGAGCCAAGTTGCGCCGAGCTCGTTTGCACCGGGCCCGCTGGCATCGAGCTAGCGGCCTGAGGAAAGACGGCTACCACGTCGCCCTTCGCATCCACTCGCTTTTCATCGCGGAAAAGTTCGATCTGATTCGCTTCCAAAACTGAATCGCCCTGCCACATCCGCGCATGTCCCGTGTAGGTCAAAATGCCCGTTGTATTCGAGCCCACAAGCGAATCGGCCGAAATATGCGCGGAACCCGTGCCCATGCTGGGACTCGTGGACGCCGGCGAAGCAAGATAAGTGGATCGCACGCCGCCCTTCGCCGAAATGTAATCGCCTTGCTGTCGAATCAAAATCGCGGCGGCGGATGTTTGCGAAGCAGCGTCTCTAAGAATCGGCGATCCATCGAGTGCGATCGTATCGGTGGACTTCGTCATCAAAGCCCGCTGCGCATCCGCCACGCGATCCGCCTGCGTGAAGTGCACTTTTCCGTCGAGCTGAATCGTCTGCCAGGCGCCCGTTTCGTCGAATGCCGCGACCATCTGCTGCGCCGTCGTCTTTTGCGGCGCACTCGTGCCCGCCTTGCGAAACACTTGCACGCCCGAATCCCCGTAAAATTTCCGTATGCGATTTTGCGCGTCGAAATCGGCGTGCGCGCTGTTCGCGTGGACATTCGTCGAAGAATCCGCGTCAACGGAATCGATAGACGCAGGCGCCAACGTCGTCGCCGATTCGATTCTTCTCTGCGTCGGGTTGGCGCCCGGAACAAAGTGAACCTGCATCGCAGATGTCTCGAGCTGGCCCGAATTCCCGCTGCCGTGCATCAGAATCTTTACGCCGCCGTCCAGCTTAAGATCGCGCGGCTGATTCACCTTCGGCTCCATCGCCACTTCTGCCGTCTCCGCGTGTAGCTGGTCCACGCCCGCCGGTGTTTTTCTTTCGCCGCGACTGTTTCCCTTGGCTAAAAGATTTTCGAGCCAGCCCGCGACGTTCAATTGCGCATCGAAGCGGTCGGCGTTCAGCGACACCGGATTTACCCCGTCGAATCCCTCGAAGTGCGGGCTTCCCTGCGCCGTCGCGTGGCGCGCGCGCATCTCGGCGTCGAGATCCAGAGACATCTTCTGCGCGGTCAGTTCACGATTACCCTGTCGTGCCTGAGCCGCGCCTTCGAGATATGCGATCCGCTGATCGTGGCTGTAGTCGAGACGATCGCCTTTGAGCACCACGGGAATCGCATTCGGCTTGTCAGGTTGCAGAATGCTCAATTGGACTTCGTGTTCGAGTTGCAGCACGCCGTTCTTCGATTGGTATGTGAGCCCGACCGCCTGCCCTTCCCCATTGGGAAATTTGAACTTCACCGGCTGCGTCGTCACGGCGATGCCAGTGTCGCGATCGAACGTGACGTCGGATGTTTCGACGTGAAGGCTGCGTGGAGTGGGGCTCGCCTGATTTGGCGCCGAACGAATCTCGATCTGCACCGCGCCCTGGCATCGAATTTTTCCCGAGCCGGGCTCGTAGCTGCATTCGCGCGTGCGGATCGTGTCGTTGCGGTTTCCATCTTCACCGTACATCGTGACCACCACATCCTGCAGAACGCTGAGATCCTGATCTTTGAACTGCGTAGCTTGCGAAGCCTGAATGGTATAAATCGTGCGATCTTTTTCTACCTTGGAGTACGAAAACTGAGCGGAAGACTGCTGCACGGAAGATGGCACGGGCTTCGGCCCGTGGCGGCGAGCGCTCGCTTGCCGCACCGAGCGTGAGATAAACACCGCGGCGACCGCAAAGGACAAGAGAATCGCGACGATTCCGGCAAAGCGTGCGTATCGCGCGGCCTCTGCATTGCGCATGAAGATTCGTTCCTTGAATGCACTACAAGTCGAGTATAGGTGAGCGATTTACAGCGTACAACTCGGAGGATCGTGCAGCTATTCTTCGTCGGGCGGGTCTCAGACCCGCCCGGCTCTTCAGGCGTTGCGCGCATCAAACGAGGATGCTCTAAGACACCAGCACATGCTGTCCCGCGCGCCCGGCTCTACATTTGTCATTCCGAGGACGACCCGACGAGGGTCGGACGAGGAATCTGCGGTTATTCGCGGCGTAACACTACCAAGAAACCCATCACACTCACGAAGTCTGAATCAGAATCTCGTGCGTATCGCCCAGCTCGCGCGCTGACGGCGTGACGATCGTTTTCGGCCCGATGAAGATTTTTTCTTTTCGCGCGAGGGCCGTGCGTACTTCGTACTCGCTGACAAACTCTGCCACCTTGATTTTTGGCGCTTCGGGTTTCGCTTCAGGTGTTGGCTCGGGTCTCGTTGCAGAAATCGCGGGCCTCGTCTCGTACCTCGAACCCGCCGCGGTCGCGGCAGCATATTCCGAGCGCGCCGGGCCAACGCGTTCAGCAACAATTTGCGCCGCAACTTCAGCCGGGCTCGGCTTCGCAGCGAACCGATTTTCGTGCGCCGCGCCGCTCCGCGAAATTCCCCTCGCCACCAGAACATCCCGGACGATCCTCGCGATAGTGCGCCTGTCGGGCACAGCCTCGGCCCGTTTTGCCTCGGAAACCGCCGCAGCGACTGCGGCTCTCACGGTTTCTGCCGCGGGAGCTTCCGGCCTGCCGGACGCTGCAACAGCCGCAGTTCCCTGCGTCGAATCCACACTCATTCCGCCGGAAAGCCGCTGCTCTGCCGGCACGGTGCGATGTTCCACTGGGCGCGATTCCCACGCAATGCGCTTGATATTCATCAAGTGCATCGGGCCGATGTTGTCCGAAGTAATGTTTCCGCCAGCAGCGCCGCAGCCAAGCGTCATCGCTGGAAACAAATTCGTCGAGTAACCGATCGAGCCATGCACCGCGGAAGTGTTCACCACCACTCGCGACGCAGGAACTTTCTGCCCGTACTCGCGGATGGCCGCCTCGTTCTGCGAATGATTGGATGCCGTGTGGCCCGCACCACCGAATCGCAACAACCGCTGGCAAATATCAATTCCCCCAGCGAGATTTGCAGCAGAGTAAAAAGCGAGAATCGGCGACAGCTTCTCCGCCGAAAGCGGATATTCTTTGCCGACTCCGTCGAGCTTCGCAATCAGCACTCGGGTGTTCGATGGCACTTTGATGCCAGCCATTTCCGCCAGCACCGTCGCATGCTTGCCGACAATTTTCGGATTCGGCGCCGATGTTCCCGGACGAATCACAAGCTCGCCCAACTTGCGAATCTCGTCGTCAGTCAGGAAGTATCCGCCCTGATTTCTGCATTCCTCAAGAGCGCGCTCGCGCACTGCTTCTTCGACGACGATCGCCTGCTCCGAAGAACAAATCGTTCCGTAGTCGAAAGTCTTTCCCGCAAAAATATCGGCGATCGCTTTTCGCACATCGGCGGTGCGTTCAATAAATGCGGGCACATTGCCGGGACCGACGCCGTACGCAGGCTTGCCGGAACTGTACGCCGCGCGGACAAGTCCAGTTCCGCCCGTCGCGAGGATTACTCCAGTCAGCCGATGCCGCATTAATTCCTGCGTGCCCTGCATCGTCGAATGGAGCAGGCAAACGATAATTCCGTCGGGCGCACCAGCTTTCAGCGCCGCGCGTTCGAGCACCGCGGCCGTATCGCAAATGCAGCGCATCGCATTCGGATGCGGGCTGAGCACGATTGCATTTCGCGACTTCAAAGAAATTAGAGTTTTGTAAATCGCGGTGGATGTTGGATTCGTGACTGGAATTACAGCGGCGACAACGCCGAACGGTTCCGCAACTTCGAGAACCATTTTCTCGCGATCCTCGCGGATGATTCCGACGGTCTTCATTCCGCGAATCGCACGATGAACATCCACCGAAGCGAGGCGATTCTTCGCCGTCTTGTCGATGACGTTGCCGTATCCGGTCTCTTCCACCGCAACGCGCGCGAGTTGCTCGCCTGCTTCCGTTGCCGCGGCGGCGCATGTGTCCACGACACTGTCCACTTCCGCTTGCGAAAACTCGGCGAATTTTTTCTGGGCTGCGCTCGCTCTCTCGACAGCGGCGCGGGCTTCCTGGATGGAGATGAGATCGGGGTCGCGCAGGGTCAACTTGGCATGCCCCTTACGGATTGGCGGCGCTTGCCGCGACACTCAAGGGCGAATGGCTGGTTTTTTCTCGCCCAAAATAAATTTCATCAAATATCAAAATTGCAAAACGAAATTGCCGTTACTTTTTTGCCGTGGCCGAGCGCCCGCCCGGCAAAATTTCTTCCACGAGTTCGTGCGGCCGCGGTATCACGTGCACGGCAACCAACTCCCCGACGCGCCGCGCCGCCGCGGCTCCCGCATCCGTCGCGGCTTTCACCGCGCCGACATCGCCGCGGACCATCACCGTGACGTAACCCGAGCCAATATATTCTTTGCCGATCAGTACGACGTTGGCAGCCTTCACCATTGCATCCGCAGCTTCAATCGAGCCAATCAGTCCCTTGGTCTCAATCATCCCTAGTGCGTCATTGGCCATGCTACCTCGCTCGCTTGCGCTCGCTGGATGCCGGAGAGGCAGCCGCGCAAAACCATCCGCGCAGCTCGTCGCTCATTCAGCTTGGCAGGAATTCCAGCGCAGACTAGCACGCCGGATGTAGCGAATCAAGCAGCGTCCGCGCTCGCCCGCGCTCGCCCGCGCGCGGGCCTCAAGAGTACCCGCTTGGATTTCATGCTTACGGCTCCGAGTACTCGCTCTCCTCGGGGGCGTCGGTGGGGCTTTCGAAGTCGACGGTGTAGCCGTCGGGATCCTTAACGACGGTGACCCACATTGCGTTGCCGACGAATGGGCGCTTAGCCTCGATGCCGCGCGAGGTGAATTCACGGTAAAGTGCCAGCGCGTCTTGGCATTGGAAGCAGACGGACACGCCTACACCGACTTTTCCCTCGGGCTTCCAGGAATCGTGCCCTTCCTTGCGGAACTCCTGCAGCATCAGAGCTGCCGTTCCAATCTCAAGCCAGCACCAGCGCAGTTTGCCTTCATCAATCCATTTATTTTTCATCTCGAATCCGAGGCCGTCGACGTAAAAGCGGAGCGACGCTTCGATGTTCGAGACCATGAAGAAGGGAACGGCTTGCTTGACGTTCGCTTCTGTCTTCGTTTCAGTTTTCGTTTCGCTGCTCATGGGGAAAATTCCTCGAATTTATTTCAGCGGCCGAGGAACCGCTCGATCGTGCTGATTTCGGTTTCCGCCTGATCGAGATACGTTTTCGCGCGCGCGGCGTCGCCGTTCTGCAGCGCGCCGTCGGCCTTCGCAATGTCGTTATCCATGCGCGCTTCAGCCGCGACGATGTCTCCGCGCAGCCCGAGTCCTTGCCTGCTCATGGATTGCTTCAGCACGTCGAGGCTCGATTTGACGGCTGCGGCGCGACCGCTGGCCTGATCAATCTGATGTTCCAATTCGTTGAGCTGGGCCGCGTTCGCGTCCGGCGGAGGCGGCGCGATGGCCGCGGTGTCCGGCGGCGGCGCTTGCTGCGGAGGGGCGTTCACCGAATGACGCGCTGGACGAGGAGCCACCGCCCTAGGAACTGCAATGTTTGCTGCAGGCGCCATCGGGGCTGCATTTATTGGCGCTGGATTCGCGGGCGGCGCATTCGGAGGGGCGTTTGCTGGCGGCGCCGAGTTCGCGTCGCCGCCTGGGTTGTTTGTTCCATTGGCGTCGGAATTCGGCGCGGCGCCGAGAGGCGTACCGGCTGCGGGCGCATTCGTCGTGTCGGCGGGGGCGGTTGATCCCGGCGGCGGGGCATTCGGGTCCGCTGGAGCAGTGGCATCGCCAGCCGGCGGCGCTCCGGCTTCTTGCGGCGCGCCCGTGAGAGCAGAACCGGCTGCCTTGTTGCCCGCGCGGGCTTTAATCCAGCGCGGAACTGAAATGCCTGCGGCAACGAGAACCAAGAGGACGATTGCCGCGCCGAGCGCGATGTAACGACCGCGATGATTCGCGGCGCGCGTTGCGTCGGGCGGCGGCACGTTATAGTGCGACCCTGGCGCGCCTAATTCCGCGCCAGCCAATCCGCTTTGCACCGATGCTGACGCTTGCGGCTGCCCTTGACCCGTGATCGGCGGCGCGCCGGGAATCCCTGCCGCGCTGCCACGCGCGGTCGCCGGTGCCCCGCCCGCCGCAACTGCCGCCATTGCAGCGGGCGGTGGGGCTGAGATCGGTGCAGTGATGGCCGACGACACGCTAAATTTATCGGAGACGCTGTGCAACGCGTTGCGGAACGCGTCGGCAGTTTGGAAACGCTTCGCGGGATCTTTTGCGAGCGCCATCACGATGATGTCGTTGAGACCTTGCGGCAAATCGGGCCGCAGCTCGATGGGGCGACGCGGAATTTGATTCAGATGCGCGGCGAGAAGTGAAACGTCGCTATCGGCTTTAAACGGCGGCTGGCCTGTCGCTAACTCGTACAATGTGACGCCGAGAGAATAAATGTCGGAGCGCGCGTCAATCGCGCCGCCCTGAATTTGTTCGGGCGACATATAACGAACCGAGCCAAGCGCCGTGCCGGTTTTAGTCAGATCCGCGCTGTTCTCCGAGTGCGCAATTCCGAAATCCATCAGCTTCACGGTGCCGTCGGGAGTAATCATGATGTTGCCGGGCTTGATGTCGCGATGAATCACGTTGTGCGCGTGCGCGTAACTCAATGCGGCCAGCACCGAATCCACGTAGTGAAGTGAATCCGCAATCGGGACCGGCCCCGTCTGGCAGCGTTGGGCGAGCGTTTCGCCTTCGACGAACTCCATGATCATGACCAGCCGGTCGTTGTCCATGAAGGCGGTGCGCAGCGCGGCGATGTTGGGATGATTCAGGCTGGCGAGAACTTTCACTTCGCGCAGAAATCGCTCGGCGAGTTCTTTCTGCCCGGCGAGATTCGGCAGCAGAACTTTCATGGCGTCAACGCGATCGGAAATCACGTTGCGGACCTTGTAGACCTTTCCCATCCCGCCGTTGCCGAGGACGCCGAGAATTTCGTAGTCGCCAATTCGCTGAGGTATGGTTTCGTCAGTCATGGTCGTGAATCTCCCGTTCGCGCGCGGACAATATCGTGATCGTGTTCGGAGGCGGTTCGAAGGCGAATTGCATCGCCGAAATCATGGGATTGCAGATTTTTGCCACATCGCCTGTTCGGCTCGGTCCGAGAAGTGGCGAAGCTGCGGGAATCGCCGACGATGAGGCCTCCAGATGCGCGTTACGTTGCCACCGTTCCCGGGCGGTGTCAACGGCGGGAAGTAGGCCTGGACGCGATGAAATAAGGGGGTTGTTTTTTATACGATTAGAAACGGCCTCCGTTGTTTGTTTTGTGGGAGTTACGGCGATTTCTAATCGTTTTGGCCTATCGATTAGAAATGGCCGGATGGCTCCTTGGGTTGGCCTCTTAATCGCGCCGTATATGTACCGTTTAGTCATAGTTCGAAGTCAAGGTATCAGACGGTTTGCGAGTTCGCAAGTGCGAGCGTTGTAAGGGTTCTAGTACCGGATGGGATTGGGAATTTGAAAGTGGAAAAGAGAAATGGGAAAAGCGGCGGTGGGTCGGTTTCCGATTGATACTGCCAGCTCAGGCGGTCGACGCAACACTTTGTTGAAGTTTACTCGCTGGAGTTTGAAATCCTAAAGTTTTTCTGGGACGTTGATTCAAGCGCAGCGAGACCTGGTCGAGCTGCGCTTGAGAGTAGCCGGACAGGTCGGTGCCTCGCGGGAAGTATTGCCGCAATAGTAGATTCGTGTTTTCGTTGGTGCCCCTTTGCCAGGGACTTTGCGGATCGCAAAAGTAGACCTGCACATCCGTGGCTACCGTGAAGTCTTTGTGTTTCGCCATCTCCAGTCCGCGGTCCCAGGTTAGCGAGCGTTTCAGCGTAGCGGGGAGTTTACGAACATGCTGACTCAAAGCCGCAACCACAGCTGCGGTCTCTTTGCTCGGCACCTTGATCAGCATGGCAAAGCGCGAATGACGCTCTACGAGCGTTGCAATGTAACTGTTTTTTGAGCCGCTCAGCAGATCGCCTTCCCAATGACCAGGGACAGCGCGGTCCTCAACTTCAGCAGGTCTTTCCCTAATCGAGATGGCATCCGGGATTTGACCGCGTGAGTCTTTGAAGATACGAGAGTGCCGTGAGCGGCGCATGCGCCGCTTCGACCGCAGGTGGTCCATCAGCTCTTTTTTCAATACTCCCCGCGCTTGAATGAACAGACTGCGATAAATGGTTTCGTGGGACACGCGCATGCTCTCGTCGCCGGGATACTCGCTCTTCAGCCACCCGGAAATCTGTTCGGGCGACCAGTCCAGAATCAGTTTACTCGCAACCATCTCCCGTAACTTGGAGTGCAGGGCCAGAAGGCACTCCTTAGGCCGCAACGCCGAATCCCAAGCCCGATCATCGGCTTGGCTGGCGCGATAAACTAAACGACCACCATGGCGCTTCACTTCTCGACTCACGGTCGAAGCCGCTCGCTCCAGGTGTCTGGCAATCTCACGGATCGACGAACCGCAAGCGATTCCTCGAGATATATCCTCCCGCTCTGCAAGAGTCAGTGCGATACGGGAGCGATGACGGGCTGCCGGGGGAATCCCACCGCGAGGCAACAACAAACAGCGAATCGAAGTATGTGGCTTGTCAAAGGCGCGCCCAATCTCATGCAGCGTCTGTCCCGCCTTCCAGCGGCGCCACATGTCGCTCTTCTGGATCGCAGAAAGCCCAGATCGTTTTCCTGGCCTCATACCACACCACCTTTAAAGAACAGATTTATATCAGATGGTGTTGCACCGACCCATTGAGACCACCGCGTTTATCGGGAGTTAGCATTCCAAGACCCAACTAACTACTGACAGGACAAACAATTGGCGATGATTACGACGGGGCATTCAACAACCTGGCGAGCGTGTCAGCAAGCGAGCCGTCAAGGTGTCTCAAGGCCTCGACTTCGCGGAACGCCTCTTCCCGTCTTCCTAGGCTCAGGTAGGCTTCCCCGAGCAACAGGTGGAGCTTTGCATCATTGGAATTAATTTGTCCCGCCCGAACCAAAGCATCCCTCGCTTCTTCGAACTGCCCCAGTTGCAGGCACGCATCTCCGAGATTTGCCAGAGCCACAAACTGGCCTGGATCCAATTCCAGTGATTTTCGGTACGCGGCGACAGCCTCTTGAAATGTTCTTGGCTCGTGCAAAGCGCAGCCGAGGCACAGATAAGCATCTACAGAATTCGGTTTCAATCGCAGAGCTTCCTTGGCAGCCTTCTTGGCCTCGGCTTGCATCTTTAAATGCAAATACGAAGTAGCAAGTCTGCAGTAGGTGTCGGCGCTATCAGGCTCCAGTCGGATGGCGTCCTGGAAAGCAGCAGCAGCCCTTTCATGTTGTCCAACTTCGCTATACACGAGACCCAGCCTGCGGTGGATCTCCGCAGATTCAGGGCCCAGTCTAAGAGCTTGCGAAAAGGGTTCGATGGCGAGAACGAATTCTCCAAGCTCACAATAAGCCATGCCAAGGCTGTGGTGCCCCGCAGGGTCAGTCGGGCTTAACCTTATGCAATCTTGGAATTGTTCGACCGCTTCTTTGAACCGACGCAACTTGCAATACGCCTCCCCGAGTTCACGATGCGCGGCTGCATTCGTGATTTTCATTCGCACATTCTAGCTTATCCGTGCTTCCAAGGACGCATTCACCTCGCGGACAAGTCCCGTTAATCAGGCATTAGCGGCGGTTTGGTTGATATTCGCAGAATTCAAGCAGAGCCATTGGCGAACCGGAAGCGCCATCGTGTTAGACTCCCGCTCGAGCTCGCGGGAGCTGCTGCGTCGACAAGGAGCGTCGATGAGCGAAGAGGCCGACAATGAGAGCCACGCGATCGTTGGTTGTCACATTGCCAGCGGTAATGTATTGCCTGTTACCGCGAAAATCGGCGAAGGCCAGCGTGCGGTCGTCGATTACTTTTAGAAAACCCTTTGGCCCGCCGCGATGCTGGACGTAGGGCCAGCCG
>Ga0302180_10004375_pt1 | contig 10490 bp, 10 predicted proteins | sample I_Palsa_E3_2_FD_200575 | JGI IMG/M metagenome (GOLD analysis project Ga0302180, IMG submission 200575) | Peat permafrost microbial communities from Stordalen Mire near Abisko, Sweden - I_Palsa_E3_2 | ecosystem: Environmental > Terrestrial > Soil > Palsa > Peat permafrost | place: Sweden... | reverse complement strand
GTTCTCCGTCCGGCGCCCGCCCCTCGTCAGACGTCTTCGCCCGGATTGGAGAGCCCAATCCGTTCGAAGACGTCTGACGAGCCGCGAGCGCCGCCTAGAGTCGATGGGTTGGTCGTCCTAGAACGCCGCGTTCAATATCGGGTTGCACTTGGTTTCGGCTGCTTTGTACTGTGCGCTTTTCGTATCTACATGAGTGTGGCTAAGGTTGAAGCTCGCGCCTTCCGGCTCCGGATAACTTGTCACTCCGTGTTCGCGCATGCACGTTGTGAACTGCTGGAGGGCGTGGGTGACCTTCGGTGGGACCTTTACTTTTAGCTTTGGTGCGGGAGAGGCTTTGGTCTGCCCCGTTGAGCCGCTGGTAGCTCCCGTAGTTCCCACTTTGCTGGCGCCCCGCTGGGCGCGAAAGGCGTTCAGCAGATCGCCGCGGCACTTCAACTCGGCCGCTTTGAACTTGGCGCTGCGTATGTCCACACCCTTGGCGCTAAAGATCGGGCCTTTACCCGAGGTGTTGGGCAGCGGGAAATTCACGCCGCTTTCGCGCATGCACGTGGCGAACTTCGTGAACGCCCGCTTGAGCGCCGGCGTGGTTACGGCGGCTTTGACGACGGACGGTTTGGCGAGGCCGCCACGCTCGGGCCACCTGCGTGCGGGCCTTTGGCGCCGGTGGTCGTGGCGCCCGTAGCGCCGGTGGTTGCGGTGCCGGTGGTCGCGGTTGCGGCGGATGCGTCGGTGCTCGAGGACGAGGTCTTCGACGAGCTGCCACAGCCGGCGAGCAGGGCCGCAGCCAACACAACGAGCACCACCAGACAAACTCGCATCCGCATCAACACTTTCTCTCCCCTCAGACCCAGACGATCCCCTAATCCGGGTGTGAAGCTAACCATCCCATCTAAAGCGCAGCGAAACTTTGTCGATCGCCGAGACGCCGTCTACCGCTGCCTCTGGCTCTGTGGTACGTTTGGAGGAGTTAGAGCCCTGATGCGCGCACAGCGCGCGGTGCGAAGGAGGCGGTCGATGCGGGGATCCAGCGGGCAGTCAAGCGAAGAGCGTCGTTTGGGTCGTCCTCTACATGCCTTGGCGGCGGTGATCGCCCTCCTTACTTTCCTCGTGTTCTCGAGCTCGGCGATGGCTTCGTCCGCGCCGGCGATCGAAAGCGAGTCCGTCTCGGGTGTCAGTGAACACGACGCGACCCTGGAAGCGCAGATCGAAACCGGTGGTCTCTACACGGGCTACCAGTTCGAAATCGACACGAACTCGAGCTATAACTTCACTCGCTTCGCCTGCCCCTTCTCGTTCCCGGGCTCTGAGCAATGCCTGGTGATCGTCGACGGGGAACCGCTGCCGGCGGGTCTGGTCGAGCCAAAGCCTCAGTACATCCCGGCGGGCTCCGGCGAGGAGTCCGTCAGCCTCGACTTGGCGAGCATCGGGGCAACACTTCAGCCCGATACGACCTACCACTACCGGGTGACCACCTCCAACGGCGGCCAGGGAGCTCAGGGTCCCGACCAAACGTTTACGACCCCCTCGGTGGGATCACCCGCGGTGGGGTCACCCGTGATCGAAACCCTGTCCGCGTCGCACGTCACGCAGAATGATGCGACAGTCGAAGCACAGATCAACCCAGAAGGCCTCGAAACCACGTATGAACTGTTCATGCCAGAGGATCCGTGCAATGTGCCGATGGAATGCATACGAGTGCACGTAGTTCTCGCACAGGGAAGCATCCCGACGACGGCGACAGCCGAATCGATCAGCCTTGACTTGGCGAGCAAGCACGTGTCAATGGAAGCCGGCGAACGGTACGGATTTGTGCTTATCGCCAAAAACTCCGCGGGCACCGTGGAAAGGCACTACAGCTTTAGAACGCTCCCGAAGAACACAGCGCCACCCTCCATAGACAGTGACTCCGTTTCGGGTGTCACTGAACACGACGCAACGCTGGAAGCGCAGATCAATACCGAGGGCTTGCAAACCAGTTATCAGTTCCACCTCTGGGCCATCTGCGGCGGGAAGGGCGCGTGCCAGGTCGTTATCAACTACCCCTTGCCCAGCGGTGTCCTCCTCGGCTCTTTCGTCGATCAGAGCGTCAGCCTCGACCTGAACACTGCCGGCGTGACTCTGCAGCCGGGCGGGCAGTACTTCTATTCGGTGACCGCGACGAGCGCGGGCGGCACGGCCGGCACCTCAGAAGGCGGTCGGTCATTCACCACGCCCGAACTCGTGGTCCAGCCACTCAACACCACAACTTCGCCTCTGTCCGCCACGGGGTCCGGCACCAGCGGCGGCTCTCAGTCCGCTGCGTCGGGAAGCTCCTCCTCCTCATCGACATCGGCCGTGCAGTCGTCTCCTGACCCCCTGGTTGTAAAGACCACAAAGCTCGAGCCGCTGACTAACGCTGAGAAGCTCGCTAAGGCGCTGAAGCAGTGCAAGAAAGAGCCGAAGCGCAAGCGAGCGGGCTGCGAGAAGCAAGCTCACCAGAAGTACGCGCTGGTGGCCCAGAAGAGCAAGAAGGGATAGGCGCAAGCAGGTCTACTCGAACTCCGGCTCGGTCCACCAGGGCATGATTTCGGGTAGGCCGTCGCTCACCTGGTCGGGGAAGTTGGCGGGGCGCTTCTCCAGGAAGGCGGTGATGCCCTCGACGGCGTCATCGGATTGACCGCGCGCGAACATTCCTCGTGAGTCGGCGCGGTGGGCGATCATCGGGTGCTCGGCGCCCAGCATCCTCCACATCAGCTGCCTTGCCAGAGCCACCGACACTGGCGCGGTGTTCTCGGCGATCTCCCGCGCCAGGGCGTGTGCCGCATCGAGCAGCTCCCCCTGCGGGTGCAAGCTGCGCAAGAGTCCACCCTCCAGACCCTCTTGGGCGGAGAACACCCTGCCCGTCGCCACCCACTCCATCGCGCGGCTGATCCCCACCACACGCGGCAAAAACCAGCTCGAACAGGCCTCCGGGATGATCCCGCGGCGCGCGAACACAAAGCCCATACGGGCATCATCGGCCGCGAGGCGCACATCCATCGGCAGCGTCATCGTCGCACCGACGCCCACCGCCGGGCCGTTGATCGCGGCGATCACCGGCTTAGTCGACCGGAAAACCCGCAACGTGAACTGACCGCCGTTATCGCGCGGCGCCTCCCCCGCCCCCACCCTCTCGCGCGCACGGTAGTCGAAGGTCTCCCCTCCGCTCGCCAAATCCGCGCCCGCGCAAAAGCCCCGGCCGGCGCCCGTGACGATGATCGCGCGGACCTCGTCGTCCTCATCCGCGCGGTCGAACGCCTCGATCAGCTCGCTGCCCATCTGCGCCGTCCAGGCGTTCAGGCGCTCGGGGCGGTTCAGGATGATCGTCAGGACGCTGTCGGCCAGGTCGGTGGTGATCTGCTCGAAGTTCATGGCCTAAAGCTACGGCACGGGAGGTGAGCGTGGCGGCCGTGGCACCCCCCGTCCGTCCCGGGCCGTACATAACACCCAAAAACGGTTGATTCAAACTTGGGTGTAAAGGCCACGGGTCAGATCGGCCTCGCGCTGGCACGAGCCGTGTCGCTGCACGCGCCGACCGCGTTCGTACAAACCGAAAGGGTCATGTACGAGCGAACCGCCACCGGCGCGGAGATCGACTTCGTCGGCCCGGACCTCGAGATCCCCTTCGAGTGCAAGTACACCGACGGTCGCTGGCGCCGAGAGGCCCTCACGATGAAGGCTCGCCACGGCCGTGGCGTGATGGTCACCCGCTCGCCCCTACTCACCGGCCCCGACGAGCCGATATGGGCGATCCCCGCCGCTATCCTTGCCTGGCTGCTGGGACACTGAGCGGGTCCAGCGCTTGGGCCAGCTCGGTCATCTTCTCGGTGCTGAGGGCTGTGATTGGTTTTGTGAGAAGAACCTTGTCCGCCACGTCGATCTGATCCGCGACCAACACACAGGCACTTGGCATGCCTTCATCTGCTCCGAGCGCAATCTCGGTGGGAAGACCACCGATCGTCGTGCTCGCAAAGACGACGTACACCTCCTCGATGCTCTCGATCGCCTCCTCCGGGCTCAGGATCACAGCCGGCCGGCGCTTGAAGTCGGGGTGCTCGTACCACCAAACCTCGCCCCGTCTCATTGCTTTTCCTCGCGTTTGGTGCGCATCATGCTCTCGCCGAGCGTCTCGCCGAACTTCGCTATCTCCGCTTGCGAGAGCCGACCCAACATCCCCGAAAAGCGGCCCCCGCTCCCGGCTGAGGAGCGACGCAGGGCTGAGAGGTTGCCCCACTCGTCGACGACATCGCCGGGTCTCACTGTTTCCGGGTCGCGTAGCGCGGTCAGCTTCTTGGCAACGGAATCGAAATGGGCTTCTGGTAGCTCTTCGATTAGTTTGTGGAGTTGCTCGCGGGTGGGAATGTCTATGGCTACGCTAAAGCGTTGTGGTGAGCACGGATCCTCGCCGCGTCAACTGAGCGCGCGGCGAGGACCGGCGGGCTGCCCACTACCTCTCCGGGGCAGGGTAATGTTACATCAGCACAGGGTGAATATGGGCAGCAAAAAAGGCCGGGGGAAGCAAGCTTCCCAAGCCTCGTCAAGGGCGACGAGATGAGAGCGCCGCGGCCGGGGACTCAGGCCGCGGCACCCTCGAGGGGCCGGGTGCGACAGTGGGGATCACCCAGCCCTCCCTCAGGCGCCCACCGGAGAGGGTGTGGGGGCGCCCAAGCGTTGGAAATCGCTGAGCACCTCCGACCCGCAAAGAAGCCACCGGGTCTGGCGACGCCAGCGTTAGGTAGCTAAACAAGCACCATCCCCAAATCCTCTCCCTCTCCCTACCCTCCACACGCACATCGTACGTGTCTCTCGAATCTGCTTCCAGTCCCACCATACCCACTGGCACCGCACAATGCACGTAAATCGGGGATTTTTTGCGGATTCGGCGTTTTGTCGGAGGCGGCAGCCCTGTAGCCCGCCTGGCCTAGGGCCGGCTCACCGGGGTGCGCTCGCCGGTAGCCCATGGGCGCGGCGGACGGCCCTGCCGTGGCCTCAGTAGCCCTTTGGACCAGCTTCAATGTCGTTTTGGACCAGACGGAGCCTCAGGTAGACCCGCGGCGAACTGTATGGTCGACCTACGGCGAACTGTATGGTGGGAGGCCTGAAGCACCCAAAAAGACCCGGCCCAGCCTGTACGATGGATCACGTGACCGCGGGGACCAAGCTCGAGGACTACATCGAGGAGGTGCGCTCGGGCTACAACGACGAGCAGCGCGCGCGCCTAGATGCCAAGATGCGCCACTTCGACCGTGTCAGCCGACTGCTCGAGCAGCGCTTGAAGCGAATATCCGAGCCAGCGGAGCAGATATCCAAGCCCACCAATAAATAAGGAGCCGGCGGGCCTTTCAGCCCTAAGCGTCGTTAGAAGCGACGCACCAGCCCCTCTACTGATCCACTCTACCACCCGGCGGGCGCAGCTCCCCCGCCCCCGCTCACGGCGATCTGAGCGCGGCTACTCTGAGCCGAGCCGCCTATCTCTTTTGTTTCTTCGCCTTGGTTGCTGTCTTCTGCACGAGGGTGATGGTCTTGTGCTGCGTGCTCGCCGGGGCGGGAGAGGACTTGAGGACCGTGAGGCTGGCGTTGAGCTTCCCGTGAGCGGCCTTCAGCAGTGCGCGCCCGGCCGCGGTGAGCGTGATCGTGACGACCCCGGTCTTGCCCGCCGGGATCGAGAACGCGGCCGTGCCGATCGTCTCGGCTTTGGCTTTCTTTGCGTGCTTGCCCTTGCCTTTGCTCGTGACCGTGAGCGTCAGCTTGCCGGCGCATGTGGCTGTGCCCGCGCACAGGAGCTTGACGGACCCCTTGCCGCCACTCTGAATGCTGAGGACCGACCCGGTCAACGACACGCTGCCGGCGATCGCGATTTTGGCTTCTTCCGGCTTCCCTGTCGGCGTTTCTTCCGGATGCTTCTTGGCCACCGCTTCTTCGGCTTCGCGTCTTTCCCTGGCTTCTTCGTGGATGGCGGCACTGTTGGCGCTCGCCGCGCCCCTGCTTCCGGCCGTGTTCGTCGCGGTCACTTCGCAGGAGATGCTGTTGCCTTCGTCGGCACTCGCCACCGTGTAGGTGCTCGACTCGGCGCCGCCAATCGCCACGCCATCCCGCAGCCACTTGTACGTGAACGTCGGCGTCGGAGTGCTCGTCCAAGCGCCGCTCGAGCACGACAACGTCTTCCCGACGACAGCCGCACCCCCACCCTGCACCGCCACTTCAGGCGCCACGATGCTCACGGGCAACGTCGGCAGTAACGGCACGCTATCTCTGTTGGCGCTGGGCTCCGGAGCCGACGGTCCCGCGCTGTTGCTCGCCGTCACTTCACACGAGATGCTATGGCCTTCGTCCGCCACCAGCACGGTGTAAGCGCTCGAAACGGCTCCCGAGATCTCCGCGCCTTCACGCAGCCACTTGTATGTGTAGCCCGCCGGAAAGCTTTCCCATGTTCCGTGCGAGCAGGTGAGTGTCTGCCCCACCGCCGCCGTCCCGCTCACCATCGGCCGGCCTATGCTCACCGGCTTTACCACCGAGACCGCCTGGGTAACAGGGCTCTGAGCCGACCTTTCGCCGGCGCTGTTTTTGGCTGTGACTTCACAGGCCAAGGCGTGACGCTCGTCGGCGCTGGTGACCTCGTAGGCATCTTTCGTCGCGCCGGCGATTTCCGTCGCGCCATTCTTCAGCCACCGGTAGGTGAATTCTTCGGGTGTCGGGGTGCCCGTCCATGAGCTCGCGCACGTGAGCGTCTGGCCCACGGCGACCGTCCCCATCACGACGGGCGATTTGACCTTTTCGGGCGGGGCTGCAGCCATCAATTCAGCATTGATTTCCGAGGTCGTTTCTTCTTTCCCCGCTTTGACCGTCACCGTGCTCGCGTCGGAGAGCGAAGACGCGTTTTTGTAGTACTGCGTCACGTATCGGGCTCCGAGGAACTGGACCTCGTCTTCGCCGCTCGCCAGTCCTGCCACCGTGTATTCGCCGTTCGCTTCCGTGTACGAGGTGTGTTCTTCGCTGCCTTCAGAGTCATAGACGACGACCGCGACGCCCTCGATCGGTTCCTTCAGGGCGTTTGTGACAGTCCCACTGATCTGCCCGCCGCTCTGAAGTTTCGCGTCGATCCCCGACTTTGTCTCGCCTTCAGTCAGTTTGACGGGTTGGGCTGTGGAGAGCGAGGGCTGATCGGGATAGTATTGCTTGGCATAATTTTTCCCGTTCGAGCCCGGCACGCCCGAGTAGAACTCGACCACATATTCCCCGGGCGGCAAGCCCGTAACCGCGTAGTCGCCACCTCCATGTGTCTGCGCTTCGGCGACCTTCTTGCCTTCCGCGCCGGCTTCATAGACCACGACTTCGATGATTTCGATGCCTTGGCCGGGAGTTTCGGAGGTGACTTCGCCCGTGATCTCCCCGGACGCCTCGAGCTCCCCGTTGATTCCCGCCGTCGTGGCGCCGGCGCTCACCTCGACCGCTTCAGCCGCCGCGAACGAGGCCTTGCCGTTGTAGTACTGGGCCACGTAGTTCGGTTCGTCTGCGAATCTGACGTTGTATTCGCCGGGCGCCAACCCAGGGGCGGTGTATTGACCGTGTTCATTGGTCAATACACGCGCCACGAAGCGTTCGGTGGCCACTTCATCTACGTCGACTTCGGCGTCTTCGACCGGAGCCTTTGTCACTGCGCTTGTGACCGTCCCTGTGATCTGCCCGGGCGCCTGGGACGCCTGGAGCTGGAGCTCCGCGTTGACTTCTCCCGTCGTTTCACCCGCGGTCACCGTGACCGCTTCAGCCCGGGAGAACGATTCCCTGCCGCTGTAATACTGCCTCACATAGTCGAGGCTACTCCCGTGGACGGTGGAGAACTCGACGTCGTATTCGCCGCCCGGCAGCCCCGAGACTGAATATTCGCCGCCCGCATTCGTCGTGGCGGAGCCGTAGAAGCCGGAGTTCTGGTTGCTCGCTCCGGAGACCGTGACGCGGATGCCTTCGATCGGGGTCGCCAGCACGCTCGTGACCGTCCCCGCGATCTGCCCTCCTTCGCTGGCGCCGAGCGCGTGGTCGATCACGCCTTCCACGCCGATCTCGTTCGCTTCTTCATGCGCCGCGCCAGCTTTGTAGCCCTTGATTTCCGCATCGAGCGGTGCTCCGGTCAGTTTGATCTGTCCTTCACCGCCGAGCTCCCCTTCTTCAAACCTGCCCGGTTTCGCGCCTGCTTCCCTGCTCGATTTCGCGAGGCCCGGACAGTCTTCGCTCGAGTATTCGACATCGGTCAGGGCGGCGGCGGCGCGGATCGTGGGCCACCCCGTTGCGCTCGTGGCCAGCGTGTACGTAGTCCCGGAAAGTTCGGTCTGAGCCGGGATCCTGCCCACGCAGCTCGTGTTTAGTTCCGGAATCTTCACTTCGATCTCGTGCCCCGGCTGGCATTCCACGCTGACTTTCCCGGCGACTGTCTGGTGGCTTTCGAAAATGAAGTGATGGAAGTTGTAGACGCATCCGTTCATGTCCACGGAGGCCTTGTAGATTTTCCCGCCGATCTCCCCCTTGCAGCCGCTGTATGTCGCGCTCACGGACGCCGAGGTGCTCGGCCCGGCGATCGGACCGGTCGTGTACGTCGCGGTTTCGCAGACGCCGACGCCACCCGTGACTTCGAAGCCGTCGTTGTGGGCGATCGCTTCCAGTTCGACGGGGTACCGTTCGGCAGCGAATGAGTATTCTTCTGTCGACGCGTAGGCCGAAGAGGCGGCAAGGGCGAGCAGACACGCCGCCGCAGCCACCAGGAGCGCGATCTTGACGCTACGCCTCATTAGTGCTCTCTCCGGTTGTTGTCGTGCTAGACGCACTACGACCTGACCCGTTCGGCTCGACACTACGCGACCACCCACGCAAAGTTGCTTTTTGACGGGCTGCAAACCACACCATCCACCCCCTGAATCGATGTCCGCCCCGATGCGTACCCACCTGCCCAAACCTTACCAAGCCGATGGCGATCCCGCAGGCCGGACGCCGATGCTTGCGGCGATTCCCGCGATGCAGACAAAGAGCTTCAAAGCTATGCTTTCCTTCCCACGGAAGCCTGAACGATGCCCTCCGACGATTCCAAGATCCAGCTGCTGCAAGGCGCGATCAAAGACGCCGAGCGCGCCATGCAGCTGGCGATCGACCTGGGCCTACACGCACGCCTCAACGCCGAGCAGATTCGCGCGATCCGCGAACCCTGGAGCGTGCTCGGCGGAGCACGCCAGCGGGAGTACCCGCTGAACACCGGCGAGGTCGCCCAGATCACCGGCACCACCGCAAAGCAAATTCGCACGTGGGAGGCAAGCCGCCTTGTGCCCGCGTACCGGATCACCGGCCGGCGGCGCTTCTTCTCCGCCGCGCTCGTGTACGCCTTCCTACTCAAGAGCCTGGACCGCAACGATATCCGCTGCCTCGGGCGCATACTCACCGCCGAGCCAAACGACCCGTTACCCGAGCTCGTCGCCGCCGCGATCATACGCGCTCGACACAACGGCCATCCCGTACGCCTGGACACGCTGCTCGCTCGAGTAACTAAAGACCGCGACCTTCGAGCTCGAGACGCTCAAGGAACTCCGTAGCCAGCTTTGGAGGCTTTCACCAAATGAAGGTCAAAAAGACCCTGCATCTTGACCCCGTGGCCTCCGCCTCTGATCAGGCGGCCTTCGTGGCCGAGGAGATCAATCGTATGCTCGCCGAGGGCAAGCCGGTCACGGTCCACATCGCCGGCGAGAAAGAGCTCCTCTCCCCTCGACAGGCCGCCGCCTGGATCGGCTGCTCCCGCCAGCACGTCGTCCGCCTGATCGGCTCCGGCGAGCTCACGGCCGAACGTCTCCCCCACTCGGGCTACTGGAAGATCCCACTCGCGTCTATCCTCGCGTTTGAGGAGCGCCGCGGTGAGAGTGATTACCTCGCCGCCGAGCGTTCGCGCGACTAGCTTCCTCGCCTCGGCAGCCTCACGGACTCAATTCGACCGGCTGCTTGAAAGTAGACATTTTGGCGTATATTGAGCGCATGCCGACAGATCGGTTCAGCGAACTGGCGGAGACCGCGGCGGACCAGTTCGGGCTGGTCACGGTCGCTGACGCGGAGCGGGTTGGCTACCGGCCGAAGACGCTCTCGAAGCTCGCAGGGCGCGGACAGCTAGAGCGCGTGAGCCGAGGCATCTACCGGGTGCCGTTCCTGCCGACCACAGCCTCCTGAAATCGGGCGCGCCCAACCCGACCCCAAGCCCAGAGGTGAGGCGTTCACTTTGAGCTGGCGGTGTTGGGCGGCAATCCCACGGAGGATACGCGTGAGCGGAGCCCTGGTGGCAAAATGAACATGGTTTGCTACATCCGCTACACTGTAGCCAATGCCTCATCCAGCTAAGACCCAACCCTTTTCGATCCGGCTCGGCGCGCAGGCGAACCTGCTCGTTGCCGACGAGGTCCGCCGTTCCGGACACTCCCGCAGCGTCGTCGTCGAGGAGCTCGCCGAGG
>Ga0302180_10004357_pt1 | contig 10517 bp, 7 predicted proteins | sample I_Palsa_E3_2_FD_200575 | JGI IMG/M metagenome (GOLD analysis project Ga0302180, IMG submission 200575) | Peat permafrost microbial communities from Stordalen Mire near Abisko, Sweden - I_Palsa_E3_2 | ecosystem: Environmental > Terrestrial > Soil > Palsa > Peat permafrost | place: Sweden: Abisko... | reverse complement strand
TCTTCAATGACCGCTTCGGCTTGCAACGGGTCTATTTCCACGAAGCGGACGACGCGTTTTATTTCTCGGCGGAAGCGAAAGCAATTCTCGAAGTCCGGCCCGAGCTGCGCAGCACGGATCCGAGTGGCCTCGGCGAGTACATCTCCTTCGGCTGCGTCCTAGAAAATCGTACGCTCTTCAAGGGAATTTACACTCTACCACCCGCTTCCGCGTGGACCTTTCGCGGCGGCGCTATCGAAAAAAAATCGGCCTATTTCGACCCCAAGGAGTGGGAGGAACAAGAACCGCTCGATTCTGAAACATACTACAGCCAGCTGCGTGAAGCATTTGTAAGCCGCCTGCCGCGCTACTTCGACGGCCCTGAAAAGATCGGAGTCTCACTTACCGGTGGCCTGGACACCCGAATCATCATGGCCTGGCGTAAGGCGCAGCCTGACTCGCTGCCGTGTTACACGTTCGGCAGTATGTACCGCGAAAACCACGATGTACGCCTTGCTCGTCGCGTCGCCGAAATCTGCGGCCAGTCGTATCAGGTGGTGACCGTCGATCAGCAGTGCCTGGCACGATTTCCGCACTACGCCGAGCGCACGCTTTATTTGACCGACGGATGCGTGGACATTGGCCGGTCCGCAGACCTGTACAACAATGAGGAAGCCCGGAAAATCGCACCGGTGCGCATGGTCGGCACCTTCGGCAGCGAGATCATTCGCGGGGCTGTAATGTTCAAGCCGGTAACGCCGGCGGCGGGAATCTTCCGGCCCGAAATGCTCGCCGAGATCTCCCGCGGAGCCGAGACGTACCGAACTCTGCTTCAGGGCCACCGGAAAAGCGTCGTCGCCTTCCGCCAGCCGGCGGCGTATCACTTCGGGGTTCTGATGCTGGAACAGACGCAACTGACCCTGCGTTCGCCCTACCTCGATAACGAAATCGTTCGTACCGTCTTTCGTGCGCCTCAAGTGGAAGAGGGCGAAGACGTGCGGCTGCGGCTTATTCGCGACGGCAGCGTGGAGCTGGCCAACCTGCGAACGGACCGCGGCCTCGGTGGAAACAACCCGATCGCTGGCGCCTTGGCTCGCGCCTATCTCGAATTCACCTTCAAAGCCGAATACGCCTACGATTACGGCATGCCGCAATGGGTCGCGCAGGTTGACCATTCACTTTCGGCGCTTCACCTGGAACGTCTTTGGATGGGTCGTCACAAGCTCTTCCACTTTCGGTGGTGGTATCGGACCATTCTCGCGAAGTACGTTCAGGAAATTCTGCTCGACCCCCGAACCCTCGCGCGCCCTTACCTGGAGCGGACCGGGGTCGAAGCTATCGTCAAGGCCCACCTCAAGGGCAATCGCAACTACACCACCGAAATCCACCGGCTCCTGTCGCTCGAGCTTCTTCATAGACAGTTCGTTGACGCACGATAATGCTGCCGCCTCGTCCAAGTCGTAATTGAGCTGACCAGAATGAATCCCTCAATTGCCAGTCTTATCTGCGCTTGCGGAATCGCGGGACTCTTCTACCTCGACCGAGACGACTCTGTTCGCACGTCCAAAGCTCTCTGGCTACCGGTCGTCTATTTGTGGATTATCGGATCAAGGCCGTTCTCATTCTGGTTGGGCGTCGCTCCGTCTAACGGGGCGAATGTCCAGCTTGATGGTAGTCCCGTCGACGCGCTCTTTTTCGGCCTCCTCTTGGCCGCTGCGGTAGTTGTCCTTATCCGGCGGGGCAAGCGGACGCGTACTTTGATCACCGCAAACTGGCCGATCCTGATTTACTTTCTGTATTGTCTTGTGAGTGTGGGTTGGTCCTATCATCCGGACGTTGCGCTCAAGCGCTGGATTAAAGCCATCGGAGACCTGGCGATGGTCCTGATCGTCGTTACGGATGGACAGCCCGTAGCCGCTCTTAGACGTCTCTTCTCGCGCGTTGGCTTTCTTTTGTTGCCCACTTCGGTGCTCTTCATTAAGTATTACGGCAATCTCGGTCGTGGCTACACCCCTGATGGCGCTCCAATGAATACCGGAGTGACCGACAACAAGAATAGTTTGGGACTCATCGTGTTCCTTTTGTCGCTGGGAACACTCTGGCATTTTCTCGCACTTCTACGAGCCAAAGAACAGCCCCACCGAAGTCGGCATCTCGTCGCGCAAGGCATACTCCTTGCTTTCGGTATATCGCTCTTAGGGATGGCCGATTCGGCCACGTCGCTGGTCTGTTTTACCTTGGGTTCGGTATTGATGCTGTTGGCACAGCTGCCGCTCATCAGCCGCCGCCCCGGCCGCATACATGCGTTCGTTGCCGTACTTCTCCTCGTTGGCGTGTTCGCCATGCTTTTCGGTGGTCAATCCGGCGTTACCCACGCACTTGGCAGGCAAGCAAACTTTAGCGGGCGCACGGAAATCTGGACGGATGTTATCGCCGCCGTTCCAAACCCTATCGTGGGTGCTGGCTTCGAGAGTTTCTGGATAAGCCCCTGTGTGGAGAAGGTGTACCAGGCGATGACGAGTTGGTGGGACCCCAGGGGTCTAAACGAAGCGCACAACGGATACATCGAGGTTTACGCGAATCTTGGGTGGGTGGGCTTGGGTTTGATCGTGTTCGTTTTGATCGGCGGCTACGTTCGCGCCGCAGCTGCATTCTTTAGAAATCCACCCGTCGGGAGCTTGCTCCTCGCGTACGTCGTAACCGCGGTCGTTTATAGCGCCACAGAGGCTGGCTTTAGGTACCTGATCCCGATGTGGATATTCTTGCTCCTGTCCATAGTCGGCGCGAGTGCCGTTTCCGCTGGCTATTTTGATGCTGCAACGCGGCAAATTCTTACTCCGCGCAGCACCACGCCCCACGAAATGTCTACTGGCAAAGGCCTGAAATACCCAGGCCCCCGATACGCGAACTATTCGCCTGTGGCGCGATAATTGATTCCTTTCGATTCCAACGGTAATTTTCACCCTATCGCTCAAGGTCATGGACTGCGGCGAACGGCTGTTCGGAGCGTCGGCATAACGCTTTTCGGGCAGGGCGCTTCCTTTTTTGTGCAAATAGGGTCCACGATGGTGCTTGCCCGGTTGCTGACTCCAAATGATTTTGGGGTCGTCACCATGGTTACGACGTTCAGCCTGCTCTTCCGCAGCTTCGGCGTGAATGGATTCACGGAGTTGGTCGTGCAGCGCGAGGACCTTACTCATTCTTTAGCAAGCAATCTTTTTTGGATCGATCTGGGCATCGGAACACTCCTCACACTAGCTTTTGCAGTCTCGGGTCCATTGCTCGCGCTTTTTTATCACGACTCCGCTGTTACTGAAGTCGCGCGGTATATGTCGCTAACAATCGGGATCGGGTGCTTGGGCTGGATTCACCTCGGATTGCTGCAGCGTGCCATGCGATTCAAGGCTATCGCAATCATAAATTTCACCGGACAGTTGCTCCTGGTGCTTGTTTCTATCCTCTTGGCCATGGCCGGCTGGCACTATTGGGCGCTCGTTTGGGGCAGTGTTACTCAGGTGATCGTCGTAGCCGCAGCCTCTTGGATCATGTGCCGGTGGGTACCGAGTTGGCCGCGGCGTACTTCAGGCACACGTTCTGGATTCAAGTTCGCGATGAACGTTTATGCGCATTTCGCCTTCAGTTACTCGACGCGTAACACGGACAACTTGCTTGTTGGTTGGAAGTACGGCGCCAGTGCGCTCGGATTTTATAAGAAGGCCTACGACTTGTTCGTCCTCGCGGAATCGCAACTGTTGCCGCCGATTTCCTCCGTGGCTGTGAGTATGCTCAGCCGCATGAGCCGGGACCGCGTACAATTCCAACGCTATTTCTTGCGGGCCATATCCGTTTTAGCGCTTTTGGGGATGGGCGTCGGAGCGGATTTTGCTCTGGTGGGAAAGGATCTAATTCGCTTTCTTCTCGGGCCTGGCTGGGACGAGGCTGGTCGAATCTTCGCCTTGTTCGGTCCGGGGATCGGAATCATGTTGCTCTACAACACCCACGGGTGGATTCATCTTTCGATCGGCCGTCCCGAGAGGTGGTTTCGCTGGGGTTTGATGGAGTTCGTCTGTACCGGAAGTCTTTTCTTGCTGGGTCTCCACTGGGGCCCGTCTGGAATCGCTCTAGCGTGGACCGCTTCTTACTTCCTTCTCATGTTTCCGGGCTTCTGGTACGCCGGAAAGCCGATCGGTCTAGGAATAGGGCCCATGTTCGCCGTCATCTGGAAATTCTTTGTCGCATCGGCTGTTGCGGGCTGTGCCACCATCGCAATCGTGAGCGCAGTTCCGAGTCTCGTGACAGCGTCCGGCGCCTCGGGAGCCCTCTTGAGGATGGTTTCAGTTTCTTTGGTATTTTTCTCACTGTATTTTGGCGGAGTGATTGCGCTACACCAGGGGCTCAAGCCCCTCAGCGAAACCATTGGCCTGGTTCGCGACTTGCTGCCCGCTCGTGCGACTGCGCCTACACTACCTGCAGTCCTCGATACGTAGAATTCACAAGGAGGTCATGTGAGTCGGTTGCGGATATTGCTTCTAGCGCCCGATGCCAATCCAGAGTCGATTAGCGTCTCTCTGGTTGCCTATCGCCACGCTGAAGCTCTTGCCCGCCTCCATGATGTAACGCTTCTCGGTCGGTCGTGTAACGAGGAGGCACTCCGCCGCGCGCAGGCTCCCTTCCAGTCCATTGAGGCGATCGGCCCGTGGCTTGATCGCGTCTTTGCATGGTGTTTTACTTGGATCTTTAAAAGCAATTTCAATAGTCGCGCCTTGACGGCTTTCTTCTATCCGTTCTCGATAGCTTTTGAATGGCGTGCCTGGCGACGCATGCGCAGGCAAATCATCGCCGGGCAGTTCGACATTGTGCTACGGCTTTCACCAATAATCTCAGTCATACCCAGCGCTTTTCCGTCCTTTATGCGGAATAATTCCGTACCTTTCATAATCGGGCCGATCAATGGTGGATTGCCTTGGCCTCAGGGTTTCAGCCAGGCTAGTAATCAAAGGTCGTGGATCGATAACTTGCGAAACCTGTATCGGATCATGCCTTTCGCCAAATCCACCTATCGCAGGGCGGCCGCGATCATTGCCGGTTCATCACAGACGTACGCCGAATTTTCGGGTTATGGCGACAAGCTTTTCTTCGTCCCTGAGAACGGGATCAGCCCATCTCTTTGCACTAACGCCGCGCCTCAATCTAAACCTGGCGCCAAACTCCAATTGATTTTCATTGGCGGTTTGATTCCTTTGAAGGCCGTCGATCTCGCCTTGCGTGCAGCCGCGCCTCTTTTACGAAACGATTTAGCTCACTTCACCGTGGTCGGCGACGGGCCGGAGCGGAGCCGCCTTGAGCAACTCACAAAATCTCTCGGTATCGAGCAGGGTGTTTCATTTTGCGGAATGTTGCCTCATTCCGAGGCCATGGAGCGGCTGAAGTCAGCGGATGTGATGCTTTTTCCTTCGGTTCGCGACTTCGGCGGTGGCGTGGTCTTTGAGGCGCTCGCGAGTGGCGCCGTGCCGATAGTGGCGGATTTCGGCGGACCTGGAGATATCGTTCATCCCGAAGTGGGTTTCAAGGTGCCTCTGACCAATGAAAACGATGTGGTGGCCAAGATGGAAAGTATCTTGGCGGAGCTCGCCGGCAATCGCGAACTTCTCAGCCGCCTGCGACGCCAGGGCATATCCTACGCCAGGGAACGGCTGACCTGGGATGCGAAGGCACAAGACACGACTCGAGTCCTAAACTGGGCCGTGCGGCGAGGTCCGAAACCAAATCTTCCGCCGCCGAAAGAATTAGCCAAGAGCCCGCTAGAGAACGATGCGAAGAGCCGAACCGCCGTGGAAGTCGGCTGCAAATAATCATGCAATCAACTAGCCTCGCCGAAAAATCTCCCGCAGAGGAGCCAGTGCTCCAGAACCACGCGATCTCCAATCCCTCACCGGCAATCGAAATCGGCTTACTCACCGGCTGCCAGGACCGGCCTTACGCCTTCGGTTTGGCCATGGCGCTGATTTCGAAAGGCGTGCATTTGGACATCATCGGCAGCGATGAAATTGACAGTCCCGAACTGCACGCCACACCGCATCTGCGTTTTCTGAACTTTCGCGGCAACCAGCGGAACCAGGAAATCTTCGCGAAGAAGCTGGCCAGGCTGCTGGATTACTACGCGAAGCTGATGCGCTATGCCGCGCGTAACAAGCCCAAAATTTTCCACATTTTGTGGAATAACAAATTCGAACTCTTCGACCGCACCCTGCTGATGCTCTATTACAAGCTGCTCGGCAAAAAGATCGCCCTCACCGCTCACAACGTGAATCAAGACCGGCGCGACGCAAAAGATTCGCTGCTCAACCGCCTTACGCTGCGGACTCAGTACCGGCTTTGCGATCGCATTTTCGTTCATACCCAGAAAATGAAGACCGAACTGTGCGACGACTTTGGCGTGGCGCCAAAAGCCGTCGTAGTAATCCGGCATCCTATCAATGACGCATTTCCAGATACGGAACTAACCCCGGCTGAGGCCAAACGTAAACTGGGTTTGCGCGCTGATGAAAAAGCCGTACTTTTCTTCGGCAGAATCAGGCCCTACAAGGGCATCGAACACTTGCTTGCTGCTTTTCATCCGCTCGTGGCCCAGGATCGGAATTACCGGCTGATCATTGCCGGCGAGCCCAAAAAAGGTTCCGAAGCGTATCGCGAACAAATCGAACAAACGGTGGAAAGAGATTTCGAGCAGGGCCAAATCATCCTTAGGATTCAATTCATTCCCGACGCAGAAATGGAGCTTTATCTCAAAGCTGCGGATGTTCTGGTTCTGCCCTACAAAGAAATCTTTCAAAGCGGAGTGCTCTTCCTGGCCTACAGCTTTGGCTTACCGGTGGTCGCGACCGATGTTGGGTCCTTCCGCGAGGAAATCGTCGAAGGCCGCACCGGCTTTCTAAGCAAGCCCGGTGACCCGGCGGAATTATCCAAAGCCATAGAGACCTATTTCGCCAGCGATCTTTACCGGAACTTAAAGGTACGGCGGCAGGACATCAAGGATCATGCGGAGGCCAATCACTCCTGGAGTGCCGTGGCCGATCTGACCCGCAACGCCTATGCTGAAATGTTGGGGAGGGTTTCACCATGAAGCCGTTGGTATCGATTCTGATTCCTGCGTATAACGCCGAGGCGTATATCTCGGACACGCTTCGTTCGGCGATCGCTCAAACCTGGGAGAACAAAGAGATCATCGTTGTGGATGATGGATCAAAAGATAAAACATTTGCGGTCGCCCGCCAGTTTGAATCAGATCGCGTCAAAGTCGTGACCCAAAAGAATCAGGGCGCATCCGCCACTCGCAACCATGCCTTCTCCCTGAGCCAAGGCGATTACGTGCAATGGCTGGATGCGGACGACTTGATGGCTCCGGAAAAGACTTCCACGCAGATGGACGCGGCCGAGCGAAGCGGGAGCAAGCGCACCTTGATTTCTGGCGCCTGGGCCCACTTCATGCACCGTCCCTACCGGGCGGAATTTCTTCCCAGCCCGCTATGGGAAGATCTGCAACCCGCCGAGTGGATGACGCGCAAGATGGAACTGAACATCTACATGCAGACGGCGACCTGGCTGGTCAGTCGCGAGCTGGCTGAAGCGGCGGGTCCGTGGGACACCAGGCTTCTAGGCGATGATGATGGCGAATTTTTCGATCGAGTTTTGCTGGCGAGCAACGGGACACGATTTGTGAAGGAATCGAGAGTGTACTATCGCCAATCCGGAGCGAGTAGCCTGAGCTACATTGGCCATTCGAATCGCAAGCTCGAGGCTCAATGGCTCTCCATGCAGTTGCACATCGGCTATCTGCGGTCTCTGGTTGATGATGATCGCGTGCGGGCCGCCTGCGTTACCTATATCCGGAATTGGATGGGGAATTTCTATCCGGAGCGCCTCGATATCTTTCGGCAGGCGCAGGAGCTCACCAAAAGTCTTGGCGGCGAACTCAAGGTTCCCTCGCTCTCTTGGAAATATTCCTGGATCGATTCAATTTTCGGCCGGGCCCTGGCCAAGCGCGCGCAAGTCACGCTACCCATGCTCAAGTGGTCGGCCATCAAGCGTTGGGATGAAGCGCTATCTCGCGTTCAGAACCGAGACGTCGCCGACAGCCTGGGAAGATAACTTACGCATCGCGAATCTATCGCCGTAATTTTTGATTTAGCTCGCCGGGATTCTGGAGAGACTACATGATCATCACCCGCACACCGCTCCGCATTTCTTTTTTTGGCGGCGGCACGGATTACCCAGTTTGGTATCGCGAACACGGTGGCTCCGTCCTGTCGACCACCATCGACAAATCCTGTTACATCACCTCCCGGTGGTTGCCTCCTTTTTTCGAATACCATAGCCGCATCTCCTATTCGAAAGTCGAAAATGTCGGCAGCAACAGCCAGATCGAACATCCCTCCGTGCGCGCGTGTCTGGAGTTCATGGGAATCTCCGACGGAGTGGAAGTGCATCACGTCGCCGACTTGCCCGCGCGTACCGGCTTGGGCACCAGTTCCGCCTTCACCGTCGGACTACTTTTGGGCTTGTATGCGCTGAAGAACCAAATGCGCGATAAGCACGCGCTCACCACTGAAGCGATACACGTCGAACGGGATCTACTCCAGGAGGCGGTGGGCGCCCAAGATCAAGCCAGCTGTGCCCACGGCGGCTTCAATCGCATCAACTTTCACACCAACGATGCGATCGAAGTGAAACGCATTTTGGCGGCTCCAACCCGGCTGGCCGACTTGCAGAATCATTTGGCGCTCTATTTCACGGGCTTTGCGCGAACTGCCTCTGAAATCGCCAAGGAACAGCTCAAGGAGACGCCCAATCGTCAAAAAGAGCTGACCGAAATGATGCAAATGGTCGACGAGGCGGAAACCATCGTCACCGATTCCGGACGCTCTCTCAACGAATTTGGCAAACTACTGCACCAGAGCTGGCAGATCAAGCGCTCGCTGACCCAACGGATCTCCAATTCGAGTATCGACGAGATTTACGAGGCCGGACTCAGCGCCGGCGCGCTTGGCGGGAAACTTCTGGGTGCCGGCGGCGGAGGCTTCATGCTGTTTTTCGTTCCGCCCGAACGTAAGGAAGCATTGCGAATGCGTCTGAAAAATCTATTGTGTGTCCCGTTCGCTTTTTCCGATCGAGGCAGCGACGTCGTCGTCTACGAGCCGGAAGTGATGTACGACAAATCTTTGGCCAGCGATCGATCCGAGATCTATGCCCAACGTACCTGACGCGATCGTACTCTGTGGCGGCGCCGGTCTCCGTCTGCGCAGCGTCACCGGAGACGCTCCCAAATCCTTGGCCAGTATTGGGGGAAGGCCGTTTCTCGAAATCCTGATGAGCCAATTGCGTCGACACGGGTTCCGACGCGTCATTCTGGCCGTGGGCTATCAGCGGGATCTCATTCGGGCGCATTTTGGCGACGCAGCGCACGGCCAGACTTTCCGGTACTCCATCGAGTCGTCGCCTCTCGGGACCGCCGGAGCCTTGCGCAAGGCCATCGATCAGGTCGAATCCAAAACAGTGCTGATCATGAACGGTGACAGCTACACCGACGCCGATCTGACTGCGTTTGCCGCCGACTACCAGCAAGCGAAGGCCGCCATGTCGGTCTTGGTCGTACCGGCTGACGGCCGCGTGGACTGCGGATTGGTTTCCGTGGATGACCAAAGCAAGGTTCTTGGATTCAAGGAGAAACAATCGGCGTTGGGCAAACAATATGTGAACGCGGGAATTTACCTGGCGGACCCACGAATCTTTTCCGGCGTGCCGCTTGGCGTTCAGCTCTCGCTGGAAACTGATCTCTTCCCGCAATGGCTAGCCGAGGGCAAACATCTCCGGGCTTTCGTTCACCCTGGCCAATGCATTGATATCGGTACCCCAGAGCGCTACCAGAGTGCGCAGATTGCTTTGGCTGGCGTCGAACTCGGCGAAACGCTTCCTAAACCTGAGAGCCAAAGAGCGTGAAAGTTCTAATTACTGGCGCTGTTGGCTTCATCGGCGAATTTCTGGTGCGACACTGTGCGGAAGCAGATTCTGTAGTGGTCGGCATCGATGTGCGCGAACCGGAAAACCCCTGGGCCAACGCCGCTTTCGAGCGGTGCGACGTTCGAGATTCGTCGCGTTTGTCGAAACTGATCGTGGCATTTAGGCCCGACTGCATCTTTCATTTGGCTGCTCAAAGTTATCCAACTGTGTCCTTGAGGCGCCCTCTCGAGACCATGGAGACCAACGTCGGCGGCACAATCAGCCTGTTTGAATCCGTACGCGCTTCGGGCCTGATGCCGACAGTTGTGATAGCTTGCTCTAGCGCGGAATATGGCCTAGTTGCCAGCGATGACTTGCCTGTCAAGGAAGATCACGCTCTTCGCCCGTTACACCCTTACGGCGTAAGCAAAGTGGCTCAGGATTTGCTGGCCGCCCAATATTTTACGAACTACTCAATTCCGGCCATCAGAATTCGCATTTTCAAAACCACTGGTCCGGGGAAGTTGGATGATGTTTGTTCC
>Ga0302180_10004351_pt1 | contig 10524 bp, 10 predicted proteins | sample I_Palsa_E3_2_FD_200575 | JGI IMG/M metagenome (GOLD analysis project Ga0302180, IMG submission 200575) | Peat permafrost microbial communities from Stordalen Mire near Abisko, Sweden - I_Palsa_E3_2 | ecosystem: Environmental > Terrestrial > Soil > Palsa > Peat permafrost | place: Sweden... | reverse complement strand
CTGCTCGAGTCCGCCGCCAGGAGCCTTTCGCGCCACGGCTACGGCAACCTCAACCTCGAGCGGGTGGCCAGCGACGCCGGCTACACCCGCGGCGCGCTCTATCACCAGTTCAAGGACAAGGAGGACCTCGCGCTGGCGGCCATTGACTGGGTCGATCAGACATGGCAGCGGGAGATCGGCGGGGCGATCGAGCGCGAGTCCGATCCCGTCGCCGCGCTGATCCTGATCGCGCGCGGTCACGCCGTCTACTGCCGGCGCGACGTCGCGCGCTTCGCCATCGCGCTGAGGCTCGAGTTCAGCGGCCAGGATCACGCCGTCGCACGGCGGCTCGAGCAGGTCTCCGAGGGTCTCGTCAAACGCTGCACGCGCCTCATCGCCGCGGGGCGCAGAGCCGGCACGATCCCAGCCGGCCCGCCGGCCAGGGTGCTCGCGCTCGCGTTCGTCGGCGCGCTCGAGGGCACCGTCATCCAGCTCGCCGGGCATGCGCCGCATGATGAGGTGCTTGCCGCGCGCGTGGCAGCGGGCGTGCTTGGGCTGAGCCCGGTAGTTGTCGCTGCTCGGTAAGCGGCGCTCGGCGGCGACGATCGCTCGCCAGATGCGCCGCGTTCTCGGCGCGATACACCGGTGGTACACTGGCCTGGTGGCCACATCCCATCCCCGCATTCAGGTCACCGAGGATCCGGAGCTCGCGCGCGCGCTGCGGACGGCGGCGCCGCATCTGCCGGTCGGCCTTTCGCGCTCGCGACAGGTGCGTGAACTGGCGATCGCGGGAGCTCGCCATATTGCCGATGGAGCGCCGACCGAAGAGCAGCGCAGGGTGCTGCTGGAAGGGCTGGCGGAGAGCTTCATGAAGCCAGAGACTGCGGGCTTCGACTGGGATCTGCTGCGCGACGGCAAGCTCGGTGCTTGGCCCATCCGGTAGCCGGGCCGCGTGGGGCGAGCTGCCGCTGCTCGTCGATACCTCCGCGTGGTCGCGCGCGCACCACGCGGCCGTCCGCGACAGCTGGGTGCAGGCGCTCCTTGCAGATCGCCTGCGCGTCTCGCCCGCTACCCGGCTAGAGATCCTGCTCAGCGCTCGCAGCGGCGCGGACTTCGACGTGCTCGCCGAAAGGCTGACCGCGGTGCGCACCGCCCCGCTCACTGCCACCACTGCTCGTGCCGCGCAGGACGCCATGCGCACGCTCGCCCATCGCTCCGCCGGCGCCCAGCGGATACCGGTGGTCGACTACCTGATCGCTGCCGCCGCGCAAGGGACCGGAGCCGCCGTGCTGCACTACGACCGCGACTACGACACGCTCGCCGAGATCATGGGGTTCGAGTCTGTCTGGCTCGCGCCGCCCGGCTCGCTCCCGTAGCTCTCGACCGTGAGCGCACTCATGATCGGTAGGTCGCTGGTTGGAGTCCGGCCGTGCCCATGTTGGAGGAAGGTCGCGGCGCTAAGCGAGCCTCGCGGAGACGCGGGTTTGATCCCTAAGAAGCGATGCCGGCGCCTCGGGCAAGAACGGCCGACGGCTGCGGGCGCGCAGCGAAGTTCGCTGTCGTCAACGGCCATCCCGCGTCGACGGTGAGTTAGCCGTATCCGCCGCGCTGTGGCCGACAATGGCGTCGTGCCTCGCCTGGCCACGTTCTACGGAATCGTCATCTGGATGTACCGGCCTGATCATCCGCCGCCGCACTTCCACGCCCAGTATGGCGATGAGGTTGCGCAGATCGAGCTCGCCAGCCTGCGAATTCTCAACGGGTCGCTCCCACCGCGGGCGCTGCGGCTCGTCCGGACTTGGGCGCGCCTCCATACCGAGGAGCTGGCTGATAACTGGATGCGCGCCCAAGCGCTCGAGCCGCTGGCGTCGATCGAGGCACTGCCCTAGCATTGAGGGATGATGCTCCGAGTTACCAGCGTGCAGCCACTATCCGGTTACCGCCTGCGGGTCGGGTTCAACGATGGCGTTGAGCGCGATGTCGACTGTGCCTTCTTGCTTCACGGGACGCTGGGGGAACCCTTGCGTGATGCTGAGTACTTTCAGCAGGTCCGGGTCGATGACGATGCACGAACGGTGGTGTGGCCCAACGGCCTTGATCCGGCGCCCGAGCTTCTACATGGCGACTGCGAGCCAGCGCTTTCTGAGGAGCCGCGCTCCCGAACGCCCGCAGCGAGCCGGGCGGCCTAACAGCTGTTTGCGGGCACCGCGGCAGCGCCACGCCCAGCGCGTTAGTCCAAACCAGCGCCGCCGCGCCCAACCGTGACTCGCTCGACGCCTCATGAGCGTTCCGCTGAAGTTCAGGGGTATCGGGGTGTAAGACGACAGGGAGATGACATCGTTTGGCGACAGGCGACTGAAACCGTCAACGCGACACCCAACTGAAACCGCGAGCGGCATGAAGGCCACGTGCGGACCGGGGAATGCCGCCAGCCAAGGTCCAGGCCCGCGCGCAGGCGCTTGAGGCCGTGGCTGGTATCTCGCCGTTGCTTCTCGCGACGCCGCAGTTGCGGTGCGTGCTGCCTTCTGGGCGAGCGCAGCCCACGTCCGCGGGACGAGTCGGGACTGGCATAGCACTCGATGCACCTTGTGTCGCGTCTTGAGAGGATGGGGGCGTGGCCGCCATGTACGACGCTCGGGAGTCCCTGTTGCGGGAGTTGGGCGCGGCGCGAGTTGTGTTTGTAGTCGGCGCCGGGTTCACCGCGGCGTCAACTGATCTGGATGCCGCAGCGAGCTGGTCTGACTTGGTGGCGCATGGGGTCAGTTTCGCTTCTGCGATCAGAGCGCTGGGATCCGAGGACACGAGACGCATCGAGACCTTGGCTGAGAATCGAACCAGCGCCGGTTTGATTGCCGCAGCCTCTGAGCTGGAGAAAAAGCTCCGCGGTGTGCCATCCGGGTTCGACATCTGGATGGCCGAGTCAGTCGGACGGTTCCGTGTCGCGCATCCCGAGCTGCGTGATGCACTGCGTGCCCTCAACGTCACGATCGCCACGACGAACTACGACACGCTCCTCAGTGAGGACGGTGGTCCGCCTCCGATCGCGTGGACCGATGGGCCGCGATCGCTGAAGGTTCTCCGCGGCGATCTCGACGGCATCCTTCACCTACACGGCGTACACGACGTACCCGACTCGATCGTCTTTGGCGATGCCGGCTACGACACAGTTCGAGCCGATCAGTTCGCCCAGTTCCGCCAGCAGGTTCTCGCGGCCGTACGGACACTCGTCTTCGTTGGCTGCGGTGAAGGACTACACGACCCGAACTTGGCGAGCCTGCTCGATTGGCTCAGCTCGCTCCGCGTGCAGCATGCCCACTACCGCCTGGTCCGATCAGTGGAGCGCAGCACCCAGCCGCAGGCCAACATCATCGATGTCGTCTACGGCGATGACTTTGGAGACTTGGCGCCCTTCTTGGAGCGTTTGGCCGTCGATGCCGCTGCGATCGGAGCGCCCCGTGGAGGCGAGACACCAGAATCCGTGCGCGCCGCACAGCTCACATCTCTCGGGCCGATTGGCGAGCGGCTCAAGGTGTCAGGACGCCTGGAGAAGCTCGGCCAATACGTTGATGCCTTCATGGAAGTGAGCACAGCTCTCGACGAGGCTCTGTCCCTTCCGGATGCTGACCCAATGCGCGAGGAGCTCGTAGCCCGCGTTCGTGCCGAGTGCGCCGGTCTGATCCTTCGGGTCGATGGCGATGCCGAGGAGGCGTTTGAGATGGTGAGCCTGGCTCTCAACACGGGCTTTATGCGATCGAACGCGAGGGCACGGTTCTACGCGCTGCTGACACGAGCAGAGTCCGGCATCGTCGCGAGGCGCATCTCGGAGGCTCGTGCTGCGCTGAATGCCGCCGCCCTGAGCGCGGAGTCTGACAATGACCGCCTGCATATCCTCCAGGTGGAGGCGCAGCTCTGCATGGCGACGGAGGACTACGCCGAGGCAGCGGCCTCATGGGCCACAGCGGCGGAACAGTTCAGGACTGCTCAGGCAGTCGCGGACGATGACGTCGAAGCTACTCGGACGACACGCGGGCTGGCACTCTGCTTGCACAACCGAGGCTTGGCGCTTGGACGAAACGGGGATCTCGTCGGAGCCTGTCGCGAGTTGCAGGACGCAGCCACCTGCTTCTCCACGATTTCCGTTCCCGAGGACGAGGTCCCGTGTCTGTACTTCCTCGCCGAGTACCAATTGCGCAGCGGACTCTTCGAGCAAGGGTTCGATCATGTCGATCGCGCGATCACAGAGGCAGCCGCCCATCATCTGGATGTCTGGGAGATGAAGGCTCATGAACTGAGAGCGCGCGCCTTCTACACCCGAGATAAGGATCACGGACGTGACGTGCTGCGCAGCCTTTACGCGGCGTCGCAGGTTGCCCAGCGCATCGGCGACGAAGACACCATTCGCCGCTGCCTCCAAATGACGGCGACCGTGTACGCCGAGAACAACCAGTTCGACGTTGCGTTGCATTATCTGGAGGGAGCGGCGGTCGCCGCGAGATCGAGTGGCGACCCGCTGGCAATTGCGGACGTGGCCAAGCAGGTCGAGGAGGTAACTGCCAAGCAGCCTCGGCCGTGGAGCGAGGAGTCGCGTCGTAGGTACTTCGCCAGTTCGATGGAAGCCCTCTCACGAACACTTGAGCCGGCCGAGCTCGCGGCTGCTGGCAAGCAGATCCGGTCCGTAATCTGGCCCGACGATCCGGATACCCCTGAAGTTGACCCTGCATACATCGACCGAGGTGATCCGGACCGAGATGCGAAGGCCGAGGTCGATCTCGCGCCGACGCTAAGGGCAAAGCTCGAGGCGTCGGCCACTGATGCGGAAGCGGCGCGAATCATGATGCAACTTGGCGGCTGGTACTTGCATCTACCCGATCCGTATGAGGCAGGGCTGTGGTTCGGCCGTGCCCACGAAGCAGCGACGAGCGCTAACCGCGCAAAACTGGTGGCTAGCGCTTTGGTCGGCCAAGTTGTCGTCGCATTGACCGACGACAACTACGACGCCACGCGGGAGATGGCCAAGCTCGACGAGGCGGCCCAAGCCTTGGGCCAACTTCGGGATCCCGAGATCGAGGCCGCAATCGCCTTCCATCGGGGTCGCTTGTTGGCTGGAGAGAGCCGGTTCGATCAGGCGCTGGGCTGGTTTCGCCGCGCTCGGGATGTGGCCAAGCGCGTCCACGAGGATCGGATGACCGATGACGCCGACGATTGGATACGCCGCATTGAAGCCCATCTACAGCTTCTTGGCCCGGCGCAGCTGTCCTTTGGCGAACTGGCCGAAGAGCTCGCAGGCTTGGAGGCTTGGTACCCCGAGGAGCGGGAGGCCCTGCGCAAGTTCTGGTACTACTGCCGCGACGAAGACATCATGAAGAACGCGTCCGCCGTCGGCGGCGTGACGAAGTGTCTCGTGATGGCGCACAGCAACACCGAGCTCGATGCGCTCCGCGGCGGTCTCTCCGGTCTGTTCGACCTGATCTTCTACTCATCAGATACTCCGTTCGCCCGCGACTTCGACGACATGGGGACGGAGATCGTCCCGTTCCCCGCCGATCGCCCGCTGCCCCTATGCGTCAACGTCATCGGGGTACCCGTCAAGAGTTCGGACGCCAGCAAGGAGGCGTCGAGCGATGCCGCTACCGAGTGAGCACCCGCTCCTTCGCTGGCAGTATTCGCTGACTGGCGACCATCTGTTCGACGATGGACGTCAACCGCGAGCCATCGCGCTGATTGGCCACCACTGGCCCATCCCCGAGTTGACCTGGACGGACCCACCCGATCCGGCTCAGCAGGGCGTGGGATGCTGGTGGTATCCCCAGGACCTAGCAGCCGCACCCGTGGCGAACGCAGTTGCGGTCCTGAGCGTCGCCGCGAGACTTGGGGCGCTTGCAATCCTCGGCCGCCACGTCCTCGCAGAAGCACCAGAGGTCCATCTGCCGCACGAGATTGAGGTCTCGATGCCGCCGCTATCGGCACACGATACGCGGACCATGCCCGATGCTTCCCTTGCCTTGGCGAAGCACGCCTTGACGAACCTGCTCCTCGCCGCCGACACAGCTAGGCTCAACGACCTCATGAGTTGCAAGTCGGCGATCGACGAGCTGGCACGGGTCCGGCCTGATTCCGACGCGATCCCCCTGAGTCTTGGCGTCGCTGAGTTCCGTTACATCGGAAGTCCAGGCGCCCGCTCGGAGCGGCGCCGCCACCCAGTTGCGATCTTCGATGCCTCGGCTATAGCGCGACCGTCGGGTCCGTGAGGCTCGCGTTTCGCTGCCACTCCGGCCGCCCCCGTTTGCATGGAAAGAAGGCGCTCCCGCGCGCCCGCTTTCGCCCCGAGTGCGAGCGCTCGAGGGCCGGTGTGCAGCGCGCCTGCTCGGGACGAACTCCGGTCGCACCGGTAGCGACCCGGCGCAGGCTCGCTTATGCCGCGGAAGCAGGCGTGGTCAGGCTGTCTCAGCGTCGGCAGCTCCTCGTTGTCCGACGCGGTACAGCGCAAGGACGGTGGCGGTGCGCGTCGTTTGACTGAGTCGCGAAGGAGGGTCTGCGAGCCTCAGGAGGCGGGCAGATTAGTACAAGTGGTGCTAGACCTCGGGCGAGCGCGGTGCAGGATTACGATGGAACTGTGGGTAGAAAACAGACCGCTTGGGATTGGAGCAAAGCGACCCTCGCCGAGGCGCGCATGCACGCGAAGACGGACCTGCGGGCCCGGCTACTGGCGAAGGTCATGGAGCGGGACGGGTGGCAGGCGGTCGCGGATTTGCCACGAAACGAGCAACGAGAATTTGCTGCCCTGTTCGAGCCGAAGCCGCGCCGGGGGTCCACCGCCCTCCTCACGGTTCGCTCACAGGACGTCTCCGGACCTCAACCCGAGATCCTCCTCAAGCGCGCGTCACTGCTCTATGACCACGTGCTCGTTCAAGAGGGTCGGCTGATCGGACCTGGGCCGCCGTTCCCGCGGGTCGAGTTGACGACGTCCGAGGTCGGCAAGTTCCGAAAGGCGGGCGGCGACTGGTTGCACCGCGTCGATCTTCCGCCCGACCTCTCGGCTCTTACTCCCTATGCCAGCCACCTCTACCTCGGCGACTACGAGCCCGATGAGGACGGGGTGGTGATGTGGCCGATTTCCCCTGGCGAGGTCCCGGACCTGCCGTGGTTCGTCAAGGTCGACGAAGGACGCTTGGTGTTTGACATGGGGCTGAAGCTAAAGCTGGGCATCATCGCCACCCACGTTGCGTACGCGGAGTGGACGGGCACGACCCTTGTGGCGCCGGAGCGATGGCTGCGATCGTTCATGCGAGTTCCCGTCTTCGGCGCTGCGGTTGAGCTCCTCATACCGAACGTGGACGCTATGAGTTGGGAAGTGATCGCACAGTTCCGCGAGCATCCGGGTAGTCGTGAAGCTCGCGAGCGCCTCCGAGCGTGGGAGACCCAGACAGCTGCTGACCCCGACGACGTGGCGCGCCAGATCGCCCTGGCGAGGGGGATCATCAGTGACCTGTTGGCGGTGGTTCGGGACATGCGCCCCCAATCTGGCCTGAGCTTCGCCAAGCAGGGCGTGCTGACCGCGACGTCATTCGTGCCCGGTGTGGGCGCATTCGTCGCGCATGGCGTCTCGATCGAGGAGACGGTCCGTGAAGGCCGAAGATACCGTCGGTCGTGGCAGGCTGCGCTGAGCGAGCTCTCCCGGCTGAGTCGGTCCTCCACCGACTCAGCGACCGATGCGCCAACGCGACCAGCACCACGGCATTGGCAACGTTAGCTGGCACCTGCGGTCTTCCATGTGAGCGACTGTGTCCAGCAGGTTCGATACGTGCGCGCGGACTTGCGAGCGAGACCATTTGGCCGCGCCGAGCACGGGTTTCGCGTGTCTTGACCCGAAGCGCCCGCTACTACCAATGGGAGTGCCAGCGTGGGTTGCGCTTCAACGCTGAAGGACCGGATGTCCCGCCTGATTGAGCTGGCCGAGCAGATCCTCGGCTGCGAATGCGTACGTGCCGGCTTGTCGCCCGGCGCCGGGGCGCTTGAAGTAGTTGGGCAACAGCCCGCGCGTGAAGATGCTTGCCTGTCGGGCCGCGTCGCGTAGATCGAGGAACAGCGCGCCGGGGAGCACCGCGAGCCAGATCGCTCCAGGCTCTGGGTACAGGGCGAGGTGTGCGGGGTGGCGTCGCTCGGTGGTCATCGTGCTGAGCGTGCTGCCGCGCTCGACACCGTCGAGGCTGACGCCGAACATGGTGCCGTCGCTGAGCCTGACGGGTGTCTGCTGGTAGAGGTGGGCGTGGCCGTGGCGCACGAGGTCGAATAGGGCCCAGAGCAGCTGCTGCTCGGGGCGCGTGCAGCCGACCCGGGAGGGCAGCTCGAAGCCGCGTGGTGCGGGGACGCGTCCGGGGAGGAGCGTGAAGTACCGTGGCTCGATGTGATCGAGCGCGGCGCCGTAGGCCGCGAGCGCGTTGCCGGTGGGGTCTGCGCTGGCGACTCGGCAGCAGAGCTCCAGCAGTGACATGGCTTGGCGCGCGAATAGGAAGTTCCCGCCGTTTTGGCCTGGCTGCCAGGTCGCAGCGAGTGCCTCCCAGGTAGCTTCGAAGTCACCGACGATGAAGTCGAACAGCGTGTCCGGTGAAAGGTTGCCCGGCGGGATCGCGCCACTGATGCTGGTCTGCTGTCTGGGCGTGGCGGGGGCAGGTGCTGGGGACCCCGAGAGAGCCGCACGAGCACGTATCCTCGAGCGCGCCTGGAGACCCTCGCGTAGATGGGCATCCTCGAGGATCTCGTCAACGAGATCGAGGATCCCGTGGTGGATGAGGGGTTCGACGAGCAGCACAAGGTGCCCATCGCGCTGGATCGCGCCGAGCAGCTCAAGGTCCTTCAGCGTCTCACTGACGCGTGGCGCCGACGCGATCCGGGAGAGCTCGTGACGGCTGCGCCGCCCGGCGAGGAGCGCTTCGAGGAGCGCGCGGGCGACCGGGTTGGCGAGCACTCGCAGCGTCGGCAGGCCCCCGGGGCTGCAGCGGGCGAGTCGCAGGACCTCGGGTGTGCTCGGGTTAGCGAGGGAGAGCGTCGCACCGTGTCTGTGGACCAGGCCACGCTCGATGAGCTGCGAGATCGATCGGGCCAGCGTCGCGGCGGAGGCATCGGGCTGCAAGCGATGGAGCTCGTGGGTGGTTGCGGGCTGGCGCGCCAAGCTCTCGAGCAGTGAGCGCTGCAGCCTGCTGGCCAGTGACCGGTAGATATCGCCACCAGACACAGTTCGGAATTCTAAGACATCCGAACACATTGCCATGCTCCACATGCCGGCTTCTGGCCGCCTGAAAGCCCCATGACCAAACATCCAGCGCTTGAGACAGATCGGCCATTCGCCAAGGCTCTCTCTGAGCTGAAGAACGAGCGCGGCCTGAGCTTCCGCGGCCTTCACCATGCAACCAGGGAGGCCGACCCGTCGCGGGTCGGCCTGTCCGCCGGGCACCTGAGCCGCCTTTGTAGCGGCACCGACCGGCCGTCGCCGGCGGCGATCGCGGTGATCGCCGCTGCGCTGGAGATAGCGCCACGATATTTCGCGGAGTACCGCTTGGCCCAGGCCCGCGCGCTCTTTGACGAGCGAGCCCCTGGCGGCCTACGCGCTGCTCTGGGGAACCTCCAGTCCATCGCGGACCGGTTGCCAGGTGCGCCGGAGGTCAACGGCGAGCGGCGACGGGCACGTAGCCGGGCGGCGTAGAGCAAGCGGGTTTGCAGCAGTTGATGGGGGAGGGGGCCCGCCCGACTGTTGTGTGTGAGCACAACACCCGACATCCTGGTGGGTGGTCCGTCGGCGACCGGCATGCTGGTCCACCGGCTGATCGCCGAGCTCGCACGCCGTCACGGTTCGCTGAGCCCAGAGCTGACGGCCCGGGAGGCTCGCAAGCTGTTGGCCCGATGGGAGGGGGGACGTGCGGTCGTGTACCGGCAGGCGATTCGGATGCGGGCCATCACCGCCGCCGCGGTGTACTTCGCGGAGTTCTCAAGGCCCGGCTGGCGGCTCATCGACTCGTTGCTGGTCGCGGGGGAGGCGGAGCTTGACCTGGTGTGGCAGCGCGCCGAGAGGATCGAGGTCGACGAGCTGAAGACGGGGCGCTTCGGCGCTGGCGAGCTCGCGAGGGCCCGAGTGCAGGCCGAAGGTCAGGCGATCGCGGCGCGGCAGCTGTTTGGCGAGTCCTTCGCTGGCGTTCGGGTCGTTCCCCTCACGGCGCCCGAGCGAGCATTCTGGGTGGGGGCGTGAAGCGCGTCGACCGCGAGCTGGCGGTGCTTACCGTGACCGCTCTGCGTGAGGAGCGCGAGCGCGCGGGCAGGCTGCTGCCGGGCTCGATCGCGCAGGCGTGCAGCGTTCTTGCCGATGTGGATGGCCGTCCGCTGTCGCGGGACACGCTGTTGCGTTGGCTGCGGTCTGGCGTGCCCGCCGCCCGCCAGTCGAGTAACCGGTTCTCCCTGGATGAGCATGCTCGCGGCGCGATCGCTGAGGCCAGCGGCTCTCGTGCTTTGGCGCATGAGTGGCTCAAGCACGAGCGCGGCGCTGAGAGCGTGCCA
>Ga0302180_10004350_pt1 | contig 10525 bp, 10 predicted proteins | sample I_Palsa_E3_2_FD_200575 | JGI IMG/M metagenome (GOLD analysis project Ga0302180, IMG submission 200575) | Peat permafrost microbial communities from Stordalen Mire near Abisko, Sweden - I_Palsa_E3_2 | ecosystem: Environmental > Terrestrial > Soil > Palsa > Peat permafrost | place: Sweden... | reverse complement strand
GAAACGAGAGCTCACGCAACCGGCTCGCGAGGATGTCGTATTGAAAGTCGACTGCCGAAAAGATCGTGGGATCGGGCTTGAACGACATCTTCGTGCCGGTCTTGTCCGTGTCACCGATGACTATGAGGGGAGCGACCGGCGTACCGCGACGGTACTCTTGGAAATACACGTGACCCTCACGCTTGATCTCCATCTTGAGCCACTCGCTCACCGCGTTGACCGCGCTCACTCCCACGCCGTGAAGGCCCGCGCTGACCTTGTAGCTGGAGTGATCGAACTTGCCTCCCGCGTGGAGCACCGTCATCACGACCTCGGCCGCGCTCACGCCGCGATCGGCCATGATCCCTACGGGGATGCCCCGGCCGTCATCCTCCACTGTGACCGACCCATCAAAGTGGATAGCCACGTCCATGCGCGTGCAAAAACCGCCGAGGTGCTCGTCCACCGCGTTGTCGACAACTTCCCAAACGAGATGATGAAGCCCCGACCCATCGTGGACGTCCCCAATGTACATGCCCGGTCGCTTCCGGACCGCCTCCAAACCCTCCAATACGGTAATGCTCGTACTGTCGTAGTTGGACGGGGGGATAGAAGCCGATTGCGGTGTGGTCGCGGTCGACATCGGTTCGTTCATATCTTCCAGGAGGCAAGACGAGCTTCACGGCGCGTCGAACCGTACTTTGAGGAGAAGAGGACTGCGCCCACGTTCGTCTGAGTTGCGGTTTCGAATCGACGGAGGCGAAGGCGCGCGCGGAGGCAAAGTATAGGTCGTTGTGTCGATCGGCGCAAGCGGAACATGGCCATATTTCGCTATGATCCCGAGGACTTCCATCTCGCGCCCTAGCCTGGAACAATCTCGCCCCCGACGGCACGAAAGTCGCGTCGTTCGTCGGCTCCGCCCAGCCCTTCAGTGTCGATGAGCTCGGGTCGCGTTGTCGTGAGCAGAACCTGCCCGTCTTCACGACGAAGCGCTGCGAACAAGGCACGCGTGCGGGCCCCGTCGAGCTCACTCGAAACATCATCGAGCAAGAGCACCGGCCGAACCCCTCGAGCTTGCTCAATGACCTGAATCTCCGCAAGCTCCAGCGCGATCACCACAGCGCGCTGCTGACCCTGCGACGCCATGCCTCGCACGAGCACCCCGTCGAGCTCTAGCGCGAGATCATCGCGATGCGGCCCCACGGTCGCCGAACGACGTGCTCGGTCACGGGAGCGATCGCGCGCAAGCGCGATACGAAACGCCTGCGCGTCCTCCGGGGCACCGGGCTCGTATCGAAGGCGTAAGGTCAGCGACGCTTCGGCAATGCCCGCGAACGCGTGCTCGACCGGACCTGAGAGCGCCTCGGCGGCAACCCTGCGCGCCGCGCTAAGCACCAAGCCATGCTGCACCATGAGATCCTCCCAGGACTCGAGATCGGAAGCGCGCTCCCCTCTCGTTTCGAGGACACGCTGTCGTGCGCGGCACGCTCTTGCATAGCCTTCTCGCTCGCCTTGCGAGCTTGGCGCCATGTAGAGCGCAGTCCGATCGAGCAGCCGCCTCCTCTCCGCCCCTGATCCGCTCGAAAGCGAAAGGGACCCTGGATGAAAGACGACCATCGGAGTCCAAACGGCGTACGCCGCGAGCGTACGCGGCGCTTTTCCCTCGACACGCACCGTCCGACGGCCGTTTTGGAGGCCAATGCTCTGCTCTCGCAGCTCGGTTCCCTCGCGCACGCGTCCTCGGACACTCGCAAGGGTCGACCCGAGCGAGATCTGCTCCGACTGACGGCTGGTGCGAAAGCTACGCGACGTCCCGAGGACGTAGACACTCTCGAGAAGACTCGTCTTGCCTTGGCCGTTTTCGCCGTAGACGACGTTCAAACGCCTTCCGAGCTCGATGTCGACGCTGGCGAGGTTTCTGAAGCTTCGTACATTCAACGCCTCGACCGCCAGAGACCGCATCGGCTCACATTCGCATCGGCATCACTACGGCTAAGAAGTGCTTCTGTCCGCTCGGGCGGATCACGGCTGGATCCAACTCTCCGCCAAAGCCTAGCTCGACCTCTTCGTCCTCGAGCGCCCCAAGCACATCCAAGAAATACTTAGCGTTGAAACCGATCGTCATGCTCGGCCCCGAATACTCGATCGGAACTTCGTCGAATCCTTCGCCGCTATCAGGCGACTCGGTCGTCAGGCGCATCGTGCCCTGACCTACCGTGAGCTTCACTCCGCCTGTGCGCTCGCTAGCGGCCACGGACACCGCGCGAAGGGCATCGGAGAACACCATCCGAGGTACGCGTACGATCTTATCGCTCTGCTGTGGGATGACTTGGCCATAGGGCGGGAACTGAGCATCGACAAGACGGACGGCAAATGTCATTCCGCCGCCCTGAAAATATGCGCTCGACCCACTCTGCGTGATCTGCAGCGTAGGCTTGGGTGCGGAATCTTTGGCGCCGTCCTTCACGTCCACCGCGAAATCGTCACAAAGACGCCGAAGCTCGAGGACGGCCTTGAGCGGGATGAGCATCGTCGCGGACGCCTGTCGGCCACTGACTCGGACTTCCATCTTGGAGAGTCGATGACCGTCTGTCGTGACCATCCGAACGAGGTCACCGTCCCACTCGAACAACGCCGAATTCAAATGGGCTCTCGTTTCATCGCCGGAAATCGAAAAGTGAGTCTTGGCGATGAGCCCTTGAAGCACACTCACTTCAAGGGCAAGGCTAGGGGAGCCCTCGGCTGGACTGGGAAGCGGCGGGAAATCGTCGCCCGTCATCCCCCTTAGGGTGTAGCGCCGCGGACTACCAGCGGCTTTGATCGTCGTCGTCGCATTATCCTGAGTGGCCACGTGAATCGGACCATCGGGCATCATCCGGACGCGCTCGAGCAGGTCCTTCGCCGAAACCGCCACGCTGCCGCCCTTCGTCACTTCCACGGGAATGCGTCCGACCAGGGCGAGATACAAGTCGGTCGCGGCGACGCGCAGAGTGCTTGGCCCATCCACGGCGAGAAGTACGTTCGAGAGCACGGGCATGGTGCTCTTGCGCTCGGCGACTCCCTGCATCCGAGTCACGACCTTGAGCAGATCCTTTTTGGCTACGGTAAGTTCCATGGAGCGATCTCGGCTTCAATCTCCTTAGATGAGATTTCTAGTAGTGTCGATAGGGGCTGGGGATGACGGGGAGAGTTCGAAAACGCGTCTTGTGTCAGTAGGTTGCAATCGTCCGGGCTGAGGACAGCTCGACCTGCATTCGGCCTACCTTGAGGGGGGAAACGCCGTCGAGCGAGAACTCCTCAGGCTCGTCCACAGAGTGACGCGACACCATCTCTCACAACTTCTCCCCAGCCGAGCGCGCATCAGGAACGGGCCCGCAGAGCAAGCGAAAAGGCCAGAGCGTCGATGAGCTCGCGGCGTGCGCGCTCATACGTCCGAGCGCCAACGGCGCCGGCAGTGTGGGCCCGCTCCAAGAGCGCGAGCTCCTCGAGCAACGAGGCGCGAGCGTCGTCGGGCTCGGGTCCAGTTCTCGAGCCCTTTCTTCGCGCGAACGCCAGGAGTAGCCCCCCGGCGACCGCAAGGGCGGCTATCGTCGTCGCGATGAGCCGACCGGGACCGGGAGTCGGCAGGTCGTGAACGCCGACTCCGATCGATTGAAGCGGCGCATCGCCCGGCCGCACCCGCCGCTCCGTAACGAGAAATGCCTGTCCCTGCGCGTCTCGTAGAACTTCTGCGGGTGGAAAGTCGGTAGCCAGGAGTTTCACTTGGGCCGATGCCGGCATGAGCACCCGCGCGATGGCGGTGTGAGGCGGCAACCCGACATCGAAATCGACGTCCTTGTCGCCGCCCCAGGGCACCTGCCATCGAAACTCAATGGGGTGCTGACCCGGAGAAAACGTTCCGTGCAGCCTGGCCGAGCTGTTGATTTCGTCGACGCCCTGATCGCTCATAGACGCTTGCGCGTTGAAAGCCGTGAAGCCCGCCGGCAGAGCCAAGCTTACGTCCTCCGGCTGCCACGCGTTACGTCCCAGATTGAAGATAGTGAGCGCCTCCTCGACCTGCAATCGATCGTCGCGGAGCTCGACTGCGATGACCGCTTGCGAAACGATAGTCGCGGAGGTCAAACTCCGCGTGACGGGATAGACGTGCAGAACGACCCGGATGGCCTTGCCTTGTGGGATCTGAAAGGGCGACGCCGCGAACGAGCCCCCTTGGTAGCCCGAGCTCACGCGATACGCGATATTGCTCGCCATCTCCAAGCTCGAAAACACGGCCTGACCTCGCGCGTCGGTGGTCATCTGAAAGTGCTTTCGTGTGTCGCCTTTGGCGATCGAATTGATGAGCGCCCCGAGCGTGACCATCTCGTTCGCGACGGGACCGTCGTCGGCATCCCGAAGGAAGACCGCTATCGTGCCCGGCGCAAGCGAGGCGTCCTCTTGTTCGACGTCCTCGGGCGGCTTAAAGAGCTCGGATCCTCCGGCACCCGAGTGGCCACGTGGCGTGCCCGAGCTCGGCGGCGCCGACGTCGCCAAGGCAGTTGTCGCCAGGAGCACCCCGGCTGCGCGCGTCGCAATCCACCTACTTCGTCGCATGCGCTTTCCCGTTGCCCGCGGGGATGACCGAGCCGCACTGCTTGCAGAAGGTCGCATCGGGCTCGTTCGACGTGCCACACGATGCGCAGACGCGACGCTCGATGTTCTTTGCAGCTGGCGAGCCCGCAGCCTTGCCACCCGCGCCCCGCCGGGCGACGTACGCGATCGCAAGTTTCTCGGCCTCCGCCCGCGACGGCGCGACCTCCTCGTCCAGCTCGCGCATGACGGACTTCGCTTCCTCCCGGTAGCGACCGGAAATCGCGTCGTAGTCCGCGTCGTCAATTTTTCCGATCGCGTGCTCGCTCTCCAGATCCTTCAAGGCGCGCAGGACGCGGTGTTTGTGCTCGACGATTGCCGACGCTCCTCGGCTTTGAGATGCCGCCCGCTCGAGTCCCGCCGGAAGCGGCGCGTCGCCGCTCAGTGTCCGCAGACTGGTCCAAAGTAAGCCTATTGTTCCGACGAGAGCCCCGAACGCTAGAACCAGCAGCGCCGGCCCGACGCCCAGCGCAAAGCCGACCACGACCGCCGAAACCACACACACGGCAGGCAGGGCTCCGCCGATGACCCGTGCGAGAAGCCTCTCTGCGTCGAGGTCCTCGCCTGGTCCTTCGACCTCCCCGGACGCGGAGCGACGCCGCTCCCGACCGCTCGCTTCAGCCATCGAGATCCTTCAGCTCGTCGTCGAGTCGGGTGTCATAGGCGTCTTTCGTGCCCCCGGCGCTCGGGGTCCCAGGCGCGTCCTTCGTGCCCGCGCTCGGCGCGTCCCGCGCTCCCCGCCAGCGTCTCAAGATTCCTGCAAGTCCAACGGCACCCAGACTAATCACGACGACTGGCACGACGAAAATCGCACGCAGGGCGCCGCGATTGGGCGGCACCGAATAAGCGTCCGACCCATATTGTGCCGCATATTCGGCGATGATCTGGTCGGCCAGCTGGCCCGCTTTCAGCTTCTCACGAATCTTCTCGCGAGCTTCTTCAGCCGATCCGCAGGTGCAAGTCGCCAACGTGTCGCCCGCGCAGCCGCACATACAGCGTAGAGCCCCAAAAATTCCGCGTTCGACGTTGTTGTCGATATGCACGGTCCCAGTCCCCTGGGGCATGGCCGAGGGGGGCGTTTGGGCCTGCGCCGCAGGTGTGGCCGCAAGCATGATGCCCAACATCACGCTCGCCGCCGTGGCCGCGATTCCGCGCGCGCCGGCCCAGATCCGAGACTCCCCGAGCTCGAACTGAGGCCACATGCAGACCAAGCTTCCGGAGATCAAAATGAGGCATCCAAACCAGATCCACGAGACCAGAGGGTTCACGTGAATCTGGAACGCAGCCAACTTGGTGGAGGGATTGATCGTTCCAACGATGACGTACACGTCGTCGCGAAATCCATGCGAGATGGCGACCTTGGTTTCGGGAGAATCCGGCTGCTTCTTGTATATGAATTTCGCGGGGCTCAGACGCGCGCGGTGCTGACCCCCCTTGAACACATCCAAGTCGGCGAAAATCATCCGCTTGCTGTTGTCGACTTCCATCCGGTCGCCGAGGTAGGTGAGATTGTAGTCCGCAATAACTGCGCTCTCTCCGGGCAAGAGCGAGGCCTCCCGGTCGACATTCCAGGATTGCCCGGTGAAACCGAGGAACATGATGCCGATGCCGAAGTGAACGATGTAGCCGCCGTACCGCCGCCGAGACGATGGGGACAGCGTGAGAAGCGTGTGGACGAAACCTGGAATCCCGCCCAACCACCAAAGAGCGGCAGGTGTGGACTTGGCCGCGCCCGTCTTTGCGCGCGCCACGAAAAGCAATACGAACTCCTGAACGATCACTGCAGCATTGAAAATACAGAGAGAAAAGCCCAACACCGGTGTAAATGCGTTGAACGCTCGGAGGAGCGCGCCAAGTGGCCCTGGGTAGATGGGGTCGCCCCAAACCACGGCTGGGAAACCGATACTCGGACCCACTGCGAAGTGCAGCAAGACGGCGATCCCCCATGCGGCGATTGGGGCGCGAAATACACGCTTTAACGCATCGGGGCTGGTCTTCTTCCAGCCGAACAGAGTGCCGACTCCCATCAGAAAGAGAAGCAAGAGCCCGAGCGGCTGGACCCAAGCTTTGTAGAAGGGTGGTCCGACCGAGACCGTCTCGCCGGCAAGGGCCTCGCTGATGAGCGGAAATGTCGTGGCGACCAGAATGAAGAAGAGCAAGCTGCAAAGAACCCAGTTGTTCAGCAAGAAGGTGAACTCCCGCGAGAGGATGGATTCGATGTGGGGCCTGCGTGTCCGGACGTCGAGCCCCTGGGTCATCCTGCGGAAGACAATCTCGAGCGCGACGTAGACCGCGGCACCGGCAAGGAGCGCGATGCTCACCACCCGCCAACCTACCGGAAACGGCTGTCGCCAGATGACAACCAGACCAGGAACGCACGCCCCAATGACCACCCAGCCTGTGGCGAGCGCGGCTTTGCGAAGACGTAGCGACGGGGTGATGTCGCGAAGCTCAGGCCATCGCCAGAGCACGAGGGTTACGGCAAACGCGACGAGGAGCAACAAGAAGACGACGAAGTAGGTACCGATCGATGACTGCGCGAAGGCGTGGACGCTCTTAATCATCCCGGACCGCGTCAAACACGTCCCGAAAATCGTGAGAAAGAACGTCAGACAGATCAGAAACACGTTCCAGACCTTGAGAAGGCCGCGCCGCTCCTGGATCATGACAGAGTGGACGTACGCGCTCGCCGTGACAAAGGGCATGAAGGCGGCGTTCTCGACGGGGTCCCAACCCCAGTAACCGCCCCACCCGAGCACCTCGTAGGCCCAAAGCATGCCAAGCGTGTTGCCGATGCCGAGAAACATCCAAGCGAATAGCGTCCACTTGCGGCTCGCCACCAGCCACTCGTGGTCGATTCGACCGGTGACCAGGGCGGCCACGGCGAACGCGAAAGGGATCGAGCAGCCGACGAACCCCGTGTAGAGGCATGGGGGGTGGATGATCATCCAGTAGTTCTGAAGGAGCGGGTTTAGCCCCTCACCGTCCGCGCGCGCGCCCGACACGGTCGTGGCGAAAGGGTTCGCGGCGAAGGCCATGAGCACGCAGAAAAAAAGGACGATCGCCATCAGCGTCGCGATGACATACGGCTGAAGCTCGAGGTAGCGCTTCCCGAGCCAGAAGACGCACGCGCCGATGTAGGCGCTCAGAAGAAAGAGCCACCAAAGAAGAGACCCATCCTGTCCGCCCCAAAGAGCGGTCAAGAGGTAGGCCAGTGGCATCGACCGGTCCGAGTAGTGCGCCACGTATCGAATACGAAAATCGTGCGTTACGAACGCATACGCGAGGCAGAGGACGCTCACGCCGATGAGCGCCACCGTGCCGTACGCCCCGAGTCGGGCGGCCTGGAGCGTGCGTGGTCGGCCGCTTGCACCCGCCGCAAGCGCCACGGCAAAGGTGTAGCTCGCTACCACCATCGCAGAGAGCAGCAGCGTGGTCGCAAATGCCGGAAAAGTGTTTCCGAACATGTGAAGGAGGCTAGCCATGGGTGTCGCCCGCCCGGGCGGAGATGAGGAGTCGCGAGCTTAGCAGCGGGCCCCGCACGCGTCGCGCCAAGCGTGGAAGGCGAGGCAGCCGTCCGCCGCCCCTTGGCGCAACCGCGGGGTCGAGGGGCGTATTCCAGCGTGGCAGGGGGCGAGTGCCCGAATTCGGATCTCGCTTAGGGGCAGAGGGACTGCTCGAGGCGCGCCAAGCCTACCTTGAGGTCTTCCTCCCGCGCGGACCAAGCGATCCGAAAGCCGCCCGGAGTACCAAAAAACGCTCCGGGTGTGACGAGGACCCCATGGGCTCGGGCGGCCTCCTCGATGAGAAGGGTGAGGTCTCCACGGCCTGCGATTGAAACGAATCCGAACAGACCTTCGCTAGGGGCGCTCCAGCCCCACCCTCGCTGCTCCGCCCACTTGGCAACTTGATCGCGCTTACCCGCCACCATCGCCCGCGCGCGGGCGGCCAGCGGCTTGATGTGCGCGAAGGCACGTAGAGCGTTCTGCGCATGAGATATCGGAAACGCACCCGACGTCGCAACGATCGCATCTTCGGCTCGCTTCACGACTTCGCGAGGCCCTAGAAGCCAACCGATTCGCTCCGCACCGAGCCCATAGCACTTGGTCAGGCTCGAAACCGCGACGACGTTAGGGGCCAGGTGGCGGGCGCTCCGCCCGAAGACGCCCCGGTTGTCGACGAGCGCATCGAAGGGGGCGTAGACCTCGTCGACGATCAGAAATGCGCGATGCACTGCGGCTGCGCGGGCCGCCGCGCGAAGCTCGTCGTCGGTCGCTCGGGTGCCGCTCGGGTTGTGCAAATTCGTGAGCACGACAGCTCTGGTTTTTGGCGACATCGCTTTCGCGATGCAGGTCGGGTCCAGGGCAAAACGGGCGCTCTCCGATCTGGCAAACCTCCGGACCTGCACTCCCAAGCCTTGCGCGATGGCCACGAGGGGCTCGTAGGCGGGCTGTTCGATGAGTATTTCGTCTCCGGGGTTGGTAAGCGAGGTGTAGGCGAGCCATAGAGCGTGGGTGGTACCGAGCGCAGGCAGGGTGTCTTCCGGAGGCACGGCGTTGTAGGTGGCGATGGCGACTCGAAGGCTTTCCCAGGCGCTACCGCATCGCGAGCTAAGGTCCTTCTCGTCACCGGCATCGCCGTCAGGGAGTTTCGCCGCCGGGACGCCGCTCGTCGCGAGGTCATAGCGCACCTTGCCGTAGAAACGCCGGGTCCATTCGAGATATGCGATCGGCGGGAACATTAGCGGGAGGGAGCCCCGTCGGGGCCGAGCACGAACGAGGCCACACGAATGGCATCGGCCAGGGCGGGCGAAGCGTGCATTGTGCCCTCGATGCCCTTGTCGGTGATCGTGCCGGTCAAGGTTCCCGCGAAGCTGCGGTCGTCCGGTTTCTCGGGCCGAAGACTCGCTGTCATGCCGCCGTCTGCCGCAACGCCGGCGATCATGGCGGGGCCGAGCGGGCCTTCGACCAGGCCCTGAACGCGTCCTGTAGGATCGAGCGTGACTCGCATCAGGCCCTCGCCGAGGCCGGCGGTCGATTCGGCGACGTTCCACCGAACGCCCTTCCAATCCGGCGGAATGTAGAGCGTTCCCGCCAGGCTCTTGTACGAGCCATGCCATACAGAAGGGGCCTGCCGTGCGGAGACTTGGTTTGCCGGCGCAGGCACAGCACCGACGGGAGCCAAGTCATTGCGGGCTCGGCCGGCATCGGCGGAGGGGGAGCCTTCTTGGCCGCGCGTGCAGGCGGCCAGCGCGATGCTCAGCGAAAGTGCACGGGACACCCCCTTCATGGGCTCGTATGGCCCAGGTTGAGGCGTTCGACGATTCTGACTCCCACGTCCCCATCGATATCGACAAGCTCTCCGGTGGCGACCGGAACGCCTCCTACGCGCAAGACGACGCGCTCGCCGATACGCCGACCGAGTGCGACAACATCGCCGCGTTCCAGGGCCGCCCATTCTCGCGCCGCCATGCGTGCCTCGCCGATCTCGACGCGCACGAGAACCGACACCTCACCGATGGCGCTTACGAGCGCGGTGCTCTCGTCTGACTCCACCATCTCCGCCTCTCTAATCCATAGCGCCTGCGAATCGCCGCCTAGCACGAGACGACCCTCGTCGCTGACCTCGGACGTAACACCGATCAATCCGGAGGGCGCCGCTAGCCAGACCGGGCCCGCCCAGCCGTTCCCGTTCGATGCGCGAATAAGAGGCCACTTCGGCGGCATCAGCGCGTCTCCCGGACGTAGCGACGCGACGTCTAGGGTCGTCGTTTCGAATACGGTGGCCACCACAGGCAGGGAGAGCGGCGTCGCGCCGAGAGCGGACAGTGTCGTCCTCGTCCACCCCGGTGCCGGGGTATCTCGCGTCAGCCGCGTGGGTAGAATGACCCGCGCGGCGTACGCGTCGTCGGCCACCGTCA
>Ga0302180_10004347_pt1 | contig 10526 bp, 9 predicted proteins | sample I_Palsa_E3_2_FD_200575 | JGI IMG/M metagenome (GOLD analysis project Ga0302180, IMG submission 200575) | Peat permafrost microbial communities from Stordalen Mire near Abisko, Sweden - I_Palsa_E3_2 | ecosystem: Environmental > Terrestrial > Soil > Palsa > Peat permafrost | place: Sweden: Abisko... | reverse complement strand
AATACGCTTGCAGCCGTTGAACTCGCCCTGGCCACTGTTTTGCTCATCGGAGCGGGACTGCTGATTCAGAGTCTCTCCAGGCTGGAGGGAGTCCGGCTCGGCTTTGTCCCCGATGGCATTATCACCTTTCAGCTCGCGCCGCCAATCACGAAATATCCGGCAACAGGCCGGGCGCAGCAACTCTACCGCGAGCTGCTCGATTCGCTGCAATCGATTCCCGGCGCGCGCGGCGCTGCTGTCTCCAGCGGCATTCCGTTCGGCGCGGGCCTTTACGCCAGGCATCCCATGGTGACGACCGATCAATCCGTCCTGCCCCACGATGCCGCTGTGCCGATCGACTGGCGCATCGTCAGTCCGGGGTATTTCAAGACCATGAGCATCCCTCTGCTGCGCGGCCGCGACTTCACCGATGCGGATAACGCAACCGCGCCGCACGTAACCATCGTCAGCCAGGACACGGCCAGGAAATTCTGGGGCGATGCCGATCCCATCGGCCACACCTTGCGCCGCTCCGCCGACCTGCGCACGCCCTTTACGGTGATCGGCGTTGTTGGCGATGTCCGCGACACGGCTCTCGATCAGCAAACGCCCTCGCTCTACTATCCAATGGCCGCGCGCGTATGGCCGTTGATGGATGTTGTCGTCCAAACTTCAGGAGGAGACAAAACGGCTGAGGCCATGCTGCCGGCCATCCGCCGCAAGGTGCATGAGCTGGATGGTGAACTTGCGCTGGCCAATGTCCGCACCATGGATGATTGGGTTTCGAACAGCGCCGCGCAGCCGCGACTGAATACAGTGCTGCTTGCTGTCTTTGCTGCCGTGGCGCTGCTCATCGCTTCCATCGGCATCTATGGTGTGCTCGCATATTCGGTGAGCCAGCGCACCGGAGAAATTGGCGTTCGCATGGCTCTCGGCGCTACTCCGCGCGCCGTTCTTCGCCTCATTGTCGGCGAAGGAATGAAGGTTGCGCTGCTTGGAATCGGAGTGGGCTTGGTGGCCGCGCTGGCCATGGGGCGAGTCTTGTCCAGCCTGGTTTTTGGCGTGCCGGTTCGCGATCCGCTGACGTATTCAGGTGTCGCAGTCATCCTCGCAGCCGTTGCCCTTGCGGCGTCCATCCTTCCCGCATTGCGAGCTGCGCGCGTTGACCCGATTGTGGCGCTGCGCCACGAGTAAGACAAGAATGGGGACAAGCCTCACGGCCTGTCCCCATCCTTGCTAACCCGATTCGCGTTGCAACGCTACCTATGCTGTGCCCAGATACTCCACGTGCACATAGGTGCCGAGCCGGACGTTGTATGCCAAATACCAGCCGGGATGGTCCGGATCCTCGTAGATCACGATGTCGTCGGAATCCCACAGCCAGCCATCGCAGAAAGCGATGTCGGCTGCCGCCACATCCCAGTACCATCCGTTGAACCAGAAGCGGCTGGGACCGCCGCCGCCAAGATGCCATACATGGCTGCGCCCAAACCCGCCGGTAAAGCGCCCATGTGCAAAGGGGTGATCCACATGATAGCGCGCGTCGTTAGAGCCGGTGTCGTGGCCCACCCAGGTCTTTCCATCCACGTGCGGCACGTTAGGATGGCCCGCCTTGTCACTGTAGTTGCGATTCGGTTCCACCGCATGCGGTGTGCCCGTGGTGGCCTTGGGTCCGCTCTTCGGAATCGGTGGATGGGTTGCAGGACGCTGCGCAAACGCTGGGACCGCAAGAACGAGCAATGTTGCAAAAGCTAAATGAACAGTCTTCATGTCTACCTCCGGATGCCGGCGGGGTGGTCAGCTATTTTTCGCTGACGCTTTTCCGCATGCCGGACATCACCAACAACGATAGATTAAACACGCCGGGGACCTGCAAGTTGCGGCGTATTAATTTCGGTGCCGCCCTGTTCGGCCCGGCGTATTGCATTGATTGTGAAAGACCTTAAACGCCTACCGCGACGGGCGCGCGTCGCCATGCATAGAGTGGGAACTGGTTAGCCAGCTCCGCCACCTCGCCGCGAATCCTTTCCAGAGCCGCATCGTCGCCGCGCTTGTCCAGGGCTTTCGTGATCCACGCGGCAATCAGCCGCATCTCCGGCTCCTTCATGCCGCGCGTGGTCAGCGCGGGGGTGCCCACGCGAATGCCCGATGGCTTGAGCGGTGGATTGGCATCGAACGGAATTGAATTCTTGTTCACCGTAATGCCCGCCTTGCCCAGCGCCAGCTCTGCCTCCGAGCCCAGAATGCCTTTCGCGAACACATCCACCAGCATCAGGTGGTTGTCGGTCCCTCCTGAAATGATGCGGAAGCCGGCCTCTTGCAAGGCAGCCGCCAGCGTCTTTGCGTTGGCCACCGTCTGCGCCGCATAGATTTTGAACTCCGGCCGCAGCGCCTCGCCCAGCGCCACTGCCTTGGCCGCCACAATGTGCATCAGCGGTCCGCCCTGCTGGCCGGGGAAGACGGCCTTGTCTACTGCCTGCGCCAGATCCTGTCCGCAGATGATCAGCCCCGCGCGCGGCCCGCGCAGCGTCTTGTGCGTGGTCGTCGTGGTGATGTGCGCGTGCGGCACCGGCGAAGGATGAACGCCGCCCGCCACCAGTCCGGCGATGTGCGCCATGTCGAAGACGTAAGTCGCGCCCACCTTGTCGGCAATCTCTCGCATGCGCGCGAAATCCCACAGCCGCGGATAAGCACTGCCCCCGCCGATGATGGCCTTGGGCTTCTCGCGGACCGCAATTGCCTCCAGCTCGTCGTAGTCGATCAGCTCCGTATCCTTGCGCACCTGGTAAAACGTAGGCCGATAAAGCTTGCCGCTGAAGCTGAGCCGGTGGCCATGCGTCAAGTGCCCGCCATGCGACAGATCCAGCCCCAGAATCGTATCGCCCGCCTGCAACACCGCCGCGTATGCTGACGCATTCGCCTGCGAGCCGGAGTGCGGCTGCACGTTGATGTGGTCGCCGCCAAAAAGCTGTTTCGCCCGGTCGCGCGCCAGGTTCTCCACCACATCGGCATACTCGCAGCCGCCGTAGTAGCGCCGCCCAGGGTAACCCTCGGCGTATTTATTGGTAAACACTGAGCCGGCCGCCTCAAGCACCGCTTCGGAGACAAAGTTTTCGCTGGCAATCATCTCCAGCCCCTCGTGCTGGCGGAGAGTTTCCTGGTCAAGGGCAGCAGCCACATCGGGGTCGGCCTGGGCGAGCGTAAGGGAAATGCGGTCAGTCATACATAGATTCTAGCCGTTTTCGCGCCGCTGTTGAAACTCCGAGTCAAATGAAACTCCGAGTCGAAGTTCAAATGGCGCTCCGATGATTGCTCCCGGAGGGAGCCGGCGAAAATAGCCCAGTGCAAAGTCCGCCCCGGCGGACTGCAGCGCTGGGAAGGCGTTCCATCCAGAACCCTCTCGCCCCGGAGGGCCGATGCGAGCGTCGCCCCTTTCCCGCGCACTACACCCGCTCCAACCTGAGTAAACTGGTTGCAGCGAGGCCCCGTGAATCTCTCCCGCCGCATACCGACCCTGCTCTTCCTCCTGGCCACCGCGCTGTCTTCGGCCGCGGCGCAGGCTCCAGCCACTCCGCCCACGCCCGTCGATCCGGCTCTTCTGGCCAAGGCAACCGCCGGCGACGTTGCCGCCGAGGTCCAGGCCGGGGACGCCTATTCCGCCGGCAACGGTTCTCCGCGCGATGCCCGCCAGCGAGCAGCGGATTACGCCCAGGCAGCCGCCTGGTACCGCAAGGCCGCTGACCAGGGCAACATCGCAGCCCAGATTCACCTGGCCGAGCTCTATCGCGACGGCCGCGGCGTGCCCCGCGACATGGAGCAGGCCGTAGCCTGGTACCGCAAGGCCGCCGACAAAGGCGACGCCGGCGCGCAAGGCTCCCTGGGACTGCTTTACTCCGTCGGCATGGGCGTCCCGCAGGACTACATCGAAGCCTACTACTGGCTCTGCCTCGCAGCCGCCATCCCTGGACCAAACCAGGCCAAGTACGCCACCAACCGCCAGAGCGTAGGCGAACACATCACCACCGACCAGCAGTCCGCCGTAGAAGACCGCGTAGCCGCCTGGAAAGCCGCCCACCCCCGGCCCGGCACTGCGCAATAGCCGCCCATCATCGCCAATCCGTGGCTCCCCGTAGCACCCGCCGTCAGCGAAAGAGTAACTTCCGAGTAGCCGGTGACACACCCGGAACCCAGGAGTTTGTTTCGCACAAGCTTGATTTGCACACTAGAGATTTATCGTCAACGATCTACGACGAGCGGGGACGGAGCTTTCGATATGCGCCTCGTCCAGCACCGCCGCCAGAATCGGCGCGTGGCTCGGCTATGGTTTTCGCCGAACTTTCTTCGCCCCTATCACGTACCCTGCTCTAATGCTGGAGGTCCGCATGAGGTCACTGAAGAGGACGGCCCGTATCGCCGGTCTGTGGTATCTGGGCTTCTCCCTGGGGCCGTTCTACCTGCTCTATGTTCCGTCGCAAACGGTGGTGCACAACGACGCTGGCGCAACTGCCGCGCGTGTTCTCGGCCACGAGACCCTCTACCGCTGGGGCATGCTTGCCGAGACGCTGGGCGCGGTCATCTTTATCGGGCTGAGCCTGGCGCTCTATCGCCTTTTTGAAGACGTGGACCGCCACCGAGCGCGGCAGCTGGTGGCTCTGGTGCTGTTGTCTTCTGCTCTCGGGCTGGTGACAGTGGTCTTCAGTGCGGCCGCGCTGCTCGTCTTTCAGGGCGGCGCTGCATTCGCCGCTTTCGACAGCCACACACGCGAGGCTATTGGGATGGTCCTAATCCGCCTGCACGGGCAGGCGAACGGCATCAACCAGATGTTCTGGGGATTGTGGCTGCTACCCTTTGGATGGTTGGTGGTGCGCTCGCGCTTCTTGCCACGCTGGCTTGGGTACTGGCTCCTGCTGGACGGGATTGCGTGGGTTGTGCTCGGCGTGACCTGGTTCTTCGCTCCGGATTCCACGGGTGCTTTGTTCCGCTACTTCCAGCCGGTGTTTCTGGCCGAGCTTGCGGCCATGCTCTGGCTGCTGATCGTGGGGGCTAAGGAGCAGCGGGCGGTTGCGACTGCAACTACGTAGTTTCCGCGCCCTGCTGTTGCGAGGACCTCTGTCAATGGGCGAAGTGGAGCTGCCTGTTCAGCACGAAGCAATAACCAGCGATAATAGGCCAATGCGCGTTTCCAGCCCAGGTTCGGCCGTTTTTTGCGGGTTCCGGTCGGATGGTCGCCAATCCGGACAGAACCCGATTTTTGGAAGTAACGCCCGGATGACAGCTGTCCAGGAACAACCACTTCTAACGCTCGCAAATCCGTCGTTTCCCTCATCCAATCGATGGTTTCAACCCACGGCGATTCGAACCTGCATCGCGAGCAGTTTATAAGAGGGTAGCGCGTTCACGCTCTGCGTGAATTGGTGTATATTTCCTGAGAGTACGAAGCCTTGGACGGCGCCGATTGGCAGGCCTCGGAGGATGACATGGTGGTTGCTGACGAAGCTGGGCGGCTGAAAGCCCTCCGCCAATACAGGATCCTGGACACAGAGCCGGAGCAGGCGTTCGATGACCTGACACTGATCGCTTCGCAAATCTGCGGCGTTCCAATCGCCTTGATCAGCCTGGTGGACGAGGACCGCCAGTGGTTCAAGTCGCGGGTCGGTATTGAGGCCCGGGAGTCCGCGCGCAGCATCTCGTTCTGCTCCCATGCCATTCTTCAGGATGGCATTTTTACCATACCCGATGCGTCAAAGGACGAGCGATTCTGCAATAACCCGTTCGTAAAGAGCAACCCCGGCATCCGCTTTTATGCGGGCGCCCCAATTACAACTCAGGAAGGCTACGCGCTGGGAACCCTGTGCGTGATCGATTATGTCCCGCGCAAGCTCAGCGACGAGCAGATCAAAGCGCTTGAGGCACTGGAGCGCCAGGTGTCAGCGCAACTCGAGCTGCGCCGCAACCTCGACGAGCTGCGCGTCGCTCTGGACGGCATCGATACGCTCAGCGCTCTGGTTCCCTATTGCTCAACCTGCCAACTCAACATCGTCATTCCCGCTGATACGGCGGCGATGCAGAAAGTAACCGCCGGCCTGAAGGAAATACTCGCAGGCAAACATTGGCCCGAAGAAGAAGTGATGGATGTGGAGCTCGCCGTGCAGGAAGCGCTGGCGAACGCCATCCGTCACGGGTGCAAGAACGATCCAACCAAGCTGGTGCAGTGTTGCGTCACCTTCGACGCCACAGGAGAACTCGTGATTGTGGTTCGGGACCCCGGACCGGGGTTTGACGTAGCTGCCGTTCCCAACCCGATCGCAGGCGACAACCTCTCCAAGGGAAGCGGGCGAGGTGTTTTCCTGATCAACCAGCTGATGGACACCGCCGAGTACACCGAGGGGGGACGCAAGGTGCTCATGAGGAAGCGATCGACCGCGACGGTAGAGCCGGCGGGTGGCTCCGCCTGTTGAAACCCTTGGCGGCCTATCCCGGATGACTGAAAACTACGGACAGTTGACTTGTGGGGAGCCCGAGCACGTACAGGGCCTGGACCTGACGGACGGCACGCTGCCAATCCTCGGCGTCAATCCGCTTCTTCACCAGCCGCTCCTCGGGATCCTTGGCCAGGCACTTGCGCAGGACGCGATCAAGCCCGGGAGGCGCAATGCCAGTGATCGAAGGCGCAGGACGCTCGATGATCGCTGCAATCACGGTGGCTGCGGAGGCGCCGTCAAACGGCCGCTTGCCGGTCAGCATTTCATACAGCACAAGGCCGAAGGAGAAGATGTCGTTGCGGCCGTCGATTGGCTGGCCGGTGTCCTGCGCCTGCAACTGCTCCGGCGACATGTAAGAGAGCGTGCCGACAATCTCGTTCTTCCCGGTAAGCGCCATAGCGACCGTGGCATCGTCGACAGGCTTTTCGGCAGCCAGCTTGGCCAGTCCGAAGTCCAGCAACTTGATGCCTTGCCTGGTGACAAGAATATTGGCTGGCTTCAGGTCGCGGTGCGTGATGCCCTTCTTGTGCGCGGCATCCAGGGCATCGCAGATCTGCGCCGCATACTTCAACACCAGATCGAGCGGCAGCGGGCCTTTTAGAGGCGTGCCTTCGATGTATTCCGTCACCAGATAATTGGGTCCGACATCGAAAAATTGGCAGATGTTGGAATGGTTCAGCGCCGCAACGGCGCGGGCCTCCCGCTCGAAGCGTTCATTGAATTCTGTTCTGGAAACCTTGATGGCGACAATGCGGTCGAGGCGCGTGTCGTTGGCCTTGTACACCTCACCCATGCCGCCCGCGCCGATGGGCGCGAGAATCTCGTAGGGACCAAGTTTTTCGCCTACGGATAGAGACATGGAAGGGACTCGAGCCAGTCTATATGATGATGCGTCGATGCCGCCCAAGTCGCCGCCTATCCTGACAGAACTCCATTCTTCTGCATTGTCCGGATAGCCGGTCGATCGCCTGGAACACTTCGAATCGTGGCTTCACAGCCTCGATAGCGGGCAATAAACTACTTGGCCAACCCACGCAGTTCAGCAGTTCTCCCCGACGCGGCCCGGGCAGCAACTAGTACCCGGCACTTTGGAGATTGTAGCGAGAATGGTGCGGATGGGGCGGCCGCTCCGACGCAGTTTCCAATCAGTTTGCCGAGGCCGGTGGTTGTTGAGGTTGCTGCGGCTCTGTACAAATCGGAAAGCGAGATTCAATCACGGCGTGGCCCTGCCCATACTTATGCAGATCATTTGGGTCGAGGGGCTTGACCTTGGCCGTTTCTTTTTGCACTTGATCACACGGGTGCTGTTCCAAACGGAAAAGCGGAACAAGGACTCCGCGGTTATCAAGGTACGCGGCTACGTAATAATGTCGCCCTGCAACGAGGTCCAACTCCAAATGACCTCCGCCGGTCGGGGTCGGGTTTAGCCATGAATTCGCCGCGAAAACATGCTTTCCGGCATCCAATTGAAACGTGACGAAGTGCCCTGCCGTTAGATATGCGAGTCGGTCACTCCCGTCGAGGATCTGACCCATGAATTTGCCATGCTTTCCCATCGTCAAAAAGTTCCCACCGGAGAAAAAGGTGACCAGCGCGGTCGGAACAGCAGCGGGCGGCGCTGGCGTTTGCGCAGCAGAAGCTCCAACTCGCAGCAGTGAAACAGAGGCCATGATCAGCATTTTCATTGGGATGCAGGATAAGTTGTTTATGTGCCGGGATACCGTCACGCTGCCTCCAACGAGAAGCGCTGCTCAACGATCAACTGTAATGTCGACGCAATTAACGTTGCTCAGCGATTGCAGTATACATTCGTAGGTCGACGCAATCGCAAGCCGTTGTGCGCTTAGCCCCAAACGCGCCTGTCCCTCCTCGCAGTCGGCCACATTTGGAGTAGGCCGTCGAGCTCTAGGGCGAAAGCCTGACCTTTTGTGCAAGAAGGTTCCTATGTCCCTCAGTCCCTCAGTCCTTATCCGTAATCCCCATCTTTTTCCTGTTGACATTCTGCCTATGCCTGTTGCACGGTATGTGTAGAAAGACAACAGGAGAACGAAATGGGCGACAAATCGGACGTATTGCAAGGCACCCTGGACCTGATGGTGCTGAAAACCCTCGAATCCATGGGCCCGCTGCACGGGTACGGCATTGCCCGGCGGATCGAACAGGTCAGCGGCAATTCTCTCAGCCTGAACCAGGGAACCATCTACCCCGCGCTCCTGCGCCTGGAGCAACGCGGCTGGATCAAGTCTGCCTGGGGCACATCGGAGTCCAATCGCCGCGCAAAGTTTTATTCCCTCAGCCCCCGCGGCCGCAGGCAGATCGAAGAGGAAATCGAAAACTGGGAGCGGATCGCCTCCACCATGTCGCGTTTTCTCGCCCCTTCCAACTAGGAGCCAGCCATGGACCGGATTCGCACCGTGCTCAGCCGCTTTGCCGCCCTCTTCGGCAAACAGAAACGCGACGCCGACCTTGACGAGGAGTTGCGCTCGCACATCGATTTCGCCGTCGAAGAAAACCTCAAGCGCGGCATGTCCATGAAGGATGCGCGCACCGCGGCGCTCAAGGAGTTTGGTGGTATGACACAAACGAAGGAAACCTATCGAGTGCTGCGCGGCCTGCCGATTCTTGAAACCCTCGCCAACGATCTGCGGTTCGGGCTTCGTCAACTGGTGAAGTCCCCGGCGTTTGCGTTGACGGCAATCCTCACCCTCGCGCTGGGCATTGGAGCGACTACCGCGATCTTCTCCGTGGTGAAGGCTGTTCTGCTTGCGCCGCTGCCGTACAACAACCCTGGCCGCATTGTGGCCGTGTGGACGGCGAATGCTGCCCAGGGCGGCCAGCCGCTTCCGAGCACTGCTGGGGATTTCGCTATCTGGAAACAGCGCAGCGGCGTCTTCGAGGATCTTGCCCCCTCCTACGACAACGAACAGACGCTGACCGGACAGGGATCGCCGCAGTTTCTCATCGGCTATGCTGTCTCGGCAAGCTATCTTCGCATTCTCGGCGTTGCGCCCCAGCTTGGGCGGCTCTATACGGATCAGGAGGACTCGGCCGGCGGCCCCAAACTTGCGCTCCTCAGCGATCACCTCTGGCGCGCGACATTCCATTCCGATCCCAGCATCGTGAACAAAGCGATCACGCTGGACGGAAATGCATATACGGTGCTGGGAGTGATGCCGCCCGGTTTCAACTATCCGTCTTCGGTTGAGATCTGGACACCGTCCAACATCGCTCCGTCGGCTTACGACGACTTCAGTCATACTTACATACGCATTCTCGGCCGGCTCCGGCCAGGCGTCACTCTTGCGCAGGCGCAAAAGACTTTGAATGACGTGGAAGCGCAGGTGGCCACCGAGCATCCGCAGACTGACAGCGGCAATCGCGTGGTGCTGGTTCCGCTTCGCGAGCAACTCGACGGAGACATTCGCAAGCCTTTGCTGATCCTCATGGGCGCTGTTGGTCTGGTGCTGCTGATCGCATGCGCCAATACAGCCGGATTGGCATTGGCCCGCAACGCCGAACGGCAAAAAGAGATTGCTGTGCGGCTTGCTCTGGGAGCCACGCGCCGCCGGCTCTTGCGCCAGTTTGTGACCGAGAGCCTGCTGCTGGCTGTCATCGGGGGAACCGGCGGAGTGCTGCTGGCGTTGGCTGGAAATCGCTTCCTTCTCAGGCTCTTTCCTACGGACGTGGCGAATCTAAACATTCCAAAGGTGACGGAGATTCCCATCGACCCAGGCGTTTTTCTGTTCGCCCTCGCCATCACGTTGCTTACGGCGATTCTATTCGGAATCGTCCCGGTGTTGAAAGCCATGCAGACTGAGGCCGGCGCGGCAATGAAAGATTCAGCGCGCGGCACCACGGCAACCAGCCGGTCGAACCGCTCGCGCAGCGCAGTGGTGGTCAGCGAGGTAGCTCTTTCTCTGATGCTATTGACCGGCGCAGGATTGGTGGTTACGAGTTTTCAGAAAGTCCTGAATGCAGATTTGGGATTTCAACCGAATCACCTTCTTTCTCTGCAGCTGTTCCTTCCACCGGATCGTTACCCGAGTACGGACTCCACGAAGAGGC
>Ga0302180_10004345_pt1 | contig 10528 bp, 7 predicted proteins | sample I_Palsa_E3_2_FD_200575 | JGI IMG/M metagenome (GOLD analysis project Ga0302180, IMG submission 200575) | Peat permafrost microbial communities from Stordalen Mire near Abisko, Sweden - I_Palsa_E3_2 | ecosystem: Environmental > Terrestrial > Soil > Palsa > Peat permafrost | place: Sweden: Abisko... | reverse complement strand
CGCGGCATTCCTGAAGTCGTTCGTCGACGAGACGCCGTGGCTGCATCTCGATATCGCGGGCACCGCGTATCTGGATAATGAGTCGGCGTGGCAGGCGAAGGGCCCGACCGGCACGCCGGTGCGCGCTTTTGTGTCGTTCATCGAGACCCTCGCCGGCTCACCCGTGGTCCACTCAAACGGCAAAGCCTTGTCATCCGCGCGCTCCTAACACAGCGCGAGTTCCTCGCGTACTTTACCGCTCGTCAGAGCGGATGGTTTGCCGAAGGTATTGCCAATACGGCGATCGCGTGGCAGATCTACGCCATTCGTCATCAGGCCCTCGATCTCGGACTCGTGGGCCTGATTGCATTCTTGCCGCAATTGCTCCTCGCGATACCGGCAGGTCTGATCGCTGACCGCCTCGACCGGCGCCCGGTCGTCATCGTCACGAGTATCGGCGCACTGATCGGCTCGCTGCTTTTTCTCATGCTCGCACTGGAGCATTCGCAGTCGATCGCCGCCTATTTCGGCGCGCTCCTGCTGTATTCAACCGCCGATGCGCTCGGTGTTCCGGCGACGCGTGCGATGTTGCCCTCGCTTGTAAGCGGTGAGCGGTACATGCGTGCGACCGCCTTGATCTCGTCGGTGTCGCAATTCGGGACGATCGCCGGGCCCGCGGTCGCGGGCGTGTTGATCGCTTTCTCGGCCGCCTCGGCATTTGCGGCGGCGGTCTTGCTGCAACTCGTCGCCATCGTGGCCTTCTTCTTCCTCGAGTCGCGCGTGCCGGATGAACCGCACGAAGAATCGCTGTGGCAATCGGCCGTTGGTGGCTTTCGCTTCGTCATCGATCGAAAGATCATCCTCGGGGCTATCTCGCTCGATCTGGTCGCGGTACTCTTCGGCGGCGCAACCGCGCTCTTACCGATCTATGCGACGCAGATACTGCACGTCGGCGCAACGGGCTATGGCATGCTGCGCGCCGCCCCCGCGATCGGCGCCGCCGTGATCGGCCTCTGGCTCATTCGTCATCCGATCCAACGCAACGGGGCGCGTTGGCTTTTCTGGTGCGTCGCCGGCTTTGGTCTCTCCACGATCGTCTTCGGGCTGTCGCACAACATGCCGCTCTCGCTCATCGCGCTTGCGTTTACGGGCGGCTTCGACATGGTGAGTGTGGTGATTCGCAATGCGCTCACCCAGCTCGGCGTTCCGGAATTCATGCGCGGGCGCGTCGGCGCGTTCGAAAATATCTTCATCGGCGCTTCGAACCAATTAGGCACGTTTGAATCAGGTATGGTCGCCGCGTGGCTCGGCGCGGTTCCTTCGGTCGTCCTCGGCGGCTGCGCGACAATCGTCGTCGTCGCACTCTGGGTACCCCTCTTCCCCGCACTCCGCCGCCTCGACCATTTAGACTTGTCATCCCGAGCGTAGAACGGGTAACGCGGAGCGTTACCCGTCGTAGTCGAGGGACCGGCGCAACCGCGGCGAATCCTTGAATACTGTGTTTCGCGGGGCCGCCCTTGCGCTGGCCGGTACGCTCTTCTCGACCCTCGCCGCCAACGACGAGCCACGCAAGAACGCCTATACGCAACCGCACGTCTTGCGCATGGGAGACATCGGCGATCTCACATCGTTAAACCCGATGTTCATACAGTCCGACGTCCAGAGCCGCCTAGGTTCGATGACGATGGCGTGGCTCACCAAGTACGATCATGCAAATCGCCCGGTTCCCGAACTCGCCATGGCTGTGCCGGCCAAGGCTAACGGTGGCGTATCTGCGGACGGCAAGACGATCACCTTCCATCTGCGCAAGGATGCCCGTTGGTCAGACGGCGCTCCGTTCAACGCCGACGACGTCGTTTTCACAACAAAGATAATTCTCGATTCGAAAACGCGCGTTATCTCGCGTGAAGGTTGGGATCGCATCGTCAGTATTGACGAGCCCGACAAATATACCGTGATTTTTCATCTCAAGGAACCGTACTCGCCGTTCTCAACGTTCTTTAGCAGCGGCACGTTCGGCCCGGCGATCTTGCCCAAACACCTGCTCGAGCACAGCCCTGATATCAATACCGACCCCTATAACGCGAAACCGATAGGCATCGGCCCGTTCCGGTACCTCGAATGGCGCCGCGGCGATCGCATTATCCTCGAAGCTAATCCCTATTACTTCCGCGGTTCGCCCAAGCTCCAACGCATCGAATACCGAGTCATTCCAAGCCGAGACACGCTCTTCGTGCAGATGCAAACCGGCGAACTCGATTTATGGGTACGCGCCGCCCGGGCATACTACACTCGGCTGTCGGCGTTGCCGAACGTGATGGTCTTGCGCCGGCCCAGCTACATCTACAATCATCTCGACTTCAACCTCACGCACCCGGTTTTGCAAGATATTCGCGTGCGCCGGGCGCTCGCACTGGCGATCGATCGCGTTGCGATCAAGGAGAAGATCGGCGACGGACTGGGAATCGTTCAGGATGGCGTGTGGTCCCCGGCAAGTCCGTATTTCGATTCCACCATCAAAACGACGCCATTCGATGTGGCGACAGCCAACAAGCTGCTCGAGGCGGCGGGCTGGAAGCTTACAACCGGCGACTATCGCGAGAAGGACGGGCAGCCGCTGACGATCGAGTTCGTCGCCGGCGCTGGTACGCCGGATATTGACGCAGAGATCGAACTGATTCGTAGTTGGTGGAAGTCGATCGGCGTAGACCTTGAATTACACGAATATAACGCCGCCCTTCTCTTCGCGCAGCCCGAGAACGGCGGTATACTCTACACCGGGAAATTCGATGTTGCGCTGTTCGCGTGGAACCCAAACGCCGCCGGAGTTATGATAGGGAACTATGGATGCAACGATTGGTCACCCCATGGTCAAAATGTGATGCACTGGTGCAATCGAGCCGCGCAGTCGGCGATGGATCGATTCGTTCTATCCTACGATCCCGTCGAACAACATAACCTCGACGACATCGTTCAGGAACAGTTAGCCTCAGATATGCCGATCTACGTGATGCACATCAACGAAGACCTTTTTGCCATGAATTCGGATCTGCAGAACTTTCATCCGAACACGGTAACGCCGTTCGACGACATGATGAACGTCGATATTTAGCTCGCTCTAAACGCCAGCGCGGCCGCCGCTTCCGCCCCAAGCGTCGCACCCTCCGCGGCGAGCGCGTCGATCTGGTCCTGCGCAAGTTGCTCGCGTAACGATGCGAGAAGAATCCCGTATATCTGACGCTCGAGCGGGCCTCTGACTATGCCCTTCGACCGATAGGGCGCGTCGACGAAGCCCATCAAGAGCGCGGCATCCCGCGGACGGCCGCGAACGGCGGCCACCGCCGCCAGCAGTTCGGTCGTTCTGGGATCCGAAGAGTTGAACTCGCGGCGGTTGTCTCGCGCACGGCTCAAGGATTGTTTCCCTGCCGACTCGGCGCCGTCGATGTCGGCAACGACCAGCCTGAAGCCGGCAAGGTCGCAAAGGACATGGTCCTTCAACTGGAAAGCCGCCGGATGCAACTCGCTCAAACGGTCGAGTGTCTTCTCTGCGAGTTGGATGGCCTGCGGTATGTCACCGGCACAGTACGCATAGAGAGAGCGCATTCTGGACGCGAATAACAGAAAGGTCTCGTCTCCGCTGGCCTCGCCGAGGGCCGCGAGTTCGTCGATATCTGCCCGCCCCTCTTCGAATCGCTCCTGCCCTAGGCGAAGAAACGCCCGCATGTGGAGAAAGTCTCCATACGGTTTGCCGCGCCGCAGGTCTGCATCTGTGAGCGCCTCCAGCGCGTGAGCGAGCGCTTGCTCCGCCTCCTCGAAGCGCCCCCGGGCAAGAAAATTTCTTGCCACGCCCTTGTGCAGACTCGCTAGGCCGAGCCGGTCGCCGAGACGTTTGAGGAGGGCAGCCGCGCGTTCGATCAATGCAGGCGGCACGAACGCGCTCTCTGCTAACAGCTGAGCGCTGAGCAATCGCGCAACGACGCTCGGATAGCGTCCTTCGTCGATGCGTTCGAGCGAGGCTTCGACCCAGCGCTCGCATTCGTAATAGTTCCCCGCATAGTACCAGAGCATGCGTAGACCACCGGCGATCCGTCCCGCAATCACCGCGTCGTCCTCGGCATCCGAGCGAAGCGCCCACTCGATTGCAGCGCGCATGTTGTCAAACTCGGGCACGCATTGAGCAAGCCACGCGGACTGTGACATGCCTTGATACACACTCCGGGCGTGATCGGCGAAATCGGCCGCCCAGCGCGCACGCCGGCGGGCGAGAAGCGTTGTTTCATCGGCGCCTTCGAGCCGCTCGAGTGCGAACGTGCGGATGGTTTCGAGGAGGACGTAACGCGCCGCATCTTCTTCGAGTACGACGTTGATCAGCGACTTGTCGACCAGCGAGGAAAGAACGTCCGGCACGGTGGCCGCTTCGAGCGTCTCGCCGGCGCAAACGGCCTCCGCGGCGTCGAGCGTCAACCCTCCGGAAAATATCGCGACGCGGCGCAGTAACACGCGCTCCGGCTCACTCAAAAGATTGTAGCTCCACTCGATCGTTGCGCGCATCGTCCGCTGCCGCGTCTCGCCGAGACGCGAACGGAGGCCACTCAATCCAAATGCCGGAAGACGCGCCGCAGTCAGCTCAATTGCCAGCGGAATGCCTTCGAGGCGGCGGCATATTTCATTCACAATCTCGGCACGCGGCGGTGTCAGCGTAAAGAGCGGCTCCACGAGAATCGCCCGCTCGATAAACAACGAAGCCGCCATCGACTCAGGAAGCGGCGCGACGCGATAGGTAGCTTCACCCACGATCCCGATACGCTCGCGACTCGTGGTCAGTACGGTGACTGTATCGCAGGACTGAAGGATCGCTCGAGCAACGGACGCTACAGCGGTGATGACGTGCTCGCAATTGTCCAGGACGAGGAGCACTTTGCGGCCGCGAAGCATCTGCGCTACCGCTAGTACCGGTTCGCCCCTTCCATCGAACGCGATCTTCATGGTCTCGGCAATCTTACTTGCGACAAGCACGCCGTCGCGCAGAGACGAGAGATCGATAAACCAGATCTCGTCGCCTCGACTATGGAGTAACTGAGTTGCGACCTCGAGGGCGAGGCGGGTTTTCCCAATTCCGCCTGATCCAGTCACCGTGACCAAACGATGCTTTGCTAGCAACGAGACGAGATCGCCAAGCTCGCGGTCTCGGCCGATGAACGAGGTCAGTTGCTGCGGAAGATTGTGCGGTGGTTGGCCAGGCGTCGCAGTACCGCTAATGCTACGAGCTCGGCCGCGTGCCGCGGCTAGCTCCAGGTCCGCACGCTGCTCCGCTGACAGCCCCAATGCGTCGGCGAGGAGCGTCGCTGTCACGCGATATGGCGCCCGGCGCGCGCCGCGCTCGAGCGCGCTTACCGCCTCTCGGCTCAGTCGTGCGCGCTCGGCTAAGTACTCTTGCGAAAACCCGCCGGCAATCCGAAATTGCCGCAGCAGTTCTCCAAAGCTCGGCATACGCCAATGTAGCGCTGTATCGAGCAAAAAGTCAACGCGATATCCAGTTCGGCGCCAGCGCCATCTCTACAGCCGCCTCGGCGCCGAGCTTCGCTCCTTCCGCAGTCAGCGCAGAAAGGTCATCGGGCGAAAGTCGCTCGCGCAGCGACGTGAATAGAATCTCGTCTATCCGACGATCGAGCGGGCCTCGAGACAATCCCTTCGACCAATATGTAGCTTCGACAAAACCAGTTAAGCGCACGGCAACGCGTGAACAACCGCGAACCGCCGCCACGGCCGCCAGCAATTGCGTGATTCTCGCGCCGGAAGCATTGAACTGGTGGCAGTTCTCTCGCGTATGGCTCAGCGCGGTTTTTCCCGCCAACTCGGCACCGTCGACGTCGCCTTGGATGAGCTTATAGCCTCCAAGATCGCAGCGGATAGTATCCTCCAGTCTCGAGAATGCGGCGCGCGACGCGATACGCGCGAGTGTCTCCTCGGCAACCTGGATCGCCTGGGTTATGTCACCGGCACAGAACGCGAGGATGGCGCGCAATCTGGACGCGTGTAACACAAAGGTCTCTTCCCCGCTTGCCTCCCCGAGGGCTACCAGTTCGTCGATATCCATTCGTGCTTCTTCAAGCCGATCGGACAGAACGCGAGTAAACGCACGCACGTTGAGAAAGCTCGCGTAGGGTGTGCCTCGCCGCAGATCTGCATCTGTGAGCGTCTCTAGTGCGTGAGAGAGCGCCTGTTCCGCTTCCTCGAAGCCTCCCCGGGCAGCGAAATTGCTTGCCGCACCCGTGTGCAGACTGGCTATGTCGAGCCGGTCGCCGACACGTTCGGTGAGGGCCGCCGCGAGTTCCATCAATGCCGGCGGAACAAACCCGCTCTGCAGTAACAGCTGAGCGCGGAGCAATCGCACAACGACGCTCGGATAGCGCCCTTTGTCGATGAGCTCGAGCGCGGCTTCGACCCAGCGGCCGCACTCGAGGTAGTTCCCCGTACCGTACCAGAACGCGCGAAGGCCGCCGACGATTCGCGCAGCGATCACCGCGTCGTCCTCGGTGTCCGAACGAAGCGCCCACTCGAGCGCGGAGCGCACGTTGTCGAATTCAGGCGGACATTGCGCAAGCCAGGCAGCCCGCGACATTGTCTGATACGTAGCGTCAGCTCGCTCTGCCAGGTCGGCCACCCACTGCGCGTGCCGGCGGGCGAGGACCGTCGCCTCGCCCGCAACGGCAAGCCGCTCGAGCCCGAAGGCGCGGACCGATTCAAGGAGGACGTAACGGGCTTCTTCCTCTTCGATGACCACGTTGATTAGTGACTTGTCGGTGAGCGATGAGAGGATGTCCGGTATGGCGACCGTGCTAAGCAGCTCGTCGGCGCAGACGCTATGCGCGGCGTCGAGCGTCGTTCCACCCGCGAACACCGAAACGCGGCGGAGCAAAATGCGTTCCGGCTCGCTCAACAGATTATAACTCCATTCGATCGTCGCGAGCATCGTTTGCTGCCGCATCTTACCGAGACGCGAACGAAGGCCACTCAACCCAAATGCCGGAAGGCGCGCCGCAGTCAACTCAATTGCCAGCGGAATGCCTTCGAGACGGCGGCATATCTCATTCACAATCTCGGCACGCGGCGGTGTCAGCGTAAAGAGCGGCTCCGCGAGAATCGTCCGCTCGACAAACAGCGCAGCCGCCATCGACTCAGGAAGCGGCGCGACGCGATAGGTAGCTTCACCCACGATCCCGATACGCTCGCGACTCGTGGTCAGTACGGTGACTGTATCGCAGGACTGAAGGATCGCTCGAGCAACGGACGCTACCGCGGTGATGACGTGCTCGCAATTGTCCAGGACGAGGAGCACTTTGCGGCCGCAAAGCATCTGCGCCAGCGCTAGTGCCGGTTCGCCCCTTCTGTCGAACGCGATCTTCATGGTCGCGGCAATCTTACTTGCGACTAGCGCGCCGTCGCGCACAGACGAGAGATCGATAAACCAGATCTCGTCGACTCGGCTCGGGAGCAATTGTGTTGCGACCTCGAGGGCGAGGCGTGTTTTGCCGATCCCACCTGATCCAGTCACCGTGACCAAACGATGCTTTGCTAGCAACGAGACGAGATCACCAAGCTCGCGGTCTCGGCCGATGAATGACGTCAGTTGCAGCGGAAGATTGTGCAGCGGTTGACCTGGGGCCGGACTGACACTGGTGCTGCGTGCCCGGCCGTGTGCCGCGGCCAACTCGAGCTCCGCTCGATGCTCGGCTGACAGCCCCAACGCGTTGGCGAGAAGTTCCACGGTCACATGGTAGGGCGCCCGGCGCGTACTGCGCTCGAGCGCGCTTACCGCCTCTCGGCTCAGTTGCGCGCGCTCGGCTAAGGACTCTTGCGAAAACCCGCCGGCAATCCGAAATTGCCGCAGCAGTTCTCCGAAGCTCTTCATACGCCAATGTAGCGCTGCGCCGAGCGAAAAGTCAACGCCTATGGCCCGGTGCGCATCATCCACATGCCGCCGTCGTTGAAGTCAGCGGCACTGACGCTGCACACGACGTTCCCGTTATTTCTAAACGGCGAGTAATAGGTTTTTGCGATCGTCACACCGGGCGAAAAGGTGCCGCTATCGACGATCGTCTGCTTCGAAGAACCATCCTTGACCGTGAACGCCACGGCCGAGATCGGCATCCGCGAAACGTTGATGAATTTGATGTCGAGGTAGCGTGCGATCAGGGTACGGAGCGTTGAATTGGGTCCGCCCTCGTAAGCATATGACGGGTCGTTGCTGCAAGAGGTCACACGGATGGGAGCCGAGGCCGGAGCAGCGATGGGGCTGGCCCCGCTCAGACCGACCACGACGGCGAGCATAAACGGTGAGATAAACATGATAGTGTTCCTTTCTTAGCGTGTTTGTTTTTTCAGGCTAGGTGCAATCGCTCGCCCAAAAGGCGCGCGATCTCTTCGGTCGCATCGAGACACTTCTTGGAGTGCGCCGTCATCTGAATGATGCCGTGCGGCAACTCGGGATAGTGCACGTAGGTGATATCGTTGCCGGCTGCGGCCAGCTTCTTCGCGTACGCGTGACCGACGTCGCGCAACATGTCGTAGCCGCAGGTGACAAGCAGCGCCGGTGGGAGTCCCGAGTGATCCGGCGCGTTGAGCGGCGTAATGTAGGGCTGCGAGTAATCGGTTCCTTGCGGGAGCAAGTACCAGACGAACAGCAGCACGCCGGCCGTATCGACGTAGCCGCCCGATACGTTCTCGACACCGGCGCGTGTGTTGAAAGGCATCGCAGCTTCGGGATACAGCGGCATCTGCAGGGCGAGTTTGGGGCCGCCTTCGTCGCGCAACTTAAGCGAGATCGTGCAGGTCATGTTGCCGCCGGCCGAATCCCCGCCTAGCGCAATGCGGCCTGGATCCACGCCGCGCTGCGATGCATTTTCGAACAACCAGCGAACGACGAACTCGCCTTCGTCGATTTGGGTTGGCCATTGATACTCGGGCGCGAGTTTGTAGTCGACTAAGTAGACCTGTGCGCCGCTAACTTCGGCGATGCGCCGCATCGCGGTATCGAACTGGTCGAGCGAACCGACGATGAATCCTCCGCCGTGCATGTAGATTAGCGCACCACCGTCGCCTGGTCCCGGCTTCGACGGATAAAAGACGCGCACCAGAATCGTTCCGTACGGTCCGTCGAGAGCAAGGTGTTCGATCCGGCCGATCGGCGGCTTGACCTTGTCGATGAACGCGTCGTGCTCGCGGCGCTGCACGTAGAACGGTTTGTGTGCCCCCAAGACCGGTCCGGTCTTGAGCCACTCGGCGATCTCCGGATCCTTGTCGTGGCCATCGACCGCGTCAGGTATGTTGTTTGCGGAATAAATCGGCATAGTGATGATGAATGTAGCGGCGGCACGCGCCCCGGTCTATCTATATCTGGCTAGTCGCCGGCGTCAAAATGCGCACGTTTGCAACTGTGCACATAAGTGTCCGCATCGGCTATAGCGGCACGTATCGCCACTGGTTTATCATCGGTGCATCACACCGATGGAGGTTCATCCGATGCAACGATTTCAGCCCGTCCTAGACTTCATCGAGTCGTCGCTAGACCGCAAGCTTACCGTTTCGGACCTGGCGTCACTCGTGGGGTTGAGCGCGCCGCGCTTCGCGCACGCGTTCAAAGCCGAGGTCGGGATCGCTCCCTATCGCTACGTCCTGGAGCGTCGCATCGCTCGCGCGCGCGAGCTCTTGCCGTCGAGGGATCATACGATCGCCGCGATCGCGTTGGAAGTCGGCTTTTCAAGTCAAAGCCGCTTCGGCCAGTTCTTTCTGCGCTGCTTCGGAACGACACCGTCGGCATACCGTTACGCTTTGAATCGAGGAGTGCTATGATCGATCGACGCGCATTTTCTATAGGTCTCGCAGCGGGAGTCGCCGGTGCGCTCCTCGGAACAGGGAGGGCCCAAGCCGTGCCAACTGTTCGCAACGTGGTGCTGATCCACGGACTCTACGCCGACGGGTCGAGCTGGTCCAAATGTATCCCGCTTCTTCAGGCCGCCGGCATGAACGTGACGGCGGTGCAGAATCCGCTCACGACCTTCGAAGACGATGTCGCTTCGGCGCAGCGCGCGCTCGCGCTGCAAGACGGTCCGACGGTGCTCGTCGCGCATTCGTATGGTGGGATGGTGTTGACTCAAACTGGCGTCGCGCCAAACGTCACCGCCGTCGTGTACATTGCCGCGCGCGCGCCGGATGCGAACGAAAATTATTCCGCGCTTGCGAAGCGATTCCCGACGCCGCCGGCTAGCGCCGGGCTGATCACGACCGATGGGTACTCGCGGCTGGGTAAAGACGCGTTCCTCAATGATTTCGCGAACGGCGTCGATCCCGTCGAGGCGAACGTGCTCTATGCGGTACAGCAGGCCAGTGTCTCCTCGCTGTCTGGCACTGCCAAGGCGACCGCCGCGGCCTGGCGCGAGAAACCGTCCTTCTACGCGGTGTCAAAACAGGATCGCACGATCAATCCGGAGCTCGAACGCTTCATGGCTGCGCGCATGAAGGCGACGACTATTGAAATCGATTCGGGCCA
>Ga0302180_10004343_pt1 | contig 10530 bp, 10 predicted proteins | sample I_Palsa_E3_2_FD_200575 | JGI IMG/M metagenome (GOLD analysis project Ga0302180, IMG submission 200575) | Peat permafrost microbial communities from Stordalen Mire near Abisko, Sweden - I_Palsa_E3_2 | ecosystem: Environmental > Terrestrial > Soil > Palsa > Peat permafrost | place: Sweden... | reverse complement strand
TTTTTGTCTTTCGTCTTTCGTCTTTCGTCACTGCGAACGAGACGGAGTAAATGTAGGACGGGGGCGGGCCGGTGGGCGGGGATCGGAGCGGCCTGCGGGGCGGCGGGGCGGCGGGGCGGCGGGCGGGGGCTTATCGACGCGTGCGGATGACGGTGGAGCCGAAGCGCTCGAGTGACTCGAGCGCGTGAGCCAGCGAATCGCCGGGCACGCCGGCGCCCGACCACGTGACGCCGAGCGCCGTCAGTTCCTCGGCGGCGGCCTGCGTGGCGTCGGGATTGAAGCTGTCGTCGCCCGGGTTGCCGCCGGCGCCGGTGCCGAACGACACGTCGATGCTGGCGGGGTCGCGGCCGGCTTCCTCCATGAACAGCCAGAGCTCGTCGAGCATCGGGCGGAGATCGTCCACGGACTCGAGGGGCCGGGTCTTGGCGGTGGAGGCGAGGGTCCTCGGGGCGGGAAAGGGGCTCCAGCCGTCGCCGTAGCGGGCCACGCGTTGGCGGGAGAGGCGGCTGTTCCCACCGATCCAGATGGGTGGGTGCGGCGTGGGCTTCGGGTTGGCCGTCTGTCCCTTTGCGCTGAAGGTCGAGCCCTCGTGGGCGAAGTCGTCCTCACTCCAGACCCCGCGGATCACCTCGATCGCCTCGTCGAACAGGGCGTTGCGTTGCTCGAAGTCGACGCCCAGCGCCTTGTACTCCCCACGCATGTAGCCGGTGGCGACCGCGAGCGTGAAGCGCCCACCGGACAGAACGTCCAGCGTGGCCGACGCCTTCGCCACCAGGAACGGATTGCGGTAGGGCAGCACGACGATGTTGGGGATCAGGCGCATCGTGTCGGTGACGGCGGCGCAGAAGGAGAGCGCGGTGAACGGGTCGAGGGCGTCGTGGCCGCCTGCGCTCAACCACCGGTGCGTCGGGGCAGGGTGGTCGGTGAAGCCGACGCCGGCGAATCCAGCTGCTTCGGCGACCTGGCAGAAGCGGGTCAGCGCATCCTTGGTCGTCAGCTCGGGGTTGTACGGATGCGTGGTCATCGGATACGTCACCCAGTAGTTCATGGCGCTGAACCCTAGTGTTTGGGGTTTCGGTGTCGACGGAAGGTTGCTCGAGGCGCTTGGATGTCCGGTGGCCGGAGAGCCGCCTTGTCGAGAGGAGTCCTGGACATGCACACGTTCATCAACGAGGTCCGCGAGACGCTGGCTCCGGGCCGGAACGACCGCTTCGGCCCGCTGCCGCCACTCCTGGTTGCCATGACCGTGGTCACCGGGCTGGTCGACTCGTTCAGCTACCTGCTCCTGGGGCACGTGTTCGTCGCCAATATGACGGGCAACGTGGTCTTCCTCGCCTTTGCCATCGTCGGCGCCCACGGTTTCTCGATCGCGGCGTCGGTGGTGGCGCTGGTCGCATTCGGACTGGGGTCGGTGCTCGGTGGGCGGATCGTGCAGCGGTTCGGCCATCATCGTGGTCATCACGTCGCCGTGGCGAGCGCGACGCAGGCACTGCTCGTAGCCGTGGCGATGGTCCTCGCCCTGGTCGGCTCGCAACCCTTCGATTCCGGATTCCGCTATCCACTCATCGTTCTCCTCGCCCTGTCGATGGGCCTGCAGAATTCGAGCGTGCGCCGGCTGGCCGTTCCCGACCTGACCACCACGGTCCTGACCTTGACGGTGACCGGGATCGGTGCCGACAGTGCGCTCGGTGGAGGGAAGGGCTCGAAGTCGGGCCGGCGTCTGATCTCGATCGCCGCCATGTTCCTCGGCGCCCTGGTGGGGGCGGCGCTCATTCTGCATGTGCATGTTGCAGTCCCGCTCGTGCTCGCGTTGGCCATCGTGGTCGTGGTTGCGGCGGTCGGGCACCTCGCTGGTCGGTCCAACCCGGAGTGGACTCGCGCCGAGGAGTAGCCCAGAGGACGGGTGGGCGAACGCGGGTCAGGCAGGGTGGTTGCAGCTGGATTCTCTGCGACACCCAACAGAACCCTGACATCCCTCGTCGGTCGCAGACCGTTCTCTGAGCACAGCTGCATTGGGCTGCATTGGGCTGCATTGGGCTGCATTGGGCTGCATTGGGCTGCATGGAGAAGTTCGCCTGTTACCGTTTGAACGGTGGTGATGCCGGACCTGGTGGCCGCTCTGGGCGGGTGCACGGCCGAAGCGATCTGGACCACCCGGATCGTGCTGTCGGTCGTCTCGGCGGGCTCTGTCGCGTACGACGCCTTCACCAAGAACCCCGAGCTGAAGGTCATGAAGTGGGGCCGGGCTGGTGACCCTCTACATCGGTCCCATCGGTGCGGCGCTCTACGTGCTCTCGTGCAAGGAGCCGAGCCCAGGGACCCACGAGGTCTTCGTGGCCCCGTTGTGGAAGCAATCCCTCGGATCGACCATCCACTGCGTCGCAGGGGATGCGACGGGCATCATCGTCGCTTCGGTCGGGCCTCCCCATGTGGGGCGACACCATCGTCGAGTACGTGTTCGGCTTCGCGTTCGGTCTCTTCATCTTCCAGGCTCTGTTCATGCGCGACATGCTCGGAGGGGGCTATGGGCGGGCGGTGACCTCGACCGTCACCGCGGAGTGGTTGTCGATGAACTGCGTCATGGCGGGCATGATCCCGGTGATGGTCATTTTGCGTACCGATTTCGCCGGCACCACCCACATCGGCTCCGTGCGTTTCTGGATCGTGCTGTCGTTGGCCGTCCTCGTCGGGCTCGTCGTGGCCTACCCGGTGAACGTGTGGCTCGTGTCGAACCACCTGAAGCACGGCGTGGGCACCGTGCGGGCCCTGGGTGAAGGCGGCACGCCGCTCCCGGCTCCGGCGGCCGGGGACATGGACACGGCGGACCGACAGGTCACCCGGGCGCAGATCGCCGCAATCGCCGTTGTCACGCTGACGGCCCCCGGAGCAGGCATCCTGCTCGCCGCGGGATTGGGCGACTTCTCGATGTGAGAGCGGCCCGGGCCAGACGGGTCAGACGCCTCAGACGCCTCAGACGCCTCAGACCATGAGGACGACGGGCACGATCATCGGGCGGCGCTTCGTGCGGTCGCCGACGAACTTGCCCAGGGCCTTCCGGGTATGGCGGCTGAGCACCTCGATGTCGTGCGCCCCATCGCGCAGTGCCTGCGTCACCGCGGCGGAGACGACCTCGCTCGCTTCCTCGAGCAGCTCCTCGGCCTCGGGTGCGTAGACCCAGCCTCTCGTCTCGATGACCGGTGGGCAACTGAGCTTGTTCTGCTGGCGATCGACGGTCACCACCGCCATGATGACGCCCTCCTCGGACAGCTTCTTCCTGTCCCGCAGCACCCCGTGCTCGATGTCGCCCACGGTCCCGTCCACGTAGACGTAGCCACCGGGGACCTTGCCGTCGCGGGAGATCCCCTTGGCATCGAGCTGGATCACGTCGCCGTCCTCGCAGAGGATCACCTTGGCCGGGTCGATGCCCATGGAGAGGGCCAGGCGGGCGTGGTGCACCATGTGCCGGAACTCGCCGTGCACCGGCACGAAGCATTCCGGTTCGGTCACCGAGATCAGCGTGCGCAGCTCCCCCTGGCGGGCGTGCCCGCTGACGTGGACGGCCTCGGCACCCGAATGCACCACCTCGGCGCCCCGGCGATACAGGTCGTCGATGACCTGCCCTACCGACCACTCGTTGCCCGGGATCGGGTGCGCGCTGATGATGACGACGTCGTCGTCGGTGATGCGCAGCCACTTGTTCTGCCCGGTGGCCATGAGCGAGAGCGCCGACATCGGCTCCCCCTGGGAGCCCGTGGAGATCACACACACCTCACCGGGCGGCACGCTGTCCACCGCCTCGATGTCGATCAGCACGCCGTCGGGGATGCTGATGATGCCCAGGCGCGTGCCGAGCTCGACGTTCTTGCCCATGGAGCGGCCGAGCGTGGCGACCTTGCGGCCGTTTGCCACCGCAGCATCGATGATCTGCTGCACCCGGTGCATGTGGCTGGCGAAGCAGGCCACGACGATGCGCTTGCCGGACTGGGCCGCGAAGACCCGGCGCAACACCACGCCCACTGAGGATTCCGACTCGGTAAATCCGGGCTCCTCCGCGTTGGTGGAGTCCGACAAGAGGAGGCGGATACCCTCCGTCTTGGCGAGCTCCCCCATGCGGGACATGTCCGTGCGGCGGCCGTCCACCGGCTGCAGATCGATCTTGAAGTCGCCCGAGTGCAGGATCACGCCCTGGGGCGTATGAAACGCGACGGCCATGGCTTCGGGCACCGAGTGCGTCACCGGGATGAACTCGACGTCGCAGGGGCCGATACGCAGGCGCTCGCCGTCGGCGACGGAGACGAACGTGGTCTTGCCCGCCAGGCCCGCCTCGTCGACCCGGTGGCGGGCCAGGCCGACGGTCAGCTCGGAGCCGTAGATCGGCGCTTGGATCTCGCGCAGCAGGTAGGCCAGACCGCCCGTGTGGTCCTCGTGGCCGTGGGTGAGGACGATCCCGTCCACGCGGTCCTTGCGGTCGTAGAGGTACGTGAACTCGGGCAGCACCAGGTCGATGCCGGGCATGTCCGGATCGGGGAACATGATGCCGCAGTCGAGGATGAGGATGCGGCCATCGATCTCTATGCAGGCGCAGTTGCGTCCGATCTCGCCGAGGCCGCCCAGGAAGACGACCCGCACCGGTTGCGGCGTGGGCTTGAGATTCGGCTTGTTGCCCCGCTCGTTGCGCTCCTTGCGCTCGTTGCGTTCAGGCCGGACGTTGCGCTCAGGCAAGCGGGGCGACCGTGACTGCGGGGGGCCCGACGGCGGCCAGGATCTTCTGCGCCTGGGTATCGAGCTCGGGGGTGCACGCCCCCATCGGCAGGCGGCATTGACCGACCCGCAGGCCCATGGCGCGCAGCATCGCCTTGGCCGGCAACGGGTTGGGGTAGTCCTCGGTGGACTCGAAGTCGAACGAGTCGAGCAGCTCCGCATTGCCCCTGATGGCGGCAGCGAGGTCGCCCGCCAAGAAGGCGTCGATGACCTGCCGGAGCTGTGGCGCCACCCAGTGCGCGGCGACGCTGATGACGCCGAGCGCTCCCACCGCCATCAGCGGCAGCGTCATGACGTCGTCACCGCTGTAGATCTCGAACCCCTGCGGTGCCTGCGCCGCCAGATGGGCCGTGGTGGGGGCGTCACCGGCCGCGTCTTTGAGGGCCACGATCGACGGCACCTCGCGGGCCAGTCGAAGCATGGTGGACGTGGCAATGCGCCGCCCGCTCCGGACCGGGATGTCGTAGAGGACGACGGGCAGGTCGCCGGCCGCCTCGGCCACGGCGCGGAAGTGCTCGAAGAGGCCGGCCTGAGAGGGTCGGTTGTAGTACGGCGTCACGACGAGCACCCCGTCGACTCCCGATCGCGCGGCCTCCTTCGTCATGGCGATGGAATGGGCCGTGTCGTTGGAGCCGGTGCCGGCGATCACGGGGATCGTCACGGCCTCGGCGACGGCGCGCCAGAGCGCGACCTTCTCCTCGTCGGTGAGGACTGAGCTCTCGCCGGTGGAACCGCTCAGGACGAGGCCGTCGCTGCCGTGTGCGGCCAGCCAGCGGGCCAGGTCTGCCGCCGCGCTCACGTCGAGCGCCCCGTCGTCGTCGAACGGGGTCACCATCGCCGTGATCACCCGCCCGAAGCGGGGCGAATCATGCTGCACGGGGCTCATCGCCCCCTCACGCTACCAGCGATACCTGGCGCTCACGTGCCCAGAGCTGGAACTCAGGCGACCTGGCGCTCGGCCGGCGAGCCGTCGGCGAACGCGTCCTCGTCCTCTGTGGAGTCGGTGAGGTTTTCGAAGGCGATGGCACCCATTTCGGTGAATTTGGTGCGGAGCCAGCCGTCGGCCGCATCGAGGAGGCCCAGCTTCTTGAGGTTCGGGACGATCTTCGAGAACAGCAGAATCTGGAACTCGTCGCGGTCCGGCGCGGCCTGCATCACCTTGATCACGTCGGCGGTGGGCACCTCCATGCGCTCCCACACTTCCTGCATGACCAGACGGTCCTTCATGCGGATGGCCGCCTCGAATGCGAACTCCTGGCGCTCCCGCAGTTCGGCCGCGCTGAGCTCCTTGTAGTACTCCTGCAGGCTCAGCACGCCGAACGCCACGTGACGGGCCTCGTCGGCCATGACGTAACGCAGCAGCTTCTTCAACAGCGGCTCGGTCGTCATGGCGTGAATGAAGCCGAAGGCAGCCAGCGCCAGGCCCTCGACCATGATCTGCATGCCGAGGTACGTCATGTCCCAACGGGCGTCGCCGACGATGTCGTCGAGCAGCAGGCCGAGGTGGGCGTTCATCGGGTAGTGGCCCGAGAGCTTCTCGTCGAGGTACTTCGAGAACACCTCGACGTGGCGGGCCTCGTCCATGACCTGCGTGGCGGCGTAGTACTTGGCGTCGATCCACGGGACGGTCTCGACGATCTTGGCCGTGCACAGCAGCGCACCCTGCTCACCGTGCATGAACTGCGACAGGAGCCAGTTCTGGTTCTCGATGCCGAACTGAATGAAGCGCTGGTCGTCCCACTTCTCCAGGACGGTGCCGGCGATGGCGGCCTCGTCCCACTGCATCTGGGCCGGGTTGGCCTCGGCGTTGGCGATGACCACGCGCTCCTGGTCGACCTCGATCGACCAGTCCAGGTCGGTCTGCCCGTTCCATTGGGCCTTCTTTGCCTTCTCGTAGAGCTTGTCGAGCTGGGGCTTGGCGCCCTTCTCGTAGTCCCAGGTGAACTCGGCCGGACAGTTGTCGGGCACACGGTGGAACCCTTCGGCGTCGTACTGGCCCACGAAGCTCAGGACGGACTCAAGGTCGTCGATGTTCTCCCGCCCGATGAGCTCGAGGTTGGACCTCAGCTCCTGCTCGGTGTTCTCGTCGAGTGTGGTCATTGTGCCGCCCCCTTGGTGGTAGCTCTGGTGGAACGTGGTGCTTGGTCTTTGTTGTGGTTGTCGTTGTGGTCAGAACTGCAGATCGTCGAGGTCGAGGTCGGGCCCGTTGCGGTGGGCGTGCCTGCCGTGCCGGCGGCCTCCACTCGCAGGGCGAGAATGCCGGGCAGGACGAAGGTGCGCACCAGCGCCCGGGTATCGGCCGGGTCGGTCAGGTCCGCGTAGGGCGACGGGTCCGAGCAGTAGGCCATGACGATGCGCACGGCCCACTCGGCCGCGCGAGAGGACTGCTCGGGTTCGAGCCAGCGGGCGAAGAACGGAGCGGCCAGGTCGCTTGCGACCCGCATCACCTCGTCGAACCCGCTGAACGTCACGTAGGGCAGGACGGCGCCCGGCTCGTGCTCCAGCAAGTAGGTCAGCGGCGCGTGCGAGCGCAGCCAGCGGGCCGACTCGACCATGCCGGCGACCAGTACGTCCTCGAGGTCGCACGCCTCGCCCATGGCCACGGCCAACGAGGAGAACAGCCGGGCCACCTCGGTCTCGACGACGCCGGCGAGGATTCCCTCCTTGCCCCGCGGGAAGGTTCGGTATGCGGTGGCACGGGAGAGGCCGGCAGCACGGGCGATGTCGTCCACCGTGGTCTTGGCGATGCCCTGGCGGGCCAGGCACTCCAGCGCACCGTCCACGAGGCGGACCCGCGTCGACGAGCGGTCGTCCGCTCCCAGGTGCCGTACGACGCTGTCCCGTACTCCGGTCGGGGTTCCGGTGTCGACAGCTTCAGGCTGTGCCGCGCTCGCGCTCACTCATGAAACAGTATGGCGATTTTTGTCTCACTGTCAACCAACCCGATCTGGGGCGTCCGCCGCGGTCCGAGGTGCCCGATCGGGCTCAATTGAGATTGAAGTGGCCCGGTGCAATCGAGGTGATGAGCAGGGCCAGGACGGCCAGCATGGCCACGCTCCCTCCGACGGTGAGCACCAACCCCGTGTTGGCATCCCGGAGGTCGCCGGCGTAGTCGTACAGCAAGCCCAGGAGTCCGCCGACGATCAGGCCACCGAAGTGAGCCCGCCAGTCGGTGTTGCCCGTGAAGCCCAGGGCCAGGTTGAAGACCAGCAGGATGGCCACCGGCGTCACCGGCAACCGACGACGCAGTCCCACCACGATGTAAGCCCCCAGCACGCCCATGATGGCGCCGGAGGCGCCGATGCCGAGCTCGTTGTGCGGCCCGAAGAGGTACGAGCCCACGCTCCCCCCGAGCCCGGCCAACAGGTACAGGGCGACAAAGCGCACCTTGCCCAGGAGCACCTCGAGCGCGGGCCCGACGATGAGCAGGGTGATCATGTTGAAGAAGATGTGCTCGAAGCTGGCGTGCAGCCACATGGCCGTGAAGGCCCGGTAGTACTGGTGCAGGAAGTGGATCCCGTCGGGCCACAGGCCGAAACGATCGATGACCCGGTTGTTGGTGCCGAACCCTTCGAGGAAGAAGACCACGACATTGATGGCGATGATCGTCAGGACGATCGGCGTCGGGTTGGTCGAGCCGACGACGCCGGTGCGGCCCCGGCTGGTGCGGGTGAAGGCCGGGACGTGCCGGGAGCGCTTGGCGCCTTCGGAGGTGCACTCGGGGCACTGCCACCCGACCTGCGCCTGAATCATGCAATCGGTGCAGATGGGCTGATCGCAGTGGGCGCACAGCACCGAGGCCGGCCGGTCGGGGTGCCGGTAGCACGGCGGCGGCGGGACGGGCTGGGGAGGCTGCGGCTGCAGATCGGAGCCGCTCACCGGATGCCGGCGAGTAGCTCGGAGCGCACGAGCAGCGCCACCTGGTCCGGGTCGTTGAGATCCCAGCGGCCCGGAGAGCTGATGTAGGAGAGCACCATGCGGGCCAGGAAATCGGCCGCGGCGTCGACGTCGGATCCCTCCTCCATCCCGTGGCGCACCAGGTACGGCGCCAGGAACGCCGCCACCAGCGTGTGCGTCTGGTCCGCCTCCGTGGACAACCGGGGAAGGAGCATGTCGGGCTCGGTCATCAGGACCCGCTGCAGCACCTCGTGCTCGACCAGCGCGCGGTGAGCGAACATGAGCCCGCGCTCCATCACCTCCTCTAGCGTGTCGGCGTCGGAGACCTCGGCGTAGAGGCGGAGGAAGAAGCGGGAGAACTCCCATCCCACGACGGCGGAGAAGACCTCGTCGCGCCCGCCCGGGAAGTAGCGGTACACCGTCGCCCGGGAGACCCCGGCTTCGCGGGCGGCATCTTCGACCGTTGTCTTGGCGAAGCCCCAGCGGGCCACGCAGTCGTAGGTCGCCTGCAGGAGCCGCTCCCGGACGTCAGGGTTCACAGCCCCAGCAACGCCTCGAGGCCCACGGTCACTCCCGGCCGCCCGGGAACGGCGCGGACGGCGAGCAGCACGCCCGGCATGAACGACCGGCGGTCGTAGGAGTCGTGGCGGATGCTCAGGCTCTGGCCGGGCGCGCCGAAGATGACCTCTTCGTGCGCCACCAGACCGGGTAGTCGCACCGAATGCACGTGCACGCCGTCCGGGGTCTCGGCACCGCGCGCTCCCTCGAGCACAAAGTCGGTGGTCGGGTCGGCCGGCAGCGGGCCGGCCCCGGCCTCACGGCGAGCCGCCGCGATCACGGCCGCCGTGTGCATGGCGGTCCCCGATGGCGCGTCGCGCTTGGCGTTGTGATGCAGCTCAATGATCTCGACGCCGTCCATGAATGGTGCAGCGATCCGGCTGAGATGGAGCAGCAGCACCGCCCCGATTGCGAAGTTGGGCACGATCACGGCGTTGGCCCCGCTCCCGCTCCTGGTCGCGGTCGCGGTCGCGGGGAAGAGCGTCTTCAGGGCGGCCATGTCGCTGTCGGACAGCCCACTCGTCCCGATGACGGTGTGGATACCTTGGTGCGCGTAGTGCGTCACGTTGTGACGCACGGCTTCGGCGATGGTGAAGTCGACCACGACCTCGGTCCCGAAGTCCGAGAGCGCGTTCACCTCACCCACGATGGTGCGCCCGCACGCATCGGCCCCGACGTGGCCCGGGTCGATGGCGGCCACCAGCTCTAGGTCCGGTGCCTCCGAGACGGCTCGACAGACCTCTTGGCCCATGCGGCCGCCGGCACCGACCACACCGACCTTCTGCATGGTCTGCAGGCTACCGGGCTGCCAGTGCTGCCTGGTGGGACTCGAAGTCCCGCTCGTCGAAGGGGCCGACGGCGCTCAACGTGCGGGGAGACCGCGCCAACTCCGCCGCGACCTCCACGACGTCGGCCCGCGAGATCCCGTCGATGTGGCGCAGCACCTCGTCTACCGAGAGCACCTCGCCGTGCAGGAGCAACGACGCGCCGAGGCGGCTCATGCGGGCGCCCGAGTCCTCGCCGGAGAGGAGCATCTCGGCGCGCAGGTTCCCCTTGGCCACCGCCAGTTCCCGCTCGGTGATCCCGTCGGCGGCCAACAGGTCGAACTCCGCGCTCACGATGCGCAGCACCTCGTCGACATGCTCGGGCGCCGTGCCCACCACCACGGCCAGCGACCCGCTGTCCTGGTAGGCCGAGCGCTCCGACCAGACCGAATAGGCCAGCCCGCGCTGCTCGCGCACCTTCTGGAACAGCCGGCTCGACAAGCCGCCACCCAGGACGTGGTTCAGCACGGCCAGCGACCAGCGCCGCTCG
>Ga0302180_10004341_pt1 | contig 10533 bp, 10 predicted proteins | sample I_Palsa_E3_2_FD_200575 | JGI IMG/M metagenome (GOLD analysis project Ga0302180, IMG submission 200575) | Peat permafrost microbial communities from Stordalen Mire near Abisko, Sweden - I_Palsa_E3_2 | ecosystem: Environmental > Terrestrial > Soil > Palsa > Peat permafrost | place: Sweden... | reverse complement strand
GCCAAGCTAGCGACGCCCGCGGCGGCTGAGGGAGTGAAGCCGCGATCACTCATCATCGAGACGAGGTTGGCAATGACACCGCCGCTGGCAAGTCCAAGGGTGACGAATATGGTGCACATCACTACAAAGGCGCGGGTGAACACCGTTGGCAGGATCGGCATGGCAATCGACCCTGTGCGGAGCAACGGGGTGCGCGCGTACCGGGTCGCAAACAATGCAGCAGGGAGCGTGACAACCAAGGTGACGATACCGATTGTGCCATAGGCGCCTCGCCAGCCATGGGCCCCGATGAGCAGCTGGGCGGCTTTCGGCAAGAGCACAGCACCCACCCCTATCCCCATCAGCGACAAACCGAGCGCGAAGCCAAGATGCCGCTCGAAGTTTCTGATGAGCACAGCAGCGTAGCCAACCGGAGAGGCGGCTCCGCCAAATACGGTAAAGACGGCGAACACGAGGTAAAGATGCCACAGATGCGGCGTTAGAAACGCCAACGAGGCGTACCCAATAGACATGCCGACCAGCGAGGTGAGAATGATTCGGCGTGGGCCGAAGCGGTCCACCAGCATGCCCCAAACCGGGCAGGTGAGTGCAACCATGAGTTGGCCAATGAACAGAGCGCCCGCAATCTGTGTGCGTGTCCAGTGGAACTGGTTCGCCAAGGGGCGGACGAAGACACCGAAGGAGTACAGCAGCAGCGTTCCGACAGAAAGGGTGAGGCAGATAGCACATGCAGCGACGATGCCCCAATGCCTATCCATTTCTAGAGGATCACGTGTCCGATCGTCAGTCAGTCTGTCGAAATTCAATCTACCCCCGGAAGCACGATTGATTAGTTGTATTTATAAAATGCGGGAGCGCAAGAGGATCGGCTCGGCGTCCAGCGGTGCTTAGGTGTGGCCAGGTGCACGAGGGAAATATCGCTGAATGCACCGAGGAAGCCCCATGCAGATGTATATTTTGCCTGACTGATCGCAGCCTTCAAAGAACGACCTTCCTTTCGAAAACATGCACCTCTGCTTCGGACGACTCCCGCACTTGCTCGAGGGTGACAGCAGGCGCAAGTTCGTGAAGGGCGAACCCCCTGGGCGTCACATCCAGTACGCAGAGCTCGGTAATCACCCGATTCACTACGCCCATTCCAGTGAGCGGCAGGGTGCAGGCGCGCAGCAACTTGGGCTTGCCGCCTGGGGCGGTATGTTCCATCAGAACGACGACGTGACGAACACCCGCTACCAGATCCATCGCGCCGCCCATGCCTTTGACGCGTTTTCCCGGGATCATCCAGTTGGCGAGATCGCCCGTTTGGGAAACTTGCATCGCGCCGAGGATCGCGATATCGACGTGACCCCCTCGAATCATCGCGAACGATTCCGCACTCGAGAACATGGCGGCACCGGGAAGGTACGTCACCGTTTCCTTCCCTGCATTGATCAGGTCGGCATCCACCTTGTCGGGCGCGGGGTATGGGCCAATGCCGAGCAATCCATTCTCCGATTGCAGCGTCACGCTCATGCCTTGGGGAATGTAATTGGCCACCTGAGTCGGCATGCCGATGCCAAGGTTCACGTAGAACCCGTCCCGCAGCTCCTGGGCAGCGCGTTGTGCCATCTGCTGTCGGTCCCACGCCATGGCTATTCCGTCCTCGTGGTCACGCGTTCAATGTGTTTGGCAGGACCAGGATGATGCACGACCCGATGTACATAAATGCCCGGTGTGTGAATCTGCGACGGATCGAGTTCCCCGGCCTCTACGAGGATCTCCACCTCAGCGACCGTGACATTGCCGCACATGGCTGCGTTGGGGTTGAAGTTCTGCGCTGTGTGACGATAAATCAGGTTGCCATGAGTGTCGCCTTTCCAAGCCTTGACCAGAGAAACGTCGGCGTGGAGCGCGCGCTCGAGAATGTAAGTCAGACCGTCAAAGTCCTTATGTTCCTTGCCTTCGGCGATTGCCGTGCCGACACCCGTCCGGGTGTAGAAGCCAGGGATTCCCGCGCCCCCAGCGCGCATTCGTTCAGCGAGCGTACCCTGCGGACAGAACTCCACTTCGAGCTCGCCACAAAGATACTGACGCTCGAACTCCGCATTCTCTCCTACATAGCTCGAGATCATCTTGCGAATCTGTCTGGATTCGAGCAGCGTTCCCAGCCCCACACCGTCGATACCCGCATTGTTACTCGCCACCGTGAGGTTGCAAGGGCCAAGATCGCGCAGACCCGCGATTAGCGTCTCAGGAATACCACATAGACCAAAGCCTCCAACCGCGAGGGTTATGCCGTCACGGACGACGTCCCTCAATGCCTCCGTCGCGGTCGGCCAAGTCTTATTCATCGCGTCGGATTCCTCTCAAGACAGTAAGCGGTGGGGCAATTTGGGAGAACACGTTCAGCTTGAGAAGTCTGATTGAGAGGCTAGCGAGTTGTCAAGGTGGCCTCCCAATTAGATTCAAATCTAAAGGATATGTGATCTGACGCTACATTCTTCGAGTTCGGCAAAGGCTCCGGGGCGGGATTGTCGCAGGATGCCCCGCTCAGGCAACTCCGGCTTGATCAACAGCTCTTTTCGCGCACGCAACCGTTAGAAGTTTTTTCGGTCGGTCGACGGCTCGTTGACCAAGCCATCCGTCACTAGCCGCATCATGCGGTCGAACTCACGCATACCATCGCGCCACTCCGGGCGTGGAGACGATGCAAGCCACCAGCGTATGGAAGCTGCAAACACGAAAAAGATATACCGGCTCACTACCTCCGGGCTTTCGTATGACTTAAGTTCGCCCGCTTCCTGGCCTTGTGCCACAAGTCCCGCGTAGCCAGCGAGCAGCTTGTTGCGGAGTTCGAGGTAGCGGTCCAGATGCATACCAGGTGACATCACCACGACTTCGGTCAACAAGATCTTTGAAAGAACGGGTTCACTAGCAAACAGTCGGTAGTAATGCTCTGCAATGCTGTGGAGCTTTGCCGCGAAGCTTTGATAGGGCCGCGGAGCGCTCAGTGCTGCATCGACAACGGTGCTGACGTCTTCATTGAAGATGAGGTAGATGAGGTCACGCTTGTCGGTAACGTGGTTAAACAACGCACCGACTGTGAGACCCGCCTTCGCCGCAATTTGACGCAGCGTCGCCCGGTCGTATCCAAGTTCTGCGAACAATTCGCGCGCCGCGACCATGATTTTGTGTTGGCTTTCCTGCTTCGAAAGCTCCCGTACTCCCATGGTCTTACGGGGTTTACGGACTTTCGGGCTGTCTTGTTTCGCGACTGCCTCTACCGATGACATCCTTCGCACCCTTTCCTGCTGCCGCGCGATCTGATTGGCGCCTACGGAGCAGCACACGACCAGGCGGCTGCAAAGCCTCGAGCGGCCAGAAGGCTCCGCGACCCAGTCTATCCTGTCCGCGCCTGGAATCCCCGCCGGATAATACGAAAGGGAAATAGCCGTCGTTGTCCCGTCGGCCGCTCCTGCAAAAGATTAGTTGACAAACGCAGTTCTGTACAGCACCCTTCTGTACGAACATGTTCACTCATTTTGCACGTTGGGACATTGGACTATCACTGGACAGGGCCGCTCCAAAATTGATCGGTCCCTGCAAACCAGGAGACCGAGTGCCCAAAAGCTTTCGTGTAGTCGAACGCGTCAACATCGGTGCGGCAACCACCCCATCCTCGCTCTTAGACGCCCCTTAGCAACAAACATTGAATTGGAAAATCAAGGAGAACGTTAATGACCTTTACGAGCAAGCTTCGACGCGCGATTGTCCTAAGCTCAATGGCCGGCTTGGGCCAAATGATTCTCGCGCAGACTACGGCTCCAGTCGACTCTGGCATTGTATTGGCCGACGTTACGGTGGTAAACACAGCCACCGGTGCACTTACACTGCATCGCAATGTCATCGTTGAAAACGGCAGGATCAAGGCGATCACTTCCGGTCGCATCGTGGGGACGGGCGCGGCGAAGATCATTAAAGAGTCCGGCAAATTTGTTGTGCCTGGCTTTGTTGACGTACATGCGCACGTGGTTGAGACGGCAAATCTAAATCCGAGCTACTTCCCGTTGCTGCTGGCGAATGGAGTCACTGCCGTTCGCGAAGAGTCCGTGGTGCCACCTCTGGTGGAGTTAGCCAAGAAGGTCAACGCAGATTCGGCAGCCGGATTTGTGCTCGCGCCTGAAATCATCTTCCAGGGAGGTGAGGAGCATCAACCGCAGAATCTTTCTGCGTTTGAGGCAAGCAACACGGGCAAAATGCCCTCGTTCGATCACCTCGGCGCCGGTCTCGGATTGGTACTGGACTGCTCGACGGATTCGAACGAGATTCGCAAGGCGGTGCTGACTCAAGGTTACAAGGTGACGATGCCGCCGCCAAAGGAGTTTATTCTCAATCCGCGTGCTTTTGACGGTGCGGCCAACGCACCTTTCTATCAAAGAGTAATTGACACGTACAGTGATACTCGGTGCAAGTCGCTGGCCGAAACTTTTGCGAAAAACACCACGTGGCAGACTCTTACTCTGATTCGGTTGCGTACGCAGGACTACGGGAATGACCCGATGTATCGCAACAACCCAAACCTTCTATACGTAAGCAAGGAACGGCGCGCCACATGGGATGCCGTGGGCGACAAGTTCGCGACTCTGCCCCCGGAGACGGTGGTTACCCTGCAGAAGTATTACGAATTGCAAAAGCATGTCAGCAAACTGATGAGTGACAACGGGGTTAAGATTTTGGCCGGATCCGATGTCGGCGGTGTCTGGCTCGTCGCTGGCTTCAGTCTTCACCAAGAGTTCCACGAATTGGCAGCCGCTGGGTTCACGCCTTTGCAGGTACTTCAATCTACAACGCGCAACGCGGCCGAGTTCCTTCAACGGCAGGCTACCATGGGTTCAGTCGACGACGGCAAGAATGCCGACCTGGTGCTACTCGATGCCAACCCAATCCTCGATGTCGGGAACTTGGATAAAATTTCCGGCGTGGTCATTCACGGGAGGTATCTCAGTAGATCAGAGTTAGAAAAAATGAAGAGCGACGTCGCGGCTGCGTATCGATAAATCAAGCGCCGCGAGCTGCATATCTCGCTGACTTATTCAACCACCGCCGCGTCAGTCCGGTTCCGCTCGCGCGATCTGTAGTGCTGACCGCGTTTCGAGATCGTTCTGGTCGGCTTAGAGCGAAACCACGCGCTTGCCCTCCTTCGATTTGACCCAGCCAGATCGCACTGATAGAGGCAAAGCGGAGCATACGGCCTAACCGTGGAAGAAGAACATCAAAGACACTTACGGGTGGAAGTTGATCTTGATGTTATGGGAAGACAAGCGAATTTTCTCCGACGGCACGCCCCCAGGCCTTTGAGTTGTTGTCCACCGACACGACAGCCACCGGTGTCATCATCAACCGCTACAGGCCGACAGGCCCGATGAAGATCGGCTAAAGCGACGCGGCCATTCCTCACGGCGTAGCTTTCAAAGTGATGAACTCGGCGATTCCCAGTACCAATGCATACGTAGCAAATAGGAAGGCTCCATAGCGTCCTCCTGATGATTCCTGAATTCTCGGCATGAATGTCGAAAGATGTGACAGAACGATGGCTTCTCCAAGCATGCCTGGAATCGCAAGTAGGAGGGCTGCCGAAGCCTAATCGGAGGGTGCGATCCGAAGGAGTTTCAGGATGATAACGACCAAGATTGCACTAAAGAGCGGTGACACGAAGAAGCTAACCCAATAGTGCAGTTTGGTCGTTTCTAGGACTTGCGGACCTCGATACACATAGTAGATCGAACCGACGATCCAAATGATCAGACTAAGGGCAAACAGGTTGATGCGATTGTGCAAGCTCATGACTGCCTCCTCAGATTTACGACCATGTACCATATGGTTCATGCCGAAAGTCAAAGTCATGAGGGCCAAGCTGCCGGACCATAGCGAGATCATCCTGAAATGCCTTGGCACATTCATCCGTGCGGGTACGTTGGACTTGAGTCTGGACCAACTTGCCTCTGAGGTCGGAGTAAGCAAGCGTATGCTGATCCACTATTTTGGCGGGCGGGACTCAATTGAAAAACTTGTAATGGGTTTGTTGGAGAATCGGCTTCGCGCGCAGTTTGCACCAAATAGCTTGCCCTCAGATATCTCCTTACAACAGGTCTTGTCGGAACTCTGGACGAGAACAACCGATCCTGCATCAAAGGGCGTGTTGCTGCTCATAATGGAAGTTTCGAGACGTGCGTGGAATGGATCTGGTCGAGCTTATGAGTTCTATGTCGAACAACAGCGATTGTGGGTGGAACTGCTGTTGAACTATCTGCCCGAGAAGGACCTGGTGGAAGACGTTCCGCAATCATTCCAAGGGGCAGTTCTGGCTTATCTGATCACAGGTGATGTAGAGCGTGGGAGACGCATGCTCAATCGTCTCAGTAAACGACTTGATCGTAAGAAGCGAACTCGACGTGTCAAAAAGGTAACTAGCGAGGTTTGCTGAATCCGTGATGTAGTTGAAGCCCCTCCTTTCAATTACCGGGGTCTTGTCGTCCCATCTGTTCCCGCCCCGAACGCCGACCCAGCAGTATCCTCTGCGATGAAGCACACGAATTCGGGAGACAAGCCTCGCTAAGGGTGAGTGCACCGGGACATGCATTAAGCTGAGGACCCGAGACATACGTTATTGGTGCACACTCCTACATAGCGACGGGCAGATGCGCAACCGTTCAGCTAGTCCTACAGGGATGCGCCCTACCCCGGCTCAGCGCTAGGAGAGGCTCTCCACCAGGCCCGGCACGCTCGCAACCATCCATTTTCTCGGCCCTCGATTACCTCCTCCGTTCGTTGCGAAGACCGGTCAATCCTGCGACAGCACCAGGCACGTATAGGCCCCAAGGCCCACACTTGCGCTATATGGCATCCCGTTCATCGCTGGGACGGTCGCTTGGGTATCGTAGGTCGGCCAGTTACCGAAGCCGTAGTAGTTGGAATCACTGTTGAGGCGTACTCGCCACATGCCGGGTCTTGGCATGCCGATCTGGTAGTTGGCATAGGACTGATCGGCGAAGTTGCACACCACCACGACATCGTCTCCGCTTCCGCCCTGTTCCCACCGGTGATAGACCAGCACATTGTCGACGAAAACCGGCAGCACATGTACGTTCGGCCCGCGGAGTCCCCGCGTGTTGTTGTACCAGTCGCGGCGCAACTGGATCATGTCGCGATAGAGCGTCCAAATCCCGTTGTAGGTGTCCTTTCGGCTCCAGTCGATCGGCTGTGGATCGCCGAAGTTCCGGGGAGGCCCTCCATAGTTCGGAAACGGCCTATACTCGAGGAACTCCTGGCCCATAAAAAGCATGGGAATTCCTGGCGCGCTCAGCACCACGCAAGCGGCCAAGGTCGACTGCTTCATAGCAAACCAACTGTCTGCCACCCCGTCACCGATGAGCTCCGGCAGCCGCCCGCCACCTGCATTCTGCGGATCGTCTTGGTCGTGGTTCTCGCTGTAAAGGATCGACTTAAACGCGTTCCACCCGTTCATTCCCGCGATGCACTCCGCCAGGGCGCCGATATTGCGCTGGTTGTCCATCGGCGCCGTCGCAGCCCAGCGCAGCTTGCCGCAGAAGCTGTTGTCCCATTGCGCGGTGAAGCCGTATCCGCCGTCGCTCACTGGCGTTGTGATCAAGCCGTCGCCCTGCAAGTCTTCTGCGATCATGATCTTCCAGCCCTGAGTGCTCTGGACATGCTGATTCATGCGCTGCAGCAGGGCTATACCCTCCGGAACCGCTTGCTCCAGCTTCCAGTTGTCGAACTGATCCTGGATGTCGCGTATACTCACCGTCGAATCGAAGCGCAGACCATCCAGAAACCGGTCCTCCAGCCAGCGCGTCACGTTGTCGAACAAGTATTGGCACACTTCCGGCCGGCCGAGGTCGAAGCGCGCATGGGAATACGGAGTGTGCGCGCGCCCATCCTCAAAGAAGTAGATCCCTCCGTTCGTATAGTTGGGCGGACTCACATGCCCCGCGCACCAGGGGCAAATCCCTTCGATCGACCATCCGTCGAACTGCCACAAATCGAGGCCGTTCACGTGGTTGTAGACCACATCCAGAATCAACGCGATCCCCTGCGAATGGGTTGCGTTTACGTATGTGCGCAACCCATCTGGGCCGCCGAAGTCGGGATCAACCGCGAAGATGTAACCCGGGTTGTAACCAGTACCCGCGTTCCCCGGGAACTGCCCCAGGGGCATGATCTCGATCGCATTCACCCCTAGTTGGGCCAGCTCTGGTAGCCGCACCATCGCACTATCGAAGGTGCCTGCCGCCGGGAGTGCTGGGTCGGAGTTGAACGTCGGAATGTGCAACTCGTAGAGCACCGCCTCGTTCCATCCAGGCGTGCTGTAGGCGTTCCCCTCATAGACTACGTCGGTGCTTGTGACGACCGCGTTCACGTTGCCGCTGCTATCGGGCGCGAGGGATGTCACATACGGGTCCATGCGATAAGCATTCCGGGACGGATTGGCCGCGTACGGCAGCACGAACTTATAAGGCTGACCCGCCGCCGCGCCCGGCACATCGACCGACCAGAAGTTGCAGCCCGGCGCGTCGGGCGCCATGGGGGTCGTCGTCCATCCGTTGAACGCGCCTGACACCGATACAGAATCGGCGAACATCGACCACACTCGGAACGTTACCCCTCCGATGTACGGAATCGCCCCCATACCAGTATGTCCGGGAGCAGCGGGAGCGGTAGGTAGCACAACAGCCGGGGTGGCAGCGACAATCGGGGTACTGCTCATGAGCTTGCTCCTTGAAACGGTCTGGACGTAAGAACGCAGCCGATTTTCACGATGGAAGCTAAATTGTGCCCGCAACTTCCCGGTGACGCAACCGATATGTAAACGTCAATAGACAGACAGAAGAGCGATGCGGAGCCCTAGTCTTCCCAACCGCTTATTGTCATTCACTTTCTGAGGGAAAGATCGTGCCGAATCTTCGACAGAATGGCGAGAAGAGTCTCGATATGCTGCTGTTCCGTTCTGTAGTTCGTGATACACGCACGTAGAGCTGGCTTCTTGCCGCGCAAAATGATCGTCGAGATCCAGGCACTTCCGGATTGGACCACTGCATCTGCGGCACATTGGTGCGTCGCGATATCCCACTCCTCTTCCGAGGGCGTGAAACAAACGACAGGAAGCCTGGTTCGGTTGACTACGCTCCAACCACTCTTCTCCAGTCGTTCTCGCAAGAAATTTGCCATTTCAGATTGGTGTCGAAGGACGTCTGCATAGCCACTCCACCCGGTGGTCGCGAGGGTCAAGAATAATTTGAGCCCGATGAATCGTCTTGACCACTGAAGGGAGTGAATGTAGGGATCGACGACAGCAAGACCTTCGCCCTCCTTGGGCATGTAGGCAGCGCTTACTGAGAATATTTTGCTCAGAATCTCGCGATGGCGTGTCAGGAACATCCCCGCTCCCATGGGCATCGAGAGCAGCTTGTGAGGATCGAAGGTAATCGAATCGGCCTTTTCAATCCCTTCCAAAGCGGTGCGCAACTCCGGCACCAGCACCGCCGCTCCACCCCACGCAGCATCGACATGAAACCACAGTCCATTCGCTCGCGCCACGTCCCCTATCGTAGTAAGCGAGTCCACGATCCCGGCCCCGGTCGTCCCCGCGGTTCCAACGATCAGAAACGGCTCATATCCAAGTCTGCGATCCTCTTCTATCAGCCGCCGCAAAGCGTCGCAGTCCATCTGCAGCGTATCGGTAACCGGCACGGTTCGATGGGATCCGCGGCCCAGCCCCGCCGTTCGCGCCGCTTTCAGAAACGAATGGTAGCTTTCCGCCGAAACGTAAAAAACTGGTCTCGCGGAAACAACCGGTAGCCCGCTGTCGAGGACTCCCGGCCATCGCTCGGCCAGTGCGCAAAGCAGAGCGGTCAGATTGGCCTCTGCGCCGCCGCTCGTTAGGCATCCATCGGCGCTCCCTTCGCTGAACCCAAACTTTCGCGCAAACGCCTCAATCAATCGCCGTTCCGTCTCGACCGCCAGCGGACTATGACTCCACGCGGCAAGCTGAGGATTCAAAGTTGCCGCAATCGACTCACCGAGAATTCCCATGAATGCGGGAAAGAGCACAGCAAACGTCGGGAAGTCAGACGACGGTTATCCCCAAGAACTCGACGACGCTACCGGCAAACACAAACCAATTCAATCCTGCGCCGAATCAACAGCCTGTTCCGGAAAACAAGAAGCCGACGGGGTCATCGTCATGAAGATGAAAATTCTGATAGCGCTTGCAGTTCTTCTAATCGCCGTTGTTTCCGGGACTGCACTGGTTGCCCTTCGCAGTAGCCATATTCGACAGGCTTACCAAACCGCCCACAACGGTGATCGGGAACAGGTCGTACTCGCCCGCCTCGGGAATCCATGGCGGCGATCCGGTTGCGGTCAAGCCTTCGGAGGAACCTTCCCCAAGGCCTGCGCTCAGGAACTCATTTACCGACATCCGTTGGCCCCTGCAATATCGGAGTACTGGTCTTTCCAGTACGATGCAAGCGGAGT
>Ga0302180_10004330_pt1 | contig 10543 bp, 10 predicted proteins | sample I_Palsa_E3_2_FD_200575 | JGI IMG/M metagenome (GOLD analysis project Ga0302180, IMG submission 200575) | Peat permafrost microbial communities from Stordalen Mire near Abisko, Sweden - I_Palsa_E3_2 | ecosystem: Environmental > Terrestrial > Soil > Palsa > Peat permafrost | place: Sweden... | reverse complement strand
AGGCCATGCTATGAAAGTGATGCTATGAAAGCGACCTCATGAAGGCAAATTCGTGAAAACCTGGATCCCAGACGCGCGTAACTTTGCTTATTTGAATTGGAAGCAGGTGGACGCGTTACCGCGCGAATCCACGCTTCTGGTGCTGCCCACGGCAGCGATTGAGCAGCATGGCCATCATCTGCCGCTGGCCACGGATACGCTCATCAATAATTTGTTGCTGGGCCGCGCCATGGTGCAACTGCCGCCGGAAATACATGCCTACGCGTTGCCGCCGGTGCATTACGGAAAGAGCAATGAGCATCTCGGTTTTCCCGGCACGCTTTCGGTGAGTGCGAGCACGTTCATGGCGGTGGTGCGGGATATCGGCTCCAGCATTGCGAGCGCCGGTTTCAAGAGGCTCACGCTCTACAACACGCATGGTGGTAACACCTCGCTGGTGGATGTGATGGCGCGCGATCTCCGCGCGGAGTTTGGATTGAGAGCGTTCGCGTTGCACGGCACGGGCGGAATTCAGTTTGAAGGACTCTCGGAGCAGGAGCGGACTTATGGCTTTCACGCGGGCGAGGTGGAAACGGCGTTGCTGCTGGCTTCCGTTCCGGAGTTGGTGGATCAATCCGCTTACACGGTCAACTACATTGCGGATGCAACGCGGCCGGAATTGTTGCGGCCGGAGAATGCCCCCGCTGTTTTCGCCTGGCTCACGAAGGACATTGCTGCCAGCGGCGTGCTGGGAGATCCGCGGCCAGCCACTGCGGAGAACGGCGCGCGATGGCTGGAGGAAGCGGCCACGCGCCTGGCATATGCGTTAGAGGCGATGGCGCATTATCCGGACTCGCGCAAGCTATGAGCCACGCGGCCATCGATTGCGGCAACGGCGTGCGTCTGGAGCGTGGCGTGCGCTGCCGCATGACGGACGGCGTTGAATTGGTTTCGGACCATTACTATCCGGCCGGGTCGAGCGCTCAACCGACGTTGCTCATGCGGCAACCTTACGGGCGTGACATCGCTTCGACTGTTGTTTACGCGCACCCTGTCTGGTTTGCGCGGCGAGGATACAACGTCGTGATTCAGGATGTGCGCGGGCGCGGCGACTCCGACGGCGAATTTTATCCGTTCAGAAATGAGCGGCAAGATGGGGCGGAGACCATCGCCTGGCTCCGCACGCGGCCGGAGTCGGATGGCCGAATTGGCATGTACGGTTTTTCTTATCAGGGGATCTCTCAACTGCTGGCTGCGGCGGAACAGCCTGAGGGCTTGCAGTGCATCGCTCCGGGAATGACTGCGTGCGATCTTTATCAGGGCTGGTTCTACAACAACGGAGCTCTTCGGCTGGCGTCAACACTCGGCTGGGGGCTGCAAATGGTGAAAGCCGACGCGCGCCGTAAAAAACTGCGCGAAGCGAGCGACCGACTGGAGCAAGCGTGGGCCAGCCTTGCGGCACAAACCAGTGTGCTCCCGTTTCGCGATCATCCGGCTCTGAATGGACCCGGGTTGCCCGAGTATGTGTTTGACTGGTTCGATCACAGTGAACCCAGCGAATACTGGCAGTCGCTCGACGTGAGCAAGGCATACGAGCGCATCTGCGTTCCTGCTTTGCATGTGTCGGGATGGTACGACACTTATTTGCAGGGAAGTGTCGATGGATTTCTCGCGCTCCGCAAACATGCCGGCACTGAACGGGCGCGCGAACATCAGTACTTGATTGCTGGGCCGTGGATTCATATTCCGTGGGGCGATCGGGCTGGCGCGGCTGATTTCGGTTCTGAAGCGCTGCTCGATACGGACACAATCCTGTTGCGCTGGTTTAATCACTGGCTTAAGGATTCGGGCGAATTTGCGGGAGAGCCGCGCATAAGGCACTTTGTGCTGGGAGAAAATCGTTGGCGCAAAACAGAGAACTGGCCGGAAGAGGCGAATCATATTCTCTATCTGCACAGCGCGGGCAAGGCAAATTCGCGGAAAGGCGATGGGACGCTGACCTCGCAGCAGCCGAGCACCGAGGAGTCTTGCGACGTTTTTGTCTCAGATCCCGAAGTGCCGGTTGTGGCTCCGGGCGGACCAACCGCTTCCAGCGGGCAGTTTGATCAGGCCACTCTGGAACTGGGAAATAACGTTCTGGTTTACACGACGGAACCATTACGTCGCTCTGTGCGCATCCTGGGAACACCGAGCGTGACATTGTATTGTGCCACCTCGTCGGCGCATACCGATTTCACGGCGAAGCTGGTGCGGGTGCGGCCCAGTGGTTGTGCGCAATTCATCTGCATGGGCATCGCGAGATCGAGTTGGCTTTTCCGCCACGCGACGTATCAAGCAGACGAAATTAACAAATGGTATTTTCACCTCGAACCTACTTCGTGCTTGTTCGACGCCGGAGATCGCATTCGGCTGGAAGTCGCCAGCAGCGCTTTTCCTCTCTACGACTGCAATCCGGGCAGCGGCGTTAGCTCGTGCCGTGCCACCTCGTGGGACTGGCGTCGCTCGACGCAGATGGTTTACCACGACCGCGAACATTTCTCGGCTCTGTATCTTCCGGTGGACGAGGTGTCCACTAAAGAGGACGCCGCGTGACGGAACACTTCGTGGCGCCGCAAGTGGAATTTATCGGCGTGAGCAAAAGCTACGCCGGTGGCGGGCTGGTGTTGGATGCAGTTAATCTCACCATCGCCAAAGGGGAGTTCGTCAGTCTGCTTGGGCCTTCGGGCTGTGGGAAATCTACGATATTGAAGTTGATTTCCGGGCTGACGGCGCCCGACTCAGGCACGATTCAAGTCGACGGGATGACGCCCAAGAACGCCCGTGAAACTGTGTCCTATATTTTTCAGGACGCGACTCTGCTGCCGTGGCGTACGGTACGCGAGAACGTTGGCCTTGGCCTGGAATTGGAAGGCGTGAACGGCGAGCGGCGCAGGAAGAAGGCCGAATCGCTGATCGAACTGGTGGGTCTCGGCGCTGCGGCAGAGGCCTATCCTCGCGAACTCTCGGGTGGGATGAAGATGCGTGTTTCCATCGCGCGGGCTCTGGCGACAAATCCTAAGTTGCTGTTGATGGACGAGCCGTTTGGCGCACTCGATGAAATGTCGCGCAACCGATTGAACGAAGAATTGCTGCGCTTGCGCGCGGAGCAGAAATGGACGGGAATTTTTGTAACTCATTCCGTGGCGGAAGCGGTTTTTCTTTCCACGCGGATTGTGGTGCTTGCGCCGAATCCGGGGCGCGTGCGGGCGGAGCTTCCGGTACCGTTGCCATTTCCGCGAACGGCTGCTTCGCGCCAGACACGGGAGTTCGAAGCGCTGGCAGTGCAAGCTTCACATGAGCTGCGGGGAGCGATTGCGGCATGAAGAAGCGACTCATCACCGCGGGAAACGCGGCTGTGGTGTTCGCTGCGCTGCTGCTCATCTGGCAACTCATTCGCTGGGTCTTTCGCGTGCCGGCATTTATGTTGCCTTCGCCATTGGCAGTTGCACTGTCAGCCGTGCACCGGTTTCCATCGCTAGTCAATTCAACGCTACTGACGGCGGAAGAGGCAGGCGGTGGGCTGGCAGCGAGCATTCTTGCGGGTGTAGCAATCGCGCTGCTTTTTGCGCAATCGCGATGGGTGCGGCGGATGCTCTATCCCTACACCATTCTTCTGCAAACTGTGCCGATTGTTGCCATTGCGCCACTGATTCTGATGTGGGTGGGCGCGGGAACGGCGGCGGTGATGTTAATTGCGTTCATCATCTCGCTGGCGCCGATCATCGCCAACACTACGCAAGGGCTTATCAGCGTGGAGGAAAACCTGGTGCATCTTTTTCTGATGCACAACGCTTCGCGCGGACAACTGCTGTTCAAGCTGCGCCTGCCACATGCGGTGCCGGCGCTGTTCGTCGGAATCCGAATTGCCAGCGGCATCTCCGTGATTGGCGCGATCACGGGTGAGCTTTATGCAGGGTCGAGCCGCGTGGGCGAGGGCGGGTTGGGTTACTCCATTCTTTACGCGTCGTCGCAGTTGCAAACCGATTATTTGTTTGCGCTGGTGGTTGCGGCCACGGTGCTGGGTTTTAGCTTCTTTTTCTTGATTATGTTTTTGGAGTGGTATTTCCTGCATCGCTGGCATGAGTCGGCTAGGGCGATTGAAGTCGAGTAATTCTGAGTTGATCTTTATTAGCGGAGCGAATCATGCTGCGTTTGGAGACCGAAAGCGGCTGGTGGCTAGTAACGCATCCCGACCACGCGCGCCTGGCAGGAGCGTTTGCCGAACGTTGGGGTAACGCGCGTTTTCTTGCCCCGGAGCCGCGGGCCCAGGTTCTGAAGGGCATTGCGCGCCACGACGATGGTTGGAGGGCACGCGATGCGAAGCCGCAGATCACTCGCCAGGGCAAACCTAGCGCGTTCTCGACCGAGCTGGTGGGAAAGTATTCGGCGTTCGAAGAAATCGACCTTGCCGATTATCTTGCGGTGCGGGACCGCGCGGTGCGCTTAATCGCCGCTGAAGATCCATACGCGGCGATTCTGATCTCGATGCACACTTACAACCTGTTGACCGATCATGCCGACCGCTCGACTATCGCCAGTGAGCAATTGCCGTTGCTCGATGAGTTTCTAGGCCAGCAAAAAGCATTTCAACAAATGCTGCTGGCTCAGGTCGCGAGCGATCCACTTATTACGCCGCAGCAGGCGAGCATGGCGACCATCCTTGACCATTTTCATCTACTGCAAGCCACGGACTACCTTTCTTTGCTGAGTTGTGTGGACTTTCGTCAACCGGCGCACCTGCTGCATCCGCTGCCGTGCTGCGATGGAGCGCAGGCGCGAGTGGAAGTGCGCAGTGTCGGCTTGCGGCATTTTGTGCTGGATCCGTATCCGTTTGATGAGCCCACGATCCGCTTCACGTTCCCCGCACGCCACGTGGGAAGTAAAATATTTTCGTCGACGGCTGAGTTGCAGGAAAAATTTAATGTCGCGCCGGTGGAAACGCTTTCTGTGACAGTCAGCGCCGGCTGAGGCATCGGCAGACTTAGTTCGAGCCGGCAGGCTCACGGAAGCAGAGATACATGAGCAGCCACGATACGCCAACCTTCAGGCATCCGGACCCAGAGTTGGCTTTGACGCCCGCGGACGGGACGTCCTTCGGTGGTGCGTTCGAACTCGAGCGTGATGCTGCCGACGTCAGGGCCGAAGGCGACTACATCAAGCCTGCGGATGGTGCGGGCCAGGTTCGCGGGCGATCGGCCTTTACGGAAAGCGGTGATTTCCTCGATGCCGTACAAATTTTCAGTGATGCCGAAGCGCATCGCATGCGGCGAAGACCAGAACATTCGGGTTAGAGTTTCGGCGTTATTGTTGACTAGCGCCGCTTCATATTGCAGATACAGGGCCGTGAGTTCGGCGACGGTTTCGGGGCTATTGATCTGCATAATAATTGCTCTTAAAAAAGTGTGCCCGGCGGAAGCACACGTTTGGGCATAGCTGCGCTGACGGTAAACATGGGCTCGTTTACCACCTGGCTCAAACGCAAATTCATGGCAACACTGCACAGCAGGTAAGCGTGGACCTCGCTAAATCCCCAGTGCGCCGCGAGTAAGTCGATCATGCGCGAAGTGGCGGCACGGGCGGCCGAGATGGCATCTGTTGCCGACTCGACAACGATCCATGCCTCGGATTCTGAGAGAGATTGCGACGAAGCTGCCGATTCGACGAGCGGAGCCGACAGCGGCCGATGCTTGTGTACGTGGAAGCGCAACGTCACGTCGACGGGACACTCGATGCCGTTGATGCAGACTTCGCCATCGCCTTGGGCGGCGTGGGCATCTCCCGCAGAGAATAACGCACCCGAATTGAAGACAGGCAAGTACAATTTTGCCCCGGCGCAAAGTTCGCGCACATCCATATTGCCGCCGAATGGACCCGGTGGACGGGTGCGGAACGCACCGTCCTCGGCCGGGGCAACGCCCATGACGCCGCAGAAGGGACGCAAGGGCACGATTGCCGGAGCGAGCGAGGGGGTGCAATCTTTTTCTAACTGCCAGTGAAAAAGATAGGGTTCGTGAAAACGCTCTTTCAAGAATCCGAGCCCTGCGATTACGCTCGACCAACCCCATCCTTTGTGCGCGACTTCTAGGATGTCCACTTGCAGCACGTCACCCGGTTCGGCGCCGTTCACGAAAACCGGCCCGGTAAGGGCGTGAATGCGACCGCGATCAATGGCGAGGAACTCCGCGACGCTCATGCCGGGATGCACTTGGGCGCCGCTGGAATCGAGACAATCGAGGAGCACGGTGTCACCGGCAGCAACGTGCAGGCGCGGCGGCAAGGCACGGTTCCAGCAGGAATGCGTCGGCTCGGCGGAGAGGCTGTGTTCGGCCATCGCGGGTCTTTGGATCCGGAGATCCGGGATCTGAGATCTTAGATCTCGACTGCCATCTGAACTTCCACTAAAGCGTTGAGCGGCAGCGCAGAAACTCCTATTGCCGCTCGTACGTGGCGGCCGCGGTCACCAAATATTTCAACCAAAAGGTCTGAAGCTCCATTGATGATTTTGGGCGAGTCCGCAAATCCGGGTGCAGCGTTCACGTAGCCGTTCAGGCTGATGACGCTCTTCACCGCGTCGAGCGAGCCAAGATGATTCCTGAGTACGGCCAATTGTGTCAGGACACAGGCGCGCGCGGCAAAGTAGCCGTCCTCGACGGTACGGCTCACTCCGGCCGTTCCCGTAAGGACGGCGCCGTCGTTTATCGAAATCACCCCAGCAAGATAAACGACGTTGCCGACCGTTCTTGCTGCGAGATAATTTCCGCCAGAGATGGGCGGGGATGGCAGCACAATGCCCAACCCTTCAAGACGCGATTCGATGCTGCCAGCCATTCGACCCGAAGCTCCGAGGATTTGTGAAAGTCAATTTAGCACACCGTCGATGTAATCGGACTGCTCAAAGCTCTTTGGTGTTGGGTGGATTTTATGAAATCCACCCAACACCAAGCTCTTCCACAATGCTGTACGTGGATGAAGCATGATGATCGCACGGCGGTACGCATTGACGACTTTCCTTTCCACCGAGCTCAGGCTACCTCGAAGCGATCGTGGTGCATCACCTTGCTCCACGCCGCCACGAAGTCTTTCGCGAACTTCTCCTTGGAGTCTGTGCAAGCATAGACCTCTGCCAGAGCACGCAGCTGCGAGTGCGATCCGAAGATCAGGTCGACGCGGGTTGCGGTCCACTTGACCTCGTTCGTCTTGCGGTCGCGTCCCTCGTAAATATCTCCGGAACCGTTGGAGTGCGCAGAGGGCTGCCACTGCGTGTTCATATCGAGCAGGTTGACAAAGAAGTCGTTGGTCAACGTACCGGGATTCTTTGTGAAAACACCGTGCTTTGAGTTGCCGCTATTGGAACCAAGAACGCGCAGGCCGCCGACCAAAACCGCCATCTCCGGAGCGGTCAGGCGTAGCAGTTGTGCCTTATCGACCAACATTTCTTCAGGGGATAAGCGCTGCTTGCCGCGTAGATAGTTGCGGAATCCGTCTGCTCTCGGTTCGAGCGGCTCGAAGGATTCGACGTCAGTCTGTTCCTGCGAAGCGTCCATGCGCCCCGGCGTGAACGAGACTTTCACGTTTACGCCAGCGTCCTTTGCGGCTTTCTCGATCGCCGCATCGCCGCCGAGAACGATCAGGTCAGCCAGCGAGACTTTCTTTCCGCCGGACGCAGAAGCGTTGAACTCGTTCTGGATGGCTTCAAGTTTTTCCAAGACCTTCGCCAGTTCGGTCGGCTGGTTAACCTCCCAGAACTTTTGTGGTGACAGGCGAATGCGCGCGCCGTTCGCTCCTCCGCGCTTGTCGGAACCGCGGAACGTCGAAGCCGATGCCCAGGCGGTCGAGACCAACTGAGAAACCGACAGGCCAGACGCGAGGATTTTCGTCTTCAGGGCAACAGCTTCCTGCTCATTGATGAGCGGATGATTCACTGCGGGAATCGGGTCTTGCCACGGCAACTGCTCTTTCGGAACCAGTGGGCCGAGATAACGCACGATCGGTCCCATGTCGCGGTGCGTCAGCTTGAACCACGCGCGCGCAAACGCATCGGCTAACTGATCGGGATGCTCGTAGAAACGCCGCGAAATCTTTTCGTACGCAGGATCGAAGCGCAACGCGAGGTCTGTCGTCAGCATCGATGGCGCGTGATGCTTTGAGGGATCATGCGCGTCCGGAACCGTTCCGTTGCCTGCGCCGTTTTTCGGAGTCCACTGATGAGCACCGGCTGGGCTCTTGGTCAACTCCCAGTCGTAGCTGAACAGGTTGGTGAAGAAATTGTTGCTCCATTTGGTCGGCGTCTGGGTCCAAATCACTTCCAGGCCACTGCCGATGGTGTCAGCACCGTGACCTTTACCGAATTTATTCTTCCACCCAAGGCCCTGGTCCTGGATGTCAGCAGCTTCTGGTTCGGGCCCAACGTAATCAGCGGGAATAGCAGCGCCGTGGGTTTTGCCGAATGTATGTCCGCCGGCAATCAGTGCGACCGTTTCTTCGTCGTTCATGGCCATGCGCTTGAACGTTTCGCGAATGTCTCTGCCTGCTGCGATGGGATCCGGCTTGCCGTTCGGACCTTCTGGATTCACATAAATCAGACCCATCTGAACCGCTCCGAGCGGATTCTGAAGATCACGGTCGCCGCTGTAGCGCTCGTCCGCCAGCCACGTGCCTTCGGGACCCCAGTAGACCTCCTCTTCGGGCTCCCACACATCCGCGCGCCCGCCGCCGAAACCAAAAGTCTTGAAGCCCATGGACTCGAGGGCGACATTGCCGGCGAGAATCATCAGATCAGCCCACGAAATTTTGCGCCCGTATTTCTGCTTGATCGGCCACAGCAACCGGCGCGCCTTGTCGAGGTTCACGTTATCGGGCCAGCTGTTGAGCGGGGCGAAGCGTTGCTGCCCGGCCCCAGCGCCGCCGCGTCCATCGCCGATGCGATACGTGCCGGCACTGTGCCACGCCATGCGGATGAAGAACCCCCCGTAGTGGCCGAAGTCGGCCGGCCACCAATCCTGGGAATCCGTCATCAAGGCATGAAGGTCTTTGATCACGGCATCCAGGTCGAGACTCTTGAATTCCTTCGCGTAATCGAAGTCCTCGCCCATCGGATCTGACAGCGAAGAGTGCTGGTGCAGGACCTTCAGGTTCACCTGACTCGGCCACCAGTCGCGGTTCGTGGGAGATGATGCTCCGTGGTTGAAGGGGCACTTGGAGGCTGATGTACTTTTGCTCTGGTCTTTGCTCTGATCTTCGGGGGAAACCGTGCCGGAGGAAGAGGCAAGTGTGTTTTCCATATGCGTTGGCTTTTCCATATGTTTTTCCTTTGAATGAGTTCAAAAACTGTGATGAATTACGAACCCGTTAGACTTTGCGGTTCGCACAAGTTGGTTACGCGTTTTTCTTGATTCGCCCCACATTTATCCACACATCTCCAGACTTAATGGAAGCGCGCCGCGGAGCGCACCTGGTGCAGAGTCCCCGGAAAATAAGTTCGCATTCACGAAGAATCCGCTTGCCGAGGGAACGCGAAGCAGGCAGGGGCACGTCGTACCAATCAATGTCTTCCACATTGCCGCAGCGGTCGCAGATGAAGTGGTGATGCAACATGCCTTTGGCATCAAAGCGCGCGGCGCGGCCCTCGACGGCCACTTCACGCACCAACCCCGCCTTTACCAGGTCGCGCAGATTGTTATAGGTGGTGGCTCGTGAAGAGCGCGGATCCATGCGATTTACGGCTTCGAAGATTTCCGCAGCCGTGGGATGCCCAGTGTGCCCCATCAAGAATGCCATCACGGCATAGCGCTGCGGAGTGCACCGTAACCCGCTCCCCTGCAATGACCGTTCAATTGCCTCGGCATCCATGACAGGATTTAGATTATATCTAATGTAAGTGTTTGTCTAGATTGGTCGTCGAGGATTCCTTCGTAAGCTGTCTTGCGATAGGGCGCGCTGCCGGATTTCATAGACCCGTTTCCTCACCTTGCAGTGGTGCAAGGCCGCTGACGCTGTGGGAGTGAGGGTCACATTTCTTTATGAAGAATCACCGCATCGTTGCTACCCTAGGCCGGTCCATCGGATGGATCTCTTCGTGTTCGTTCCCGCAACACGGTCCCAAGGTGTAACGGCACAACAGGTACACGCGATCGACTTCTCCGATCTCGGCCGGGAAACGGAATTCAACGTCACAGCTGCGGCGGTTTCTGCCCATGGGCCCGACTTGAGCGTCGAACACGCCGCAAAACAGGCCCGGCCATTCTTCGCTGGCCAAACAGTGGACCTCCCGCATGCAGTCGCGATCCTTGTCTCGATCCTTGTCTCGATCTTGGTTGCGGATTTCGTTTCCTTGGCTGAATTCGATGACGCGGCAGGCAGGCTGGCCACTCTCCGGACACGGGCACCCTTCCACCTCCTGGCAACCACAACCCGCATGGGCGGAGAATAGGATCGCCATCTTGCTAATCCAGATTTCGCGGCCTCCGGGGATAAAGGGAAACATCTTACGATCGAACCGCAGGGTGAGAAGCTCGGCTTCCCGCTT
>Ga0302180_10004329_pt1 | contig 10543 bp, 10 predicted proteins | sample I_Palsa_E3_2_FD_200575 | JGI IMG/M metagenome (GOLD analysis project Ga0302180, IMG submission 200575) | Peat permafrost microbial communities from Stordalen Mire near Abisko, Sweden - I_Palsa_E3_2 | ecosystem: Environmental > Terrestrial > Soil > Palsa > Peat permafrost | place: Sweden... | reverse complement strand
ACATCGTCGAGGCGGTGTCGATCGCCAAGGCATACGGCGCCGACGGCACGCCGATCAAGCTGCAGTGGACCCGCGAAGACGACATCCATGGCGGCCTGTATCGGCCCATGTATTTCCACAAGCTCGAGGCCGGCCTGAATGCGCAGGGCGAGCTCACCGGCTGGCACCACGTCATCGTGGGCCAATCCATCATGGCCGGCGGGGCTTTCGCCGGCATGATCAAGGATGGGATTGACCCAACCTCGGTGGAAGGCGCCGCGACCGTGGCTTATTCTATTCCCAACATCTCTGTGGACCTGGCCACCACCAAGACCGGCGTGCCCATCCTGTGGTGGCGCGTGGTCGGCAGCTCGCATACCACCTTTGCCGTCGAGAGCTTCATCGACGAAGTCGCTCATGCCGCGGGAGTGGATGGTTTCACCTTCAGGCGCAAACTGCTCGAGCACGAGCCGCGGATGAAAGCCGTGCTGGAGCTGGCCGCCGACAAGGCCGGATGGAGCTCGCCTCTGCCGAAGGGCCGGGGCCGCGGCATTGCCGTGGGCGAGGCCTTCAAGACCTTCGTCGCGCAAGTGGCGGAAGTCAGCGTCGATGAGACCGGCGCAATCAAGGTCGAGCGCGTGGTGTGCGCCGTGGACTGCGGCATCGCCATCAATCCGGACATCATCCGCGCGCAGATGGAGGGCGGCATCGGCTTTGGCCTGGGTGCGGCCATGTACAGCGCCATCACGCTCAAGGATGGACACGTCGAGCAGAATAATTTCAACGACTATCGGGTGCTGCGCATGAACGAGATGCCGCAGGTGGAAGTCCACATCGTGCCCTCGCAAGTCGATCCGACCGGGGTGGGCGAGCCCGGGGTCGCGCCGATCGGGCCGGCGGTCGCCAATGCCATCTTCGCCGCCACCGGCAAGCGCCTGCATGTGTTTCCCTTCTTCAAGGGCGGAGCAGAAGCCTCATGAATGCAGCGCGCCCGCCGAGACGCTCGCACCCGATTCTGTGGACGGTCGGGGTCCTTGTCGTGATCGCCATCGCCGTGGCGGCCTATGAAGTATTCGGTCCGCAACCCACCGATTTCGCCGGCGGCAAGCGCGTCGCTTTGAGCAACTACACCGCGGCGGACCCGACCGGAGTTCCCGTGGAGCTCAAGACGGCAAGCCTCATCGAGCGCGGCGAATACCTGACGCGCGCTGCGGACTGCGAGGTCTGCCACACCGCCAAGGGTGGAGTGCCCTTTGCCGGCGGCCGCGCATTCGTGCTGCCCTTCGGGACTCTGTACTCGACCAACATCACCCCGGATGTGGACACCGGTATCGGCAGCTACACCAACGCGAATTTCCTCGATGCCCTGCACAAGGGCATCGGCCGCGGCAACGCCAAGCTGTATCCCGCCATGCCCGATGCCAGCTACACCTACATGTCGGACGCCGATGCGCTCGCGATCATGGCCTATCTGTTCAGCCTGAAGCCGGTGCATGCGCCCGCTCCGACGAACACCCTGGCTTTTCCCTTCAACCAGCGCGCGCTGATGGGCCTGTGGTGGGCCTTCTTCGATCCCGACAAACGCTACGAGCCGAATCCGGACCGCAGTCCCGAATGGAACCGCGGCGCCTATCTCGCCGAGGCCATGGAGCATTGCGGCGAGTGTCACACTCCGCGCAATCTCGCCTTCGCGCTCAACAATCGAAAGAAATTCGCGGGCGCCGTGCAAGCCGGGTGGGATGCCTACAACATCAGCGCCGATCAGGCGAGCGGCGTGGGCGAGTGGAGCGATGCGGATCTCGCCCAATATCTGTCGAATGGACATGCGAATAAAGGCACCGCCACGGGCCCGATGGGCGAAGCCGTCGATGCCAGCTTGAGCCGACTGAAGTCCAGCGACATCGCCGCCCTCGTCACCTACCTGCGCACCGTGCCCGCCATCGCGAACGATGGGCTGCCGGCGCCCAAACAAACTGCCGCCCCGACCCTGCAGGCCGACAATGCGGCGCCGGAGTCGCACGGACGGGCGGTTTACGAGGGCGCCTGCGCCGGCTGTCATGGCTGGACGGGAGTGAGTCCGGTGATTCCTTTCGCCACGTTGACCGGCACCCGCGCCATCAACGATCCCACCGCCAACAATGTCGCGCAGGTGATCATCTCGGGTGGCCAGCGTCATTATGCGGTCGACTCCGACAACATGCCGGCCTTCGGCGGCACCTATTCGGATGCGGAAATCGCCAGCGTCGCGAACTATGTAACGGCGCGCTTCGGAGCCAAGGGCTCGACGCTCACGGCGCAAGACGTGGCGAAGCTGCGTTCCGAGGACTAGGCCAGGAAGTCGACCTTGCCGCTCGCGAGGCTGTACATCGCGCCGGCGAGCTTGATCTTGCCGTCCTTCTCCAGGCCCGCAAGCACATCGCTGCGCTGGCGTATCTCATCCAGCCCCAGGCGCACATTGGACTTGGCCACCTCGTCGACAAAGGCGTAGTTCTTGCTGCTGCGCTCGCCCGTGTACTGCGTCGCCTGGATCGCCGGCTTGATCTTGGCTAACAGCCCGGTGAGCTCGCCGAGCTTGGCATCATCGATGGCGCCTTTGATCGCGCCGCAGGCGCTGTGCCCCATCACCACGATGACCTTGGCGCCCGCCAGGGCGCAGGCAAATTCGAGGCTGCCCAGCATGTCGTCGTTGACGATGTTGCCGGCGACGCGCGCATTGAACACATCGCCGATCCCCGCATCCAGAATGATCTCGGCCGGAGCGCGCGAGTCGATGCAACTCAAGATGGCTGCGACCGGGTACTGCCCTGGCGCGCTCGCCTTCGCCTGCGCAAGATAGTCCTGCCCGCGCATCTTGCCGTTGCGAAAGCGCTCATTGCCCTGCTTCAGGGCGTCGATGATTTGGTCGGGACTGAGTTTATCGCGGGCCTCCTTGCTCATGGCCGCGGCCAGAGTGATCCCGGGCGCCAGCGTGAAGCTGCTGAGCATTCCCATCGCGAATAAACCACCCGCTGACGTCAGCAGCGCGCGGCGGCTGTGGCTGTGGCTGTGCGAGGGTTGCGGGGAGCGGTGATCTGGTGCGTTCATTCGGGCACTTCCCTGTTTTGGGTCACCTGCCCAAGTTATCGCACCATCCGCCGGCCTGCAACATGAGCTTACGCGCCGCTTCGCCCCGGACGCGCTATGCTCCGATGCAACGGAGGAGGATCCCAATGCCGGATAGACGCGAAGTTTTATTGTTTCTCGCCGCCGCATCGAGCGCGCCAATTGCTGCAGGGCATGACTCTTCGGAAAGCACCCCCATGGAAAAAGTAACAGGAATCGGCGGTTTCTTCTTTCGGTCTGCCGATCCGAAGGCGCTTGCAGCCTGGTACAACGATAACTTAGGCGTGGCGCCAATTCCGAGCGATTACCATTCCCAGCCCTGGCAGCAGGAGGCGGGACCCACTGCCTTTGCACCATTCCCACAGACCACCAAGTACTTCGGCGCAGCCACCCAGATGTTCATGATCAACTTTCGAGTGCGCGACCTCGACAAGATGGCCGCGCAGCTCACGGCCAAAGGAATAGCAGTCAAAGTCGACCCGGAAACTTACCCGAATGGACGCTTTGCCCGCCTGCACGACCCGGACGGCAACCCGATCGAGTTGTGGCAGCCCAAGTAAAAACCGCTCAGTTAGCGACGTGGCTCACAGAGTTTAATTTGACGAAATATGGCGCCACGCGGGATTGTGAACGTCGTCGGCCAAACCCGTGCCCATCGACGCTACAGTGCCTCATGCGCCGATATGAGACAAATCTTCCGCGCCGGCTTTGCTTGAGTATCCTGTGTCTGACAACCGCAGCAGGTGTGGTGCAGGCGGGTGAGATTTACAAATCAGTCGATGCCAACGGCAAGGTGGTCTACTCGGATCACCTCGATCCCTCGACTCCGCAAACGCTGGTGCAACTCGAAGACCCGCGCTTCCCGCCCAGCGAACTGCATTTTTGCTGGACCAACTGTTTCACTCTGATTCTCGACAATGGCGTGTATCGCCGTGCCGACGGCAGTGACGAGACGTGGACAGTGGAAACCTTCTCCGCCAATGGCATCGTCCTGCATCGGCATGACCCGCCCGCCGATTGGAATGGACACAGCCCGGATGTGGTGTATGCGGGACAGGTGGCCAACGACCGGCTGATCGGCGTTACGGTCAATGGCAAACCCACCAGCGGCATCGACGCCTCCTGGGGCAGTGCGCTCAATACTCTGCCGGGCAGCAATGCCGAGCGCGACGCACCGCCCACTGCGAATCTCGACTCGCCGTCCAGCGACACCATGAGCAGCACATCGCCACCGCCCCCCTTGCCTGAGGAGGATCAACCCCCGCTCCCGCAAGACGGCTCCCTATGGACACCGGGATATTGGTCCTGGGGGGCTCAAAGATACTTCTGGATCCCTGGTGCCTGGGTGCGGCCGCCTCAAGTGGGCGTTGTATGGACGCCTGGCTACTGGAGCTCCGCCGGCACGGCCTTCGTATTTCATCCCGGACATTGGGGTCCGAGCGTCGGCTTCTACGGCGGAGTCAACTACGGATATGGATACTTCGGCAACGGCTATAGCGGCGGTCATTGGATCGGCAATTCGTTCGCCTACAACACGGCTGTAAACCACGTGAATCCCGCCGTCGTCAATCACTCGTACGCAGAGTCGGTAGCCGGTCAGGGTTCGCGCGGTGTCATCAGTTACAGCGCTGCATCACGCAGTACCGTCGTGAGCCATACGCTGTCACAGCCTCAATCGCAGGTGCGAGTTGTCAGCAAACCCGCGACGCCGGCCACGGCCGAGCGAAGCAGCGACCCACCGCCCGTAGCATCGCCTGTACCGGTGCCGGCGAAAGTCAATCCACCGGCGACGGCCGCCAAAACACCGGCTCCCAGCGCGCCTGCGAAAACCAGTCACGCCAGTTCAACCGCGGCAGCGCCGCTCAAGTAATGATCGGAGCATGCTTGTACCGCGTATGGCGCTCCGCAAATATCCATTCAACCAACTATTGCACTCGCTTGAGCTCCATTATCCAATCCGTTTCCCAGGTTTTACCACCGTCGGTTGATTCTGCCTGCTCCCAGTGACCTGATGTGGGTGTGATCTCGGACCATACGAGCCGTGTGCGCACTGGTTTCCCGCCTTCGGTATCGTCGTTCGCATAGAACGTTCCTACGCCATTGTGGAAGCTGCCTCTCACCGGCGGATCCATCGGACCCAGTGGCGTCCTGCTGTCCATCCACCAGATCGACCACTGCCCGGTCTTGGCATCGAACGATCGGGGAGCTACGCCGCGGTAAGTGCCACCCGGTACTTCGAACACGGTGTCGTCGACATTAGCGTAGCCACCCATCAGTGGCTGGCAGAATAATGTCCCTTCGAATTCGATCCACTCGTGACTGTTGACGAGGCGATGCTTCAGCTTTCGATGATGGACTTGCCAGCGTCCGAATAAAAAATCAAAGTCATGCAGTCCGGGCGGCTCGCGATCTGCATGACTTATCTCTTGTTCCGACCCCGTAGAAGACTGCGCCACAGTGGGCCACAACGACGCTACGCCTATCCCCAGGCACAAGATCACAGCAATGCGATGACGTATTTCCACGTATGACTCCTCTTCGAACCGAAATACTTGCCGGCCCCAGTCTAGCGCATGGCTGAAGTCTTTCCTCGGCGCGCCGTTTAATCCTCAAGCCCGCGCAGCGCGCGCTTCGAGGCGAAGTGACGATAGCTTTCCAGCGCCAGCGCCCCAACCTCGGCCTTGTCGAGGCGGCCGGAAACATCCAGCGCGATCCAGCCGTTGTGCCCCATGTAGGGCGGGACAGAGTAGCGCGGATCGATCGTGAGCAAGCCCTGCCGTTCGACACCCACCCAGCACCATAGGCGCAAGCGGCCTTCGCCTGCCTTCGCCAGGCAGAAGCTGCGCTTGCCGACAGCCCACGCGGGATGGCCGAACTGGCGGGTCTCCTTTGTCTCCGGCCATTTCAGGCAAATGGCGCGCAGAGTGGCGAGCAGCTTCTTGCCGCGCGTGGTGTGCATGGGGTCGATATCGGCCGCGGTGGGCTTGCGCGCCGGCGCGCGGATCGCCGGTGCCGCGCCGATGTTAAGCGCAAGCTTGGGGGGCGCGACTTTCACATAGGCCTCGCGCACCAGGGTCGCAATGCGCCGCCACGGCAGGCCGCGGTCGAGGTGCACGCCAAACCATCCACGCGCACCGACATAGGGAGGCAGGAAGAATCGATTGGGGTCGCCGGCGACGTACATCTCGCGAGTCCCCGGCGCAGCGTTGAGCCACAGCGCGACCCTTCCGTCGCCGTGGTGATTCACCACGAAGGTGGCGAAGGTCTTGCCGCGCACCCTGAAATTCGGCGACCCATGCGAGATGAACTCCTGGGCTTCGGGCAACCAGAGACAGGCCTCGCGCACCGCGCGGTGAAAGTCCGTTGTCACGAGTCGGACCGTCGCTACACAGCTCGAGTGAAAATTTCAAAGCGCCGCTGTATTTCACCCACGATGCCGCGCCTGAAGATCATCACGCAGATGACGAAGATGGCGCCGATGATGACGGACACCCACGCGCCCACCAGATCGGAGAGATATTCCTGCAGGCTGACCACGACGACCGCTCCGACCGCAGGCCCCAAGAAGGTGCCGCTGCCGCCGAGCAGCGTCATGAGAATCACTTCGCCGGAAGTCACCTGGCTGACATCCGAGAGCGTGACGAAACCCAGCACCAGAGCCTTCAGCGACCCCGCCAGTCCCGACATGCTCGCGGAGAGCACGAAAGCTGCAAGCTTGTATCGGTCCACCTCGTAGCCAAGAGACACGGCGCGCGCCTCATTCGCGCGGATCGCCTTCAATACCTGGCCGAAGGGTGAATGCACGATGCGGCGGATCAGCGCGAACACGCCCACGAAGGCCGCCAGCACGAAGTAGTACATGGTGCGGTCGCGGCCGAGATCGATCACGCCCAACAGCGTGCCGCGCGGTATGGCCTGCAAGCCGTTCTCGCCACCGGTGAATTGCGCCTGCAGGCAGAGGAAGTACACCAGCTGGGCGAGCGCCAGCGTGATCATCGCAAAATAAATTCCTTGGCGGCGCACGGCGACCGCGCCGATGAGCAGGCCCAACAGCGTCGCCACCACCACGCCGCCCACGATCCCCTCGAGCGTGTTCCAGCCATGAACCGTCACCAGCCATCCAGTGACGTAGGCCGATGAGCCGAAGTACGCCGCATGGCCGAAGGACAGCATCTTGGTGTAGCCCAGCAACAAATTGTACGCACTGGCGAGCATGGCGAAGCACAGCAGCTTCATGAGAAACACCGGGTACAGGCCGAGAAACGGCGCGGCCAAGGCAAGCACCCCGAGGACGACATACGGCCACTGGCGAAGGCGCATGCTCACTCCCGGCCGAACAGGCCGCTGGGCCGCCAGATCAGCACCAAGGCCATGATGACGAACACCACGATGTTCGAGGCTTCAGGATAAACCACCTTGGTCAGTCCCTCGACCAGCCCAAGCACCAGCCCGCTGACGATGGATCCTAGGATGGAACCCATGCCGCCGATCACCACCACGGCAAAGACTACGATCACCAATGAGGAGCCCATGAGCGGACTGACCTGCACCACAGGCGCCGCCAGTACGCCGGCGAGCGCGGCCAGCGCCACTCCCGCTCCATAGGTCATCGTCACCAACACCGGCACATTGATGCCAAAACTCTGCACCAACCGGGCATTCTCGGTGGCGGCGCGCAGCATGGCGCCGAGGCGCGTGCGCTCGATCAAAGCCCAGGTCACACCGCATACGGTGACCGAGGCGAGCACCACCCATGCGCGGTAGATGGGCAACACCATGAAGCCCAGATTGAATCCGCCCTGCAGCGCGTGCGGCACCGGATAGGATTTGCCGGAGGCGCCGTAGATGCCGCGCATGATGCCCTCGGCAATCCAGGCCATGCCGAAGGTCAGCAGCAATCCGTACAGAGGATCGATCGAGTACAGATGGCGCAGAAACAGGCGCTCGATGATGATCCCCAGTAAGCCCACCGCCAGCGGCGCAAGCAGCAGCGCCCACCAGTAATTCACGCCGAAGGCTTGCAGCCCGATGTAGGCGGCGAAGGCGCCCAGCATGTAGAAGGCGCCGTGGGCGAAGTTGACCACGCCCAAGAGCCCGAAGATCACCGCCAGCCCAAGGCTCAACAGCGCGTAGAACGAGCCGTTGACCAATCCCAGCATGAGCTGGCCCAGAATCGCCGGCAGCGGCACGCCGAATACGGTGGTCATCGCTCAAATGCCGGCCGCGGCCTCATCCGTGCGTCTATTTCTTCGGCATCACGCAGGCCGGATCGGGCTGGGTGCCGTCGGCTTCCTCGCCCGGTACGGTCCTGACCAGCTTGTAGTAGTCCCAGGGATATTTGGATTCGGCCGGAGTCTTTACCTTCATGACGTACATGGTGTGCACCATCAGGCCATCGGCGCGCACATAGCCGTTCTTGGCGAACATGTCGTTGATCTTGGTTTTCTTGAGTTCCGCCATCACCAGGTCCGGATCGGTGGAGTTCACCGCCTTGACCGCCTTCAAGTACTGCGTAGTGGACGAGTAGTAGCCCGCCTGGTCCATGGTCGGCTCTTTGCTGGTCTTCGCGAAGAAGCGCTTGGCGAAGGCGCGCGTCTCATCGTTCAAATCCCAGTACCACCCGGTGGTCAAGTACAGACCCTGCGCCGTCTGCAGGGTGAGCGCATGGATGTCGGTTATGAATACCAGCAGCGCCGCCGGCTTCATGGTCTTGGTGATGCCGAATTCATCCGCGGCTTTGAGCGAATTCTCGAAGTCGGTGCCGGCATTCGCCAGCCCCAACACCTGCGCGCCCGAGGCCTGTGCCTGCAGCAAGAAGGACGAATAATCGGTGGTTCCCAAGGGGGCTCGGACCGCGCCCAAGACCTTGCCGCCGTTGGCCAGCACCACCTTGCTCGCGGCATCCTGAAGCTGGGTGCCGAAGGCGTAGTCCGCGGTCACGAAGAACCAGGTCTTGCCGCCCTCCTTGACGATGGCACCCGCGGTGCCATTGCCCAGCGCCGTGGTGTCGTAGACGTAGTGGATGGTATAGGGCGTGCAATCCGCGCCGGTGAGCGAGGAGCCGCCGGCGCCGATGGCGATGAACGGCACTTTCTTGGCCGCCGCGACCTTGGACATGGCGATGCTCACGCCCGTGTTGGAGCCGCCCAACACCATGTTCACGCCACTCTGATCCGCCCATTCCCGAAACTTCGAGGCGCCGATGTCGGGTTTGTTCTGGTGGTCGGCGCTCAACAGCACGATCTTCTTGCCGAGCACCGTGCCGCCGAAGTCGGCGATGGCCATATTGATCGACTCGACGGCGTTCACTCCGCCGACATCCGCGTAAACCCCCGACATGTCATCGATGTCGCCGATCACGACTTGGTCGCCGGCGGCATACGCAGCCGACAATGCACTTAAACAGAGCGCGCAAAGCGCGGTGGCCGATTTGAGCATGACCCTTACTCCTGATTCTTATTGATTCAAACGCCCCGAATTATTCAACGCCAGAATAATTCAAACCCCCAAAAACTCACGCAGCATCCCCATCCTTTGCCTAAGCTCGGGTTGCGCAAACTGCTCGATGATCCGTCCCCGTTCCATCACATAGAACCGGTCCGCCAGCGGAGCCGCGAACCGAAAATTCTGCTCGACCAACACTATGGTGTATCCCTTGGTCCGCAGCAGCCGGATAATCTCCCCGAGCTTCTCGACGATGACCGGGGCCAGCCCCTCCGAAATCTCATCCAGCAACAATAGCCGTGCCCCGGTGCGAAGGATACGCGCTACCGCCAGCATCTGCTGCTCCCCGCCCGACAGCCGGGTGCCGGGACTGGCGGCACGTTCCTTAAGGTTGGGAAACATGCGGTAAATCTCCTGAAGCGGCATGGGCTCGCCGACTTTCAGCCGGGGCGGCAGCATCAGATTCTCCAGCGCCGACAAGCGCGAAAAGATGCCCCGCTCCTCCGGACAGTAGCCGACGCCGATGCGAGCAATCCGATGCGGCGCCAGGCCCACCGTCTCCACCCCGTCGATCCGCACCGAGCCGGAGCGCGCATCCGTCAAGCCCATGATGGCGCGCAGGGTGGTGGTGCGTCCCGCCCCGTTGCGCCCCAATAGCGTGACGACCTCGCCTTCCTGCACCGCCATTCCGACTCCGTGCAGGATGTGCGACTCGCCATACCATGCCTCGAGATTGTCGATTTTCAGCATCTCGCGGCTCATCGGGTCACCGGCTCAATGGTTCGACAGGCTGCTGGCGGAACTGCCCATGTAGGCCTCGACCACACAGGGGTTGCTGGAGACCTCGCCATAGGGCCCCGTGGCGATCACCCGGCCGCGCTGCAGGACAGAGATGGTATCCGCGATGGAGGACACCACACTCATATTATGTTCGACCATCAGCACGGTGCGGTTGGCCGACACCTGCTTGATGAGCTGCGTGACATGCGCCAGATCCTCATGCCCCAGCCCCTGGGTC
>Ga0302180_10004322_pt1 | contig 10554 bp, 10 predicted proteins | sample I_Palsa_E3_2_FD_200575 | JGI IMG/M metagenome (GOLD analysis project Ga0302180, IMG submission 200575) | Peat permafrost microbial communities from Stordalen Mire near Abisko, Sweden - I_Palsa_E3_2 | ecosystem: Environmental > Terrestrial > Soil > Palsa > Peat permafrost | place: Sweden... | reverse complement strand
GTGCCGTCGGGTGACCGACTGGGTCCACGCGAACTGCACGGTCGCGGTTTCCCGTTCCCTGGCCACGGCCGGGCCGCCCCAGAACATCCCGAACAGGAGCGGGACGGCCAGGGTAAAAATGGTCAGGGCGTACACCGGGCCGCCGCCCAGCGACACGATCTGCGAGAGGTTGGCGCAGGTTCCGGCCTTGGTGCAGTTGGCGAGCGCGGTGTGCCAGCGCGCGGCGTCCTGCAGGCCGGTGATCAGGAACAGGACGGCGAAGGCGGCGAGAATAGCGCCCGCGATGGCGGCGGTGACGCGGTACTGGCGCCAGATGACCCAGGTCATCACTTACCTCCCGCCGCGGTCAGCTCCGCGATCGCCGGGGCGGCGTCGGCGCCCATGTAGCCGAGCACCAGATCCTCCAGGTTCACGTCCTCGGCTTCCCACGCCGGGTCGGCGAGCGGCCCGTTCAGCCGCACTAGCATCGTGGTCTGGCGGGCGGTCCGTTCGGTCTGCACCACGGTGTGGTCCCGTTCGATCGCCGCCGTGTCCTTCCGCGGGCCGACGAGCACCTGGTGCTCCGCGAGCAGTTCCTCGATCTCTCCGCAGAGCTGGACGCGGGCGGACGCGAGCAGGACGAGGTGGTCGCAGACCCGCTCGATGTCCGCGACCAGATGCGAGGACAGCACGACGGTCAGCCCGCCCTCGGCCACCGCGTCGGTGAGGGTGCCGAGAAAGTGCCGCCGGGCGAGCGGGTCGAGCGCGGCGACCGGCTCGTCGAGGAGCAGGACCCGCGGCCGTTTGGCTAGGGTGAGCGCGAGGGCGACCTGGGCACGCTGGCCCCCGGACAGCGTGCCCACGGCCGCGTCCAGCGGGATGTTCAGCCCGCCCAGCCGGTCCCTGACCGACTGGCCGTCCCACCGGGGGTTCAGGTGCGCGCCGATGCCGATGTGGGCCTGCGCGGACATCCGCCGGTACAGCGGTATCTCCTGGGCGAGGAACCCGATCTCGGCGAGGAAGGCCGGGTCCTGGCGCGGCGCGCGGCCCAGGATGGCGGCCTCGCCACTGGTCGGGCTGGCCAGCCCGACCAGCAGGCGGAGCAGCGTGGTCTTGCCCGCGCCGTTCGGCCCGACCAGCGCGGATATCCGGCCCTCGGGAACCGTGATGGAGCAATCGGACAGCGCGGTGATCCGGCGGTACCGCTTGGTCAGCCCGTGGGTTTCAATGGCGGGGGTCATGCGATCTCCTCCTCGGCCGCCGCGTGGAGCGTGACGCGCAGCAGCGATTCGATCGATTCGTCGTCAAGTCCCGCGGCGCGCGCCTCGCGCACCCAGTGGGCCAGGCTGCGGCCGAGCCGCGCGTGGGTGCCGGGTGGCGGGCCGTCCGGCCGTCTGGTCACGAACGTGCCGCGCCCGGACGCGGCGGCCACCAGGCCCTCGCGTTCCAGGTCGCGGTAGGCCTTGAGCACCGTATTCGGATTGATGGCGGTGGCGGCGACCACTTCGCGGACCGACGGGAGCTGGTCGCCCACGTCGAGCAGGCCCATCCGGAGCGCCTGGCGTACCTGCTGCACGATCTGCAGGTACGGAGGTACCGACGACCGCCCGTCCACCCGGAACCGAATCACCGTCTCAGCCCTCCAGTGTTCTAGGTAGCTAAGACACTAACCCATCGGCGTCACCCTCGTCTACCGAGACAGACACTCGTCTACCGAGACAGACATAAGAGCTTGCCATCCGGACGCGAGGAACGAGTGCTGGGTGTGCGCGGCGGTGCCCGTTTGGGTCATTGATCGGTTTTTGGCGCTAGAAGGGGGCGACGCCGGAGCGGTCGATGAACGTGCCGGTGGGGCCGCCGCCGCCGCGAGTGGCCAGGTCGACCGCTCCTGATCGTGCACGGCGGCAAACGATCCCGGGCCGCTGGTCACGTTGACGATGGTCGGGGCGCTCGACCCGCGGAGGATGGGAATGAAGGCGCTGGTCATGCGGACGATGCTCACGACGTTGGTGTCGTAGACGGCGAGGGCGTTGGCTGCGGTCAGTTCCGCGGCGTGGCGGCGGGACCGGGGGTCGCAGCTGTCAGGCCCGGGAGCTCAGGATGACGAGTTGCTGGGTCGCTCGGGTCATCGCGACGTAGCGGTCGACCGCTCCTTCGATGCCCTGGCCGAATGCCTCTGGGTCGATGAGGACGACCAGGTCGAACTCGAGTCCCTTGGCCAGTTCCGGGGTCAGCGACCGGACGCGGGACGTCGCCTGGAACGTGGGATCGCCGATGACGCAGGCGATCCCGTCGGCATGTTCGGCGAGCCAGGCGGCGAGGATCGAGTCCAGATCCGAAGCGGCTCCGTATAGGACGGGGACGCCGGTGCTGCGGATGGAGGTCGGGACGTTGGCGTCCGGGAGCACGGCCCGGATGACCGGCTCGGCTTCCGCCATGATCTCTTCCGGCGTCCGGTAGTTGATGTTCAGGGAGGCCAGCTTGATCTGGTTGAGCCCGATCCGCTCGAGCCGCTCCTGCCACGACTCCGTGAACCCGTGCCTGGCCTGGGCGCGGTCCCCGACGATGGTGAAGCTCCGGGACGGGCAGCGGACCAGCAGCATCTGCCACTCCGCGTCGGTCAGTTCCTGAGCCTCGTCCACCACGATGTGCGCGAACGGGCCGGCCAGCAGGTCCGGGTCGGCGCCTGGCAGCGCCGACTCGTCGACCAGGGCATCCTCGAAGTCCTCGCCGCGCAGCATCGTCACCAGGCCTGAGCCGTATTCGTCATCGCCGGCCGCCTCAATCAGGTTGTCGACGACCCGGGCCATCTGCTCGCGTTCGGCGGCGACCGCGGCGTCACGCCGGCGCTTACGTCGCGCCGCCTGCGGGTCGCCGAGCCGGTGCCGTGCCGCGTCCAGCAGCGGCAGGTCGGACACCGTCCAGGCCTGGGCGTCCCCCCGCTGCAGCTTCTGAACCTCATCCGGGCTGAGCCAGGGAGCGCACAGGCGCAGGTAGGCAGGTACCGACCACAGGTCTCCGACGAGGTCAGCCGGTTCGATCAGCGGCCAGGCGCGGTTCAGGGCCGCGCGCAGGTCCCTGCTGCGCTGCAGCGACTTGCGAAGCTGGTCAGGCGGGACGTCGCCGTCGTGGGAGTCGACCAGGATCGCGAGCAGCTCCGTCCAGATCTCCTCACGCGCTTCGTTGTGCGGAGTACCGGGTGCTGGTGCTTCGAACGCCTCGACCCAATCGCCGGCGCTCAGCCAGATCTCAGACCAGGGGGTCTCGACCGTCATCCCCGTGGCGGGCGGATTCTCGTAGAACCTGACGGCCGTCTCGATCGACTGCACCATGTCCACGGATGACTTCAGGCGGGCCACCTCCGGGTCGGTCTCCATCGCTGCCTCGGCTCCCCCGGCGACGAGGTCCCTCAGGGTGCAGGTCTGCACGCCCTCCTCTCCCAGGCTGGGCAGAACGTCGGCGACGTAGGCCAGGTAGGGCTGGTGCGGACCGACGAACAGCACGTGGCCCCGGTGGTGACCGAGGCGAGGGTCGGAGTAGAGGAGGTATGCGGAGCGGTGCAGCGCGACGACGGTCTTCCCCGTACCCGGACCGCCGTCGACGACGAGAGCGCCGGCCGAGCCCGCGCGGATGATGGCGTCCTGGTCGGCCTGGATGGTGCCGAGCACGTCCCGCATCCGGGGCGACCGGCTGCTGCCCAGGCTGGCGATGAAGGCGGACTGGTCGTCCAGCGCGGCGTGCCCGTCAAGCCCGTCCGAGGTGAACACCTCGTCCCAGTAGTCGCTGATCCGGCCGAGGGTCCAGCGATACCTGCGGCGGCTGGCCAGACCCATCGGGTTGGCGTGGGTCGCTCCGAAGAACGGCTCAGCCGCGGGGGAACGCCAGTCGAGCAGCAACCGCCGGCCCGCGCTGTCCCTGAGGCCAAGCCGCCCGATGTACACCGGCTCGGGGTGGTCTGCGCAGACGATGCGTCCGAGGCACAGGTCCAAACCGAAGCGGCGCAGGACGCGCAGGCGAGCGGTCAGCCGGTGGATCTGCATGTCCCGGTCCATCGCCTCCTGGCCTATGCCCCCGGGCGCCCTGCGCTCGGCATCGAGGCGGTCGGCCAGGTCGGCGATCGACTGCTCGAGGCTCTCCGCGATCGCCGCGAAGTGCTGCTCGTCGCCGGCGATCAGCGCCGGGTCGGCCTTGGCGGAGAGACGGTCGGGAAGGTCAAACGCGCTGGTCGTCAGCGGGCTCACGTCATCAGCTCCGATCTGAGTCGCTGGCCACGATGGGGCACGGCAAGGCGCCGCGCGACCCACACGCCGATGACAACACACGCATTTCGCGACTCCCGTTTCCGCGGATTCTGGCCCCGGCCGGCGACTCTACGGCACGACCCGGGTCTTGCCGCAAGCCCCCGGGTGCGCTATAGATTGAAAGTGGAGGGGGTAGGTGTCCCCGTTCCTTCTCAGCGTCTTTCATCCTGATCAGTCCTGACATGATCTTGCTGTCAACCAGGATCTGGCACCATCACCACTACTGGACGGGGCATGGCTGGAAGCCATGAGCCTCGATGAAGTGCTGGACCGGCGCCGGCAGGTAGTGGTGGTCGAGCCGATCCCGAAGTGTCGCGACTTGGAAATTCCGGGCAATTCGGACGGGTGACGGGAATGCAGTACTGACCCTCCCCCGACCCTTCCCCTGATCCTTCCCCGCCGGTGTGCATTGGGACTGATGTACCTTGTTCTTTCCGGACAGCGATCCAATAGGATCTACGTCGGAAAGGGAGGGATCAAGTGACGGGGAGCAATAATCCTAAAAGGTATTCTCCGGAATTTAAGGATGAAGCCGCCAGGATGGTGGTTGATCTCTCCAGGCCGATTGATCAAGTGGCCGAGGAACTCGGGATAAACCGCACCACTCTCGGATTCTGGGTGAAAACGTACCGGCAGTACCATTCGGGGGACGAGCTGTCGATGGATATGCCGGACCGGGCGCGGAACCGCCCTGATGAGACAGCCGATATCACTGACCAGCCGGCCTGCATCACTGGCCAGCCCTACATCACTGACCAGCCCGCCTACATCACTGACCAGCCCGCCGATATCACTGGCCGGCCGGCCGATCGCGGCGACAACGCCGAGCGGGCCGAACTGACGAGGCGAGTCAGCGCGGCCCTCGCCGGGCTGGATCACGATGAGCGCGAGGTCATCGAGCTGCATCTCAGGCACGATCTGGATATCGCAGATCTCGCGACCGTGCTCGGCATGCCGCGAAACAAGGTGGACGCCCTGGCGTCACGTGCTCGCGGCAAATTGGAAAGGGCCCTCGGTGCGCTCCTGGTCGCGCGCATGGGACGGGAGTCCTGCCCGGCACTCGACAGTTTGCTTGCTGACTGGGACGGGCGGCTGACGACGCTGACCGCGCCTACCCGATATCTGGTCACACAGCACATCGAACGGTGCCAGGCCTGCGAGAAGGGCAGTCGCCGTGCGCTGCGCGCGGCGGTACTGTCCGGCATCGGACCACCGGCCGCGCTCCCTTCTGGACTGCGGGAGCAAGTGCTCAACCTCGGCGCCAGCCGAAACCCGGACGCGGCGGGCCGGCCGGACGTGGTTCAGCGCGCGGCCTCGCGACCGCCTAACGAGCTTGCGGGTGCGACCCGGTTCCCCTGGTGGAGCAGGATCCGGGCCAATCCCGGAGCTGCGACGGCGACTGGAGCGATTGCTCTGTGGGGCATGGCGGCTCTGAGCGCCGTACTGATCCTGGTTACCGGCGGACGCGCCGTCGGTGACCTGGCCGTTCATATTGGCAATGGTCCGGTCGCGACCGCCAGCGCTCCGGCGAGCCCAAGCAGCGGGGTATCGGCAAGCGCCAAGGCCAGTAAGCCGCCAGCGCACAGTAGTCCGCCCTCCGCAGGCGTGCCTGCCCCGGCAGCAGCACTCGCCGGGACCCCCACTGCACCCGGGAGCCCTGCTGTACCGGGGCCTCAGGCGTCACCATCGGCTTCACCCGAGCCCTCGGCCTTCCCGTCGCTATCGTCCTCGCCATCACAGCTGCCGGCACCGCTGCGCTCATCGACTGCTACGCCCTCACCGTCACCCTCGCTGTCTCCGTCGTCTTCGCCGCCGTCACCCTCGCCGTCGCCGTCGCTCTCGCCGTCGCCTTCGCCGTCCTCGACTCGGACCCGGAGGCCAAGGCCTTCGCATTCACGCTCGCCTTCGCCGGGTCCGTCATCCTCGACTGCGACACCGAGCCCTACGACTTCACCCCCATCTTTTCCGTTATCCTTGTAAGGCAGCGACGGGCTGCGGGTAAGGCATGGGTGACCACGCCTGAACAAGCCACCCGCGCCGCATTGTGATGGGGCATTGTTTGAGTGGGTCAATCTATGTAATCACGGCATCTCCGCCTCTGGATGAATGGCTCAGCGCGGCCATATCCTGGCACCGAGGTCGAGAAAAATATTACCTTCGACCAGAACAATCATTTCGCGTCGAATACCTACAGCAACCCGTCGTACGGATCGCTGGCGCTATGGAATATCCCGCAGCGGCCCGTCCTGGGCACACCCAACCAGGTCGCCTCGCTGCGCTGGCCCGGGTGAGCCGCCCACCGCGGTCGGCGGCCGCAGGCGCAGCCGGCCGCGGGCAAACTGCCGCCGCCAGCGTTAGCGCCGGCTCGCAGCCGATGCGTAGTGGTTTAGGCGTCTCGGGTCAGGACAAGGCGCCAGGTGAGGGCGATGAGGGCGGCGGCGAGCACGACGAAGATGCCTGCCTCGATGCCCTGGAAGGCCCAGAACCTGGTCGCGGGCTGGTAGATGACCTGGGAGTGGAACCCGCGGGCAGCCAGGCACGGTACCCATTGTCCCGGGCTCAGGCTGCGGCAGGCGGCGGGCATGAAGCTGAACTGGATTGCGTCGCCGTAGTTGTGCCCGTTAGGCCCAATGGCGGAGAGTGGCCCGACCACCCAGGAGCCGGCTGGCACGGCGGACGGCGCGCCAGGGGTCATAGCCGTGATCGGGAGCGCCTTGGTGAGCGGGGTCATGTAGTGCGGCCGGAGGTATTCGGCGATGGCGAAGCGCAGGCCGACGAAAACGGCGAAGGTGGTGGCCATGGCGGGGAGCAGGCGCCGGAACAGCGCCCCGGCGCCGATGCCCAGGGCGACCGCGAACACCGAGTAGGCGACCGGGACGAGTCCCTGGATGTCGAAGGTCCCGGTGTCGAACCGGGGATAGGGGATGCCGACCGCGTTCTCGGGCAGGCGCCACCAGCTGACCAGCGCGGACAGGGCGGCGCCCCACAGGGCGGCGGCGGCCAGCGCCCAGCCGGCCGTGCCGGCCAGCCAGCGGCGGCGGGTGACACCTTGGGTCCAGGCCAGGCTATGCGTGCCGGCCTCGAATTCCCGCGCCAGCAGCGGCGCGCCCCAGAACAGCCCGAACAGCAGCGGGACCGCCATGGTCGCGTACACCACGGCGTTGAGTACGCCGTCGCACCGGAACAGCAGGCTGTGACCGTCGGCGCAGGTATGCGCCGACGCGCAGGTGCCGAGGAAGCCGTGGTAGGTACCGGCCATGGCGATGCCGGTGATCAGCAGCAGCACGGCGATGGTGGCGAGGGCGGCGGCCGAGATCTGAACCTGGCTGCGGTTCAGCCGCCACGTCAGGGTGTTCATGACGCTTCTCCTATCGCGGTCAGCGTGCCGTTTGCCGGGCTGGCGGCTTCCCTCATGTAGCCCAGGACGATGTCTTCCAGGCCCACCTCGTGCACATCCCAGGACGGGTCGAGGACCGGCCCGTCCAGCCGGGCCAGCAGCCGGCTCTGCCGCGCGGCGTTGGTCGCCTTGACGACCGTGACCCCCGCGGGGGGTTTCTGGCGCGGGCCGATCAGCACCCGGTGCGTGGCGACCACTTTGTCGATGCTGTCGCACAGCTGGGTCCGCGAGGCGGACAGCAAGATCAGGTAGTCGCAGACCCGCTCGAGGTCGTGCAGCAGGTGTGAGGACAAGATGACCGCCGGGCCTCCCTCGGCAGCGGCCTCGGCCAGCGAGGCGAGGACTCGCGGCGGGCCAGCGGGTCCAGTGCGGCGACGGGCTCGTCCAGCAGCAGCAGCCGGGGCTGTTTCGCCAGCGCCAGGCTGAGGCCCACCTGTGCCCGCTGCCCGCCGGACAGGCTGCCGACCGGGCGGGAGGCGGGGATGTTCAGCGCGGCCAGCCGGTCCTGGGCGGCTGCCGCGTCCCAGTGCCGGTTCAGCCGCGCGAAGATCCTGATGTGATCGCCGGCGGTGAGCCGACGGTACAGCGGGATGTCCTGGGCCAGGTAGCCGATGGAATCCAGGAACCCGGCATCCTGGCCTGGCCGGCGGCCCAGCACGGTTACCTTGCCCGCGCTCGGCCTGCTCAGCCCGGCGAGGATCTTCAGCAGCGTGGTCTTCCCCGCGCCGTTGGGCCCGATCAGCGCGGTGACCCGGCCAGCCGGGACTGTTACCGAGCAGTCCTGCAGCGCCCACAGCGAGCCGTAGCGCTTGCCCAGCCCTGCCGTGCAACGGCGGGCGCCTCCTGCGTTCTCATGCGATGTCCCTTCTCCGCAAGCTGATCAGCGTTCCTGTCAGCAGTGATTCGATGGCCTCGTCATCGAGCCCCTCCTCGCGGGCCGTCTGGACCCAGCGCTCCAGGCGGCGGCCCAGCCGGTGCTGGGCCTCCGGCGGCGGGCCGGCGGGCAGGGCCGCGACGAACGTGCCCACGCCCTGGCGGCCTTCCACCAGGCCCTCGTGCTCAAGCTGCCAGTAGGCCTTCATCACGGTGTTTGCGTTGACGGCCACTTCGGCCACCACCTCCTTGACCGTCGGCAGCCTGTCGCCGACCTTCAGGACCCCCATCCGCAGCGCGTGCCTGACCTGCTGCGCCAGCTGCAGGTACGCCGGCACCCCCGAATCAGTGTTCAGGTGAAAGATAATTGACTGGTTCGGTAGTTCTCTACTCACGTAGTGAACCATAAATAGGATGAAGAAAGCAGTCAAGCGGCCGCACCGGCGGGACGGTGCCAGCGACTGCCGCCGCGACTTCCGTTTGCGGGTTCCGCTATGACGTGGTGCTGTTAGGGCGAATCCGGCGAAAGGTCGAGGAGTTCCTGGACGCCTGGACCGGGTCGCCCGCCATCGTGCCGCTAGCGGGCGGGCGGGGGTCCTGCTGTCAGGTCAACGCGTCGACCAATCGGCTGGGGGACTTCGGGCTAGGCGGCGCTGAGCGTGTAGGTGGTTCCGACGCTGGTCTGTACCCAGGCATCGGGCAGCACCGTCGCCAGGGTGTGCTGCGCGCGCCAGCCGGTGCAGTGGCCAGGGGCGATCAGCTCGGGCGCGAGCTCGGTGAGGGCGGCGACGGTCGGCTCGATGACCGGCTCGAATGCGGGGCCGCTGAGGTGGAAGCCGCCGATGACGGCGAGCAGCCGGGGCACGCCGGTCAGCCGCATGGCGTGCCGGATGATGTTGACCACGCCGGCGTGACCGCACCCTGTGATGATGACCAGGCCTCGGCCGCGGACGCTGATCACAAGCGCCTGGTCGTCGATGACGGCGGGGTCGTGCTGCCAGCCGTGGCCGTCCCAGGCCTGGTGCTGCGGCGGCATGCCGTGCTCGAACTCAGTGACGCGGTCCACCTCGCCGGTGATCAGGATGCCGCCGGCCAGCAGCGAGGGCTGCCGCCGTTCGATCACCTCGAACCCTTCCCGCTCCAGGGCACCCCGCGACAGAACGGGCATCTCCAGGCGCCGGCCGCCGGGCAGCTCCAGGCGCCGGCGGGTCCAGACCGCGGGATGAACCGTCAGCGGCAGGCCGGACCCCCGGCGGAGCCGGGCCAAACCATCCAGGCCGCCCACGTGGTCGACGTGCCCGTGACTCAGCACGACGCCCTGCAGGCCGCCGACATCGATGCCAAGACGCTCGGCGTTCACCGCCAGCGCATCCGGCGAGGCGCCGGTATCGAACAGCAGCGAGCTGCTCGTTTCCCCGCTCCGGACGGTGACCAGGGCGGAAAAGCCGTGCTCGGCGCGCAGGCCCGCGACGGTCTCGCCGCCGGCGAACTGCCAGGCGGCGACCGGCCCGGCGCCCATCGGTGTCCGGGTGACGCCGTCGGCCGGGGCCAGCAGCGCATCGAAGGTGTTGTCCACCATCGTGGTGACCATGACCTCATCGACTGCGGGCAGCGTCACGGGGTCAATGGCCGGTCCCTCAGCGGCGCGAGGCGCCGACCACGCCGCCCCGGCCGAGGACTCATGATCATCGCACATGCGCCAGACAGTACCGCTCCGCCTGCCGACCGACTACTCGCGCGATGTGCGGCCGGCCGGTTCGGCTCATGGCTTCCCGGCAAGACCGTGACAGATGTCATCTGCAGCTGGTGGCATACGGCAATGGCGCCGGTAACCCTCTGTCTACGACATTGGATATACGCGGAAACCCGCTCACGATGACACAAGGCAGGAAGGCGAAAACCCGGTGAACGCCATGACTGAGAATTATTTTCCCGCTACGATGAGGGCGTCCGATGCCGACCGTGATGCGGTCGTGTCGGACCTGGGCGAACACTTCCAGGCGG
>Ga0302180_10004319_pt1 | contig 10557 bp, 9 predicted proteins | sample I_Palsa_E3_2_FD_200575 | JGI IMG/M metagenome (GOLD analysis project Ga0302180, IMG submission 200575) | Peat permafrost microbial communities from Stordalen Mire near Abisko, Sweden - I_Palsa_E3_2 | ecosystem: Environmental > Terrestrial > Soil > Palsa > Peat permafrost | place: Sweden: Abisko... | reverse complement strand
CGCATGAATGCGCGCGCCGAGCAGCTGGGCATGCGCGATTCTCACTTTGTGCACCCCTGTGGCTTCGACGCCGAGGGACAGTACTCGACCGTAAATGATCTGCTGCTTTTGGCGCGCGCCGCCCATAGCGATCCGCGTGTTGCACAGATTGTATCGCAGCGGCAAGCGGCCATCTCGACCGGCAAGGCTCGGGTTCTGACCTTCCACAACACCAATCAGTTGCTAGGTCGACTCGAAGGCGTCATGGGACTCAAAACCGGCTATACGGCACAGGCGGGACACTGCCTGATCGCAGTGGCCGAGCAGTCCGGCCATCGTGTCTGGCTGGTATTGCTCGATGCGCAGCAGCGTTGGCGCGCCGCGCACCGGATCATCACCGACGCATTCGCGGCGGTCGCGCGCGGCGCACCGGCACGTACCCCGGTGCGCGCGGGCCCGAGATCAGCCTCGCTCTCTCAGCCAGCCTTCAGCGGTTATCCGGGGAATCGATAGGCGCGCAGTTGGTTCGTCCGGACATGACGCAATCCTGAATTGCCGATGCTCCGTGCAGAATATGCCAGAGCACTAAGCCGCCCACGACCAGTGCCAGGGCGAAGATCAAACCAAACAGTGCAGTGGAGCGCCCGTCGCGCTCCGGCGGCTCCTGCGGATCCGGCTCACCGCCCGGCGCCACTGCGAGCTCCCGCGTCCGATGCCCCTGCCACGGCCAGTTGCCGTTCCAATTCGGGCAGAATCTGAAAAATATCGCCGACCAATCCGATATCGGCCACCTCGAAAATCGGCGCCTCTGCATCCTTATTGATCGCGACGATCGTGCGCGCGTCCTTGATGCCGGTCAGGTGTTGGATCGCGCCGGAAATTCCAATCGCGAAATACACCTCCGGGGCGATGATCTTGCCTGTCTGCCCGACCTGCAGCTCGTTGGGCGCATAGCCGGCATCAACTGCCGCCCGCGAGGCACCGACCGCCGCGCCGAGGCGATCGGCCAGCGAATAAAGCATCGAGAAGCCCTCGGCGCTGCCGAAGGCCCTGCCGCCGGCGAACACGCGCGCTGCGCTCTGCAGGTCCGCTCGCCCGCTCTGGGGCTTCGAGACCGATACGAAGCGCGTATGCGTTGGCAGGGCAACATTCAAGGCGCGCGCTTCGATGGTAGCGTTGCCGCCCGCGGCGGCCGCGGCAAAAGAGGCAACGCGGACCGTGGCTGCAAGTCTCTGGGCGGTGGCGCCCTCGACCGTCACGATGACGTTGCCCGCATAGATTGGACGGCGAAAGCGTGTCGCTGACTCGACCGCCATGATATCGCTGATCTGGGGAATGTTGAGTAAGGCTGCTACGCGCGGCAGCAGATCCTTGCCGAAGGTGGTCGAGGGCGCGAGCACATGCGAGAACTCCACCGCGAGCGCCGCCAGTTGCGGTGCCAGTAGGGCGGCCAGCGCGTGCGCGTTGGCTGGATTCTCGAGCTTGAGCACACGCTTGACGCCCTGCAGGGCGGCAGCCTGCGCCGCTACAGAGGCGGCATCCGCCGCGCACACCACTACCGTGACTTCTGCGTCGGGAATCGCCACCGCGCAGGTCACGCATTTGGCCGTGCTCTGATTGAGCCGCTCGCCGTCATGCTCGGCAATGATAAGGACCTTGTTCATTGAAACAGCCCCCGGGCTCTGAGCGCGGCGACGAGTTCGGCGACGTCCTTGACGCGAATCCCCTTTTGTCGCTGCGCCGGTGGCTCGAAGCGCAGTAGCTGCATGCGCGGGGCGCTATCGATGGACAGCTGCGCCATTGTCAGCGTGCTCAGCGGCTTCTTTTTCGCCTTCATGATATCCGGCAGCTTGACATAGCGAGGCTCATTCAGGCGCAAGTCCGTCGTGAAGACAGCCGGCAGATCCACTTCCAGGGTTTCGATCCCCGCGTCCACTTCGCGTGCGACGACGGCCTTGTCGCCCTCCAGCTTGATGCTCGATGCGAAGGTAGCCTGTGGCCGATCCCAGAGTGCCGCGAGCATTTGCCCGGTCTGCCCGTTATCGTCGTCTATGGCCTGCTTGCCGAGAATGACCGCGAACGGTTGCTCGGTTTCGATGAGCTTCAGAAAGACTCGAGCGACCACCGCCGGCTCGACGATGCCCTCGGCCTGTACGTGGATGGCGCGGTCTGCTCCCATCGCCAGTGCATTGCGCAATTGCTGCTGGCATTCCGGCGGCCCGATCCCAATTACCACGACCTCGTCAGCCGCACCGCGCTCACGCATGCGCAGAGCCTCCTCCAGTGCAATCTCATCGAAGGGATTGGCGCTCATTTTCACGCCGTCGGTTACGATGCCTGAGCCATCCGGCTTGGCGCGCACCCGCACGCTGAAGTCCACGACGCGCTTGATGCCGACCAGAATACGTTTCAAGGCGATAGTTCCTTCACCAGCCGATCCGCATGATAGATTTTTCTGATGGCCTCGATGATGCCCCGTGCGTCGACTGCTACGGCCCGATTGACGCCGCCGTCATAGCCGTAATACCCGCCCAACGACTCCATGTTCCCGTCGAATATCAGCCCGATGAGCTCGCCATTACGGCCGAGCACCGGCGAGCCCGAATTGCCCCCGACGATATCGTTGGTCGAGACGAAGTTCAGGTTCGCGTCAGGATCCAGTCCATGCTCAGCCTCGATCCAGCTGACCGGTAGCTTGAAAGGCTCGCTCTGGCTGGCGTGTGCATAGGCACCGGCGAAATTCGTGGTTGCCGCGACCGCGTGCCCATTTTCCTGGTAGCCCATCACCGTTCCATATGAGAGCCGCAATGTAAAGGTTGCATCCGGATAGGCGCTGGTGCCCGCCAGCGCGAAGCGCGCCTTGGCGATCAGGCCCGCATTCCTGGTAATGACTGCCTGAACCGAGTTCTCATAGTCGTCCCGAACGGCACGCGCCGGCGCATCGAGCGCTCGGGCAAAATCCAATAGCGGATCCTGATACGCGTCGATGCTCGCCGGAGCGCTGGCCAGCAGCTGGGTGCGCACGCCGACATCCATGAGCCTGGTGCCGCCGATGATGGCATCGGCGATCTCTTCGGGACTGCGCCCCCGCATCAGCGCTTCCACATCGGTATCCCGGCTGCCCAGATTGTCGCGCACTTTCTGCAGCCACCACGCGAGCATGGTTCGCTCCAGCTCAGCATGGATGGGTGCCGGCGAGACAATCCTCTGCTTCAGCGTCGGCAGGTTGGCGTCCGTGTACTCCTCGAGGCGCCGGCCGTCCGGCTTGCCGGCTTCAGTGGCGTATCGGTTCAGGGCCATCGCCTGGCCGAGCAAAGGAGAAAGGCGCTGCGAAAAATGCTCCAACAGCTCCAGGCGCACAAAAATCTCCCGCGCATGCGTTATCGCACCGACTATGGCATCCCATGCGCGTGCATCGGCGAGATGCTCACGCAGGCGCTGCTCCTCGCGTGCCTTGTCGGCAATCAATGTGCTTTGCGCCAGCGCCAACTGCCTGCCCTGGTAGGTCTTGAGCGAATTCTCGATCGAGAAGCGCAGCGTCTTGGAGGCGCGCGCCTGCGGCGCGCCCTTGCCGGCGAACTCGCCGAGTATGCCGCGCAGTTCGGACAGGAAGCTCAGAGCGAAGGGCTGCGCCACATCGCGCTGGAATTGAAGCTCGGCGAGCGTGTCCTCGCGTTCGGTGCCGCCGGGGTTACCGCTGGCGAAGGCGATATCGCCCTGCTTGACGGCCGTGGTCGCGAATTTCAGATAATTATCCGTGCGCAAGGGCTTGACGTGGTCATAGATTCGCACAAAGGCGACATCCAGATCGTAGCGCGGGAACGTGAAATTGTCCGTGTCTCCGCCAAAGAACGCCGCACTCTCCTCGGGCGCGAATACCACACGCAGATCCTGATATCGTTTGTACTTATACAGGTCGTATACGCCGCCATTGAATAAGGCCACCACCTGACAGCGCACGTCTGCCGAGGTGCCGCATGAGCGCTCGATGCGCGCCTTCGCGGCCCTCTCGGCCTCGTGAAATGCGCGATCCGCTTTTCCTGCCGTGGCAGCCTGCACAGTGCGGGTCACATTGGTGATTTGCAGCAGCTGGTTCGCCTCCAGTGCCGGGCATCTCCTCTCCTCGCCCAGGTTCCTGGCATAGAAACCGTCCACGAGGTAATCGTGTGTGGCGTCGGCCAGATCGTTCAGACAGGCGCGCACGCAATGATGGTTGGTCATCACCAGGCCTTCTGGGGACACCAGGCTCGCCGAGCAGCCCTGCACCAGTCGAATGCTGGCAAGTTGCGAGCGCCTGAGCCACGCCGCACCGGGCGCCCAGCCATATTTCGCGCGCATCTGGGCGGCGGGGAAATGATCATAGGTCCACATTCCCTCGTCCGCACACGCGGCAGCAGCATAGCCAGCGATGACCAGCAGCATCGCCAGCAGTGTGGACACCCCGCTTCGCATCAGATCACCCTATCGTGCTAGTCGCTCTTGCCTTTCCGTGCAGCAGCCTTCGGACACAGGAAGCAGTTTTGAGTATGGTCGTTAACCACGCCAACGGCCTGCAGATAGGCGTAAATGATCGTGCCGCCGACGAAGCGAAATCCACGCTGCGTCAGATCCGCCGAGATTCGATCGCTCAACGGGCCATGCGCCGGCACATTACTGCGCGTGCGCGGACGATTGATGATGGGGCGCCCATCGACGAAGGACCAAAGATAACGATCGAAGCTGGCGAACTCGCGTTGTACTTTGAGAAATGCGCGCGCGTTGGTGATGGCAGAGTCTATCTTCAACCGGTTGCGGACGATGCCAGGGTCAAGCATCAATGCGGCGGCGCGCCGTGCATCGAAGCGCGCTACTTTCTTCGGCTCGAAGTTCGCAAAGGCGCGCCGAAAATTGGCCCGTTTGCGCAGGATGGTCGACCACGACAGCCCGGCCTGGGCGCCCTCGAGGATCAGCATTTCGAACAGGTGCCGCTCATCGTGCGACGGGCGGCCCCATTCCTCATCGTGATAGCGCGTGTAGTCCGCATCGACCCCGCTGGCCCATGCGCATCGCTTCCTGCGTTCTGTCATTGTGACCTGTGAGCTCTACGCTCTGCGCCTCTTGGCGGGCGCTGACTGGGTGATCGTGCGAATCGCCGCCGCCAGAGATCGCGCCGCCTTGTCATAGCCGTCCCATGCAGTAGCCTTGGGCAGCAGCGCCGGCGCGCTCCTGACCGTATATTGCATGGGATCAAGGCCGCGGCGTACAGCTTTCCAGTCAACGGGCATCGACACAGTTGCACCCGCGCGCGCGCGCGGCGACAGCACCGCCACGGCTGTGGCCGTGCGATCGTTGCGCAGGTAGTCCAGAAAGATCTTGCCGGCGCGCTGACTCTTGGACATGTTCTCGACGTAGCGGCTCGGGCTGTCCTGCGCCATCTGCGCGCTGATGATATGCGCAAAATTCTTGGCCACCGGCCATTTGACCGCATCCTTGCTCGTCAAAGGTGCAACCACATGCAGTCCCTTGCCGCCCGTGGTCTTGCAGAACGACTCGAGACCGGCTGCTTTGAGCCGATCCCGCACCTCCAAGGCAGCGGCGATGACCGCATCAAATTTCAGATCCGGCGCCGGATCCAAATCAAACACCAGGCGTCCCACGGCCTCCGGATCATCGGGCACGCAGTTCCACGGGTGTAGCTCGAGGGCTCCCATTTGCGCTGCGGCGACCAAAGCTTCGACGCGATCGATCTGCAGGTAGGGTGCCTTGTCGCCGCGAATCTTGACCAGGCTGAACAGTCGCGACATCCCAGCCATCGCGTGGCGCTGAAAGAACTGCTGCTTGCCCAGCCCATCGGGCACGCGCACGAGCGAGCAGGGTCGACCTGCGAGGTGCGGCAGCATCCAGTCGCCAATGGTTTCGTAATAGCGCACGAGATCAAGCTTCGTAACCGGTGTCGCATCGCCGGCGTCGGGCCAGAGCGCCTTGTCCGGATTGGAAATGCTCACACCCATGATGCTGACCGCAGCGCCAGGTCGAGCCACTTTGGGCGCGACGGCCTTGGCTTGAGTCTTGAGGTTCTGGGCAGGCATCGCAGCCTCCGATCCAACGGTGATTGGCGTCTCGGCCTCGACCTCGCGCGCGGGCCTATCCTCGCGCAGACCTTTAAATGAGGCCTGGCGAATCATGCCGCCGCCGGTCCAGCCAGCGAATTCAATCTCCGCCACGAGCGCAGGCTCGAGCCATCGCACGTCAGGCTCCTTGCGCGGCGCGTTCTCGCCGACGAAAGGGCTCTCGGCGCGCGTAAGCGCCTTGAGTTTCGGGACCAGTTGCGCCGCCACTTTGCCGCCGTAGCCGGTCCCGATCCGGCCAACGTAGACCAGGTGCCCCTTATGGTAGACCCCAGCCAGGAGCGATCGAAATCGGCCCGCTTGCATTGTCCAGCCGCCGAGCACGACCTCCTGGCCGCCACGACATTTTGCCTTGGTCCAGAAACCGGCGCGGCCGGCGACATAGGGCGCATCGAGTCGCTTGGAGACGATGCCCTCCAGATGCATCTTGCAGGCGGACTGCAGCACCGTGTCGGCGCTGGCTTCAATGTGCTGGACATAGCGCACGCGCTCGCCGGTATCGACGCCGCTCAATAGCTGCTGCAGCCGGCGCTTGCGCTCCGCCAACGCGAGGCGGCGCAGATCCTCGCGCCCCTCGAAGAGCAAATCGAACGCGAAGAAAATGAGATTCTTGGAACTCGCCTCGGACAGCGCCGCCTGCAAGGCTGCGAAGTCTGGCAGGCGCTGCGCATCGAGAGCCACGATCTCGCCGTCGATCAGGCAGTCCGGCAGTTTTTGTGCCGCCTTCGCAATCGCGGCAAATTGGCTGGTCCAATCCAGTCCGCGGCGAGTGTAAACAGCGGCCGTGCCCTTGCTGACGCGCAGTTGCGCCCGGTAGCCGTCGAGTTTGATCTCGTGTACCCAGCCCGGCTGCCCCGGCGGCTGATCAACCAACGTGCACAGCTGCGGCTCGACATAGCGCGGCATGGCCTTGAGGAGCAGCGGCTTGACTGGGGCCGGTTTGCGGCTCGCCGCTTGCCCGCTCTGCCAGACCGCGTCGGGCCGCGCGCGAGCTTGCCCCGCCAGCATGAAGGGCTTGGGCGAGCGGCCCTTGCCACGGGCGATCTGCTCCATCGAGCGGCCCGAAGCCACCGAGCGATCCAGGTCCATGAGCGCTTGCGTGCCGCCGGGCCGCGCGGCGGCGTCCCGGTGTTTGATCAGCAACCAGTTGGTGCGCTTGCTGTTGTACCGATCCTGCTTGAGCCGTACTAGTACCCAGCTGCCGTGCAGGCGCACGCCATCGAGCGTGAATTTGAGCTCGCCCTGCTTCAGGGCCTCCTGCGGCGACTTGCCGCCCTCTGGCCTCCAGTAGCCGCGGTCCCAGAGTTGCACCGTACCGCCGCCATACTGACCTCGAGGAATCGTGCCCTCAAAATCGCCGTAGTCGAGCGGATGATCCTCGACTTCTACTGCCAGGCGCTTATCTGCCGGGTCGAGCGAGGGTCCGCGCGTAACCGCCCAGGACCTGAACACTCCATCCAATTCCAGGCGCAGGTCATAGTGCAGCTGACGTGCGGCATGCTTCTGGATCACGAAGCGCAGCCGCTCGGACGGCGCGACCGTGGTGAGCCTGGGTTCCGCGGTCTTCGAGAAATCTCGCTTCTGCTGATAGACCGAGAGCGGCTCTCTGGCCACGCCGTCATGCCTCAGGAGCGCTGCGCGCGCCGATAAGCCAGCAGGTGACGTAGCGCGGCGCGCGGTTCACCCGCGAGTTCATAGAGTCTGGCCAGATTGAAATGCGCGTCTATCAAACTGGGATCGACCGCCAGCGCCTGCCTGTAGGCCGCAATGGCATCGTCCCGACGCATGAGGTCCTCGAACAGCACCGCGAGATTGAACAACAATAGCGCCGGTGTGTCCGCACCGCCGCGGTACGTGGCTTCGGCCTCCTGATGGCGCCCCTGCAGGTGCAGCAGCCTGCCCAGATTGATGCGCGCTTCCGTATGCGACGGATCAGCGGCCAGGGCATCCTGGTACAACTCAATCGCCGCGACGGGATCTTGCTCCTCCCGGCCGTAGGCGCTCGCGAATTGCGCCTCGGCGGCAGCGCGGCCCGGGGATTGCTGCGGCTCGTGCATGATCTTGACCGCGGCAGCGCCCTTCGCGCTTGCTTCAAAGCCCAGGGCGTATTGTCCCGACTCCCATTCCCAGATCGAACGGCCTTGCTTGAACGCAATGCGCTTGCCCAGTGCCGCGATCGAGCGAGCGCTCAGTGGCGCCCCATGGGGCAAAGTGGAGCGGATCTTCGACAGAGCGCGATTGATCGCGCGCGTCGGAATTCGTGCGGCCTGCAATGCACTGGCGGTGCGCAGCACGATCAGATCCTGAAACGAGAAGTGAAACCGGCCTGCCTCGCTCACCGGCCGAACATGTCCGGCTCGAATCAGCGAACGCACTGTAGCCGTGGATACACCTAGCCGCTCGAGGTCCTTCGCCTCGTACGCATGCATTTTATCGCCGCGCGGCTTTGCGCGTGCTCGGGGCCGCGGCTCGCTTCGGTGCTTTGCGATCTTTGATTTGGGCAGGTCTGCTTCCCCGGACATCGATACTCGCGCGCAACGCCTCCATGAGATCGATGACGTTGCCCTTGGCCGCAGCGGCCGGCGGCTCGGCTAGCGATACCTCCTTGCCCTGGACTTTTTTCTGAATCGCCGCCTCGACGCGGTCTTTGAATTCGTCCTTGTACTCACTCGCGTCAAAACGCGGCGCCGACAGATGATCGATCAATTGCTGGGCCAGCTTCAGTTCCGGCTCCGACACCGGCGCGCTCTCCAGCCCAAGATCCTTCATCGAGCGTACCTCGGCCTGAAAGTGCAGCTGATGCATTGCCAGGCCGCCTTCGAATGAGCGGATGACAATCACATGCTCCTTGCCCCGCGATATCCAGCGGCCCACGGCGCATTGCCGCGCCTTGCGCAGCGCGGTCATCAGTAATGTATAGGGCTTGGCGCCGCCTTTATCGGGCGCGAGGTAATAGGAGCCGTCGTAGTAGATCGGGTCCACCGACTCGAGCGGCACAAACTGCCCGATGTCGATCGCGTGCGTCGTCGTGTCTTCGAGCGCTTTCAACTCCTCCGCGCTGAACATCACGTATTGATCCTTGGCAAACTCATAGCCTTTGACCATCTCGGCGCGATCGACCGGCTTGCCGTCATTGACTGCCAGGTACTGCTGCTTGACGCGCGAGCCATCCGACTTGCGCAGTAGATTGAATGAGATGCGCTCCGACGTGACCGTCGCGGAGTAAAGCTTCACCGGAATGGCAACCAGGCCGAACGAAATGGTCAGCGAGGCGATGGAGCGCGGTGGTGAGGTAGCCATTGAACCATGATGGCTTCAAGGGCTACGGCTGCGCAAGTGGGAATGCGCTGATTGGGATTCGGGACACATCCCCGACCAGGTAAAATGGCGGAGAGAGAGGGATTCACGCCACCGCGCAACCAGTTGATTGTACGCATTTATTCGTCTGGACCGAATTTCCGTACCATCAGAAGTGCCAACAGGTCAGTCAGTGTCATTGGCCCTCGACACGGGATGCCCGGACCTGACCCACTGGAGACATTTGAGCTCCCCGGAAGCGGCCATCGAGATTCAAAGAAGCAGACATTCGGCCGGACAGACGCCGAAGCAAGATACCCCCGATACGTTCTCAAATTCTAAAAGCCATTTACTTGTATTGACTTGAGTACGGATTTACCGCGCTGCGATTGATGCACGCAACTTTCTGTAGGGTCATTTACTTTTCAGAATCGGCAGGTTCCCTTCGATTCACTTCTCGCGCTTCGCTGAAGGGGCACCGAGTGCGTGACGTACCAGCTCAATGCTGTCTTTGACCGTATCTCTGACAACTCCAGTTCACGCAAGACCGCTTTGTGGCGAACTTCCGGTCAGACATCACCGTACCCGATGCTGCTGCGGCGTAATCAGTGGAGGCTGGGACGCCTCCTCCATCGCGCTGGTGATCTGTTCGGGCAAATAGACTGCGCCGCTCAGCACGTACTGCAGGGCTCGTATCAGCACTTCCGGCGCGACGCTCTTCGGAATAAAGCTCATCGCCCCAGCGTCGATGCAGCGGCGGATGGTCGCGCTGTCATCGGCGCCTGAGAGCACGACCACGGCAATGTGAGGCGCGGTTGCTTTGATTCTTTGTATGGCGTCAAGGCCGTGTTCATTTTTCAGTGTCGGATCGAGCAGGCACAGTTGCAGGTCGGCGTGCTCGGCGATGAGTGCCAGCGCATCGGTGAGGGTGGCGGCTTCCACACAGCTGACATTATGATCAATCGCCGACAACAGCATACGTAGCCCCGCGCGAAACAGGGCGTGGTCGTCCAGGATCAGAATCTTCACGCACGCTCCTGCAAGTGCTCGGCTGGCCATGGATTCTTGCACTTGATAGCAACAGTGGCGTCATCGTGCTACCCCTCTTAAGGGGGGTATCGGCGAATCGGGCGGTTGTTAGTATGCCAGCGATGACTTAGGCTCAAGACAGGGA
>Ga0302180_10004311_pt1 | contig 10568 bp, 7 predicted proteins | sample I_Palsa_E3_2_FD_200575 | JGI IMG/M metagenome (GOLD analysis project Ga0302180, IMG submission 200575) | Peat permafrost microbial communities from Stordalen Mire near Abisko, Sweden - I_Palsa_E3_2 | ecosystem: Environmental > Terrestrial > Soil > Palsa > Peat permafrost | place: Sweden: Abisko... | reverse complement strand
GGCTATGAGGCGCCCCGCGAGATCGTCACGTACGCCCCAGGAGGCTGGGATGTTCCTCGGAATCAACTACAACGGCATGCACGACAGCGCGGTCTGCCTCGTGGACGGAGATGGCGCCATCACATATGCGGTTAGCGAAGAACGCTTTTCGAGGGTAAAGCAAGATGGGCGCTTCCCGCAGCACGCGCTTGCCACTGTTGATCTCGGCAGGATCGGTGCGATCGGCGTGCCTTACCTTGATGGTGTCGGACCACGCGTCACCAGCGACGACATCTTCCGGAAGCTGCTGCACACGCTGCCGGGCTACGGCGTCGGGCCGTTTCCGCACGTGTGGCGTGAGCGTCTGGACGCCCTTGGGCGACCGCTGGCGTTCTTTGACCACCACGACATGCACGCTTACTCCGCGTTCGTCCTGTCCGGGTACCTCGAGGCCCTCGTGCTTACGTGCGACAACGGAGCATTTAGCTGCCCGATCACCGCCGGTGTGTTTCACGTCCGGCACGGCGAAGTGAAGCGCATCGCGGCAGCTGCGTACGGCGAGTTGGAAGCTCTCGGCGCTTTCTACGCGGACGTTACCGCGCTGCTCGGATTCGCGCCCTGTAAGCACGAGGGGAAGGTCACCGGTCTCGCGGCTTACGGTAGGCCGCGCGAGGATTGCCGTCGGGATCTGTGGGAGCTGCACCGGCATATGCGGACCGAGTCGACCCGCGCTTACGGCTGGATCGGCTTCCTCGACGACGACATACCGCCTTTCTATGAGCCGAACCTCTATCAGATGGCGCAGTACCGCGCTCAGCTGGACTACTCCGATGCTGACATCGCGAGGGCTGCCCAGGACCTCCTAGAGGACAAGGTTCTCACGGTCGCCCACTGGATCCGCCAGAACTGCTCCCACGACCTGCCGCTCCTGCTCTCAGGAGGGGTCTTCGCGAACGTCAAAGCCAATATGGAACTCGCACGTGTTGGGTTCCCGGCGCTTTTCGTCTGCCCGCCGATGGGCGACGAGGGTCTGGCAATAGGCGCGGCATGCGCGGCATTCGAACTAGAGGAGGGCACGCGTAATGTCAGGCGCGGTCAGGCTACTCGACGGCCGCCTGAGAGGGACACTGTCGCCCTCGGCCCGACGCCGTGCGACGATGCCACCACAATCCTCGACACTGTCGGACTGGCCTATCATCGCCTGAGGCCGGACGAAGCATCCAGCCACCTCGCTGAGGCGCTTGCCGCCGGACAGATCGCCGCGATCACGCGTGGCCGGCAGGAGTTCGGCCCTCGAGCTTTGGGGCTGCGCTCTATCCTTGCCGAGGCGGCTGACGCCTCAACGACCGCCTCAACCGCAAGCTGCGGCGCACCGAGTTCATGCCTTTCGCCCCCATACTGCGCGAGGAGCGATTCGACGACGTATTTGACCTAACGACGGTGCCCACGGATACGACCAACTGTACGCGTTTCATGACGATCTGCTTGCCGGTACGGCCGTGGGTCGCCAGGGCGTGCCCGGTGATAGTTCATGCCGACGGCACGGCACGCCCGCAGGTTGTCAGGGAGCGCGACGATCCCTTCCTCTACGCGGTACTCGCTGAGTATGAGCAGCGCACCGGTCTGCCCTTGCTGGTCAACACCAGCTTCAACATCCACGACGAGCCTTTGGTCTCCAGCGCGGCCGATGCCGTCGCCGCGTTCCTGGCATCGGAGCTAGATCTCCTGCTCCTAGAAGACTGCATGGTCTATCTAGCCGAGAACCCAGCTGCCCGTTGCCTTGCCCAGGTCGCTAGGCGTCCTGATAGCTCGGTTGCGCGAGCGCGCCACACTGCGCTGAACCGCAGCTTCGGCCGACAGATCTTCGAGGGTCCCGGCCTCTTCAACCAATTTGTCCCACTGCCGGGGAGCGACTCAGCCAGCGCGAATGGGGGCCCGTTGCCCCTCGACGGCCACTCTATCGCGCGAGCTGGCGTACGGAATGCGTAGCAAACGGAGGTTCACTTGCTCACCGCGAAACAGTACGACATCTACCAGCACCACGGTTGGGTGGTCCTGCCGGAGTTCTTCGCCGCTGACCTCGGCTCGATTCGCGACGACCTGCTCCAGCTCTTTCCGGCACCTGAAGAATACTGGGCAGATCCGGGCCGCTTCCCGGAGCTTCGCGGCGGCCAGTTCGACTCCGTGCGGACAATTCCGACAGGTGTGCCGCTCCTGGACCGACTCCCTTTCGACCGGCGGGTACGGGACATCGCCGAGCAGGTAACCGGGTCGCCGGAGCTGTGTCTCATGCGTGGCGGATATCAGGCGAAGTTCGCCGGAGCTGCCGACTTCGACCAGATCCTCCACCTTGACTACACCAACCACACCCTGGTCGTGCTGCCGGACAAACCGGAGTCGGCGATGGTCGGCTTCTTCGCCTATTTCACCGAGGTGACGGCCGACACTGGCCCGACCATGGTGGTTTCCCGCACGAATTCTGGGCACCTGCGGATCACTGACACGCACCTCGACCGGGACGCGTGGCCGGACATGTACAAATACGAGGAACCGCTGCTGTGCCAGGCAGGCTCCCTGCTCGTATACGACTACCGGACGCTGCATCGCGGCACCGCACTGCGTGGCACCTCAGCCCATCGGCTGACGCTCAGCTTCGCCTACGGCGTGCAGGCCCCCTGGCACGGCTTCTATTCCTGGCCGAACCGCGCCGACGATCCGCTTGTCAGACAACTCATAGCAACGCTGGTGCCGGACGAGCGCGCGCTGCTCGGATTCCCGTCAGTCGGGGATCCCTACTGGACCGCCGCGACGCTGGAGGCGGTCGCCGCACGCTACCCAGGATTCGACGCATCCCCGTATCGCGATGCTCTCTTGGAATCAAGGACCTGATGGAGAAAGGCACTCATGCATGCAGCCCGCTCGCCGTAGTGGTGCGGGTTGCCGCGCCGTGTGCTTTCTGCCGGGTAGCCTTCCGCCCGCTGCCGACGCGCCAAGCCCACGAAGGTGGCGAACCCATCCGCGATGGCGGCCTGATCGCCGTTGTCCGCTACCACTACAGCTGGCACTCCGTCCAGCAGCTTAGCCAGGGCCCCGGCTGGATGCGCGACAGCGAGAATCGGGCGATTGGTACTCAGGTACTCGTAGATCTTGGTCGGGATCCGATCCCGGTCACTGTCGAGGGGCGGCAGCACGGCGATCAGTCCGTCAGCTCGGTTGATGGCGGACAGCGCTTCAGAGTAAGACCCGGCGCCGGTCAGCTGGATCACGTCACCGAGCCCCCATCGCTCCAGCTCGCGTACGAGTTGCCGAGGAAAACCCCCGCCCATGAATTCCAGCTTGACTCCGTCCAGGGCTTCTGGATGTTGACACTGCACGAACCGCAGCGCCGCAATCAGATGGTGCGGCGTGTAGAAGTGGTAGAAGAACCCCGTGTGCAGCAGCGTCAGCTGCGCGGAGCTTGCTGGTTCTCGCGGCAAGGACCGGACATCCTCAAGATCGACACCGTTGCGTACGTGCGCGATCGGCTTGCCAGCTGTCTGACTTGCGAAGGTGGTTGCCAGCCGCCCAATGTGCGCCTCTCCGTTTACGATGACCGAACCGGCTGCGTCGCGCAGCAGGGCCGCCTCCAGCCAGCGGGTCAGCCGGAACCGCCATCGCGTCACCATGTCCGTTCTGGGTATGCCATCCGCGTCGGCCATCCAGAATGCGCCAACCGTCCATGGATCGCGGTACTCCACCGCGTACGGCACACCGCGCAAGCGATGCAGCAACCAGCCGACTGTGCCCGAGGCCGGCGGCGGCAGGGATACGACAGCGACGTCGATTGGGCTCGTCCGATGGAGACGCAGCGCGACCCGTGTTGCGGGAACCACCCAGCCGATCTTCGAGGACGCTATCTCTTGTTCCTCGTAGGCGAATCCATGGTCAAGCAAGGTCTGGCGACCCGATCGCCGAGCGGTCAGACGCTCCACGCCACCGCGCATACAACGGACGACGCGGTCGGCTGTCCAAAGAATCCACTCAAGCCGCCACATCCGGACCCGCAGTACGTCTACGTCATCATCGACGGAAAGCCGCTCATCCACTGGTCCCTTGACCCCGACAGTCAGCACAGTTACGTTCCAGCCGAGGCGCCGCAGATACTTCGCCATCTTGACTGGGCGTGGTACACCGCCCCCGGTCATCGGCGGAAAGAAGTAGTTCACCAGGAGAACATGTCGTGCGGCGACGGCGGAGTCCGTATCCGCTACGTTGCGGCGGACGCCGGGCTCGTTCTTCACAGTAACTCTATACATCAACAAAATACTCATGTCGATCCCGCCAGGCCGGCAACGCCCGGAAAGCCGACAGGAAGTCATATGCTTGACAGCGAACGCTACCTTTTCGATCTAACCGGATATCTCGTCTTGAGGTCAGTTCTGACCTCAGCGGAACTCGACGCGCTGCGCAGCGAGGTGCGCAGGGCGGGAATCGAGGACGCCCTGCGGGTCACGAAGTATCTGCACGCGGGCTTCCCCGGGGACTACTACGACAAAGGCGAGTGGACCGGGGAGGATGGATATCGCTACTCGTCCGATTCGTTCATCCTGGACTGGGGGCCAGCCACTAGATCCCTCGTGGCACACCCGCGCCTGCTTGATTACCTGTCCGCGCTGGTCGGCCCGGACTTCCGACTCGACCATGCATATGGCGTCTTCTCTCGCGGCCCAACCCGGTCGCATCCTCTGCACAACGGGGGTACGCCGTTCGACGCGACGCAGATGTACCTGTGCCGAGACGGACGGATGCACAATTCAATGGTCGTCGTGCAGTTCGCACTCACTGAAACCGGTCCGGGGGATGGCGGTTTCTGCTGCATTCCGGGAAGCCACAAGGCTAGCTTCCCGCTTCCCGCCGACGTGCCGCCACTGGAGAACCTGGACGGCGAATGGGGCTTTCATATCCGCCATGTCCCCATGGCGCCAGGTGATGTTCTGATCTTCACCGAGGCAGTTACTCACGGTGCGCTGGGATGGCGCGGGAAAGGTAACAGGATGGCTCTTCTCTATAAGTACTGTCAGGGTGCCCTGCAATGGGAGGAGCGCTCTCCATTCGTATCCGGAGACCATTCTTGGACCACTGTCCAGCGCCGTGTCATGACTGGACCTTACGCAGGTGGCCGACTGCCTGTGGTTGCGCCGGAAGAAAGCTGATCCGGTGGAGTGCCAGGGCCTGCAGATTCGCTGGCCGAAACCGGGCGAGACCGAGCTCACCCAAATGGCTGAGAAGTCCGAGGCTGGGCACGCTGTGGTAGAGGTGGCGCTGAGCATCTCGAACCCCGGTACGGAGCGCGCCCGCTATTTGCAATTGCCGAACGCGTCGATCGGGTTTCCGCATGTGCCTGGGTCGGGGGCCGTCGGTCGGGTGGTCAAGGTGGTGCCCGGCGTACGTAAAGGCGAACTTATCGCTATTCGCGCCTGGCCCCACCAGAGCGTGGCGGTATGCCCGCCGGAACGGCTACACAGCGTCCCGGACAACACTGACCCCGTGGACGCCGCGGCGTGGCAGCTTGGCCTCATCGCCATGCACGGACTCGGCATGGGAGAATTCGCGTCCGACGAACCCCTGACCGTCGTAGGTGCTGGCCTTGTCGGGGCCATGGCCCGGCGCGTGGCAATCGCGCGCGGTACCCGCAAGTGCAACGTCGTGGCGACCTCCACTGCTAAGCGCTGGAGCGTCGGGCAGGAGCCGGAGACCAGATTCGTCACGACCGATGCTGCAGAGTTCGGGCAAGAACGGCACCCACTGGTCATCGACGCGACCGGGACCGCTGAGGGCCTGGCAGTCGCAGTGGCCGCAGCCGCGGATGGCGGCCGGATTGTCCTGCTCGGCTCACCGCGCAGCGCCACGGCCACCGTCCCGGTTGGTGAGATCTTCGAACGGAGACTCCGGCTGATAGGCGCGCACATTGACACACTGCCGGACGTAAGCGCGGCACTGGGCTGCGACCTGATGGCTCGCTACACCGAGGAGTTTTTCACCCTGATCGGATCGGGTCGGCTGACGGCGGCCGATCTCGTGACGATCTACACGCCGAAGCAGGCAGCCGTGCTGTACCGTCAGCTCGCCAACGAGCGCTGCCTGATCGGAGCCGCTGTGGACTGGAGCCGTACGTGGCCCCAGAGCTCGTCGGCTATAGCAGCACCCTATGCCCACGTGCGCCAGCCCCAGCCGCCACTACGCTTCGGTCTGGTGGGCTGCGGGGACATCGGAGTCGAAAACGCGCAAGCACTCAGCCGGTCTGGCCGGGCCACGCTCGCCGCCTGCTACGACACCGACCGGTCTCTTGCCTCCGCCCTTGCCTGTGACACGGCAGCGCGCGCCGCCACGAGTCTTGCCGATCTGCTCGGTGATCCCCAAGTCGAGGCCGTGATTGTCGCCACTCCGCACGACACCCATGAAGATGTTGCGCTCGCTACCCTAAGAGCGGGCAAGCACCTGCTGCTGCAGAAACCGCTCGCCGCAGACCTCGCCGCAGCGCAGCGGTTCGCGCGCGCCGCTGGCCGGGCATCATCGATGACCAGCGTGCTGCTCCCCGGCAGGTACGGCGCCGCCTACAGTAACGCACTCCAGGCGTGGGACGAAGGACTGATCGGACAGCCCGCTGCCATCTTGGCGACGTACCTAGTGAACAAGGCTCCTTCCTATTACCGCGGCGGCTACAGCATGCGGTCAATGTCCATGTGGCGTCTTTCGAAGGCGCGCTCTGGCGGCGGCATCCTCATCATGAACCTCCTGCACCACCTCGACCTCGCGCAGTCCCTGGTCAGGATGCCAGCCGACTGGGTGTTCGCCCGGACGGTCGCATCACCGTACTCCCCGGAGATCGAGGACTTTGTTTCGCTGATCGTCGGGTTCGGTGAGGTAACAGCGACGTTTATCGGAGCGGCCAGCGTTCCGGGACCGCCTGGCGAGCAGTTCCGCGTCTGGGGTCCGGCAGGCCACTGCGTCGTGCTCCCTGACTGGCGGTTCACCTTGGCGATGGACCGCGACCTCGACCTACGGACACGTCCTGAACCGGACGACCCGGACGTGGCGGCGATCGATGCCTTCGTGAACGCGGTGCGGACGGGCCACAAGCCCGACGTCACAGTGGAGGAGGCGCTCGCCGTCCAGGCGATCGTTGCGGCTGGCTACGAGTCAGCGCGCACCGGGCAACGTGTCTCCCCGCGAGCCCTGCTAGATGCAGGGAGCGATGAGACATGACTTCCTGGGTCTGGGTGACACCCGGCAAAGGGCACTCGGCTATGCGTGATGCTCCTCTGCCGGCAGGCTGCATGGCCTTCGTCAACGGCGGAACCGAGGACTCCCTGTGGGGCCTTATCCGCCCGGCCGGTAACGGCGCCGACCGGCGAGCCGCCGCCGAGTTCGTCGCGATGGCCCGAGCGACCGCCGCAGCTGCCCCGGACGCTGGCAGCGTCGCCGTGATCGGCGACGGCCTGTTGGCGTACCTGCTCAAGCGCATGCTTCCCGTAGGCGCCGCAGAAGCGCAGGCTGAGGCACGCATAGTGATCGACACCACGGGCTCGTCGGCCAACATGAAGAAGGCAGTGGCCCGGCTTCCGCGGCGCGGGCACCTGGTACTCGCGGCGCCTCCACGGGATACCGAGGTCGATCTCGCCACGTACCGGTACCTCCATGTACGCGGGCTGACGCTTACCGGTGTCGGGTGGGTGTCAGCTCCGACAGCGGTCAGCAAGGACGACGCCGTGATAACTGAGGCTCTACAGCTCCTTGTGCGCATCCCCGTGGGACAACCGATGGCTGACGGCGGTGTCTGGTACGCCGTGTCCGGTCAGCACGCCGCATGAGGACCGCCAGGATCCTGCATTACCTCACACAATGGATGTGGCTGAGTGACAGTTTCGTGTTCGGGCCGATCGCGGTGACCCAGCACCTCCCTGCCGTCGTGAGCCGGATGCCGGTCATCAACGACCATGTGTACCCGCCGCCAAGGCATTTGATCAGCCTCGGCGCCGACGCTCCGAAGGAGGGAGCCGCTACGGCAGCAGCCGTGGTCGAACGGCTCGGCGGACTGCGGCCTGATCTGGTCCACCTCCACCATGGCTATTGTTTGCCGGACGCGACAGCGCTCGCATCCGCACTCGGTGTGCCGCTGGTGGTCTCGTTCTGGGGCTACGACGTGACGGCCCTGCCATACAGCGAGCCTGAGCGGATCCGCCCTTACCTCAGTACCCCGGACGTCGTCATCGTGCCGTCACGGTTCCTAGCCGACGTGGTTCTATCACTCAGCGTCGATCCGGTACGCGTCCGGGTTGTGCCTGGATCGGTGGACAGACGATTTTTTGAGTCCGCGCCTCTGCCGCCGGAGCCGCATGTGGCGTTCGTCGGCCGATTCGTAGCCAAGAAGGGCGTCGATGTGCTCCTGACCGCCTGGGCCATCGTCCGGCAGGCAGTTCCGACAGCGGAACTCACCTTGCTGGGCTATGGAGACCCTGTCCTGGCCGCCGACCCCGGGCTGGGTATCCGCATCCGAACGCCCGATCCGGCCGATCCGCGGCGCCAGGTCCAGGATCTGATCCGCTGGTGCCGGGTGTACGTGTCGCCGAGCCGAACCGGACCCGATGGGGACTCGGAGTCCCAGCACATCGGCAACCTAGAGGCACAGGCTGCGGGCCGAGTGGTCCTCACGACAGACCATGGCCCGATCCCCGAGTTCGTGGAACACGAGGCCACGGGGGTGATCGTTCCGCAAGGAAATCACCACGCACTGGCTGACGCACTGATTGCCCTTCTCATAGACATGCCCCGGTGTGATCTGCTGGCCCGTCACGCGGCCGTAGCGGCACGGCGATTCCATGTTGAACGCATCGGTAAAGTGCATGATGCGATGTACGCAGAGTTGCTGGGCAGCAGCTGACGCGCTTGATCCCGCAGGGAGGAAGCCGGCGCCCAGCTGGGCGTTTATAGCACGGGATCGGCAAAGTCGTTTGTAAGCGTGATCTCATAGCGGTAGGTAGCTGAGCATCCGTGTCCGGTCGCGTCCGCCGACAGCCTGGAGGGTTGCTTACACGAAGCCAGTTACAGGCAGTACGGCGTGCGCCGGGCAAACTGCACCGCATTACGCTGGACATATGCCCGCCAGCCCACAACGCACGCGAAGCACCCGCAGCGAGAAGGCAGTGACCAGCAGAACTGGTTCAACCAGGCTGATCGCCTTCGCTATCCCCGGCCTTGCGGGACTGCTCGCCGAAGAACTGGAGTCGATGGCAGGCGTCCGGGTCGAGGACACCGGTCGCGACGGGCGGGCCGACGTCGTCTTGTTCTCCGCCGAAACGTCCGCGCTACCGCAGGTAGCCACAACCAGGCTGGCTGAGGACATCTTTGTCGAAATCGGACGCACACTGCGTTCCGACGGAGACCGGGCGCAGTGGATCGCCGGACGGTTGTGGCGGCCCGAACGAGCGCGCAGAGCGCTAGCCGCACGTGCCAGAATGAGCAGGCCGGTCAGGGAGCGGACCACGTTCCGCGTGATTGCGAGAGTGCTGCAGGAGCGGTCCTTCCTGCGGACCGATCTTCGCCGGCATCTGGCCGAGACGATCCAGCGGCATCACCCGAACTGGCGCTTTGCCGATCCGGCCGATGTCGAGGTATGGGTGGTCGAATACAAGCCCGGCAAGATCGTCGCCGGTCTGCGCATCTCCGACGCCCGGATGCGCCAGCACGACGGCCGCGATGTCGAACGTAGCGGTGCCCTGCGGCCGACTGTGGCCGCTGCCATGGTCCGATTCGCCGGGAAGCCCGGCGGGGCTTTCCTTGACCCCTGCTGCGGATCGGGCACGATCCTCGTCGAGGGAGCCGAGGTCGGCTGGCATGCCAGGGGGTTCGACATCGACCCCGACGCGGTCCGATCCGCCCGCAGGAACGCGCCTGGTGTTGAGGTGAGCGAAGGAGACGTACGGCACCTGCCCTGCGGCGATAGCTCGGTTCGCGCCTGCGTATCGAACCTGCCATTCGGCAAGCAGTTCACCGTTCAACAGGACATGAATGATTGGCTTCGGGCCGCGCTCTCCGAGCTGGCGCGAGTAACAGAGCCTGGCGGACGGGTGGTCCTGCTGGCCCCCGACATCCCGCACAACGTGACACCAGCCAATCTGGCGCTCACCAAACGTGTCCCGGTACGGCTCCTCGGCACCAAAACGACGATCTGGGCGTACGACCTCCGGTAGCACGCTGACACCACATCGCAGCAACCAAGAGGTTCGCGGAATCTCTAGCCTCGTAAGCGTTCTCGTACACAGGCCTTGCCGACTTGGGTCCTCGCCGAGAACCTGCGTTGACGCTAGCGGTGATCCCGTCTGGTTGCTCGATCTGGGTGAATCGCTGAGCATTGGGGAACGATTGCTGAGAGCTCAGAAGGCGAGGGCAGGTCTCACAGCACGAAAAGACTCCCCATTGGAGGTGACCTCGATCAAAGCTGCTATCGCTCAGATCAGGTCGAACCTTCCGGCCTTCACGTCAGCAGCGAAATCGCTCCATGACTGATGACCGAATGCCAGCACAGGGCTGTCCGGGTTCTTTGAGTCTCG